>Ga0187817_10000204_pt1 | contig 22982 bp, 18 predicted proteins | sample NC_wetland_sal_i_17_FD_132431 | JGI IMG/M metagenome (GOLD analysis project Ga0187817, IMG submission 132431) | Wetland sediment microbial communities from Neuse River Estuary, North Carolina, USA - SO4_2 | ecosystem: Environmental > Aquatic > Freshwater > Wetlands > Sediment | place: USA... | reverse complement strand
CTTGCGCTTCCGCCTGCTTGCCGATGGTCAGGGCGAGCCGGTCTACGGCTTCGGCGAGGTGGTTGGCGAGATCGACGAGGACTACGAGAGCGTCCGCGTGTAGCTTCCACACGGTGCGGGATTTCTGCTAGCGCTTGAGTTCCTCGATCTCGGTGGTGATGCGCGCGGTGACTGCGACAATGCGGAGCAGCATACGGGCAGCGTCCGCGCGGGGACCCGCTTGTTCGAGATAATCGGCGGTATAAGCGTCAATCTCGGCGGGGCTGAGCATGAGGTTGAAGTAGCGCATGGGGACGATCTGACGGAACTTGGGATCGGCAACGCGCACGAAGACACGAATCGATTCTTCCACTCTCCGCAATTTCGCTTCTTCGACCGAGAGCGCCTGGGGCGTGATGGCGGCGGGAACATACTTCACAACTGCAGCCTGAGCCAGCGCGGGAGCGGCGGCGGCGCCGCCAGCGCCGACAGGGTGAGCATGATGCGCGGGGTCTGGGCTGGCGCGACGGATCGGGGGCCGGCGCTCTAATTCTTTCCTGAGCCGCGCGACGCGGCGGAATTTTTCCAGGGCCGAGCTGTAGTCAGCCTTCTTCAAGGCTTGCTGATTCAGGGCGGCGATGTGCTCGACGGTGACTTCGACTCCGTCGACGGTGCTGAGGATGCTGCCGCCGAGTTCTTCCAGGCGGCGGGCGTACTCCTTGATCTCCAGCGCGGCGGCGTCGAACAGGGTATGGAAACGATCGCCGAAGGCGACATTGTAAGGCGCGAGAGTGGCCAGCACTCCGGGGTGATAAATTGCCTCGCCGAGCGAGGCTTTCAACTGCCGAACCCGCTGAATGATGCCCGAGTCCATGAGCGCGCTGAAGTCCTCGAAGCGATTCGCCTGGTCGAGCAGGGGGCCGAATTCGCGCAGCAGTTGGGCATCGGCATCGGAGAGTTCGGGCACGTCGGACTCGGAGAGGATTTCGAGTAGCGCGATTTCAAACGGAGACAGAGGAATCGATCCATCCAGGCCATAGCCACGCTGCTCCCACTGGCCCTTCACCCGGGGATGGCGAAACAGAAACGTCGCCACCAGATCGGTTTTGTCGCGATTGGCGCCGGAATCGTCGCGGTGGCGCGCGAAGAAGCGCAGCAGCGCCTCGGCAACCTCGGGATCAAGGTCGGACTTCACCCCCAGTCGCAACATGGCAGGAGTGATCGCCATGTCGAGGAGCCGGATCCAGAGTTGCATGCGGTCCAGAGTGGAGCGCACGTCGTGGGTGTGGCTGATGACGTCGGGGGCGAGTTCGGCGGGCGCAGGCAACTCGCCGCCGAGTTGGTCACTCAGCAGGCGCTGGTAGAAGCTCTGTACGGTGGCCAGTAACGCCAGCTCCCATTTAGGGTCCTCAACCAAAATCAGCTCCTTCGAGATCGGACAGTAGCGTGGCCAAATGGGCGACGTCCTTAAGTACAGCGTAGTGAAACCGTAACAGCAGCGCAATCGGTGACCGTGTTACGAAAGTGACTGCACCACTACCCAGTCCCCATTACCGAGTTCACAGTTTTAAGTACCCAGTATTCAGTCAGAGAGCCGGTTTCGGCTTGCTTTCGGGATGGTCCAGGACGTTTTTTCGCGGGACTATTGGAAGACTATGGTCTTGTTTCCATAGAGCAGGATGCGGTTCTCGACGTGCCAGCCGACGGCGCGGGAGAGGACGACTTTTTCGATGTCGCGGCCCTTTTGAACGAGGTCGTCGATGGTGTCGCGGTGGTGGATGCGGACGACATCCTGTTCGATGATGGGGCCATCGTCGAGTACTTGAGTAACATAGTGCGCGGTCGCTCCGATGAGTTTGACGCCGCGCTGGAACGCCTGGTGGTAGGGTTTGGAGCCGACGAATGCGGGCAGAAAAGAGTGGTGAATGTTGATGAGGTTCTCGGATCCCAGGGTGGCGATGAACTCGTTCGAGAGCACCTGCATGTAGCGGGCGAGGACGACGAGGGTGCATTGGTGTTCGCGAACGAGCGCGATTTGCCGCTGTTCCGCTTCCCGCTTGTTTCCCTGGGTGACTGGCACCACGAAGTAGGGGATGCTGTAGAAGTCAGCAATGCGCTGGTTGTCGGGATGGTTGGAAATGATCAGCGGAATTTCGCAGCGCAGCTCGCCGCTCTGGTGACGGTAGAGCAGATCCTGCAGGCAGTGGTCATACTTCGAAACAAAGATGGCGATGCGGGGGCGGTCGGTGGAGCGGGCGAGACGCCAGTCCATCTGGAATTCTCGGGCGACCGGAGCAAAGCGCTCGGGAAACAGGACCAGATCAAAATCAAAATCCGCGGAATCGAATTCGACGCGCGTCAGAAAGAGATTGGATGCCTCGTCTCCGTGCTCGTCATTGAAGAGAATGTTGCCGCCGTGGCGAAAGATGAAGTCGGCAAGGGTGGCGACGACACCCTTGCGGTCGGGGCAGGAGACGAGCAGGATGGCGGAGTTGTGCATAGAGACTCAGTCGGTTCCCTTGTGTACCCCAAGTCTTCCCGGTGCTTCAAGAACTTCTTTACCACGGAGGACACAGCGGTTCACAGGGAAACCCGCATTACTTCTTTAGCGCCTTCGCAATCTCTCGCGCGGCGTTGGCGCCGGAGCCGCCGGTCAGGCCCGTCCCGGGATGCGTTCCACTGCCGCACAAGTACAGGCGTTCGATCGGCGTCTGATAGCGTGCCCAGTCGAGCAGCGGGCGCATGGTGAAGAACTGATCGAGCGCGAGTTCGCCGTGGAAGATGTGGCCTCCGGTGAGGCCGTAGGTCTCTTCGAGATCCTTGGGCGTGATGATCTGGCGGTGCAAGATGGACTGCGGCAGATTTGGCGCGTACTGCGCGATCGTGTTCACCACGGTTTCTCCAAGCGCGGCGCGCTGGCTCTCCCAGTCGCTGTTTTTCAGCTTGTAAGGCGCGTACTGCATGTAGATGGACATCACGTGCTGACCGGCCGGTGCGAGCGACGGATCGGAAAAAGACGGAAATGCAATTTCAAGGTACGGCTTACGCGAGAAGTTGCCGTACTTCGATTCGTCGAATGCGTGCTCGAGGTAATCGATCTCCGGGCTGATTTCGATGCGGCTCCGCAGCAAGTTGCCGTCGCCCCTAGTTTTAAGTGCAGTGAATTCCGGAAGCGCGGAGAGCGCGAGATTGACTTTCGCGACCGTACCCATGGAACGGTAGTTTTTGATTCTTTGAACGAAGTCTGGCGCGAGATGCGCGGGATCAACCAGGCGCATCAGGGTGCGCCTGGGATCGGCGTTCGAGACCACGGCGCGCGCGGAAATCTCTTCTCCAGAGGTAAGCACGACGCCAGTGGCGACGCCGTCGTGGACGCGAATCTCAGCGATGTCAGCGTTGGCGCGAATTTCCGCGCCCGCCTGCTTCGCCGCGGCAGCCATGGCCAGCGTGATCGCGCCGGCGCCACCGGCTGGGAACTGAACGCTTCCGGCTGGAGACGGATCAGCAGCGGCGCGCAACAACAACACCAGCGCACTGCCCGCTGACCACGGGCCGAGGAAGGTTCCGAAGATGCCGCGCGCGGCGATGGTGGCGCGCAGGGGCTCGGTGTCAAAGAACTCAGCGACCAGGTCGGCGGCGGCCATCGGTCCCCAGCGCAGGACGCGATACAAGTCTTTCTTGCCGAGCTTCCGGAGGGAGCGGCCCGTCTTCAGCATTCCCCAAAGATCGCCACGGCTGGGGTTGTCAATGTTCGGCGGCGTGAGCGCGAGCGCTTCAACCATGACCTTGCCGATCTTTCCCAAAGCGGCGCCGAAGTCGGCGTAGGAGGCAGCGTCTTTCTGCGACCAGGGGGCGATTTCCTGCGCGGCTTTCTTGGCGTCGGCGTAAAGAACGAGCGCTCGGCCGTCGGGCAGCAGGGAGACGGTGCTCACATCCGGAGTTGTTAGCTTGAGGCCGTGCTTCTCCAGTTGCATGTCGCGCACGATGTCGGCGCGCAGCGGGCCGGTGTTATGCGCCAGCGTGGAGCAACGGAAACCGGGATGAAATTCTTCGGTAACGGCCGCGCCGCCCACCTGGGAGCGGCGTTCGAGTACCAGCGGTTTGAATCCGGCCCGGGCGAGATAAAAGGCGGCGACCAGACCGTTGTGTCCTCCCCCGACGATGATGACATCGCGTGCTTCGGCCATGGGTCTATACTCCCCCGTCTTTCAGAATTTCGAGGGCCGCCAAACGTCCGGGCGCTCCCATGATGCCGCCGCCGGGGTGGGTGGCCGAACCGCACATGTATAAATTTTTGATGGGTGAGCGGAATTGCGCCCACCCGGCAACCGGGCGCAGGAAAAACAATTGCTCGAGCGAGAGTTCGCCCTGAAAGATGTTGCCTTCGCTCAGCCCCCATTCGCGTTCGAGGTCGAGCGGGGTGACGACCTGGCGGTGCAGGATGATGTCTTTGATGTTGGGCGCGTATTCGGCGATGGTGTTAACGACGGCGTCGCCAAATTTTTCTCTTTCCGTGTCCCAGTCGAAGCCGGCTGCCAGCTTGTAGGGCGCATATTGCACGAAGCAGGAGAGGATGTGTTTGCCCGGCGGCGCCAATGAGGTGTCAGTGAGGGTTGGAATCACCATGTCGATGTAGGGGTGCGAGGACCAGTGGCCGTATTTTGCTTCGTCGTAGGCCTTTTCCATGTACTCGACGGCGGGCGAGATCGACATGGCTCCGCGAAGATGCAGGCCGTCCCCCGGCATGCACTTGAAATTCGGCAAGCCGTCGAGCGCCATGTTGACCTTGCCGGAAGATCCGCGGAACTTGTAGCGCTGTACGCCTTCCATGAAATCTTCGGGCAGATGGCCGGGCTCGATCATCTTCGTAAACGTTAGTCTCGGGTCGACGCTGGAAGAAACCACGTCAGCGTGAATTTCGTCGCCGTTCGCGAGCACGACGCCAGTGGCGCGTCCGTTCTTGACCAGGATCCGGGCAATCGGGGCTTTGGTGCGGATTTCAACTCCGGCCTCGCGGGCGGCGTCGGCAATCGCGTTGGAGATGGCGCCGGTGCCGCCGCGCGCGAATCCCCAGGCCCGGAAGGCGCCGTCGATCTCGCCCATGTAGTGATGCAACAGAACGTAGGCGGTGCCGGGTGAGCGCACGCCGAGAAAGGTTCCGATTATGCCCGAGGCCGACATGGTGGCCTTGAGCACATCGGTTTCGAACCACTGATCGAGAAAGTCACAGGCGCTCATGGTCATGAGCTGGACCTGGTTGTACTTGTCCCCGCTCGACATGCTCTGGAAACGGCGTCCGATGAAGAGCAGCTTCATCAGTTCTCTGGGATCGAGGGTCATGGGGTCGGGCGGGATCATGCTGAGGATGGGTTTCACGAAGCGGCACATCGCCTGCATGGCCTTGCCAAATTCGTCGTAAGCTTCGGCGTCGATGCGGGAGTGGCGGGCAATTTCGCGATGCGTCTTGCCGTGATCGTTCACGCGCCACAGATAGTCGCCGCTGGGCATGGGAGTGAAGGTGCCATCGAGCGGGAGGATCTCAAGTCCGTGGCGGGGAAGTTCGAGGTCGCGAATAATTTCGGGGCGCAGCAGCGAGACCACATAGGAGCAAACAGAAAACTTGAAGCCGGGAAAAACTTCGTCGGTGCACGCCGAGCCGCCGAGGATGTGGCGGCGCTCGAGGACCAACACTTTCTTTCCCGCTTTCGCCAGATAGGCGGCGTTGACAAGGCCGTTGTGGCCTCCGCCAACCACGATTACGTCGTACTTGGTAGCGCTCGCAGCAGCCATAGATTGACCCAGAAAAACCGATCCAGATTGACCTGTAACTTCAGGGAAAGTGACTCGCCATTTTATCGAGAAAGTGTCGCTTTGTCTCTACTTACGTGTGATTACTGACCCCTGGTCAGCGAGATTCCGTGCTTGCCGCGAGTGCGGCGTGGTGCATATAATCCGCGTTGGAGTGTTCTAGATTTCCCCGGTGAAACCCTGTGTCCTCTGTGGTAGAGAACTTTCTTAACCACAGAGGACACAGGGTTTCACAGGGGAAGCCACGCGAGGCCGACTTTGCCCATTGGAACTGCGTTTCACGAGAGAACGTTTGCCCTCTGCCACAGTCTGAATTACCGCGAGTGGTCGGGATACTACACGGTCAGCGTCTATGAAGTGCACCACGAGCACGAGTACAACGCGATCCGCAACGCTTGCGCGCTGATTGATATTTCGCCGCTCTACAAGTATCTGGTCACCGGCAAAGACGCAACCAAACTGGTGAACCGCGTGATCACACGCGACATCAATAAAGTCGCGGTGGGGCAGGTGATTTACGCCAACTGGTGCGATGAAGACGGCAAGGTTATCGACGATGGCACGATCACACGGCTCGAAGAAAACAAGTATCGCTGGACAGCCGCCGATCCCAGCCTGCGCTGGTTCAGCCAGAACGGCCTGAACATGGACGTTCAGATTGAGGACATCTCCGAGAAGACGGCGGCTTTGGCGCTGCAGGGGCCGGCCTCGGCAAGGCTTTTGAAGACGGTGGCGGAGGCCGACATCACGAATCTGAAGTATTTTCGAAAAACGAGTGGCAGGATTGCCGGCGTGCCCGTGGATATTTCGCGCACCGGGTACACGGGCGATCTTGGCTACGAAATTTGGATTCCGTGGAATAACGCGGTCACGGTTTGGGACGCGCTGATGGATAAAGGCCAGCAGTTCGATATTCATGCGGCTGGAATGCTGGCGCTCGACGTGGCGCGCGTGGAGGCGGGACTGCTGCTGATCGAGGTCGATTACATCAGCTCGAAGAAGGCGCTGATTTCATCACAGAAATATTCGCCATACGAGTTGGGCTTTGGGAAGATGGTGCATCTGGAGAAAGAAAACTTCATCGGCAAGCGCGCTTTGGCGCGAGATCATAAACGGGGCGTGGCGCGGCAGTTGGTGGGACTCGAAGTAGATTGGGTGGAAGTGGAAGAGCAGTTCGACAAGTTTGGACTGTCTCCGGCCGCGCCCAGCCAGGCGTCGAGGGTTGCGGTACCGGTGTATTCGGGTGACAGGCAAGTGGGCAAGGCTACAACGACCGCGTTCTCTCCGCTGCTGAAAAAGCTGATCGCGCTCGCGAGCGTGGGCAGCGAATATTCCAAGCCCGGCACCAAGCTACAAATGGAGTTGACGATCGAAGCACAACGGATGAAGACCACGGCGACGGTTGTCACGCTGCCGTTCTTTAATCCGAAGCGGAAGACGGGTGTGCCGGTGTAGTCGACGGCTCAGTCCATCTTCTTCTACTGTGTGAAGGCGTCGAAAATCCTCAGGAATTGTCGCGGTTCAAACTTCAGAAACGCCGGCGGCGTGGGCACCAACGAACCATTTACCCCGATCACATTAAATTCAGGGCCCAAAGCGGCTGCCTCGCCGTTCAGGTCGGTAACCGCGAGCTCCCTCCATCCTCCGGTCGCTAATCGCAGCTCCAGCGTTTGCAGTGCGGTAATCGTTTCGGCGGGAGTGAATTCGCAATGACCCGCGCGGTGCACAAATGTCTGTCGCAACAAATTGCTGTCATTCGCCTCGCTGACAACCCGCTTGTAGGCTTGTTCGTCTTCCACCGGCACCAATCCGTCGCCGGTGGTATGCATGGTTAATACGGGGATGGCTAGCTGGCCGTTGTAGATAATGTTCTCGCTCAAATAACTCAAAGCGCCTGGATCTGCGGCAATTCGCGGCGAGCTATCCAGCAGCGCAATATCCGCGTCCAAGCTCAGTCCAGCAGCGGCATACAACGCCTGTACCTCTGCATTATCGGCGGAGTGCGCCAGTTGGCGCGCGTAATTTACTCCAGTGTTAAATGACGGATTGCCTCCGGCTCGGAACTCCAACTCAGCGCGGAAAGCAAACTGGAACGGAATGTCGACGTTTTGCAACCATAGAAACTGGTTGATTTCTTGAGAGGCGTAGTCGGTGCGCGCCGGTTGGGGAGAAGTCGGATCATACCAACCCGGCAAATCGCCGAGGGCGGCGACCAACGCAAGGCGCGCTTGCCCTTGCGGAGTGGCCTGCGCAGCAGCGAGGGCCCCTTCCGCCGTGAGGAAATTCACGGTTGGGTTGGTGATGTGGACCACCTGCAAAGCGCCGCCCGCCAGCAGCGTGTTGAAGGTAAATGCTGCATCGAGCGCCCCATTCCATACACCAACCCCACCGCCCAGGACTCCGCACATGGGGAGCGCCGCTGTGAACCGATCGGGGTGCTCCTGCACCAATCCAGCGGTGATCATCCCGCCAAGAGAGTGGCCCCAGGCGATGGTGTGGGCGGGAGTTCCGACAAGACTCTGAAACGCGTCGAGCGTCGCGATCTGATCCGGGATCGCCTCCTGAACTGCCCAGCCCGTGTGCGCATAAGAAGAGCCCGCCAGCGCGAAACCCGCCGCCAGCATAAAGCCTCCGGTAAGAGGATCGCCCACATCTTGCGCTGGGTTTAACGACCCAGGCGTGACGTATCCGTGACTGTAAAGAAGCAGAGTGCCGTTCCAGATTGCCGGGACATCGATGACGTAGGTTGCCCCGTCGGGCAAGGTGCCGGTGAGGTGCTGCTGCGCGGCTGCGCTTCCGCAGACTGCGGCAATCAGAACGGCGGTTAGCGCATAGAACAGGGTAGACTTCGCGAGTTTCGACATAAGAATCTCCCTCTGGGTAGGGTTAAAAGCCTTGTCCCGAGCCGGGTCCAACAGTTTGTGCCGGTTCGGCGAAACTTGTCAATGCGAAAAAGCGGGATTCCCCTGTGCCTGCCGCGCTCGCCGCTTTCCCGCCCGGTACAGCCACACTCCAATCAACACTAGCGCGCCGCAGCCGCCTACGATTTTGAAGACGGCGAGCGGCTTATTGGGTTCATCCGGCGGCGGCAGAACGGAGAGGGCGATGGTGAACAGCGTCGTCGTAAATCCTAGAATCGACAGCGCATAAGCAATCGGTTTCCCGCCCGGGACGCGAATGACCTCCTCTCCGGCAGGTTGGCTCTGCAGCTTGAACATCGAGGCGAACAAATACAAGTAGGGGATGAAATAGGTAATCACGCCCATGCTGACCAGCACGTCATAGGCGCCTTTGACGGAGGTGCCGGCCTGTCCAAGGAAAATGAAAATTGCTCCGATCGCGGATTGAGTTAACAGCGCGACCCAGGGCGTTCCAAAGCGGGGATGTAACGCTCCGAATGAAGACGGCAGATAGTGGTCAATGCCGGCAACAAAAGGCAAACGGGCTACGGCAGCGAGGTACGCACCAGATGCGCCAATGTTGCTGAGCGCGATCAGGAACGCGGCCACCGGAAGAAACCAGGGCAGGCCGACGCGCTCGGAGGTCTTGGCGATGGCCTGCACCAGGCCTTGCAGGCTGCTGATTTCTGACGGCGGCAGCGCCAGCAGCACACAGACGGTTCCGATGATGTAACAAAACGCAACCGTGATTCCTCCGAGGAACAAAGCCAGAGGAATAGTGCGGCGAGCGTTCTTGATTTCCTCGGCCATGAAGGATGCAGTTTCGCTTCCGCCAAAAGCAAAAGTGAGCACCGACCAGAAAATGATGTCGTTCAGGCGCACGCTAGGCGTCATGCTGTGGATCGAGAACGTCGTTGCCGATCCGAAACGGTGATACGCGAGGAGTCCCATGCCGATGACGATGAGAACGGGAATCCACATGGCGAGCGCGCCTACGTTGTGCAGCCACTTACCGACGTCGAGGCCGACGACGTTCAACAAGGTGGCGGCAGTGAGCGTCAGCAGTGCAAACAGGATGTAGTACGTGGGTTTCGCGGAAAGATATCCCCACTGCGATCGCCGCATGTAGAGCAGGTTGCTGGCGGCAAAGTAGAGCACCGCCGGGAAGTAGGGAAGGTTGCTGGTCCAGTAAGTCCAGGCGGCCATGAAGCCGGAGAAGTCCCCAAAGGCGCGCTTCGACCAGACGTAGAGGCCGCCTTCATGCGGATAGCGCGAAGAAAGTTCAATGACCGAGAGCGCCAGCGGCGTGTAGAAGGCGAGCCAGGCACCGATCCAGATGACGATCGCACTGGGGCCGGCGGCGGCAGCCGTGGCGATCCAGCGCAGGCTGATGCCGGTGACCACATAGAACAGCAGCAGGTCGCGGAACCCCATGACGCGCCTGGGACGGTGGGGATCGGCAGCTTCGGCGATGGAGATGCCGGATCCGGTCACGGAGATGGAAGATGGCTCTGGGTCGCTCAAGCGCGGGTGTCTCTTCACCGTCGAGGTGAGCGCTAAGGATTATCAGAGAGTCGAAAGATGGGCAAGGCGAATCTCAAACTGCGAGTTTGCTCTTGCGCTTCCAATACCAATAGCCCGGAATGCCGATCAGGACAATGGTTGCGCCCCAGAAGGCCTCGGTGGGCCGGGTGATGATGGTGTTCAGGGTCCAGGCACCGCCGACCAGAACATAGATCGCGGGCAGCCACGGGTATCCGGTGCAGCGATAGGGGCGGGGAATATCGGGTCGCTTCCAGCGCAGGATAAACAGGCCGATGACGGTCAGGGTGTAGGAGAGCACCATACCGAAGATGACGTAGGTGTAAAGCTGATCGTATCGTCCGCTCATGGCGAGCGCCGCGGCCCAGATGCCCTGACCGATCAGGCTGAAGGCGGGGGTGCGCCACTTGGGATGAATGACGGCCATACGCTTGAAGAAGGCACCGTCCTGGGCCATGGCGAGGTAGACACGCGCGCCGGAGAGGGTGCAGGTAGCGGCCGCGCTGAAACATGAGATCGCAATCGTGGCGGACAGCCACACGGCAGCAGCGGGCGAGAAAAGTACGGTCGCGGCGGCGTGGGCAATGGTTTCGTATTTTGCGACCTCCTTCAGCGGCAGGGCGTAGACATAAGTCAGGTTCATGGCGAGATAAATCGCGCCTACCGCGAGCACGCCCAAAACCATGGCCAGCGGCACATTGCGCCGAGGGTTTTTCACCTCGCCGGCGACCCACGTGATGTAGACCCAGCCGTCATAGGCCCAGAACACCGCGATCAAACCGACGCCGAGAGCGGAGATCAATTGTCCCGGGCCAAGTCCCATGGTTAACCCGCCTGGCGTCTGCACGGCGAAGTTCGACCAATGGCCCTTGCCGATGGCGAATCCCAGGACGACGAAGGCGGCCATGGCGGTGAACTTCGTCCAGGTCGAGACATTCTGCAGGAGCGCGCCCCAGCGCAGTCCGAAAACGTTGACGCAAGTGAGGATGACGATCAGCACCAGTCCAACCGCGTGCGCCCGCGTAAAAACGATTGTGAATATGGCCCAGCCGAAGTGGATGTCCGCCAGCGCGGGATACGGCAGATTGATATTCGCCATCACGTGCTGCTGCGACATCCAGGGAACGATGTTGCCCATGTAAGCCGCCGCAGCGACGGAGAGTGCTGCGATGGAGCCGCCATTGGCAACCGCGAACAGCATCCAGCCGTAAAGAAAGGCAACCAGGTCGCCGTAAGCTTCGCGCAGATAAATGTATTGTCCGCCGGAATCGGGAAACATGGAGCCGAGTTCGGCGAAGGCGACGCAAGCGCACAGCGAGATCACGCCCCCAAGTACCCACACCAGGAAAAACCATTTCGGATTCGGCAAAGGCCCGGCAATATCCTTGGCGGTGAGAAAAATCGACGAGCCGATGATGCCGCTAACCAGCAACAGCACGGAGTCGAGCAGACTCAGCCCGCGGACGAGGCTCGGTTTTTGCGGGGAAGTTTCGGTTTCGGGGGGCAGGGAAGCGGTATCCATTGAGCACTCGTTCAGTTTGTCATTCTTGAGCGGTCGTTAGTCGTTGGTCGTTAGTCGTTTGCGATTCGTCATTCGCCCATCGCCGTTCGTGGTAGCCAGCCAACTGGCAGATGCCTAGGGTCCTGCCGGCGACTATCGACTAACGACTAACGACCGCTATCCCATGCCTAATTCATCGGAAGATTCCAGCGGCGTTCCGCAGCGGCGGCAGATGACGGCCGAACAATCACCACAGGTCAGAGGATCGCGGACCTCCGCGGCGCACACCGGGCAGTAGAGAACCACTGCGGGTTTCCGGGCTTCTGGCGGTGCTTTTGGAGCGTTTCCCATGAGCACGAAACTGTAACACAAATCTTTGGCGCGCTTGCCACGTTCAAAGCCACGCGCCAACACATGACGAGCTTCGCTTCGTTGGACAGCCGAGGTCGGCTGTTCCTACGTGAGTCTTAATCGGGCGGCTTCCGCAGAATCAGGTCGCCTTCGGCGGGTGGCAGCGAGAAGGGAAATTGCCAGACTTTGTCTTTCATCCAGACGCCGACAATAAAATCCTCCCGCTCCTTCCACGGTCCGATCCACTTGTTGCTGGTCGCGAAGAAGACCCAGCCGTGGGCTTCGGGATTGCCCGGGGTCAGCGTCACGGTGTTGGGCTCGAGGGTTTGCGTGCTCAGAAACTCGAGGAACTCGGCCGCTTCCTTTTCGTACGCTCGCAAGAGCGTCGTTTTTTCTTCGGCGATTTTGGGATTTTTCTTGATCTGGCGCTTGGTTTGGAAGACGAACGTATCGATGTCGTTCTGCAAATTGGTGGAGAGTTCCGTGGGATCGCTGTAGGCCTCGAGAACGTCGTGATGGCGAACGAAGTCGATGCGCACGTCCGCCGGGAACTCAAACTTACCCTGACCGGTGTAGGTCACGCTCAGGTACACGCTGAGGAGGTGATAGAAGCGGCGGCGGCTCTTAGTCAGTTCCTGCGAATCCACCAGCAGCGTTACCTTGAGGTCGTTCCCGGTCATGGTCCATCGATAGCGTCCGTCATCGCCGCGTTCGAATGCGCAACCGGGTGCACCCGCGGTCCAGCGCACGGCGGGCAACTGCTTTTTCTCGGCGCGGCCAAGCGCCGGCGTGAGAATCGTGCAGAGAACGAACGCAACTTTTGCCGGGAAGAAACGCGGACCTGGCATGAATGCAGAGTGTATCGCTTTTGCGATGGCAACGTCACGGGCGCGGGATAGAGAAGGAGCGAACGAGCTGCGTTGCATCCGGCTTGCTCGCAGCTTGAAGCTCGCACCTCACGACAAATACGCGCCAGAAAATGTGTTAGATTGAAATGGGTGGGGCGCGTAGCTCAGTTGGTAGAGCAACGCCCTTTTAAGGCGTGGGTCGCAGGTTCGATTCCTGCCGCGCTCACCAATAACGCTGTCTCCTCTTGGCCGGAGAGTAAGCCGACATCATTCGTTATCAGTCCGGCTCGCCTAATAATGCATGTGCAGTAAGCGAAGCCAGATCTTCAAAAAGCTTCTCCAAAGTCCCTTCCCTGTCTGCCTCGGGCAAACCGAGTTGTCGTTCCACCCGGGCTTCCATCTCGCGCAGTTGCGCCTCCGGCGCTTTCCCCGCAAGATGCTGGAACAGCAACTTGTGCGCACTCTTGCGCTGCATGGCCTCGAGTCCATCCAGCATCTGGCGATGCGGTGTCCCTTCCCAGATGGCAAGGATCATAGCCTCGCGCAGCCAGCGCTCCACGCGATATTCCTGCAGTGTTCCCACCCCGCCGTAGACTTCCATCGCCCATTTGGCCGTCTGCACTGCGAACTCTGCTGTCCAGTACTTCGCCAGGTGAGCCACCAAGCGAAACAGATGATAGCTTTCCGAGTACGGCGGCTTGTCCTGCCACACCTTGTCGAGCAAACTTACAGCTTCCCAAGCCAGCCTGGAAGCCGCACGCAGCCTCTGCAGACGATCCTCGAACTGCCGCCGAAGTAAAGGATGTTCGATGATCGGTTTGCCGAAGGCTGTACGCCGTTCAGCGAAAGAATAGGCATCGGCGATGGCTCTTTGCGCGAGCGCTACGCTGCCCACGCTGTTGGCCACACGCGAGAGGTTCAGCACTTCGAGAATCAAATAGATTCCATCCTCCGCTCGCCCCAGAAGCCAACCCTCGCTGTGGCGTAGTTCGATCTCACCGGTGGGTACCGAGCGCGTGGCGATCTTATCCTTGAGGCGGCGTATCCAATAGTTCAGTTGCCCGTCTTCACTGCGACGCGGTACCAGGTACAGACTAAGCCCTCGCACGTTCTGCGGTGCGCCTTCCTTCCGAGCCGCGACCACCGCCAATTCGGCGCCGGCGTTACTCGCGAAGTACTTGTCGCCGGTTAGCCGCCACTTATTCCCATCCGGTTGCGCTACGGTCTCCACCGCCGCGCCCAAGTCTGACCCACCCTTGATCTCCGTCATCCAGGTTGCTCCCTGCCAGACGCCGTCGTTTTCACTGCGCTGCAACATTCTGGGCAGGAACCGTGCCTTCAGCTCTGCATCTCCATATTTCGAGAGCGGGGTAACCGTGGATAGAGAGACTGTGTACGGACAGGCCAATCCAGGGTCATAGAAACCAGTAGCGTAGAGAAGAAGGTAAGCGGGGATCAGCGAATTCTGCTCAAAAACTCGCCAGAGCACGCCAGCCCGATATCCGTGTTTTAGCATGCGCCAGTATTCCGGCGGGTAAAGGATTTCATCCACCCGCGCGCCCCATCGATCGAACATACGTAACCACGGTGTGCCGGCGCGGTCTACCGCGTCTGAGATGCCCTGCCCTTCGCCTTCGAACCACGTCTCGTATTCTCGCAGCCAGTCTTGGCCTGCACAGATCCCGACCTGCTGTAGAAACTGCACCGGAGAGCACAGAACATCAAAGCTCATAGCTAGAGTTCTCTCACTCCAACGCGAGTTTTGCAAGACTTGCCGGAATGTCCCTACCCCGCGATGCTCAGCTCAAGTTCGAAGCTCAACACCGAGGGTAAAGTAACAGGAGATATGGTTATTACTGGCAGTGAAGTGCGGTAGTCGGTTGATGTTCAGGATGAAACTCACATAGAGTGCACCTACGGCAGTGCGGCTTTGAGGCGCGCCGGGGTCATAGGCAATTGCAGCAGGCGAGCGCCGGTGGCATCGAAGATGGCGTTTGCCACAACCGCTCCCATGGTGGTGACTGGTGGCTCGCCGCAACCCGACGCTGGCGTTTCCGGATTCTCGATCAGGATCGTCTCGATCCTGGGCAACCAGGAAAAGCGCGGGATCGGGTAGGTGTCGAAATTGCGGTCGAGCACGGCACCGTCCTTGAAGCGCAATTCCTCAGCCAGAGCGTAACCCAGGCCCATGGTGATACCGCCTTCCATCTGCTGGCGCGAGCCATCGGGATTCACCGTAAGGCCCTGATCCTGGGCGCAAACGACCCGCTTCACTTCTACGTTCCCGGTGGTCTTGTTGACCGCGACCTCGGCGACCGCAGCGACGTAAGTGCCCACATCGGTGGCGCAGGCAAGACCGACGCCGCGACCACTCGGCGCCGGTACCGGCTTCCATCCGAACTGCCCAGTCGCCGCCAGCAGCACGCGCCGCCAGCGCGGATCGGTCAGGTGGGAGAGGCGGAACTCCAGGGGGTCCCGGCCCAGTTTGCTGGCCAGGGTGTCGATGTGCGATTCGCGGGCGAAGGTATTGGTATTAACGCCGGGTGCCCGCCAGGGACCGACCGCGAAGGGGTGGGGTCCAGGGTCGCCGCCCCAGCCGCCCGACGATTGCGTGCGTTGGTGAGGGATGTCATAGAACTGCCGGCTGCCGCGATCGCCGGCGCAGTACACACGGTAATCCCAGAGCAGGAGTTTTCCGGCGTCGTTCAGTCCCGCGCGGATTTTCACGACGGCCGCAGGCCGGAAAGTATCGTAAAAGAACTCCTCGGCACGGTCCCAGACAACCTGCACCGGCTTGCCGATGATCTTGGCCAGCCGCGCTGCTTCCGTGGCCTGGCGGGACGCGCTTTTGCCTCCGAAGCCGCCTCCCACGTAAGGAGTGATGACCCGCACGTTCTCCGGCGCGAAGCCGACGGCCTGCGCCAATTGTTGGCGGAGGGGGAAGGGAGTCTGCGTGCTCGCCCAAACCGTCAACCGGCCGCCTTCGATCGTGGCAACCGCTGAGTGGGTTTCCATCGGGGCATGGGCTACGTAGCTATTCAGGTAGGTCTCTTCGACCACACGCGTGGCGAGTCTTTCTCCTTCCGCCACGCTGCCTTTCTCGTCCACCATCTGCAGCGGAGGCGCGGTTTTGAGCAGGTGATCGAAAATCGTCTTGTCGTCTTCACCGGACTGGGCCGGCTCGAATCGAGCTCGGATGAGTCCCAGCGCCCGGTCGGCGATGTCGGGCCGCTCGTGGAGAGCGGCTATCATCTCGCCGTCCCGGATGACACGCACACCGGGAACTTTCTCGGCGGCGGTCGTGTCGAGCTCTTTCAGCGTGGCGCCGTGCGCCGGCGGCCTAAGAATGTGCGCATGAAGGGTGCCCGGCGGAGTCATATCCGCGGCGTACCTTGCTTTGCCCGTCACCATGTCCAGAGCATCTTTGCGCCGCTGCGCCTTGCCGATGACGGTGAATGCCGAGACTGGCTTCACGGGCACCTTTTCGAGATGGCGCTCGATCCGCTTCCCCTCGACCAATTTGGCGTAGGAGACACTCTTGTGCGCGTCCTGTGCCCAGGTCACCACGCCGTCCTTTACGCGCAAATCTTCCGTCGTTGGCAGATGGAGGTAGTCGGCCGACATCTGTAGCAGCACGGCTCGCGCTTCGGCGGCTGCACCCCGCAACACGGGTCCGAACTGCCGAATAGTGAGCGAACCGAAAGTGCCCATATCCCAGGGACAAAGGTCGGTGTCGCCCATGACCATGTCGACCGAATCGAAGGCGACATCAAGTTCGTCGGCCAGCAGTTGTGCCAGCGCGGTCTTCGACCCCTGACCCAATTCGACCTTGCCGACGAAACACGTGACCCGGCCATCGCGGCCGATGCGAAGATAGGCGTTGAAATCGGTGGGGTAACTGGGCCGTGCCGGCAGACGCGACGGCTCCTGAACGGCGGTCATCGGGTCGATGGCGAAGAAGATGAACAATCCGGTGCCTGCCAGTTGGAGGAATTCCCGCCGGCTGAGTCCCGTGGCTATGCCGGCAGCAATCTCGACTTCTTCATTCCAATCATCCCCGTGCATTAGGTTGCTCCCTTCGTCGAGCCTGCTGCCTCTAGAATGGCGTCCACGATGCGTGTGTGAGATCCGCAGCGGCAGAGGTTGTCGTCCATGTGCCGGAGGATTTCTTCCCGGGTTGGGTGCGCTTTCTTAAGGAGGAACGCGTAGGCGTTGACAATCATTCCCGGCGTACAGTAGCCGCACTGGAATGCGTGGTGATTGAGGAAGGCTTCCTGGATCGGGTGCAGGTGCCCCTCCCGGCTTAAACCCTCGATGGTCAGCACGTGCTTTCCGGCAACCTCCTTGAGCGGAGTCACGCACGACCGCACCGCTTCCTCGTCCACAATTACAGTGCAACATCCACACAGGGCGGCGCCACAGCCGAACTTGGTACCAGTGAGCCCGAGGTCATAACGCAACACCCAGAGCAGCATGCGGTCGTCGTCGTCGGTTAGTCGCACCGGCTTGCCATTCAGATTGAAGGAAATGCTCCGTCGCATTGAGATCTCCCTTCTCGGTGCTTCGGTTGTTCCAATTCGTTCACCTATAGCACGGTGTTGCTCCGACCGCTGTGACGATTGGCGCACTCCAAGGTGATGACCGACCGATTCAAGCAACTTACGGGGACTGCTGTCGTCTAGAGCCTAGACAGGTGGCTCGCCAACAATCGGCGCATAGCTTAGCCCGAAGATGTTTATTCACTGCACTGACGGCAATGCTCGCGAACCCTGCTCCGCGCATCTCGCACCCTCGCACGGGTGGCTGCGAATCAGTTCTTGTGCAAACCGCTCAAGTGCGCGTGGGCAGTGCGAGTCAAGTCCCATTTCAAACGGTTATTCACAAGTGGTGTTGAAAATGAGGTCTAGGATTAGTTCGGGAGGGGATCCTGAGAACTTGTCGCGCCGAGGAGAACGGGAACGCCACAAAAAGGTAAAGGCTGTGACATTGGTTATGCTCTAGCCGCCAGCTCCTGCGAGGGAGCCAACAGCGTGGAGACACGCACCGTCACAGCCCTTGATGCGATCACCGCTTTCGCGGTCCCAAACCCCAACTGCCCCTCGCAGAGCCGTCGGTTTTTTCAGGTCTGGCCGCTCCCTGGGGTTGCCCCCCAGAGCTGATCACTCGGCCTACTTCGGACTGGCAAAATTTTATTTAAGCCAACCCTTTCAGCCGTCGACGTGAGCAACCTTAGAGATTTGCTCGAAGATTGTCAATGCCTGTTTTCAGTGCAATTGACGTTCTTCGATGGGTCAAAATTCAGAAACGCAACCCGTTGAATCGTTAACGCCTAATGAATGGGAGATTAAATTCTGTCCCATTTTTCCACAGGAACATGCACAGGTGCTCGCAGGCGTGGGCAAGAACTACAAGGAGTATGCGCAGAAATCAGGTAAGCATCTTGACTTCGGAAGATACGTCAGGCATGGTTAGTACCAGCTCACACACAATGTCAGATCTCGTAGCCTACGTCGATGGCGGCTCGTTCGGGAATCCCGGCCCATCCGGTATTGGCGTGGTCATTGACGGCTCTACAGACGGCACCATCAGAATTGCAAAATGGATCGGGCGCCAGGACAATAATGTTGCCGAGTACGTTGCGCTGCTTGAGGCGCTGCAATATGCCCTGGGGCTTAAGGCCAAGACTCTGCACGTCTTTTCAGATTCCGAAGTAGTGGTCAGGCAGATGAGTGGCCAGTATAGCTGCCGCAGCCCGCGGCTCTATTCCCTGAATTGGATCTGCCGGAAGTTGACCCGGTCGCTCGATTTCTCGATCTCCCACGTTCCACGAGAGAGCAACACTGAGGCGAATAGTCTTGCCAGTTCAGCTGCCCGCAACGCGGAATGATGGCCTAGGCCTTTTTGCTTTGGTTCGAATCCTGCTGCGCTCACCAATCTGAACCCCGAATCAACCGGCCCTCTTCGCGAGAGCCTAATCGTTATTGTGCACAAATCTCCGCACCGAAATCGTCTCCCAGCGTGTTGTGCGGCCATGTAAATTAGAGGAGATGATCGCGATTCGCTGCAGTGCGCTGCTGTTTGACCTGGACGGCGTGTTGATCGATTCCACTCCCGCGGTGGCACGGGTGTGGCATGGGTGGGCGGTTGAACATGGTTTTGATCCAGACACTGTGGTCCGCATGGCACACGGACGCCCGAGTCGAGCCACTATCCGCGAGCTTTTGCCTAATGCCGATATTGATCACGAGGATCGCGAAGTCGAACGCCGGGAAATCGAAGACCTCGATGGTGTGGTCCTGCTGTCGGGCGCCCGGGAACTCCTGAACCTTCTGCCTCCGGAGCGCTGGACGATTGCGACATCCTGCACGCGTCCGCTGGCAGAGGTGCGTTTGCGGGCCGCGGGTCTGCCCATCCCGAAGACCATGATTACGTCGAGCGACGTGAAGACTGGGAAGCCCGATCCCGAGCCTTACTTGAAGGCGGCGGCGAAACTGGGGTTTGCCGCTTCCGATTGCATCGTGGTGGAAGATGTGCCGGCTGGAATCCGCGCGGGAAATGCCGCGGGCGCCCGAGTGATTGCATTCCTGACGACAGTGGCCCGCCGCGACCTCGAACATGCCGGCGCCGGCTGGATCGTGGAGAATTGCGCTGATATTGTTCCGTCCAATGAAGGCGACGGACTGCAGCTGGGTCTCAGGTGTTAGGTCTCAGGTCTCAGGAAAACAAACACCTGACACATTTGCACGCGCTGTGCCGCTCAACTAAAATCCTCGGTTCCGTGGAAGTTGCCCTGCAGAGCGCTGGATGCGAGCCGGGCGGCTCCCAATCTTAGGAATCGCGATACAGAATCGCTAGACAGGCAGGGCCTTGTGATTATTGGTGTGCCGAAAGAAAGTTATCCGGGGGAGCGGCGGGTCGCGCTCGTTCCGGCCGTCCTCCCGACGCTGACCAAAGCGGGTTTCGAAGTCCAGGTTCAATCCGGCGCTGGTATTGAAGCCGGCTATCCCGATTCGCAATATGCCGAGAAGGGCGCGAAGATCGTCGCCGACCGCGCCGCGGTGTTTGCCGCCGCGGATATTGTGGTGCAGATTCTTTGCTACGGATCGAACGACGTAACCGGGAAACAGGATGTGCCGCTGTATCGCCGCGATCAGATACTGGTTGGATTTTTGCGTCCGTTCGGTTCGGCAGAGGTGGTACAGGAGATCGCGCACTCTGGCGTCGCCGCGTTCGCGGTGGAGTTGATGCCCCGGACAACGCGCGCCCAAAGTATGGACGCGCTCTCCTCGATGGCGACAGTCGCCGGATACAAGGCAGTGCTGCTGGCCGCTGACTCCCACCCGCGCATTTTTCCCATGCTCACTACCGCAGCGGGAACCGTCACACCTGCCCGTGTGTTCGTGATCGGCTGTGGCGTTGCCGGACTGCAGGCGATCGCGACCTCGCGCCGCCTTGGAGCGGTAATATCCGCGTACGATTTAAGGCCGGCGGTGAAAGAGCAGGTGCAGAGTCTGGGCGGGCGTTTTGTCGAGCTTCCCATCGAGGCCAAAGACGCGCAGGACGCTCGCGGATATGCCCGGGCACAGGATGAAGACTTCTACCGTCGTCAGCGTGAGTTGTTGGGAAAAGTGGTGCAGGAAAGCGATGTAGTGATTGCGGCGGCGGTGATTCCGGGGAAAAAATCGCCGGTGCTGGTGACCGAAGACATGGTGAAGGGGATGGCGCCCGGTTCGGTGATCGTCGATCTGGCCTCCGAACGTGGCGGCAATTGCGAGATCACCGAAGGTGGCAAGACGGTCGTAAAGCATGGTGTGACGATTATTGGTGCGATCAACCTGGCCGCCGGCGTGCCATATCACGCGAGTATGATGTACTCCCGCAATATCACTGCGTTCCTTACGCACCTGATCAAAGAGCAAAAGTTGAATCTGAACCTCGAAGACGAAATTGTTCGCGAGACTCTGCTTACTCGGGGCGGGGAGATTGTGCAAGCTCGGGTGCGCGAGTTCTATACCTTGCCTGCGCTGGTGAAGCAAAACTAGAAGATCGAACGGAGCAGATTCTGCGCACGAGGTCCAAACGGAGGAAGGATGAACAGTAGTTCGAACCTGATCAACGCACTATTCATATTTGTGCTGGCTGGATTCATTGGATTTGAAGTGATCCGGCGAGTCTCGCCGCTGCTGCACACTCCGCTGATGTCGCTCACCAACGCCCTGGATGCGATCGCGGTGGTGGGCGCGATCGTGCTGGTGGGCGAGCACAAGAGCACGCTCTCCGCCGTCTTCGGATTTATCGCGGTGATCGCCGCCACCAGCAACATCGTCGGCGGGTTCTTCATCACGGATCGCATGTTGAAGATGTTCAAATCGAGTCGTCCCGCGGACAAGCCGGTGGCCAAATAATGACAGCCGAATTCGCGGGATCCCAAATCGTCATCGAGCTGGTCTATCTCATCGCGAGCGTGCTGTTCATCTTCTCGCTGAAGTGGATGAGTTCACCGACCACGGCCCGGCACGGCATCTGGGCGGGTGAAATCGGCATGCTGCTGGCGATCTGCGGCACGCTGCTGCACCACGGCATTGTGGACTACCGGCTGATCGCCATCGGGCTTGTGCTCGGCACCATCGTCGGCATTCCGCTCGGGCGAGTGGCGATGACGGCAGTTCCGCAGCGGACCGCGCTCAGCCACGCCTTTGGCGCGCTCTGCGTAACCCTGGTCGGCTCGGCCGAATTTTATCTGCGCTCACCGGATATCTCGCGCTTCATGATGTCAGTGCTGTCGCTCGAAGTCATTCTCGGCGGCCTGACCGTCACTGGGAGCTTGATGGCTGCCGGAAAGCTGCAGGAAATTCTGCCGCAGCGACCGCTGACTTACAAAGGCCAGAACCTGGTCAACTTTGCGCTGCTCGCCTGCGCCCTGGCGATCGCTGTATCTCTGGTGCGGAATCCAGGAGCTCAGTCGTTGTTTCCGTTCATGATCCTGATTGCGCTGGCGTTTGGCGTGTTGCTGATCATTCCCATCGGCGGCGCGGACATGCCGACGGTCATTTCGTTATTGAACGGCTATGCAGGTCTGTCGGCGGCGGCTATGGGCTTCGTCCTCAACAGCAAGTTGCTCATCATCGCTGGAGCGCTGGATGGATCGTCGGGGCTTATTCTCTCCATCATCATGTCGAAGGCCATGAACCGGTCCTTCACCAACGTCTTGTTTGGAGCTTTTGGCCAGGTGCAAACTTCAGCCGCCGCGGGAGAAGAGGCCAAGCCTGTTCGCAGCGCGACCCCGGAAGAAGCTGCGGCCATTCTTTCTGGCGCGAACCGCGTCATTGTAGTTCCCGGATATGGCATGGCAGTTGCCCAGGCTCAACACAAGGTGCGAGAACTTTATGATGGCCTGACCAAGCGCGGCGTCGATGTGCGCTTCGCCATTCACCCCGTCGCTGGACGCATGCCGGGGCACATGAACGTCCTGTTGGCTGAAGCGGATATTCCTTATGACCGCCTGGTTGAGATGGACGAGATCAACGGCGACTTCCCGCAAACGGATGTCGCTCTTGTAATTGGCGCCAACGACGTCACCAACCCTGCCGCCCGCTCCGATACTACGAGCCCTATTTACGGGATGCCGATCCTCGACGTCGACAAAGCCCACACCGTGATGGTGATCAAGCGCAGCATGAACCCCGGCTTCGCGGGCATTGATAACCCACTCTATTATCTGGATAACACGCTGATGCTGTTTGGCGATGCCAAGGCGTTTGTGGGAAGCATTGTGCGCGAGCTCGGCGGAGGGCGCAGCTAGTTGAGCCACGAGCTTCGAGCCAGGAGCTCCGAGAAACCCCGGCCGCCCCGCAGCTTACTTACTTTGTAATACAGATTGGCGCGCGACCCAAACCAGGCGGAAGAAGAAAACAAGACCGGAGGAAATTAAGACCCGGTTACCCGGCAAAAATCTGGCGGGCCTCAGTCTGGCGCGAGGCTTCGCGCAGGCTGCGGCCCGCTCAGTATTCAGGCTGCTTTCTTCATCTGTCTGATCTTCGCCCAACGTGCTTT
>Ga0187817_10000202_pt1 | contig 23084 bp, 21 predicted proteins | sample NC_wetland_sal_i_17_FD_132431 | JGI IMG/M metagenome (GOLD analysis project Ga0187817, IMG submission 132431) | Wetland sediment microbial communities from Neuse River Estuary, North Carolina, USA - SO4_2 | ecosystem: Environmental > Aquatic > Freshwater > Wetlands > Sediment | place: USA... | reverse complement strand
TGCGTGCCCGTCCATTCGTAGCCCGCCCTGACGTTCCAGAATTGATTGGTGTGGAAGTGCACGGCCATGCCAACCATGTTGCTGAAGCTCGACGGAATCACCATGAGCGGATCGTAGTTGTCAGGTGAATAAACTTGCGGCCACAAGGATGCGTTGGAGCGGGTGATATTCAAGCGCTTGTAATACGCTTCGAAATCGACTTGCTTGCTCGCGCGGTAGGCCAATTTCAGGCCAGCCCAATGCCGGTGCAGAGACGGGTTGCCAAACAGGAAATAGTAAGGCACAAAATCGTTGAGCAGATTCTGTTGGTGAAAATCCGCAACCACGCGAAGCGGAGAAATCGGATTCCAGACCAGCGTCGCGTCCGCATTGAATGCATTCTGATCATGAGGGGCAAGCAGATCCTGCGGGTCATACCACGTCGAAGGGAGTCCCGCACCGTTCACAGTGGAACTTGTACGAGCGTAGCTCACATCCCCGTTGAACGTAAGATGATGCGCCACTGCCATGCTCACCTGAATGGAATCAGCCTGGGTTTGGTGACCGGGCAGCACGCTGTGCACATAAAGACCGAGGGGTGTGGTAGGAGCCTGCGGAGGTCCTGCAGGAAATGGCTCGGCAGGACTGCCGGCCGTGCCAAAGTAGTCCAACGGGTTCTGCCGACGATCATTGAAGCTCCGAAACTCGTGCTGGTAAGTCAGCTTGATCCGCCCCAGCGTGGCTTCCGCTCCGCCAGCAATATTCCGCGTGGTGTAGTTGAGGGTGCGATACTGCGAGGCGGAGTGGCAGTTCGCGCATCCCTGCTGCTGGTCTATGGTAGGGTTGCCGGAGCCGCCCATATCGTAATATTGCATTTGGCTTACACCGTCGCGGGCTTGCCAGCCACCTTTGACGAACAATTTGACCGGGATATTGGGGAGTTTCACTTTGCCGTAGGCAGTATTCATCCTTCGCCGGACCCCGAGCAGGGAGTCTGCGGGAATCGCGTCGGTGCGCACGATATCAGGCGAAATCACGCTGCCGGCAAAATAGGAGTTGTCATCGAGGTGCCGAATGAAGCTGCGGGAATCGAAGCCGGCGTCGAGCCATTTTCCAAAGTTAAGCCGCCCTTTCATGTCATAGTCGTCCTGACTGATAAAACTGGCGGTGAACTTGAGCGTCAAATGTTGCGGGAAGTACACCTCGTTCAGCGATAGATCGCCGCCGAAGGACTGCTGCAGACTGTCGTATTCCCCCACTCGGCTTGGGTTTCCGCTGGTGCTCACAAACCGGTACTGAGGCATCAGCGTGACCAGGTGGTAGCTGACTTCGGGCACATTCTCGGCAGGCTGCGAACTCGGACCAGGCTGCTGCGCCTGAGCTTGGCACACAAATGCCACGGTCAGGAGGATGAATAACACCGGAACATTTTTCATTGCAGCCCTCCTCTGAGGAATCGTGCGTAATGCGCAGCCCTGATTACTTGTCCATCAGCAAATTTCCGCCTGTGGCAGAAGGTGTGTCGCTGCCGTGAATGGCGTTGTGGCAGCTAGTGCATCTGTCAACCAATGGCAGACTTGCGCCGTTATGGTGAGCCGAATGACACTGCAGACACAGCGCCGGTTGGCTCACTTCCAGCAAATTCTGGTTCGGCGAACCATGCACGGAGTGACACTTCAGGCAGCTCTCGTTGACCGGCGGATGCTGGTACGAAAATGGCCCCTGATACTCGGCATGGCATTTGAAACAAAGTTCGTTGGTGTTGGCCGAATTCAGATTGTTTCCGGCATCGCCGCCGTGAGGATCATGACAATCCAGGCAGCTCATCTTGGCTTCGCGGATCGGGTGATGGTAAGGAAGGTCTGCCTGTGCATCTTGCTTCTTATGGCATCGCAAACAGTTGTCATTCTGTTGGTGGCGGGACTCAAACGCCCTTTGTTCACCCTTGGCCTCGCCATGAATGGTGTGGCACTGCGTACACTTGATGTCCTGCGCCTGGTGCGCTCCCGAGAACCAGTTCCTAACATGCTCTGACTTCGCATGGCAGCTCAGACAAACGCCATTGCTATCCTCTGCAGAACGGTCGCGAAAGCTGATGATCTTTTCCTTCGAGTACGCGCCGGCTGCAACATGCAGACTACCCGCACCATGGCACTGTTCACAGTCGATGTTCTGCATCGAATGGAAGCTGTGACGATAGCTCTTGGCAGGCTCGCTGTGGCACTGCTGGCACTGTTCCGATCCGGCTTTCTCAGCTCCAGGAATCTCCACGAACTTGCCGAAGTCTTTGGCTTGTTTTGCCGGGTGGTTGGGCTTGTCTTTTGCCGGAAGGTCCGGAGCCAGCAGACAGATGCCGAAGAGCAAAGGGCCGAGGAGCAAAGCGCGAACACGCATAGTGCCCTCCAGGGTTACTCGGTCAGGGTAGCTTCTTCCGGCTGTAAAGTTCAGTGACCGTCGTCACTCTGGAGGCAGCCAATCAACCCGAGGTTGCGTTGGATAATTCTAGTGGACACGCGGGGTCCGCGTCCGCCGGCTATGTCCCAATCCAACGGCGCGGACGCGGTCATAGGCAACGTGCAGATCCTGACTCAGCAAGTTGACGACTTGCAGGCATGCCTCGCGGTGTAGGTGCAGGAAGCGGAACAGGTCTTTGCGCTTGACCATCGCCACTTGAGCATTGTCGAGCAGTTGGGCTGTCATCTCGTGCGGACTGTCGGAGAGAGCGGCGCTGAGTCCCAGGACCTCTCCGGGCCCCGCCGTGCGGACGGTCAAACTTCTGCCCGATTCCGAGCAAACCGAGAGCCGGGCCCTTCCCTCACAAAGCACAAAGATACCGCGCACCGGATGCCCCTCGCGGAACAGAGTGGAACCGCGAGGGTATACTGCAAGTGATTTCAGTGCGTTAAAGTCCTGCAATGCCTCGGCTGGCAGATCGCAGAATAGCCGCTCATGGCGTTGGAGGCATTCGAGGCAATTTCGTTGAACGACACTCTCCATGCTTCTTTGAATACCGCATTGGAAGATGAAAAACAGTGACTGCAATCACTTTTCAGCGTGACCCTGAAACATTGGAAGCTTAGTTATTGCTGGCAATGAGCTTCAGCGCCCCCTTGTTACGGATGACTAGCGTGGAACCCTTCGACTGCACAATCTGCCGTTTCTTGAGATCGGCAAACAAGCGGGTGACGGTTTCACGCGAGGTCCCGATCATCTGAGCAATCTCTTCGTGGGTCAGCGCCAGCCTGAGGCGTGGCTCCTGCTTGGCCGCCTCGCCATTCTTCGAACTCCACTCCAGCAGCAGTTTCGCGAGCTTTTCCCCTGCAGAGTGCGACAGACCCAACGAGCGTACCTCATGGCAGGCGGTGTTGTACTTCTCGCTGAGCTGCTCCGCGACTTTGAAGCAGGCATCGGAGTGTTCTTTGAGAAAGCGCAGGAAATCCTCCCGCTTTACGAAGTTCACCTGACACGGGTCGATAGTCTCGGCGGTCAACTCGTAAGGCTTGCCGGACACGCTTGCGCTCAGCCCCAACACTTCACCGGGCTCGGCGATTTTCACGATCAGGGTCTTCCCATCGGTGGCGCAGATGGACATTTTGACGCGGCCTTTACAAAGCACAAAGATGCCCCGTGGAGCTTGTCCTTCTACAAACAGCACCGCCCCCTTGGGATAGGCAGTTGCGTACTTGATGCTTTCAAAAGTTTGCAGCGCGGCCGCTGGCAAATCACAAAAGAGTCGCTCGGTCCGAGTCTTGCAGGTCAGGCAGCTTTCGATAATGTCCAATCCGTATGGTGATAGCACGACTCACCCCCCTGCGACGCTTGTCTTTTCAATCGGCAACGCGTGTGGCCCGACGGGCCGACGCATGTGACCTGCGTCACGAGACTAGTGTCCACCTGCACAGAACTCTTAGCTGTGACTGGCACCACAGCCGCTTGTGATGTGGCTCACACCCGTGGTCTTCTGCACATTGGCCTCCGCCAGCAAAAGGCCCAGCAAAAGGAGCCCAGCAAAAGGAGTGGCGTTAGCGAGTGCTTTCGGGCATACTATGGCGACGAGCAGGCCCGCATCCCCCCGCGGGCGCGGGGAGTATCGATGCCAACCACCCTGAAAGAAAACAATTTGCCGATCGGTGCGAGTTCGCCGGATGCAGGTTACGAGCAGAAACAACGCCGCCGTATGCTGATCGCCTTGGCCCTTCTGCTGGTAGCCCTCTTCGTAGTGCTTATCCGAGACCACCAATTCTTGCTCTCGTCAAGCTCTCACGTTGAATCAGCAGGGGTCGAGCAAGCCGTCCCTCCCGCGGTTGCCCCTCTAGCCCCCCCAATCGGTGCTCCTCTTAGCACCTCCCCGACGCCCGCGCAGCCGGCTGTTCCTTCTAATAAGGCCAGGAAACTCCGGAGAAGGCCATTGGTAGCGGTTGCCGCGCCTCCGACGTCTGTGGCGCAAGTCCCGGCAGGTCCTACGATTACGGAGACTAACCGCGCGGTGCTCCCGCCGCTTGAGGTGGAAGTCGTTGCCGGGAACCAGCACCGCCCCCTTCCAACCAGCAATCCTTCGGTAAAGGTCGATATGCAGTCCAGTTCGTCCGCACTTTCGGGTGGGGCAACTGCATCGGAACCGGTCCCGAGCGGCGAAATCTCAAGTTCCACCCCTGCAGCCCAAGTTAGCCTTTCACCCGGGACGGCTGCCCGGGTGTCCCGCTCGGTGCAGCCGAACTATCCCGTTCTGGCGAAGCAGATGAAAGTTCAAGGGGCGGTCGTGCTGCAGGCCATGATTGACAAGGGGGGCAATATAGAGGACTTGCGCGTCGTCAGCGGACCGGCAATTCTGGCCACAGCCGCCCAGCAGGCCGTGAAGCAATGGCACTTTAAGCCTTATTATCAGCAAGGTCAGGCGGTTGAAACCGAAGCTCGCATCACCGTGAATTTCACCATCTCAACCTATTGACCCTGCACAAATACGCACATCACATTTTGGCTATGAACCTCAAGCGCCCTTATCTGAAGGAGCTGCGGCTAATTCTTGCAGTTCCCGCCTATCTCCTGCTGGCTACCCAAATCTCGGCGTGGAATCTAAGCGATGGGGCAGCCGCCGGCCATGAAGGAGGAGCACAAGCTATGGCATTCGCGATCTCCAGCCCAGGTTTTCAGAATGGCGGGGATATCCCCAAGAAGTTCACCTGTGATGGTGCAGATGTTTCTCCCGAACTTCATTGGACCTCTCCCCCTGGCGAAGCACAGAGTTTTGCCCTGATTGCCGACGACCCCGACGCTCCTGTAGGGACCTGGACCCACTGGGTTCTGTTCGATCTGCCCCGAGAGACTACTTCTTTGGATGAGAACGTACCCAAAGTGGACGAAGTCCCCACCGGAGGTCGCCAGGGACGCAATGATTTCCGCAAAATTGGCTACGGAGGTCCTTGTCCGCCGCCCGGCAAGCCGCATCGCTATTTCTTCAAGCTCTATGCCCTCGACAAGAAATTGAACCTGAAACCGGGCGCAAGTAAGCGGGAGGTCGAGCAGGCAATGCAAGGTCACATCCTGGCGATAACCGAACTGATGGGAAGGTACCAGCGCTAGAAGTTGATAGCTGAGATGAGGGCGCCTTGGGGTCCGCCCCTGTTCAGCAAAGGTCAAAAATTAAACAGGCGTCCCGACTCTTTCGAGTCACTGGACGCCCGGGCAGCCCTCCCCCAGAACTGCTCGGGTACGAACATAAGTCTCTGTTTGCACTTCTGGGAATGGCCCTTTTGTGCCAGACCGAACCCACCAACATGCTACCAGTGGCCGTTCCGGAGTCATTTTTCCACAGCGCGGTCATAACTGGTCCCCAAGCAAGTATCGGGTTCGCGGGCGGAGTGCTGTTCTCGCCGTCTGACTTCCGTGCACTCGCCGATAGACTACCGCTCCGGCGCAACACCATGTGATGCCTTCGCAAAACTGCTGGCTCGTCCTACAAAGAAAACACTCTCAACTCAAGTCCCTCCTACCTCTGCCGATGATTGCCAAAGAGCCTCGCGGTTGGCCCATGTCTGCACTCCAAAATCCGGAAGTCTACCGCACCGTCCTGGAAAGTTTGCAGACGGGCGTCTGTATTGTGGATCCGAATCGCCGGATCGTGCTCCGGGAATCAGGGAGCTGCACAGGTCTCGGGTTACATGTCCCTTGAGGTGATTGGGCACAACTGCCACGACATTTCTCTCTTCCATTGCACCCCCACAGAACGGTCGGGAGTGCCAGCCGGATTGTCCGTTGAACTCGCTTGCTTCCACCGCAAGTAGTGTCGGCGGCTGTGGGAGCTGAGTTATTTATGTTTGCAATTATCGGAATTCTGGTTGTCTTCGGCGCGGTGCCCGGCGGCTACCTCATGGAACATGGCCATCTCCGCGTACTCGTGCAGCCGGCCGAACTTCTCGTTGCTCAAGAAGACTGCCGGCGGCCTCAGCGGCATGTTCACCGGGTCGCAGTTCACCCGGCAACGCTATCTCGACACCGTTAGAATGACCTACGACCTGCTGAACAAGGCGCGCCGCGAAAGGTTAATGGCATTGGAGACGGATGTAGAGGACCCGGAAAAGAGTCCCATCTTTTCCAAGCACCCGCAGTTCCTAAAGGGCCAACCACCGACCGCGCCCATGCCGACCGCCGGCTGATGCAGCACGACGGCATGCGCGAAATCCAGGTCTCGCAGGCCCGCGGCTACGCCGAGGAAATGCTCCGCAAACTGGATGACCCACAGGCTCCATCGAACCGCCGTATCTCCGTGATCGTGCAGTATCTCGAAAGGAAGTCGTAGATGAAGAATTCACTGGGATCTGCAGGCCCTTGTGCAAACGAATCGTCTCGTGACGTCTGCCGCAGCGGGAATGTTCCGTCCGCGCTACAATATTGGGTTTTCGCCCCATCCCTGTGCTCGTGAGGAATTGAACTCTGTGATCATTGGTGTTCCCAAAGAAACCTATCCTGGCGAGCGGCGCGTAGCGCTCGTCCCCGTGGCTGTTCCCAATTTGATGAAGGCGGGATTTGAGGTCGTCATTGAAGCCGGCGCTGGGGTAGAGGCCGGCTATCCCGATGCCCTTTATGCTGAGAAGGGCGCCAAGGTCCTGCCTGATCGTGCCGCCGTCTTCGCCACTGCCGACATCATCGTCCAAGTCCTCTGTTACGGATCAAACGACGTCACCGGGAAAGCTGACGTACCGCTGATGCGACGTGGCCAGGCCCTGGTCGGCTTTCTGCGGCCGCTCGGCTCCCTCGATGTGATACAGCAGATTGCCCAAACCGGAATCACTTCGTTTTCCGTGGAACTCATGCCGCGCACGACCCGCGCGCAAAGCATGGACGCTCTGTCTTCAATGGGCACGATTTGCGGTTACAAGGCGGTGCTGCTTTCGGCCGTGCTGCTGCCGAAAATCTTCCCCATGCTCACAACGGCGGCGGGCACGATTACTCCGGCGAGGGTTTTGGTGATCGGTGCGGGAGTTGCGGGGCTTCAAGCGATAGCTACCGCGCGGCGTCTCGGCGCGGTCGTTTCCGCCTACGACATGCGGCCTGCCGCGAAGGAACAGGTTCAGAGTTTAGGCGGACGCTTTCTCGAACTTCCCATCGAAGCCAAGAATGCTCAGGACGCCCGCGGCTACGGTACTGCGCAGGATGAGAGCTTCTATGCAAAACAGCGCGAGCTTCTCGGGCGTGCCGTTGCCGATAGTGATGTGGTGATCACCACCGCAGTGATCCCCGGCAAGAAAGCCCCGGTCCTGATCACCCCAGAGATGGTCCGGCAGATGGCCCCCGGCTCCGTGATTCTCGACCTCGCCGCCGAACGCGGAGGCAATTGTGAACTGACGCGCGCCGGCCAGATTGTGGTCGATCATGGCGTCACGCTTGTCGGCCGCATCAATCTTGCCACCGAGGTCCCCTATCACGCGAGTCAGATGTACGCTCGCAATCTTACGGCGTTTCTGCTGTACCTGGTAAGAAACGGCAAGCTGCAAACCGATGTGGATGATGAGATTGTTCGCGAGACCCTGGTCACCCGCGACGGGGAAATTGTCAACCCACGCGTGCGGGAATTTTACGCGCTGCCCGCACTGGTCACGCAAAGCGCCAAGTAATGTATCGGGAAGAGATTTCGAATCGGGCGACACGGTTCGCCCTGGAGGCAAAATGGGTTCAGCCTTGATTGACGGCCTGTTCGTTTTCATGCTGGCGGGCTTCATTGGATTTGAAGTCATCAAGCGGGTTTCGCCGTTGCTGCACACCCCGCTAATGTCGCTCACCAATGCGCTCGACGCCATTGCCGTGGTTGGCGCCATCGTCCTGGTCGGTGAGCATAAAAGCCAGCTTTCCTTCATCCTCGGATTCCTCGCCGTCGTCGCCGCTACCAGCAACGTCGTGGGAGGATTCCTGATCACCGATCGCATGCTCAAGATGTTCAAATCTAGCCGCCCGGCAAAATCATGAACACTGAGTTCGCAGGCAGCCAGCACATCATCGAGATCATTTATCTGATCGCCAGCGTTCTCTTCATTCTTTCTCTGAAATGGATGAGCGCTCCGAAAACTGCCCGCCATGGCGTCTGGGCGGGCGAGATCGGCATGATATTGGCCATCGCCGGAACCCTGTTGCACCACGGCATCGTGGACTACAAGTGGATCTTTGTTGCCCTGGCGATCGGCTCCGGCATCGGTGTGCCCCTCGGCCTGGTGCAAATGACCGCCGTCCCGCAACGGACAGCACTCAGCCACGCGTTCGGCGCATTTTGTGTCACCCTGGTCGGCAGCGCTGAGTTTTATCTTCGGACCCCAGATGTTCCTCCCTTCATGATGGCCGTGCTCTGCATGGAGGTGATCCTGGGCTCGCTGACCTTCACCGGAAGTCTGATGGCTGCCGGAAAACTCCAGGAAGTACTCCCTCAACGGCCCATCACCTATAAGGGACAAAACCTGGTCAACCTCGGCCTTCTTGGCGTGGCGATTGTCGCCGGCATTTACCTCGTCCTTCACCCAGGCGCCAAGCAACTGTTTCCGGTGATGGTGGTCATTCCGCTCTTGTTTGGCATCTTCATGATCATGCCGATCGGGGGCGCCGATATGCCGACCGTGATCTCACTGCTGAACTCTTACGCCGGCCTTTCCGCTGCGGCCATGGGCTTCGTGGTTGGGAGCAAGCTTTTGATCATTGCCGGGGCGCTCGACGGTTCTTCCGGATTTATTCTGTCCGTCATCATGTGCAAGGCGATGAACCGGTCTTTCAGCAACGTAATGTTTGGGGCGTTCGGTCAGGTTCAAGCATCGGCTGCAGGGGGCAAAGAAGAGAGAACCGTCCGCAGCGCCACCGCCGAAGAAGCTTCCGGGATTCTGGCCGCCGCCAACCGGGTTGTCATCGTCCCCGGCTATGGCATGGCGGTCGCCCAGGCCCAGCACAAAGTGCGCGAACTCTACGACGCGCTCACCAAGCGCGGAGTGGACGTGCGCTTTGCCATTCACCCGGTCGCGGGCCGCATGCCCGGCCACATGAACGTGCTGCTCGCAGAGGCTGATATTCCCTACGATCGCCTGGTCGAAATGGATGACATCAACGGAGACTTCCCGCAGACCGACGTCGCCCTGATCATCGGCGCCAACGACGTCACCAACCCCGCTGCGCGCACTGATCAATCGAGCCCCATTTTCGGCATGCCCATCCTTGATGTGGACAAGGCGCGGACGGTAATGGTCATTAAGCGCAGCATGAATCCTGGCTTTGCCGGAATCGACAATCCGCTCTACTACCTGGACAGAACGTTGATGCTGTTTGGCGATGCCAAGTCGTTTGTGAACAGCATCGTGCACGAGCTTTCCGGGAATACCCACTAGAACTGCCCGTTGCCATAAAGCAGGGCGGGGCGTCAGCCAACCCTTTCCACAGGCAGCTCATCCCAGTTCCAATCACCGCCCCTGCGGACGAATGACTTTGGTTACCTTCATTGTGTTTCCGACCAGAACTAACCTTGTACTTTGGGGTTACTACAGAAAGACCTGGGGTTGAGGGAAGAGAATGTCCTCACCGTACCACCAAGCCGGGCTGATTGCGCGTCTTGCCGTCGTGCTCTTGTTGTGTCTGTGCGCCCCCTCGGCGCAAGCAGACGCCGCTCTGCTGCTGGAGGAGCCTTATGGGCATTTTGGCGCCTTCACCGGAACCGGTCATGCGGCCGTGTACCTGAATCGGATTTGCGCAGATTCACCAGTTGTTCTGCGCCGTTGCGAGGAAGGCGAAACCGGCGTGGTCATCAGCCGCTATAACAAGGTCGGCAGTTACGACTGGCTGGCAATTCCACTGATCCCCTACTTGTACGCCGTGGAAGAACCCGATGACATTCCCCTGTTTGCCAATCCTAAAATCGTCGCCTTTCTTCGCAATCAATATAGGAAGAGGCATCTGGAAGCTATCGAGCCTGACGACCCGACCGGTGAACCCCCGGAAGGAAACTGGACGCAATTGGTGGGATCGGCTTACGACCGCACCATTTACGGCTTTGTGGTTCACACCAGCACAGAAGACGACGACAGGTTTATACGTGAGTACAATTCGCAACCCAATCGGCCCCGCTTCAATCTTCTGGCCCACAATTGTGCTGATTTCGCAGTTGGTGTGATTAACTTTTATTACCCGAAAACCCTTCATCGCAATTTTATTGCTGACGCGGGGATTACAACCCCGAAGCAGATTTCAAAATTACTGGTGAAATTCAGCGCACGTCACCCGGAACTGCAGTCTTTCAGCTTCGTAGTTCCCCAGGTACCTGGCAGCATACCGCGCAGTACGCCGGTCCATGGCGTCGTCGAGTCTGTCTTGAAGTCCAAGAAGTATGTGGTACCGGTAGCAGTATTGAGTCCGGTGATCACTGGCTTGCTGGCTGCTGCATATATCGGCGACGGAAGATTCGACCCGAAACGCAATGCGATGATTCTGGAGCCGGAGCAGAATCTGGCGCCGCCCCTGCCCTCAACTGAGCGGCGCACCTACCAAAGCGAGCTCAAGCTTTTTCTGGCGCAGACAACACCCGGAACCAAGGTCGCGCGAACCGAACAGAAGTGGGCTCAGCTGCAAGCTGCGGCCGAACCACAATTCGACGAGGACGGACGACCCGTGTTGCAGCTGCGCGTGGGCAGCGAGTTCGTCAAGGTTGGAATCTCCCGTGACAACATTTTGGGCCCCTCCACTCCTGCTCCTCTGGCAAAAGAGCTCCTCGCCACCCGGCTGCAGATGGAGTTGCGCCGCGGTGGAGGTCCCAAGGCGTCGGAGAATGATGTGAGTACCGACTGGACACTGCTTCGGCAGGTCGTCCCGTAGAACTAAGTCCGTCTCAGAACTTGATTGCTGCTTTCCACGATAGTGCCCCCATCCCTGTAGCAGGTAAGAACCGCATACGCTGGTATCATCATTGTTCGACTAGCTGACTACCTGCCCGCCGGCGGAACAAGGAGAACCCATGACACAAGCGTTATCTTCCTCGCAGGTCAAGGAGCTGACCACCCACTACACCTACGGCACTTGGCGCCGCCAAAAAGGATGGGCTCCTTTGCACATCGTGGACGCCGAGGATTGCCATTTTGTGGACGCCGACGGAAGGAGGTACCTGGACTTTTCGGCGCAGCTCATGTGCGTCACGCTCGGCCATAAGAACCGCGCGGTGGTTGAGGCGATTGCCGACCAGGCCCGAAAACTGGCCTACATAGGTCCGGGGTATGCGACGGAAGTACGCGCCCAGTTAAGCCAACTTCTGACCGAGGTCCTGCCGCGCGGGTTGGATAAGTTCTTCTTTACCACCTCAGGCACCGAGGCCAACGAAGCTGCTTTCAAGATCGCCCGCATGGTCACGGGAAAGACCAAGATCATCTCACGCTATCGTTCGTACCACGGTTCGACCATGGGATCGATTGCGGCGACCGGCGACCCGCGCCGCTGGGCCATGGAGCCAGCCGGCAAGATCCCCGGGGTGATCTTTGCACCCGAAGTGAATTGTTACAAATGCCCGATTCTCCACACTTATCCCTCGTGCAATATCGCCTGTGCGGAATACATTGAGCACATGATTGCGAACGAGAGTGACGTGGCGGCGGTGATTGTGGAACCGGTGGTTGGCACCAATGGTGTATTGGTACCTCCTAAGGAATACATGCCGCGCCTGCGCCAGATTTGTGACGCTCACGGGGTGTTGCTGATTGCTGACGAAGTCATGACCGGCTGGTGTCGAACCGGAAAATGGTTTGCCGTCGATCATTGGAATGTGGTGCCCGACATTCTGACCACCGCCAAAGGGATTACCAATGCCGCGATTCCTTTGGGGCTGTGCGCGACCACTACGAAAGTCGCCTCCTACTTCGATGATCACTTTTTCTCGCACGGCCACACTTATGAGGCTCATCCCATCACGCTCGCGCCCGCAATCGCATCCATCAATGAAATGAAACGGCTGAAGCTCAACGAGCGGGCCACTGAGATGGGTGCTTATCTCGGGAAAAAGTTGAATGACCTTAAGCCACGGCATCCCTCGATCGGAGAGGTGCGTGGCATCGGCATGTTCTGGGCGGTCGAGCTGGTCAGGAATCACACCACCAAGGCGGCGTTCAATACCTATTCGGACAAAGTATCCGGCAAGCCGCTGCTGGTGGACAAAGTCGCTGCTCGGATGATGGCGAACGGCGTGTACATCCAGGCGTGGGTGAGCCACTTTGTGATCGCACCGCCGCTTATCATTTCCAAGGACGACATTGATCGCGGGGTCACGGCGCTCGACGAAGCTCTGAGCCTTGCGGACGCGGAAGTCGACAAGATCTAGGGGGGCTAGCCCACTGCGAGATAGATATAGCGCAGGACGAACAGGGCGGTGAGAACCCAGATCAGCTTACTGACTTCCCGAAATTTCCCTGCCCCGACCTTCACCACGGTATAGGAAATGAGCCCCAGGCTGAGGCCGGTTGCGATGCTGAAGGTCAAGGGCGTTGCCAGCATGGTAATGAAAGCCGGCAGTGCTTCGGTGAAGTCCCGCCACTGCACCTGCGCGATGGATTGCGTCATCAACGCTCCGACCAGGACCAGCGCCGGAGCGGTGGCGTAAGGAGGAATCGCGGTCGCCAGCGGTGAGCAAAACATGGCCGCCAGAAACAGCGCGGCCACGACGACATTGCTCAGTCCCGTGCGCGCACCGGCTGCAATGCCAGCCGCACTCTCGATGTAACTCGTCACCGTCGATGTGCCCGCCAGCGAACCAAAAATGGTTCCCACGGCATCCGCCACCAATACGCGCCCGACACGGGGAATCTTGCCATTCTTGATGAACCCGCCCTGCTCGCACACACCCACAAGCGTTCCGACGTTGTCGAAGAGATCCACGAAGAGGAATGCAAAGAGGATTTCCAGCAAGCCCAAGTGGCTGGCTCCGTGAAAGTCCAGTTGCAGCAGAGTGGACGAGGGGTGTGGCAGGGAGACGATCGCTGAGGGCCAGTGGGCGATGCCGCGAAAGATGCCAAGCAGCGTGGTTCCGAAGATCCCAATCAGGATGGCGCCGTTGACTTTCCGCGCCATCAGAATCGCTGTCAGGGCAAGGCCGAAACAGGCGGTTTGCACCTCGTGGTCGGAAAGACTGCCCAGTCCGACGAAGGTGGCGGGATTGGCCACCACCAGCTTGGCATTGCGCAACCCGACAAACGCGATAAACATCCCGATCCCAGCGGCCGTTGAATGCTTCAGACAATCGGGAATTCCGTTGACAATCTGCTCACGAACGCGCGTAACCGTGAGTACCAGGAACAGAACGCCCGAAAAGAAAACCACGGCCAGCGCAGTTCGCCACGGCACGTGCATGCTGAGGCAGACAGAATAGGTAAAGTAGGCGTTCAGCGACATTCCCGGCGCGAGCGCAATGGGATAGCCGGCATAGAGTCCCATCACCAGGGTGGCGGCGGCGGAAGAGATGCAGGTGGCAAACAACACGCCCTCCACCGGCATTCCCGCCTGGGCGAGAATTTGCGGGTTCACGACCACGATGTACGCCATCGTCATGAACGTGGTGAGGCCACCGAGCAACTCTTGCCGCACCGTGGTCTGATTTTCTTTGAGTCTGAAGTAGGGTTCGATCAATGGTTGGCCCTTACGGCTGCGAGTACAGAGACCTCTTCACAAACTCTCCCGCGCCGGCACGTCCCAGGAACTTGTCCGCCTCCACGATCACGCGGCCACGGGAAAGCACGACGTCCGGCATGCCCGTAACCGGGATTCCCTCGAACATCGAATAATCGACTCGCATGTGATGAGTTTTAGCGCTGATGGTGTGCTTGCGATTCGGATCGAAAATCACCAGGTCGGCATCGCTGCCGACTGCAATGGTCCCTTTGCGCGGGTACAGGCCAAAGAGCTTCGCCGGAGTCGTGGAAACCAGTTCCACAAAACGATTCACGCTGAACCGGCCCTGGGCCACACCGCCGGAATAGATTAGGCTCATGCGGTGCTCGATCCCGGGCCCGCCGTTGGGAATCTTCGTGAAATCATCGCGTCCTAATTCCTTTTGCTCCTTGAAACAGAACGGGCAGTGATCGGTAGAAACCACCTGCAGGTGATCGCGCTTGAGTCCGTTCCAGAGTTTCTCCTGATGCCACTTCTCTCGCAGAGGCGGCGTGAAAACGTATTTCGCACCTTCAAACCCAGGGACGTCGAAGTTCTCGAGGGAAAGATAAAGGTATTGTGGGCAAGTTTCCGCATAAACCGGAAGGCCGCGATCGCGCGCCTCGCGAACTTTCTCGAGAGCATCATTGCAGCTCAGGTGGACGATATAAACGGGCGCCCCCGCCATCTCCGCGAGGGCGATGGCCCGCGCTGTCGCTTCGGCTTCCGCCGTGGTCGGACGAGTCAGGGCGTGATATTTCGGCGCCTTCTTCCCTTCCGCCAAAGCCTGCTGAACCATGACGTCAATCGCGCTGCCATTTTCCGCGTGCATGCAGACCAGCCCGCCGTTCTTTGCCGTGGTCCGCAGCGCCTTGAAGATGCTGCCGTCGTCCAGCATGAATACTCCGGGATACGCCATGAACAGCTTGAAACTGGTCACGCCCTCCCGCACCAGCGCGTTCATCTCTTCGAGTTGGGCGTCCGCCAACTCGGTGATGATGCAGTGAAACGAATAATCGGAGACCGCTTTGCTTGACGCCTTTTGCATCCAAGCATCGAAAGCCTTTCTGAGAGTTTGACCTTTGTACTGGATGGCAAAATCGATCAGAGTGGTTGTTCCGCCGAAAGCGGCGGCCCGCGTGCCGGTTTCGAAGTCGTCTGCACTGGTCGTGCCACCGAAAGGCATGTCGAGGTGCGTGTGCACGTCGACCCCGCCGGGAAACACATATTTTCCGGCGGCATCAATAATGCGCGTGGCGTTCTCGCGAGGAAGGCTTTGTCCGATTGCTGCGATCTTGCCATTGCTGACGGCAACGTCACTTGCGAAAGTGTCAGTCGCGGTGACCACACGCCCATTTGTGATGATGGTGTCAAAGCCCATGCCTGTGCCCTCCTCGTCTGCTGGCGGAGCAAGCATTTTATGCTAAACTGCCCCACCTCGGGGGAGGAGACGACATGCAGTTCGGCATCACGATCAAACCCGACATGACGGTGGAGCGTATCGTGGCACTCACGCGCCAGGCTGAAGGCTCTGGATTTCAGTACGGCTGGATTTTCGATTCTCACGTCTTGTGGCTGGAGCCTTACCCATTGCTCACGCTCATGGCAGCGAACACCAAGAAGATGCGGCTCGGCACCTGTGTGACGAATCCGGCGGTTCGCGACCTTACGGTAACCTCCAGCCTTTTTGCCACCCTGAATCTGATTTCGGGAGGGCGAATGCAGCTGGGCATCGGACGCGGCGACAGCTCACGGCGTGTGCTGGGCAAGAAGCCGGTCGGAGCGGGCGACCTGGAACGGGCGATCAAGACTTTTCGAGATCTGACCGCAGGCCATGAGATCAACTATGAAGGCCAGCCTACGCGGCTTTCCTGGGCGGGCGGCTCGCCTCCGGTATGGGTCGCGGGATACGGGCCGAAAGTGCTGGACGTGGCCGGCAGGGTCGGGGATGGCGTCATTCTCCAATTCGCTGATCCGGACCTGATTGAGTGGTGCCTCGGCTTCGTGAAGAAGGGTGCCGAGGCTGCAGGGCGGGACTGGCACAAAATCGAAGTCATGGCAGCCGCGCCAGTGTGGATTTCTGATGATCTCAAGTTCGCACGGGAGCGGGTGCGCTGGTTTCCCGCATTGGTTTCCAACCACGTGGTGGACCTGATTTCGCGCTACAAGCCCGAGGAACTCCCGCCGGCACTGACCTCCTATGTCAGCAATCGAGAGCATTACGATTACCAGGAACATTGCGAAGTCGACAGCGACCACTCGAAATTCGTTTCGGATGAAGTGGTGGATAGATTTTGCTTAGTCGGGCCAGCGGAAGCGCATCGACAGAAGCTTCGCAAGCTCGCGAGCGTGGGCGTAACGCAGTTCAATGTGTACCTGATGTGCGGGGACGAGGAGGACACGCTGGAAAAGTACAAGAAGGAGATATTGTCGACGTTCTAGATATAGGCGGGGGCGTCCTCGCCCGTCGAAGAACTGGGGTAGCTGCAACAGCAGGTCCCTCCACTCCGCTTCGCTCCGGTCGGGATGACAAACTAATTCAAAGGCCACCGTCGTTCTTCGTATTCACGAGGCAACCTCCACCGACGGCACTCCCGGCTCCCTCTGCAACTTCATCAACGCGTAATAAGCCACGAACGAAACAAAGAAGCCCACGAACCAGGAATCGTCATACAGGGTGCGCAGAGACGGCACCACCGACCCCACCAGGGCTGTTCCTGCTCCGACCGCCAGTGCGGTCAACGCCGACCAGTTAAACCCGTGTGAATATTCGTACGCACCGTCGCGCAGGTAAAGGTCGTCAACCAGCAGCACTCGCCTGCGAATCATAAAATAGTCACAGATCATGATCCCCGCGACCGGGCCCAGGAAAGCAGCGTAACCGCCCAGCCATCCGAAGATGAATGTCTTGTAGCTTCCCAACAGCTTCCAAGGCATCAGCGCGATTCCCATGAAGCAGGTAATTACGCCACCAGTTCGGAAGCTAATTCCGCGCGGCCACAGGTTGGAAAAGTCATTAGCCGGGGAAACCACGTTGGCGCCGATATTGACATTGAGGGTTGCGAGCAGAATCGCTACCAACGAAATCACCACGGCAACCGGCGAATGGAAGCGGCTGAGCAGTTGCACCGGGTCCCAGATCGCAGTTCGATAAATGACCACTGTCGCCGAGGTCACCAGAATTCCGATCAAGGAATACAGCGTCATGGTGGTGGGCAGGGCCAACGCTTGCCCAATCACCTGTTGCCGCTGGCTCCGTGCGAAGCGGGTAAAGTCGGGAATGTTGAGGGACACCGTTGCCCAGAAGCCTACCGTGGCGTTCAGAGCAGGAACCAGGAACTTCAGGAAGTCTGCAAAGCTGCTGAATCGGGACGGAGCTGCCAGCATTGGGCCGAAGCCTCCCGCCGCGTGGTATGCCCAGGCCAGCAAAAGCAGTCCCACTGCCAGCAGAACCGGAGCGCTAATGCCCTGAAGGAACCGTACGTACTCGATCCCCTTGAGAATGACGGCTAAGTTGATCAACCAGAAAGCAAGGAAGCAGATGGCTGTGCTGTAAGGAAATTGCGCCCATCCAGGAGCCAAAACCGCGATCAGAGTGCTGATTGCTTCGCCGCCGATCCAGGTCTGGATGCCAAACCAGCCACACGCCACCAACGCACGCAAAACCGCGGCCACATTCGCGCCCAGAACTCCGAACGACGCCCGAGCGAGCACCGGAAAAGGCACTCCATAGCGCGCGCCCGGATGCGAGTTCAACAACATGGGAACGAGGACGATGGAATTGCCCAGAAATACAGTGGCCACGGCCTGCTTCCAGTTCATTCCTCCCTGGATCAGGCTCGCCGCCAGCATGTAGGTAAGAATGTTGACCGACATCGATACCCACAGGGCGGCGTAGTTGTAGGTACCCCAGTGACGGCGCCCAGCGGAGGCAGGAGCAAGATCGGGGTTGTAAAGAGGGCTGGCTTCTATTCGAGAATTCATGGATCTCAGTCGGCAGCCGCGGATCGTCCAGTCTGCGCCGTCAGCGGACCGTAGGTTTCGGGGCGGCGATCCCGGAAGAACTGCCAGGTTCGCCGCACTTCTTCAATCATGTCGAGATCGAGATCAGCAACTACGACTTCGTCTTTGTCGCGGCTGGCCTGGGCGACGATCTTGCCGCGGGGGTTGCAGAAGTAGCTCTTGCCATAGAACTCGCCGATACTCCACGGCTTCTCCGTCCCTACCCGGTTGATGGCACCGACGAAATAACCGTTCGCCACCGCATGCGCGGGTTGCTCGAGTTCCCACAGATACTCGGAGAGTCCGGCGACCGTGGCGGACGGATTGAACACGATTTCTGCCCCGTTCAATCCCAGGATGCGCGCGCCTTCCGGAAAGTGGCGGTCATAGCAGATGTACACGCCGACGTGGGCATACTTGGTCTGAAATACCGAATAGCCCAGGTCTCCCGGTGTGAAGTAGAACTTCTCCCAGAATCCCGGATGCACATGAGGGATGTGGTGCTTGCGGTACTTGCCCAGGTATTTGCCATCCGCATCAATGACCGCGGCAGTGTTGAAATACAAGCCGGGCATCTCCTCTTCATAAACAGGGACAACGATCACCATGCGGTGCTTGGCCGCGATCTTCTGCATTATCTTGATGGTGGGTCCATCCGGCACCCGCTCCGTCAGTTCGTACCAGCGAATGTTCTGTTCTGCGCAAAAATAAGGGCCGTAGAACAACTCCTGCAAGCAAAGGATTTTCACTTTCTTTCGGGCAGCCTGCTCAATCAACTTGAGGTGCTTTTCGATCATGGCTTTCTTGATCTTTGGCAACGGATGATTACTGCCGAGCGCATTACTTGCCTGGATGAGACCACAGCGCACGATTCGGGACATAAAAGCGCCTCCGAGAGTGGCAATATACCAGACTTTGCTGTTGTCTCGACTCTGAACCGCGAATAAGGCGTTTCGACGTCACACTGGCGCCCATTGCAGCCCAAGTCGGCTGCTGCGCAGTTCCTGGGAGCTTTCTGCCAGAAGCAGAGGTCCCAGGCCTACCAAACCAACCTACCTTTGTATGGCCCGCTCGTGCTATGCCATCGATCTCTTGTGCCATTGCCTCGCACGGTGAAGTGCATCATCTTAGTAGCGCACAAACAAGCCAGGTCTAAATGCTGCAGTCGACGACAAGACGGGAAGCCGGCACGATCCTGGTGGATGCGACTTACGAAGACCAGCAACGCCGCAGATTGGTCATTGCGATTGTCCTTCTGCTCGCGGCCATTACGGCGGTTCTGGTGAAAGACCGCGATTCCTGGTTCAGCAGTGACGAGACGCCCGTCGCGGATGATGCGCAGTCTATTTCCTCTCCAAGCACGGCCGTCCAAGCACCCACTTCCCCAAACACTAAAGCGACGGCCAGTCGCACAGCGCTTCCGCCAGCGAAGGTTGCCGGTAACGCACACCGCACTGTCGATCTCGCCAGCAAGTCCGTGCAGGTTGAGAGCCCACGCAACTCGGGAACCGCATCGGCGACATCAACTTCGGCCCCATGGGGTCCAGCTACGCCTGCGGCGGAACGGGTGCGTACGTCCCCGGATCAGGCTCATGCAGTCCAGCAACCGCTCGACGCGACGTATCCCCTGCTAGCCCAGCAGATGGCAGTACAGGGTTCGGTGCTGCTGCAGGCGCTGATTGGCGCCGACGGCGTCGTCGAGGACCTGCGCGTACTCAGTGGTCCCACGATCCTGGTTTCAGCGGCGCGAGAAGCTGTGCTGCAGTGGCGATTCAAGCCCTACCTACAAAACGGAAAGCCGGTCGAGACGCAAGCCAGGGTCACCGTGAACTTCACCATCAAAGTATCGAACACTGGCGCCAGGTACCAACTTGGCTCAGCATCGAGCGCCGGAGCACTTTAGAAACTCATTCCGATCGCCCGCCCTGAGGTTGAACCAATCCCCGCGAACTGCACCGTAGAGCCAGCGTGTAAAATACTCGTCGTCCCGAGTCGAGAAGAAAGCCCCAACTGAAGGAAATCGGAAATACGGCTTGCCTATACATCTTTCGACGTCGCTGGTCGCATCTGTCGAACTTAAGATGTCTCCCTGGCCTGACGAATCAAGAGGAAAACCTAACATGAATCGAAAAACGGCGACGTTCGTCTTTGGGGTAGCGATCTCAATGCTCTCTTTCCTCCTCTCGTGTCCATTGTGGTCGCAGGACGCTAGTGCGACGCTGTCTGGCACCGTCACTGCCCCTTCGGGAAGAGTCATGCCAAACGCTAAAGTCTCCGTCAAGAGTGTGGCCACCTCTCAATCGATTGAGACCCAAGCCGATTCGGCGGGACTCTACAACGTATCCAACCTCGCGCCAGGGGAATACGAGGTTTCCGCGTCGGTGGAAGGGTTCGGCGCGAAGGTGGCGAAAGCGACGCTCACGGCAGGGGCGCAACAAACTTTGGACCTGGCTTTGAGTGCTGGACAGGCTCCGCAGGAGGCCCCGAGTAATAACCCAACAGCAGCGCCTCCCCCGCCGAATGCTCCCTCCGGTGGTACGACGGCACCCTCGCTGTCGGATCTGGGTTTCTCTACCGCCCAGACCCAAGGAAGTGTCCAAGATCAGGCGAGGCTCGACAAGCGGACGCATATGCTCAAGATCCATCAGCGCCTGGGTTTGATCACAACGGCTCCTTTACTCGCCACACTGATCACTTCTGTTAATGCTGGCGGCAGGAACACCAGTACGGCCTCACGCGATCTGCATACGGCGCTGGGAGCGGTGACAGCGGACATGTACTTTATGGCCGCCTACTACGCTATCCGGGCGCCCAGGGTCCCCGGAACCGAAACCCGCGGCCCCATCCGCCTGCACAAAGCCCTGGCCTGGATTCATGGTCCGGGAATGATCCTGACACCTATCCTGGGAGCCATGGCTTTTGATCAAAAGAACCGCGGGGAAAAGGTTCATGGAATCGCCGCGGCCCACGGACCGGTGGCCATCGTAACCGCGGGGGCTTTTGGGGCCGCTCTCCTGTCTGTATCGGTTAAATTCTGAGCAGCAGCCTATGAAAAAAATAGTGATAGCTTTCCTTTCCCTGACGCTGCTTACGTTTGCCGGAACCGACAGCCAGTGGGTCCTTGAACAAAGCACGCTCACCTACCACGTGTCTCACCCACTGCATCAAACTGAGGGCGTCAGCCATGCGGCGCGAGGGAAGGGCGTTTGCCACTCCGGACAATGCGATCTTCTCATCGCAGTTCCGGTTAAGTCGTTTGACTCGGGAGACAGCAACCGCGATCTTCACATGATTCAGGCGACCCGCGGAGCGGAGTTTCCCATGGTCACCGTGCGCACACGATTGCCCGAAACGGCATCCGCATCGGCAACCATCCAAGCCGATCTGGAGGTCCAGTTTGCCGGCCAGACCGCCCAATACAAGCAGGTTCCATTCCAATTAGTGACTCAAGGAAACCAGATCCGGATATCGGGAACAATTCCTGCGACGCTTACCGATTTCAAGATCGACCCACCATCGCTGTTAGCAATGCCTGTCAAGAACGAGATTCCGGTGCGCGTGGAAATGACGTGGCATCCGCAGTGAATGGCCTACCCGTCCTGGTTCCGCGTCTAGCTGTGCAACCCCAAAAGAGAGCAGAAAAACGCCCTTAAAGCTTTGCCGGCAAAGTGCCGATTATGAGTATGGATTCCTGTGCCTCGGGTATCGATACCAGAGCTGCGTCTGATCACTCGCCGGGCACGAGGGAATGCCGATCTGCGGACGGATTGTTAAATGGATACTCTTTCGACAGGCAAGCCCAGTGGGGCTGACCGTTCGTGTGCCCGGTTGGGCGCAAGAGCCCATGTCCTCGAGTTGCTTGGACAGAACGCCGTTGTAGCCGCTTTGTACTGGGCATTGGCAGTACTGGTGAGGTGGTACTTCTCCCGTTACCAGATGTGGCCTGCCCCACTCTGGTTATCGGCGGGAGTGTCGATGTTTGCCGCTCTGTCCATGGGCCGTTGGACCTGGCCGGGAATCTTCCTGGGATCGCTGCTGACCAACACCATCAGTTTCAGCGAACCGTTTGCCATGTCCTCGATCGTCTCGTGCGGCAACGCGGTAGCGCCTATTCTTGCGGTTGAACTTGTCCGGGATAGAGTTCGAATCGACAAGCCCTTCTCGAGCGTGGCGGACGTTCTTTTCTTTGGTCTCGGCTGCTTTCTGCATGGAATTTTCTCGGCCACTGTCGGTGCCACCACCTTCTGGATAAAGATAGGGGCACCGGTCAGCGCTCTGCCGGCGAGGTTGTTGGAGTGGGCGATGTCGGATGCTGGAGCGTCGCTGCTACTGGCCCCCCTTCCTCTGCTGGTGCTGTGGAATCGTCGATCCCTGCATCAAGTCCGCCAGCAGCTGAGCGAGTTTGTTATAACAGCCGCTATCTCGATGGGCACCGTCGCGTACCTGATTTGTGGGACCACCGGAGAACGCGCCGCAGACGCGGGAGCATCCTTCTTGATCCTGCTGCCTCTGCTTTGGATGGCGGTCCGGTTTTCACTCAGCGTCGCCTATCCGATGTTCGTGACCGTGATGGGAGCTGTGGTTGCGGCAACAATGTCGGGACACGGTCCGTTTTCTGGTGTGGAGAAGGGTGGAACTTTCTTTATATTTGCCCAGATGGCGATCGGATTCGGCGCCTCCGTTTTGCTGCTGGGGGGAGCATCCAACGAACAGAGGACCGCGGAAGAAGCCCTCCGGAAGTTAACTTTGGCCCTGGAAGGAACAGTCGAACAGCGCACCGCCGAACTACGCGAAAGTCAGCGGCAGCTGGAGAAAGCTGCGTTCTATGATGCCCTGACGGGCTTGCCAAATCGCCGGCTGCTGGAAGAGCGTTTTGCTCACTGTGGGGCATCGGTCCGACGCAAGGGGGACCAACTTGGGATCTTGCTGATCGACCTCGATCATTTCAAGGAGATTAACGA
>Ga0187817_10000201_pt1 | contig 23111 bp, 17 predicted proteins | sample NC_wetland_sal_i_17_FD_132431 | JGI IMG/M metagenome (GOLD analysis project Ga0187817, IMG submission 132431) | Wetland sediment microbial communities from Neuse River Estuary, North Carolina, USA - SO4_2 | ecosystem: Environmental > Aquatic > Freshwater > Wetlands > Sediment | place: USA... | reverse complement strand
GGCCGCTTCTCGGTGATCGCCGACCCGCAAGGCGCGGTCTTTGCGATCTTCAAATCGGCGCGCTGACTCTTAAGTAGCGCGAATGATGGAGCGTGAATCATGCCTGTGAAGCAAGGAGACCTCCAACTCTTGCAGCATCCCGCCTCGCGCGAACTATTGCAGTCCAAGATTCCTGCGCGTCTGGCTTATGTCTGGACCGACGGCACTCCCCGGGTCGTGCCGATCTGGTTCCATTGGAATGAGCGGGAGTTTGTGCTGGCGACTCCGCCGAAGGCTCCCAAACTGAAGGCGCTCAAGAAGAATCCCAAGGTGGCGCTTACGATTGACGACAACACCTTTCCCCACAAGGTGCTGCTGGTGCGCGGTACGGCGCGGCTCGAAACCGTGAAAGGCGTCGTTCCCGAATATGCCGTAGCTGCCGAGCGCTATTTCGGAAGCGAGCAGGGGAGGGCTTGGGTCAAGCAGATTGGTTCCATGATTCAGGAGATGGTGCGGATCACGGTTACTCCTGAATGGGTCGGTCTGCTCGACTTCCAGGCCCGATTCCCGAGCGCTCTGCCGCTTTGAGCCTTCACCCGCGGGGACCCGCAAGGCGCGGTGTTCGCCATCTTCAAATCGGCGCTGAAAGCCCCCCAGCATGCCTAAGATTTCCTCTGTGGACCCCTGTGTACTCTGTGGTTAGGCTTAAATGCGATAACCACAGAGGACACAGGGTTGCACAGGGGTTGCTTACTCGGTGTTTCTCCGCGTCTCTGCCGTGAAAAACCGACCGCCCGGACGGGAAGTTTGCCGTGCGTCACCCTTGCCTGTGACCCCGCTCACTGATCGCTGCAACCACCCCGGCTACGCTCATTCTGCAAGCCTATGCGCCGTTTTCCGCCCTGCCCAGATTGTCGTCCGACGCGCGGCGTAAGCGAAGGAGCAACCCCATGCCTATTCAGAATTCAGCCACCGGCGAAGTCCTGCGTTCCTACAGCATTGAGGAACTGAAGCAGCAGGCCAACTTGATGCGCGGATACGATCTCGCCGCCCTATGCGCCGCCACGTCCGGGCACGCCGGGGGCACGCTCTCCATCATGGACATTACGGCCGCGCTCTACCTTCGCGTTGCGAATCACGATCCCAGGAATCCTAACTGGCCCGACCGCGACCGCATCGTCTGGTCGACAGGCCACAAGGCGCCCAGCTTGTATCTCGGTCTAGCCTTCGCTGGTTTCTGTCCCAAAGAGGATGTAGCCCTCCTGCGCAAACTCTATTCGCCGTATCAGGGACATCCGCACTGGCTCAAGCTGCCCGGCGTCGAGGTGTCTACCGGATCGCTCGGCCAGGGCTTGAGCATCGCCGTAGGTATCGCGCTCGCCGCGCGGCTGGACAAAAAGAATCACCACGTCTTCTGCATCATGGGAGACGGCGAGCAGCAGGAAGGCCAGATCTGGGAAGCGGCGATGGAAGCGGGTCACTTCAAACTCGACAACCTGATCGGCATCGTCGATCGCAACCGCCTCCAGATCGATGGCTGGGTGAAAGACGTGATGAACGTCGAGCCCCTCGAAGAAAAATATCGCAGCTTCGGATGGGAAGTGCTCACCATCAACGGCCACGACATGAAGCAGGTGGTCGAGGCCCTGGAGAATACCAAAGCGAAGGCCGGATCGGGCAAACCCACCGTCATCATTGCCGACACCATCAAAGGCAAAGGCGTCAGCTTCATGGAAGATCAGGCCGGATGGCACGGCAAAGCGCCCAACCTGGAAGAGTTAAACAAAAGCTTGAAGGAACTGGGCCTCGACGGCCAGATTCCCGTCGAGCAGCTCTTCGCCCACGCCAAAAAATATCAAGCCGAAGTCGAACGGAAACTCGACGCCAAGATGCCCCACTTCCAACGCGATTATTGGTGGAACGTCGCCCCCACGATGAAGGTCCAGATGAAGCCGACCCGCCTTGGCTTCGGCCAATCGCTGGCCGCCAACGGCGACGATCCTCGAGTAGTCTGCTTCGGACTCGATATTTCCGGCTCCATCACCATCAGCGAGTTCTATGCCAATAAGCCCGAGCGCAAGCCGCGGTGGATCAGCATGGGTATCGCCGAGCAATCCGCGACCTCGGCCGCCGCTGGGCTGGCCAAAGAAGGGAAGCTCCCCGTCTTCGGCACGTATGCAACCTTTGCGGCCGCCCGCAATCTCGACCAGATTCGCACCTCGATCTGCTATGGCAACTTCAACGTCCTGATCGCCGGAGCCCACGGCGGCGTCAGCGTCGGCCCCGACGGAGCGACCCACCAGGCGCTCGAAGATTGTTTCGCCATGTGCGGACTGCCCAACATGAACGTGGTCGTCCCCTGCGACATCGTCGAAACCCGCAAAGCCACCGACTACCTGCTGCTCAAGCATGTCGGCCCGAAGTACATCCGCTTTGCTCGCGAAGCCACGCCGATCGTTACCGACGAAAAGACGCCGTTCGTCTTCGGCAAAGCCAACGTGATTCGCCTGCGTCGCGAGGCTGCCAATTTCATCGAAGCCTTCGAGACCAAGCTCGAATCCGAATACCGTGACGAGTGCGAAGACCTCACCATCGCCGCGTGCGGCCCCATGGTGCCCGAAGCGATGCGCGCCGCCTGGATATTGAAGCAAGACTTCGGCTACGAAACCCGCATCCTCAACCTGCACACGCTGAAGCCGCTCGACACCGAGGCCATTGTGCGCGCTGCCCGCGATACCAGCGTCGTCCTGACCGCCGAAGAGCACCAGATCGGAGCTCTGGCGTGGCCCGTCGCCAGCGCCATCAACCAGTCGCCTGCGCTCTACGGCATCCCCGTCATCACCGGCGCCATTGGAGTCAAAGACCGCTTCGGGGACTCCGGCGCCCCTTGGGAGCTAATCAAAGAGTTTGAGGTTTCCGCTGAACACATTGCTGCCAAAGCAGTTGAGCTGATAGGAGTGAAGAAGTCTCGCTCTGGAGAGCCGGTTGCCGAGGTGCATCTGGTCGGGACGAAATAGAAGGGGCAGCGGGCTGTGCGGCAGTGACGTGCGCGACCTTATGATCCTTTGATCCTTCTGCAACACGCGTGACTCTGCGTGCAGTCTCCGTTTGCCTCCCGCACGCGGCGGATGGTACAAACCTTCCGAGGCCACCGCCCGTGAAAAAGATCGCCGCTGTCTTCCTCCTCGCTTTTTCCACGTTTCTCATCGTGTTCGTCGTTGCACGCGCCGCCGACCGCTCGCGCCGCATCAATCTTCCGACCAGCAAGGGCCTGACGCTCCCCGTCCCCGGCTATCTCGCTCGCACCAACAGCTTTCCGGCGACCATTGCGCTCAGTCCCGATGGCCGTTATGCGGCGCTGCTCAACCAGGGATACGGGACGCAGCAGACCGGCGCGCGCCAGTCGATCGCCATTCTCGATCTCAGCAATAATCAGCTACACGACTTTCCCGACGACCGCCTGAGCGATGACTACTCCACGCGCCAAAGCTATTTCATTGGCCTCGCATTCTCGCGCGACGGCAAGCATCTCTACGCTTCGATGGGCTCGGTCACCGACCCCACCGGCGAGAGGCCGACAAGCACAGGTAACGGTATTGCGGTGTACAAATTCGAGGCTGGACAAGTCACTCCCGATCGCTTCATAAAGATCGCGCCGCAGCGCCTTTCGGCAGGCAAGGAAGTCGCCTTCGGCCTGCGCAAAACTCCCGCCGGAACCGCGCTGCCATACCCAGCCGGACTCGCCGTTCTTCGAGGCGCTCACGGCGACCTCCTCCTGGTTGCCAATAATCTATCGGACAACGTAGTGCTGCTCGACGTTGGGAGCGGAAAGATTGAGAAGTCGTTCGATCTAAGCCGCAGTCGATACATTCCCAGCGCATATCCGTATGCGGTGATTCCCAACAAAGCCGGAACCAAAGCATGGGTCAGCTTGTGGAACTCGTCCACGGTAGCGGAATTGAATGTCGAAACCGGCAAGGTCGCGCGCTGGATCGATTGTGATAAAGTCGTCGACCCGGTAGCACCCAGTTCGCACCCCACCGTCATGTTACTGAGCGCGGATGAAGAAATTCTTTATGTCGCGTTGAGTAATCTCGACTACGTGGCGGCGATCGATCTGGAGCGCGCTCAGGTCTTCCAGTACTACCGCGCGCTTTCCCCCACCGTCGGCGACAGGGTATTAGGAACTGTTCCGCTGGCGATTGCGCTTTCGCCCGATGGACGTCGCCTCTACGCCGCCGCTTCTTCTCTGGACGCCGTGGCCGTCTTCGATCTGAGCGAGGAACGGAAAGCGCTGGCGAAGGAACGCAAGAACCCTGATCGTCTGCCTTCCGCGGATGTTAAGCCGTCTGCTCTCGGTTTTGTACCTACCGAGTGGTATCCCAGCGCGCTGGCGATTTCGGGCAATGACTTGCTCATTGCCACCGCCAAAGGTCAGGGCAGCGGCCCGAACAACATGCAGGGCACACTGAAAGGCGAGCGCAAAAGAAAGGAACATCCTTACATCCCGACTCTGATCGGGGGCTCCATCCAGCGCATCAGCCTCGCCGAGATCGACAAGAATCTAGCCACCTACACTCACCAGGTCGAAGAAGACAATCTCCTCCGCTCCGACGGCGGCAAGTTCGATTTCGCGGGTGGAAGCAATCCCATCCGCCACGTGATCTACGTATTGAAGGAAAATCGCACCTACGATCAGATTCTCGGCGACCTGCCCGCAGGTGACGGCGATCCCTCGCTCACCATGTATGGCGCCGACATCACACCCAACCAGCACAAACTCGCGCTGCAGTTTGGCGTGCTCGACAACTTCTACGACAGCGGAGAGGTTTCGGGAGACGGCCACATCTGGTCCACCGCCTCGACCAGCTCCGACTACAACGAGAAAACCTGGCCCATCGGCTATCGCAGCAAGGAGCGCACCTATGATTCCGGCGGCAGCGTTGCCGAGGAATTTCCGCTGGAGCAGGGAATCCCCGACGTTGACGATCCCGGCACCGGCTTCCTCTGGGACAACCTTGCCCGCCGCGGCCTCAGCTATCGCATCTACGGGGAATTCATCGCCGCCGTGTGGTGCAAGAGCGAGAACGCGAAGTCGCCAACGATGAAGATGGGGTCGCCGAAGGAAGGCACGTTGTCTCCATCGTCCGCGACCTGTCCCGTGTCCGAAATCAAGAAGGGCGATCCCTTGCCTCCGAACGTCGGCAACCCGCGCGGGGAGCCGAGTCCATGGCCGTGGGCGATTCCGCAGTTCAAACGCATGCGCGCAACCAAAGCTGCCTTGCGCGATCACTACGATCCTCAATTCCCCGACTTCAATACGGACTACCCAGACCAGCTCCGCGCCGACGAATTCCTGCGTGAGTTCGATGAGTTTGTGAAGGCCAAGGGAACCGCCAAGGAACTCCCGCAGTTCATTCTGCTCTACCTCCCCGACGACCACACCGGAGGCACGCGCCCCGGCAAGCCCACGCCGCAGGCCTCGGTCGCCGATAACGATCTGGCGCTAGGCCGCGTTGCCGATGCCGTTTCCCACAGCCCCTACTGGGACGACACTGCGATCTTCATCCTCGAAGACGATGCGCAGGACGGCGCCGATCACGTCGATGCCCATCGCTCCATTTCATTTGTGATCAGCAAGTATGCGCCGCGCAGTGACCGCACTTTTGTCGACCATCACTTCTACACCACCGTTGGCCTCATTCACACCATGGAAGCTCTGCTCGGACTTGCCCCGATGAACCTGTTTGACGCCCACGCGCCGCTGATGGCGCCGCTGTTATCAGGCCCCGGGACGCAGCCGTCGTATCAGGTGGACGACAAAAATCTGCGCAGCGGACTCATCTACCAGATGAACGAGAAGAAAGCCGCGGGAGCGAAAGAATCGTCGCAGATGGATTTTTCCAGGCCAGATGCGACCGACGCGAAGAAGTTGAATGCGATCCTGTGGCGCAATGCCAAAGGCGAAATGCCGATGCCCGCGCCGCAGCATTCGCATTCCGCGCATTAGCGAAGGCCGCAGGGTTCTAGACGTTGAGAGTGGTCATAAAGAATTAACCAAAATCTACTTGACAGAAGATTAGCCCTGACGAAAGATGTTGCCCTAATCTTCTCAAGAGGTGTCCGCGATGATTACTCGTTCCTGGCCTCGAGTTTTCTTGCTTTCAAGCGGTTTGATTTTCGGTTTGGCGGTGGGTGCGCGTGCGCAAGGCGCCGGGACCGCCGAGATCCGCGGCACCATCACCGACGCAGCCGGGGCGGCCGTTTCCGACGCTCAGGTCGTCGTGCGCAATCTGGACACCAGTAGCGAGCGAAACCTGACTACGAACAACGTGGGGATTTATTTGGCCCCGCTGTTGGAGCCGGGACGATATGAGGTCCTTGTGACCAAACAAGGATTCGCTGAAGTGAAGCGCGAGAACCTGACTTTGGAGGTGGGCAAGACGCTCGCCGTGAATGTGAGCTTGCCGGTGAAGGCGGCGCACGAGAGCATAACCGTCACGGGTGAAGCCGGTCTGGTGGAAACCGAAAAGTACGACGTAAGCCAGACGATCAACCAGGACTACGTAGATAATCTGCCGATGAACGGGCGGAACTGGAACAATTTCGTCTTGCTCACCGGCGGCGCCAGCGAGGACGGCGGTTACGGCGGCATCAGCTTCCGTGGAATCTCCTCGCTATACAACAACAACACAGTGGACGGGGCCGACAACAACCAGGCCTTTTTCTCCGAAGCGCGCGGCCGCACCCGCCTTCCCTATGGATACAGCCTGGATGCGATCAAGGAATTCAATGTAGTTAGCGCGACCTATACCGCGGAGTTTGGCCGCGCTGCCGGCGGTGTCGTCAACGCCATTACCCGCTCTGGCACGAGCGACATGCACGGCGATTTTTTCTATTTCATCCGCGACGCCGCCTTCGATGCCCAGGACCCGTACGGCAAAGAGCAAGCGCTCCTCCAGGGGCTCACTCCGCCCAATCCTCCTGAGCGACGCCAGCAGTTTGGCGGCGGCCTCGGCGGGCCGCTGGTCAAGGACAAGCTGTTCTACTTCGTGGATTACGACCAGCAAAAGCACAACTTCCCGGCCATCATTACGCCGTATTCCAACAATTTCTTTAATGCCGCGGATCCGACTTCCGAGACGAGCCCGCTGAACTGCACGGACCCCAACTGCCCAAGCGTGATTGCAGCGCTTAAGGCCATCACCAACACCACCGAACCACGCAACGGCAACAACTATATTGGCCTGGCCAAAGTGGATTACCAAATCAATTCCAATCACCACCTGAGTAACGCGTTGAATATTCTCCGCTGGGATTCGCTGAATGGCATCAATACCGCTCCCACGATACAAACCACGGCTTTAGGAAACGGCTCCGACAATGTTGCCAATGAATTCGACGTAACCACTTGGACTTGGACCATCAATACGCGGATGGTCAATGAAGCGCGCTTCCAATATGGCCGGGACTTCGAATCGGAGACTCCCAACGCGTCTGGCCCCTTCTATTACGTTGGCAACGCGCCCGACATTGGCATGCCCAATTACCTGCCCCGTGCGAAGTACCCAGACGAAAAGCGCTTCCAGTGGGTTGATAACCTGAGCTGGGTCCGCGGCCGCCACCAGATCAAGATGGGCGTGGACATCAACTACGTCCGCGAGCAATTGGAAAATCTGTTCCAAGGGGGCGGTGTTTACACCTACTACGATGACTATGGGACGTATGATGCGGTAAACAATTTTGCGATGGACTTACGCACCGGGCTTACAACTACTCCGACACAGTCCTATACCTACTTCACTCAGGCTGTGGATCCTATCCATGGCAGCGGCGGCGGTGCGTTCACCACCACGGACCATAATTTCTACGTTCAGGACAATGTCCAGGTCCGTTCCAACTTCACGTTGAACTTGGGGGTGCGGTACGAATTGCAAACCATGCCCAAGATCCAGGGCGCTTACGTCCCGGTGCCGGCGACGGCCACATTGAACACGGATACGAATAACTTCGGCCCGCGCATCGGCTTTTCTTGGGGGATCGGTGGCGGACAGAAGCAAGTGCTGCGTGGCGGGTACGGCATCTACTATGGGCGAACGTCAAACAGCACGATTTTTGCGGCGCTGTTCCAGAACGGGGTCTTTCAACAGACGTACAGCTTCAGTCCCGGCGATTGCGGCGCACCTGTGGCTCCCAACATTGTCTTTCCACAGCCCACCGGAGCCCCCAACTTTACCCCCGTCTTTGGCACCAGTGGCCCCACGCCGACGAACGGATTTGCCAATGTTGCGGCATTCCTCGCGGCGTGTCCAAATGCGCAAACCTACGGCCTGGTGGTGACGGCACTGGACCGGCATTTTGTCAATCCGCTGGTACACCAATTCGACCTGGCCTATGAGCGCGAACTGCCTGGGAACATGACCTTCACAGCCAGTTACGTGGGCTCGCGGGGCCTCCGGTTGCCCACGTTCGTGGACGGCAATCTGCCACCACCGGACGAGACCGCGGCGTATAACATCATGGACTCTGCCGGGAATACCACCGGAACGTTTACAGTGCCATTCTTTTCGGGCCACGTGCCGCGTCCCAACCCAAACGTTGGAATCGTGCTGACGGGAAGAAGCGTCATCAACTCCTGGTATCACTCCCTCGTGCTCCGGTTGAACCGGAAAATGAGCCATGGCTTCTCGTTTGACACCAACTTCACCTGGGCACAGGCCCGGGACGATGGCCAAACTCCCGGCGTATACGGCACCTTCGCCGGAAATGATTACCCCCTGAATCCCTACGACCTGAACTCCGAATACGGTCTTTCGGATCTGGATATCCGCCGCCGGTTCATTTTCACCACGTACTGGGAGATGCCGTTTGCGAATTGGACCCAGAACGACACCATGAAGCGGGCCGTGGGCGGCTGGAAGCTCTCCAGCATCTGGCGCGTGCAAGACGGCCGTCCGTTGACAGCGGAAATGGACAGTTCTCCCTACTGCCCTTCCGGCGACGGCGGGTTGACTTGCGGGGCCGTGAGCGGCTACGGCAGCGCGGCCAATGGACGCGCGGCGTTCTTCCCACGCAACGCCGTGTTCACCACACCCGGTCTATTTACCACCGACCTGCGCCTTGGCCGGGTATTCAAGGTCAATGAACGCGTTTCCGCGGAGTTCTTGTGGGAGGCGTTCAACCTGTTCAACAGAACAAACGTAACCGGGGTCGACAACGACGCGTTCTATCTTGATGGTCCTGGTCAGTATGGCTGCCCTCTTACTCTTGCTGGGGCCACGAAGTACGAAGGATGCGTCGCTCCGCGCGCTGCTTTCGGAGGCGTCCAAAGCACGGGCAATACACTCTATACCGCGCGCCAGATGCAATTTGGAGCAAAGATCCGTTTCTAACTGATTAGCGCCGCCGCACGGAGAGGTGATCGTAGATGCAACCTGTGGTGGCGCCAACGGGATTGGCGGGAGCTGCGACCCTAGCCGGCTGTGGAAAATGTTAGTTTCGACCTGCCACGGACTCGCCAATTGCTAGGCTCCTTAGCGAAGCCAGCTGCGGTCCGCGACTCGCCTACAGGATTCCCAGTATTGCTACCTCCTTGTAAGAGGGCAATACTAAGCTGCTTTTCGAACAGATTCCTAATAACTTAATCGCTAAGGAAACGGATTGTCCCATGTCCGCGCGCCCCGTACTTCCCCCCTGGCATACCGTCTATCAAGAGGCGATCCTGGAACCCGATCGCGACAAGGTGCACGGTCTAGTTGAGTCGGCGCGAAGAAATCTTGTAGACCGGTTGCGACAGCTGGATCCGCAGCATCCTGACGAGCGATGGGAAATGGACCGGGCATTGAATGCCTTGCGAATGCTTGCTCTACTGGACAAGACCACCAAAGCTGCCTAGATCGTCGATGCGCTTTTGCCCATGCGAGGTCACGCGGCGGTTTTCATCATTTTATACTCGTCGAAGGCATCCAAGAACCGGTCGATGTCTTGCTTCGACAAGTAGTACGGCGTGGACAGCCGCAGCTTGTTTGGTTCGGCTCCGCGGATGCGGATTTTCTTTTCCTTCCACATCCAGTTTTCGAGGTCCATCCGAACGAGCGGCGGCACGTTTACGGTCGCAAGCGCGCAACGTAGCGAGGCATCTGGAGAAGTCCACGATACCGCGCCGCGTTTGATCATGGCCGCTAGAATGTAGTCGCAGAGCTGGCGGTGGCGGCGTTCGATGCGATCCATGCCGATGTCGTTGGCCAGCTGAATCGAGGCGCGCAGTCCCCACAGGGCGGGCACGTTCGAACTGCCGATACGCTGGAAGCGTTCGGCGCGGAGTTTCACATCGTCCCAGCCTTCGGTGGCGATCGTGTTCCACACGCGGTCAATGATTTCGTCGCGCAGGTAGAGAAATCCCGAGCCTTTCGGCGCCTGCAGCCACTTGTGCGGACTCGAGGAATACAGGTCGCAGCCCAAGTCGTGGAGGTTCAGCCGCAGCATTCCCGGAACGTGCGCTCCATCCACAGCGGAAATAATTCCTTTGCTGCGAGCGAAGGCACAAAGTTCCTTGGCGGGCAGCACTACTCCGGAAAATGTAGTGATGTGGCTGAAGAACAAAACGCGGGTGCGCGGCGTGATGGCATCGGCGAACAGATTCAGCGCCTGCGCGGGATTTTCAACCGGCCTTGGCAGCGTGACTTTCTTGACCACGATTCCATAGCGCTTCGCCCGTAAATTCCAGGGGTGCTCGCCTCCGGGATGCTCCTGGTCGGTCATCAGCACTTCGTCGCCAGGCTTCAGGTCGATGCCGTTGGCAATGTAACTATTGGCCTCGGTGGCATTCCGCAGGAGCGCGATCTCGTCGCGGTTGCAGCCGACAAACGCGGCCAGCGGATCGCGAAACTGGTTCCACGACGCGTATCCCCAGATAGGATAGTCTTCGGGGTCGGCCTCGTTCAGCTTTTCGCACGCTTCATATCCTTCAAAGACCGCGCGCAGCACGGGCGCGGGACTGGAGCCCACGGTGCCGTTATTGAGGTAGATCTCGTCGGCCGGAATCAGGAACTGCTTGCGGAGCTCGCGCCAATAGGCGTCTTCGTTCTGGTCGAAAAGGGAGCGTTCCGGCAGCTTCGAGGGCAGCGATTCCAGCTGCGCCAATAGATTCCCTCGCCAGGCCAGGCCGGCGCCCACGGCGAGAGACGAAGCGAATGACGACGAAAGAAAGCGGCGACGGTTCAGCATACTTGGTTCCTCTTTCGGAAAACGCGCCATAGTACACCAGAGACTGGGAAACGCAAAGAGCGCTGGCCGGTGAAGTGAAGAAATCGGCCACGTTCTGTAAAAATAACGGGTAACTTTCCGGCCTGAGCCGGCGTCCAACTAGGTGGGAAAGTCCGTCTCGCCCGACTTGCCATCGGGGGTATAATTGAGTCAGTCCACCGGGTTTCCGCGGGGTGTCGAAATGCCTTTCCGTAAATTGCTGATTTCCCTGAGTTTGCTCGCGCTGATGGGGGTGGTCGCGTGGGCGCAAGATCAAACCTCGCAGACTGCCAACCAGCAGCCGCAAACTTCACAGCCGCAGAGCACGCAGCCATCGACTACACCAGCTCCGCCGCAGGATCCGTCGTCAACCCCCAGTTCGACTCCGGCTCCGCCTGCGGACTCTTCCGCGAGCACTGACAGCCAGACGGCTCCGCAGGGTGAGCCCCCGGTCCAGGAGCCGGACGAGAGCAAGGTCAAGCACGACGGCAGCGAGAAGGACGTGGATGCCATCGGCAACCGGAAGGTGGGAGGGCGCGGCCTAGGCGATTGGTACTCGCTCGAAAGCGAAATCAGGATGGGCAAGCAATACGCGATGCAGGTCGAGCAAAGCGTGAAACTGGTTCAAGACCCGGTGGTCAACGAATACGTCAACCGCATTGGGCAAAACCTGGTGCGCAATTCCGACGCGAAGGTGCCGTTCACCATCAAGGTGATCGACTCCGACGAAGTCAACGCGTTCGCGCTCCCCGGTGGATTCTTCTATGTGAACTCCGGCCTGATTCTGGCGGCGGACGAAGAGGCGGAACTGGCTGGGGTCATGGCTCATGAGATTGCGCACGTTTGCGCCCGGCACGGAATGCGTCAAATGACGCGAGCCAATTGGGCGCAAATCGGCACCATTCCTCTGATCTTCATTGGGGGTGGCATTGGCTACGGAGTCTACGAAGCAGCCGGCTTGGGATTGCCGCTGACGTTCATGAAGTTCCAGCGCAATTTCGAAGCGGAAGCAGACTACCTGGGCTTGCAATATATGTACAAGACGGGATACGATCCCCAGGCTTTCATCAGCTTCTTCGAAAAAATTCAGGCGAAAGAGAAGAAGAAGCCGGGAACGCTGGCCAAGGCTTTTGCTTCGCATCCGCAGACGCCCGACCGCATTGAAGAGTCGCAAAAGGAGATTGCGACGATTCTTCCGGCGCGAGCGCAATACGTGATTTCGACCTCCGAGTTTGACGACGTGAAGTCGCGGTTGGCGGTCATCGAGAACCGGCACAAGGTCCTCGATGAGAAGGAGGGGAGCCGTCCCAGCCTGCGGCGCACTTCAAGCACCGACAAGTCCACCGGCACGGACAAGAGCGACGACGATCGTCCGACGCTGAAGCGCCGCGACGATAATCCGAATCAGACTCAACAGCAGTAAGGAAAATTGGTAGAAACAAGAAAACCGGCGGCCAGGCCGCCGGTTTTTTTATTGAAGCTGCCTTGTTGTGGAGCGCCGGGCGGCCCCGCCCGGCTGAGCGGGCGAAGCGCCCGTTCCTCCCACTGCCCTACGATCCCGCGGCCACTGATTTTACCGTGATCGTGTTGCCGTTCATTTCGCCGGTCACCTTTGCCTTGGCTCCCGCCAAATCATTCAGCTTATCGAGTGCGGCCTTGTCCGAAGTCTCCAGGGTATACACTTTGTCCCCGACCACGAGCGCGTAGTTCGATCCATGTTGGATGCACGCGCGCGTGCACGCCGCAGCGTCGGGCATTTGATGTTTTGCCCCGCACATGGCGTCGCTGACTACGCCGGCCAGCGTCTGGCTCTTACCGGCAGCCAGCGCCGGAATCGCCAGTCCGGCCAACATTTGCACTCCGAGAACCGCAATCGCAATTCGATTCGCTTTCATTCTGCCCTCGTTTCCTTTGCAAAGAGTGATCGTTCAAAGAGGCGACTTTACACTATCAATAATAAAGATTCTCGGGGCGGCCTTCGGTTACAGGAATATTTTGCTTCCTTTACGACCGCTGGTCTGATCTCTACTGCTGCTTGAAACGGATTTCCACGTCCACGGTCTTCTCCTGCGCATTCAGCGATTCATGAATACTGAAGGTCCAGGGCACGCCGCGGGGAAGAAGCTGCCGGGTATCGTCGAGAAATTTCTTGGGGTAGTCGGCATTGTAGGGCTGATCTTCGCGCAAAGTCCACGCTGCCTGCATACGAGCCTTGGCCTGGGTGTCGAGTCCCAGGATCTCCAACTCTCCCATCTTGTAGAGGTCGCCTTCGACCACGTTCAGGTCGTAGTGCACGGTGCTATGCTCGTCGTCGAACTGGGCTTGGGGCTTGATCTGTACCGTCATGTAGCCGCGGCTGCGGTAAAGCTTGCCGACGTTTTCGAGGTCACTGAGCAGGCGTACGGCGTCGGCAGGCTCACCGGGCGGCAGGTGAACGAGGGCCGCGACTTCGCTCGTCGTCATGGCAGAGTTGCCCTTCCATTCGACGCGGGAAGTGGAATAGATCTTGCCCGGCGTCACCGGTAGGATCGCGATCACCTGAACGTCGGCGGCAAGCTTCGCATCCTCTACCGGAGCAGGGTTGGCCACCACGCGCGCCTCGGACGGCCCAAACGTGGCCTTCAAGTAGCCGCGCTGCCGAAATACCGGCAGCAAGTCAAACTTAGCGACGGCGCCAAGAGAGGAGCGTCCGTATTCTGCTCCGGTGAGGTGGCTCGCTGCGGTTGTCAGCAGAGCTGACTGCTCCGGCGAAGCGCCGGGGAATTCGCAGCTGCCAATTCGGATGCTGACTTCCTCGGCCCGATAAACGATTGCGCCCAGGGCCCCGCCCGACTCATCACCCTCGCGCAGGTAATTTACCCGTCCTGGCAATTGCTTCTCGGTAAGGATGGCTTGCAGCGCCTTGGAAAGTTCATCAGGAAGACTGCCGGCAAGTGGCAACAACTGCTTGAAAAGCGGAACGCGGCGTTGCAGGGCAGTCCGCAGTTCGACGTCGGTAAACCAGACAAAGTTTTCGAAGCGCGCCGGAACCAGCTTGCTCGGGTCAGTATCGGTGAGCTGTAGTTCGAGTTTCACGCTGGCGCCGGAAGAGGTAAACGAATAGGCGAGATCTTTGAACAGGCCCGAATCGCCGAGGCGTCGCACTGCCTCCTTGAAATCGGCATCGGCGGCGTCCTGACCGATCCGCAGGCCGCTCGCAGCGAGAATTTCCCAGTCGGTGTAACGCGACGTTCCCGAGATTTTCAGCGCGATGAGCTTTGCAGGGCCGGTGGTCGAGGTTTTGCCTCCGGCGGGCTGCCTCTGGGCCGCGGCAGCCGACAGGAGCAAGCACAAGAGGATTGCGAGACGCCTGACCAAGCTCATTTCGACCGCTTCCCAGCTCCAGCGGTGGAAAAGTTCTTTTGCTTCACCGCGATGTCCATGAAGGCCTTGGCGGCGCGGCTGAGCGATTTGTCTTTGCGGAATACGATGGCAAGATCGCGTCGGATTTGCGCATCGGCGAGGGTGATCGCCGCCAGCGCCTTGGCCCGGATGTCTTCCTCGATATTGGAGCGGGCGATAAATCCCACTCCGACATCGGCCGCCACAAAACGCTTCAGCAGTTCGCTCGAATCCAGTTCCATGGCCACGTTCGGCTTCAAGTGATGGTCATAGAACAGGGCGTCGAGCGCGTCGCGGGTGTGGCCGAGTTTAGGCAAGACGAGCGGATAAGCTGAAACTTCCGCCAGTGTCACGCTCGTCTTCGCTGCCAGCGCATGACACGGGGCCGTAATCACGACGAGTTCGTCGCGATGAATCATCTGCGCCTCCAGCCGGTTGTCGTTCACGGGCAGCGAGACTACGCCAAAGTCCACCACGTTCTCGAGGATCGACTCGAGAATCCGGGCGTAGTCGGAGCGCCTTATGCTTACGGCAACTTTAGGATAATCGTGTTTGAATTGCGCGAACACCTCAGGCAGGATGTGGAGGCAGGTGCCTTCGTTGGCTCCGACGACAATTTCACCGCGGGGAACGCGCTCGGTCTCGGCGATTTCGGTGAGGATGGTCTTGCGGCGCTCGAGCGTCTCCTCGGCATACTTGAAAAACAATTTGCCGGAGGCGGTGAGGGAAACGCGGCCTCCGGAGCGGTCGAGCAGGCGAGCGCCGACTTCCTCTTCGAGCGCGCGAATCTGGGAGGAGATGGCGGGCTGGGTGCGAAAGCGCTTCTCCGCCGCGCGGGAGAAGCTGGAGAGGCGCGCTACTTCCAGGAAGATTTCGAGCTGATCAAAGTCCATCGCGTGCTGGTCTCAGACACTATAGCGAGACCGGGACGATCACGAAAGGGAAATCAGAGAACAGGGCAAGACGCGCCTGCGGGACGCGATACCTCCAATTCCCCAGAACCGTTTGTGTCGTGCACCGTAATCCGATTCTTACAACGCGCTCCTAGACGTTAATCACCGCAACGAGTTCTTTCACGGCAGCCGCGCTCTTATCGAGAGCCGCTTTCTCCTCCGGAGTGAGCTTGATCTCGATGATCTGCTCGATCCCCCTGGCGCCAAGTTTCGCAGGAACGCCGACATACAGTCCGTGAATGCCGTACTCTCCGTTGAGGTAAGCGGCGCACGGGAGAATTTTTTTCTTGTCCTTGAGGATGGCTTCGACCATCTCGGTAGTGGCCGCTGACGGAGCATAGTAAGCCGAGCCGGTCTTAAGAAATTTGACGATCTCGGCGCCGCCGTCGCGGGTGCGCTGAACGATGCGATCCAGAGTCGCCTTGTCCATAAGTTCGGTGATGGGAATGCCGGCAACGGTGGAATAGCGGGGAAGCGGAACCATGGTGTCGCCGTGCCCGCCGAGGACGAAGGCGGTCACATTTTCGACGCTGACTTTGAGTTCCAGCGCGATGAAAGCGCGGAAGCGGGCAGAGTCGAGCACGCCGGCCATGCCGATCACGCGCTCACGCGGGAAGCCGCTAATCTTGTAGGCAGTCTGCGCCATCGCGTCGAGCGGATTGGAGACGACGATGAGGATGCAGTTCGGCGAGTGGTGCACGACCTTGCCGACGACGTCGCTCATGATTTTGTAGTTGGTATTCAGAAGGTCGTCGCGGCTCATACCGGGCTTGCGTGGAATTCCGGCGGTAATGACGACGATGTCGGAGTTGGCGGTATCGGCATAGTCGTTCGTCCCGAGAATGGCAGAGTCGCGCTTCTCGATGGGCATGGCTTCGAGCAGATCAAGGCCTTTGCCTTGCGGAACGCCTTCGATGATGTCGATAAGAACGACATCGGCGAGTTCTTTCGATGCGATCCAATGGGCGGCGGTGGCGCCTACGTTTCCGGAACCGACGATCGTTACTTTATGGCGCATAAAGTTTCCTTTCGATCAAAAGCGTTAACCACTAAGGACACTAAGGAAAGTCAAAATCTACTCAGTCTGCCGGGACTGCGACGTTCATGTTCTCGATCATGCACGTGACGAACTCGCTGGTCTTTACTTTCGTGGCGCCGTCCATCAGGCGCTCGAAATCGTAGGTGACTTTTTTCTGCTCGATGGTGCGTTCCAGGCTCTGCTCGATCAGATCGGCAGCTTCGGTCCATCCCAGGAAGCGGAACATCATGACGCCCGAGAGAATCACCGAGCCGGGATTGATGACGTCCTTGTCGGCGTACTTAGGGGCGGTGCCATGCGTCGCTTCGAAGATGGCATAGCCGTCGCCGATGTTCGCCCCGGGAGCAATGCCCAGGCCGCCCACCTGCGCGGCGCATGCATCCGAGATGTAGTCGCCGTTCAGGTTGGGCGTGGCCAGCACGCTGTATTCGTCGGCCCGGGTCACCACCTGCTGGAAGATGGAGTCGGCGATGCGGTCGTTGATCATCAGCTTCTTCTTCCACGCGCCTTTGCCGTGCGTGGCGTAGATGGAGTCGAGACAAGACCTTACTTCTTTGTAAATGGCCTGGCGGAAATCGTCGGTGGCAAACTCGAGGCCGGGTTCGATGAGATTCGCGTTCTCCTCGATGGTGAGATTGGGATTCCTGTCTTGGTTGTCGAGGATCCAGCTCTCGCGCTCGGTCACGACTTTGTCGCGGAATTCCTCGGTGGCAAGTTCGTAGCCCCACTTGCGGAAGGCGCCTTCAGTGAATTTCTGAATGTTGCCTTTGTGGACGAGTGTGACCGCTTTCTTCTTATTTTCAAGAGCATGTTTGATGGCCATGCGCACCAGGCGCTTGGTGCCGGTCACTGACATGGGCTTGATGCCGATGCCGGAATCGAGGCGAATCTGCTTCTTGCCGCCTTTCAACATCTCCTTGTTGAGGAATTCAATCAGCCGGGCAACCTCGGGCGTGCCTTCTTCCCATTCGATGCCGGCATAAACGTCTTCCGTGTTCTCACGGAAGATGACAATGTTCATGCGCTCGGGATGCTTCACCGGCGACGGTACGCCGGCGTAGTACTTCACCGGACGAACACAGGAATAGAGGTCGAGGATCTGGCGCAGGGCAACGTTGAGGGAGCGGATACCGCCTCCGACGGGCGTCGTCAGCGGGCCCTTGATGGCGACTCGAAATTCGCGGATAGCGCTGACGGTGTCGTCGGGCAGCCAGTTCTGGAAGCGGGCCTTGGCCTTCTCGCCGGCAAAAACTTCGTACCAGGCCACGGAGCGCGTGCCTTGGTACGCCTTCTCGACAGCGGCATCGAAGACGCGAACCGAAGCTTTCCAAATGTCGCGGCCGGTGCCGTCGCCCTCGATGAAAGGGATGATTGGGCGATCGGGCACGCGGTACTTGCCGTTGCTGTATTCGATAGCCTGCCCGTTGGGTGGGATAGGTACACCGTTAAACGATGGCATGAGACTTGCCTCCAAAGGCTGGAAAGTTATTAATGATTATAGATTGAAGGCAGAGAAGCTAGGCTGACCGTCACAGAACCTTGTGACGAGACTCACAGCGGTTTAGCCGCCAGAGGCCCCACGTCCGAAAAACGCGAGACTGGGGTACCGGGTGGCCGGATTTTCGGTGAGAATTAACGCTCAATTCTGACCGACTTTACCAACACGTCCTTGTTGGGACGGTCCTGGCGGTTACGCGCGACTTTCGAGATTGTTTCCACAACGTCGTATCCCTCGACGACCTCGCCGAAAATCGTGTGCTTGCCGGTGAGCCAGTCGGTGGCTCCGACGGTGATGAAGAACTGCGATCCGTTGGTGTTGGGGCCGGCGTTCGCCATCGCCAGCTTGCCCGCCTTGTTGAAGCGATGTGGCGAACCTTTGGTTTCGTCTTCAAACTGGTAGCCAGGGCCGCCGAATCCGGTGCCCATCGGGTCGCCACCCTGGATCATGAAGCCGGGAATCACCCGATGAAAAATCGTCCCGTGGTAGAGAGGATCTTTAGTCTTTTTGTGGGTAGTAGGATGCGTCCATTCGCGCTTGCCCTCGCTGAGTTCGACGAAGTTGGCGACGGTCTTCGGGGCATCCTTTTCAAACAACTGGCAAATGATGGTGCCCTCGCTGGTTTCGATCACAGCATACATTCCAGGTGTGCGGGTCATAGTTTCCCCTCGAACTCGTAAATTTTGATGTGTGTAGAGACGGGGCATGCCGCGTCTCCCGCGGCGGAGACAGGGCAAGCCCCGTCTCTACTACAGCGGTTTCTTCGTCCCCGCCGATGGTTTGGGCGCAGCCGCTGGCTCAGCCGACTCACCAGCGCCATGGATCTCAATGTGCGTGATCTTAACTGGACGCACTGGAACATCGCGGGAATCGCGGGCCACGCGGGCGATTTTCTTCACCAGTTCGACGGCGGCCGGATCACATTGGCCGAAGATGGTATAGCCCCCATTGAGGCTGGGGTAAGCAACCTCGGTGATGAAGAACTGCGAACCGTTAGTGTCAGGTCCAGCGTTGGCGTAGGCGAGACGCCCGGGGCGATCGAACTTGACGGTGGACGAAGTCTCATTCTTGAACCTGAAGCCGACATCGCCAGTGCCGTCACCTTTGGGGTCGCCACCCTGAATCATGAATTCTGGAATCACCCGGTGAAAGATGGTGCCGTCATAAAGTGGGACGCCGTGCTTCTTGGCGTGACCGATGGGGCTGGTCCAGTCTTTGGTGCCGTTGGCCAGGCCGATGAAATTCTCGACTCCGATCGGAGCTACCTTCGCAAACAGCGTGCAATGCATGTCGCCGGCGGTGGTGTGGATGATGGCCGTAGGCTCGGCGGCAGCAGCGGGAGCGGGCTTGGAGGCTGCCTGGGAGGCGCCGAACAGCGATGTGGAGACGATCAGGATGAGCGTATGGATTAGAGTTCGCATGGATGCTCCTGTATGAGATTTGGTCGGCCTTAATTGTACGACAGGGATTGTACGAGCGCAGCCCTCAGGTTTAAACGACCACGGTTTCCTTCGCGCTCCTTCGTGTCCCTAGTGTTAATCGGGTTTACTGGTTTGCATTTCCCGGCTGACGTGTTCGGCTTCGCGAAACACGCGGAGCAGATTGCCGCCCAGAATCTTGCGGATGTCGTCGGCGCTGTAACCGCGGTCGAGCAGGGCCTGCGTTATCTTAGGCAGGTCGGCGGCGGAGTCCATGCCCTCGGGAGTCGCGCCGCTGACGCCGTCAAAATCCGAGCCCAGGCCGACGTGATCAATGCCAGCCACTTTGGCGACGTGGTCGATGTGGTCGATTAGCACTTTGAAAGGAGGACGCGGAATCCTGGCGGCCCACTCGCGCTCGATGCGGTCGGCGTCGAGGTAGGTAACGGTTCTCCCGGCGGCCTTCAACTGGTCGGTGTAAGCCTTGACGGCGGCATCGCGGTCTTTGGCCTGAGCGTCATTGGCCTTGCGGTAGTTGTCGTCGAGGAAACCGCTGTAGAAGTTTACCTGGACGACGCCTCCGTTTTTGGCGACGGCGCGGAGCATGTCGTCGGTCATGTTGCGCGGATGATTGGTGAGGGCGCGCGCGGAAGAGTGCGAGGCGATGACCGGCGCTTTGGTGACGGCGATCGTGTCGTAGAACGTCTTGTCGGAAACGTGGGAAATATCGACCAGCATCCCGAGACGGTTCATCTCCAGAACAATCTGTTTGCCGGCATCGGTGAGGCCGTTGTGGTGCTCGACTTTGGGATTGTCGATGTCGCCGGAAGAGTCGGCCCACTCGTTGGTGTTCGACCAGCTCAGAGTCATGTAGCGAACGCCAAGGCGGTAGAAGTCGCGGAGCAGGCGGACGTCGTTTTCGATGGAGTGGCCGCCTTCAATGCCGAGCAGGGCGGCGAGTTTGTGCTCGCGGCGAGCGCGCTCGATGTCGTCGACACTGAAGGCCATCATCATGCGGTCCGGGTGGCGGGCCGCCTGCTCGTAGACCGAATCGATCAGATCGAGCGTGTGGCGGGCGTAGTGGCCCTGGTTGGTTACCGGTTCGACCCAGATGGAAAAGAACTCGGCCCCGAGGTTGCCAGCTTTGGCCTTATCGAGACTGATGTGCCCGGGGTCCTTGGGATCGGTCGATCCGATGTCGTAGTTCTCGTCGAGAAAGCGTTGTGGAGTATCGGCATGCGTGTCGATGACGATGGCGGAGTTGTGGATCTCCTGGGCCTTAACGCTGACAGCAGTCTGCGCGGAGAGGGGGACGGCAATTGCCAGCGTAATCACGAAGAGGATGAGGCGATTTTTCATATTGGACCCTGGTTGAGCCGAAGCAGGAATTCTATACGAACGCGGTGGAGTTTGTAGCGGAGGTCGAGCTTAGCGACAGGCTCAGTTGGCGGCGGTCATCGTCGTGGCGGTGCCGGGTTCGGCTGGCGGACGCGCGAAGATCGTCTGCGTCTGGCGCCAGTCGTTGTAGCGCTCGGAGACCATCACGTGGAAGCACCAGTGGCGGCGCTCTTCTTCGGGCTCAACCAGGCCAAGCGCGTTCAAGTAGAAGAGGTAGCGTTCGACGAAACGGATCTGGTCCTTCGTCAAGCCGCGCCGTTGCAGATCGACGGTAACGCCGGCAAGATGCGACGACGCCGTGTCGCCTTCGGCGGGAGCCGCATTGCGATTGCGGCGGCGCAGCTTTCTTTGCACCGTGACCGTGCGCACTGCGGAGTTTACCTGTATTTGTGCGTGGAACTCCCGGTAGTAGGCTTCGGAAAGGTCCTGCACGAAATCGCGAGTCCAGGGACGGCAAAAACGGCGCGAGGGATCGAGACTGCGCTCAATCTTCAACGACTCGCTCTCCTCGATGGGCACCAGCGCGCCCGAATCCTTGAGCGCTTCCAGTTCCGCGTCGTCCTGAATACGGGGCAGGTCGAGACGGTCAATCTCTTCGTTTTGCCGGATCAGCGAATCGTGCGAGGGACGGAACAGCGGGTTCCAGAGGATGCTGCGAAGGTGATGCAGTATCCGGTGGTGGCGGCTGACGCGGTGCAGGGCAAAGGCGGGTCGCGGAGCCACGAGCGCGGCGAAAGTGACCAGCGCGATCAGCACTGTAAGCAGCGTTCCCGGCGGTTTAGAGCTTCGCACCATCTTGATCAATATCGCGATTGCGTCCCTAACTTTGGACAATTTCTGGCTGTGGAAAAATTGCCCATAGCCCATGAGGCTCTCGAATTGTAAATGAGAGATCAATAATTGTGTGAGGTAATTCGCGCTAAATCGTATTACCTAAGAGAGTTGCGGGTGGTTACCGGTGCGCAATTTGATGATTCCGGGTCACGTGGGGACCGCCACCCCCCGCTATTCCGGCTAGCGCCAGCTCGCCGGGGTTTTCGCGGACTCAACAGGCACACTCACTTCCGCAGCAGGTCGACGAGGGCTTGTTTCATGACCTGGCCGCCGACCTCGGCAATCGACGTGGTCAGCGGAATGTCCTTCGGACAAATCTCGACGCAGTTTTGCGCATAGCCGCATTCCTGGATGCCGCCGTCTCCCATGAGCGCCGTCAACCGCTCGCGCTTCAGGGCTTGGCCGGTGGGATGCGTGTTGAACAGGCGGACTTGTGAGATGGTGGCCGCGCCGACAAAGCCCGTGTCTTCGGTGAACTGCGGACAGGCTTCCATGCAGCAGCAGCAGGAAATACAGCGCGAGAGTGGATAGGCCACTTCCTGGGCCTCGGCGGTCATGCGCGGGCCGGAGCCGAGGTCGTAAGTGCCATCGACCGGAACCCAGGCCTTGACCTTTTTCAAGTTCTCGAAGATCACGCTGCGGTCGACCGCCAGGTCGCGCACAATCGGAAATTTCGCAAATGGCTCAAGCTTGATCGGCTGATCGAGGTGGTCGATCAGGGAAGAACAGGCCATGCGGGCGCGTCCGTTGATGAGCATGGCGCAGGAGCCGCAGATCTCCTCGAGACAATTCGAGTCGTAGGTGACGGGAGTGGTCTTCTTGCCGTCGCGGGTGACGGGATTGGCCGCGATCTCCATCAGCGCCGAAGTGATGTTCATGTTCGGCTTGTAGGCGATCTCGAATTCCTCCCAACGCGGCATCTGGTCGGGGGTGTCTTGGCGTTTGATTTTTATGATTACGGTTTTATTGTTTGCCATTTAGCTTTTAGCCTTTAGCTCTTAGCCCTTAGCTCAACCCTTGTCATCCTTCGCTTCGCTCAGGATGACAAACAAAGATCTTCAGTACTTCCTCGGCCGCGGCGGAATCAACGCTGCATCCACCGGCTCGAACTCAAACTTCGGCTCGTCCAAATCGGGCGCGAAGGTTGCTTTCGTGGTCTTCATCCAATTCTTGTCGTCGCGCTCGGGGAAATCGGGCTTATAGTGCGAGCCGCGCGACTCGTCGCGCATGGCCGCTCCCTGCGCGATGACCCGCGACAACTGCAGCATGTTGTACAACTGGCGAGCGAAGGCGATCGTCGTATTCGCCCACTGCGAGCGGTCGCTCAGGTTGATCTTCTGGTAGCGTTGCAGCAGTTCCACCACCTT
>Ga0187817_10000200_pt1 | contig 23155 bp, 15 predicted proteins | sample NC_wetland_sal_i_17_FD_132431 | JGI IMG/M metagenome (GOLD analysis project Ga0187817, IMG submission 132431) | Wetland sediment microbial communities from Neuse River Estuary, North Carolina, USA - SO4_2 | ecosystem: Environmental > Aquatic > Freshwater > Wetlands > Sediment | place: USA... | reverse complement strand
GCTTTGGTTTGCCAGGGGATGCATGGCTTCGCCGAGATTCTCGGGGCAGCGGAGCGCTGCCTCAAACAAACGTCGCGCTTCGAGCGAGTCACCGTGAGCCAGTGCACGCCGTCCGAGAGCCAAATTCGCGCCGATATACTGGCCGAGCGCCATGCCCTCTCCGCCCTCCCAGGGCTGAAATTTGCGTGATGCAAGCAGCGAGAGGGCCCTCTCGTGTTGTCGTGTCTGGTTATACAGGCTGGCAAGTTCGGCCGACAGATCGTCGCGCAGACGCACCAGTTCGGAACATCTTTCCAGCTCGGCCAGGCGCCGTTCCGGTGACTCCCCAAGGCGTTTCCAGAGTTGATCCCGCTCATAGAGGACGCGCGCATCTCGGGGATCCGCCCGTTTCGCCTTGTCGAACGCAGAGCGCGCCAACTCTGCATCTCCGAGGACATTGAAATAACCGATTCCCAGGTTGCGCCAGACCGTGGGGAACGATGGATCCTGACTCGCGGCCCGTTCCCACAAAGCGATGGCTTCACGGTGCCTCCGGCGGTCGTATAGAAGATTGCCCAGGTAATACGCTGCCCTGGGCTCTTCGGGATTGTTAGAAACCGCTTCTTGGAGAACGACAAATTCTTCCAACCGGTTGGGAAAGCAATAGTCGGGTGGCGCAATGGATGCTTCTGAATGTGCGCGCTTCGCTGCAAGCGTATTGCCCATTCGCAGATAGATGTGCCCCAGGGTGTACAAGAGCGTCGGCACTGAACCGTCTCTGGCGTTTCGATCGGTGTGACCCAAGAGCTCGACGGCTTCCGGGCAGAGACCCGCGCGTGCATAGTCCAGGGCCAGATCGAAGAGCATTTGGTTGCCGTTTGGCAACGAGTTGGTTGCGAGGTAGCGGGCCCAGGAATCCATTGGATCAAGCGCTAGCGTCTCTTTCAGTAGCGTGTCTGCTTCTGCCCCTCTGCCAAGTTTACGCAAGACAACCACGGACAGATTCCTTGCGTTCAGGTTTTGCGTGTTCGTGCGCAAGCATGATTCGAGGTGCTTGATGGAAGCATTCCAATCACGCCTCTTCGCATCCAACTCCCCCAGCGCCAAGTGGGCGGCAGAGCGCCACGCGTAGTTCCATGTAGCCTTGTAGAAAGCAGCGTAGGCTTCGTCGTCGCGACCCAAATAACGAAGCGTGAGTCCCAGGTTGTAGAAAGCCTCTCCTTCCCATGGGTTGGGGTTACGAAGAGTCAGTGTCTGGATCGCCTGGCGGAAAAACTTCTCCGCTGTTGCAAATTCGGCTCGGCGCAGGTGCCAGGAACCTATCGCATTGTTACAGCGACTGTCAGCGGGATCGCGGCGGAGCGCCTCGCGCCAATAAACGTCAGCCTGACGCGTGGCATGACGATACTGATCGAGGTGCAGACCCGTGAGATAAAGTTCGTCGTTGCTCTTGATTTCTTCCGGAAGCCCGGGCTCGGTCGCGGCTGCGGGCACTTCCTGTTCAGCGGGAGGAAGCGGCGTGTAGCGAAGTAGTACCTGTCCGTCTCGGGATTCGACGACGGCGCCAAGTTCGCTATCCTTGATTCCAGCAGGCAACTCGGCTACTTGCAGAAAAGCACTTCCAGGTTTCAGATCGCACTGCCACTCTGCAATTGGTCCGGTCGCGGTCTCCAAGCGAACTTTGGCGGCTGAAAATGCCTGCGTCGCGCAGACGCCAATGCGCGCTTCGTGTGTCCGAGTTCGTAGACTGAGGGCCACATCCTGGTTGGCCTTGTGTGCGGGGCCAATCTCCCGAATGGGGTACCAGAACTGACTGAACGCTTTCGTTTCTCCGGGAGCGAGAAACGAAAAGTCCGGCTGATTATCCGTATATACGCCGGCCATCAGCTCGATGTACGGGCCGTCGTCATCGGTGAGATTGCGGTCCCAGGCATAACCAAACGAGTGGTTGCCCCAAGTCCATTGTTTCTTGCCGGGCGCAATGTGATGATTAGCGACAAGAACCAATCCAGCTTTACGCTTGTGATCGTAGCCACCGTGAAAGTCTTCGCTTGAGCCCATCGCCATGTAACTGGTTGGGACAGGGATATTCGCATACCAACTCAGGTCGTTCGGAGGGTAGCTTCCCGGAGGAATGAACTTCGGCGGCTGCTCCTCGGCAGGCACGCCCATGCGGCTGCGCTCTCCGTAATTCACGCCATAGTAGGAACCGTCGCAAAGGGGAAACCGGCCCATAGCCCGCCTGGCATGATCCGCCACGAAGTAGACATCCGGCGGAAAGAAAGACTGATAGAGCTCATGGACGTGCACGCCAATGTTGGCCCACCACAGGAATGTTTGGACCATAGGAGTGCGATTGTAAAGCCGCACTTTGAGCTCAATGTAAGCCCTTCCAGGGTGCAGACAGACGCCATGCATGCCCTTTAACCGATTCATCGGGTCATGATCGCTGCACCAGATTGTCCGGGAACCGTCGGCATGTTCTTCGATCCGAAAGCTCACCGGGATGAACGTCGCTGGTCGATGATGTTGTGGCCAATTGAACTCTACACCGCCGGAAATCCACGGCCCGGCCAAACCCACGAGTGCGGGTTTGATAACGTTCTGGCGGTAGAAGAAGTCATACCCGTTTGTCTTGTCCATGCCGACGTGGATGCGTCCGCCAATCTCCTGCAGGACCATGACACGCAGAAATCCGTTCTCCAGATGAACCGCTTGCCATGTGTGCTCCACCGCCTCCGTCGAAATGCGGTCCGTGAAAGGCAATGGATACACGCGCCCACTGCTTCCCTGATAGACCCGCTTTTCGAGAAACATCGGGTTCTTGTCTGGGGGCAAGGGGTGGTACGTCGGAATCGCAACAGACTCCGTCCACGCCTTGACAGGGCCCGTCTGATCGGCCGGTGCGTCTGGGAGTTCCAACCGGTTCATCACATGTACTCTTAAAGGAACTGCAGCGTCGGCTAAGGTTTCCACTCCAGTGAATACGCAGAGAATCCCGTGGGTCTCATCACGTCAAATCGGATGCAACTGGGTACCTCGGACTGAGTGAACTTCAGTTCGAGCCTGGCCAGACTCGCGGGTGGCAGATCAGGAATCACCACTTCCTGAGGCTCCACGGGAATGTCGCCCTGTCCATAAAAAGTGCCGCGTAAGGTGTAGCCTCGAAGCCTGTACCTGGGTACGTCGCCCCGCGTTCTCAAAATCACCTGAAAGGCGTTCTGGTGGTTCTCCAGGGAGAGCGATTTGATCGGACTGGATTCCCGGCGAAGAAGATGATAGGACTGCTTCTTCGCACTATACGTATCGACAACTCCGTGGATACGTTGCGTGAGTATTCTCACACCGCGATGCCCTATGTGCCCGGAGAAAAATCGATATGCCAAGATAAGGAGCCAGTCGATGCTATGAAGCGTCATTCTTGTCCTTCAAGCGGGACAGAGTTGTGCGGTCCCGTTGCACACCAGTAAGTGACTTTTGGCTGGTTCGCCGCCCAGCACTCTGACGCGTTAGAGAGAACGCAGTTTACTTCCAGCTAAAGGTCGCAACAGCTCCGGCCGGTAGAGTGTAATTAAATGACTGGCCGTTGAAACTCACGGCGAACGTTCCGGCGTTGCTGGCGGAGTTCAGCACCAGCAGAACGATCGACCCGTCGGGATTTTGAAAAGCGACATCCTCGATGCTGCCGGCACCGAAAGTGTTCGAATCGATCCGGTGCGCGCCCGGGACAACGAACTTTCCCAGATGTCCCAGGACGTAGTATTCCACGTTAAAGGTGACATTGGCCGGCGAAACACCATCGTCGATCGTCACTACCCCACGGCAATTGGAGCAAGTTCCGTTCTTGGGGCCGGAGTTCTGATCGAGAGCTAGATTCCAGAGGGAGACACTCCGGGCCCAGTTGCGCGTTGCGCCGATCAGCAAGTGCTCGGCGTTCCACACCAGGTCTCCGGCAAAACTCGATCCGACCGTTCCTGAGCACTCCGTGAACCAGATGTCCTTGGCGGGGAAGGCTGTTTCAACGGTCGATTGCGCGCTGGGATCGCCCGCATAACAGTGAAACGAACTCCCCCCGACATACTGCGCCGCGGAGCTGCCCAGCACCGATTCGGGATACGCCGTGTTGTCCCAGTTGTGCTCGTAGGCGAAGATCTTCACATTTGCTAATTGGGCAGCGTTCAGGGCAGGCCCCAGATTACTTGCAATGAATGTTGATTCATCGCTGGCGGCGAGAGATTCGGACGGGTATCCCGTAGTCGAGTTGAGGGGTTCGTTCTGCACGGATAGGGCATAGATGGGGATGCCCTGCTGCTGGTAAGCCTCGACGAAATCGACGAAATACTGCGCCAGGCTTGGAAAGTAGGACGGGTTCATGTTCCCGCCGTTCATCGTTCCGCTCGTTTTCATCCAGGCGGGTGGACTCCAGGGCAGCGCGACGACCTTGATGTTCGGATTGATAGACAGAGCCTGCTTGACCAACGGAATGATGTAAGCCGTGTCGTGCGCAATCGAGAAGTTGGTGAGACTGGGATCCGTCTGGCCCGCGGGCACGTCGTCGTAACTATAGTTGCCGCTGGCCGAGAAGTCGGTTGCGCCCATGGGCTGGCGCAAAAAGCTGATACCGATGCCACTGCTCGGACTGAAGAGTTGTTGCAGCAATGCCGTCTGCTGCGAAGTGCTGAGCTTGTTCCATATCAACCAGGCCGAAGAATCAGTCAGGGATGCGCCAAACCCATCCATCTGCTGGAACTGGGTTGTGGTGTCCACGGTAATCACTAGACCGCTGGAATTGCCGCCGCTTGCGAACCAGACGCTTGGCTGGGTTTGCAGCAGCATCGCCCGGTCGCCCGTAGTTTCGACGACCTGCACACTTGGTCCGGGCATGGTTTGCATCGAACCGGTCGAGCCGGGACAGCCACTCAGAAAAAGGCAGGCGGCGCAGGCCAATGAAAGCAGGCAAAGCCCGGAGACCTTGTGCAGGCGGGTTGGAACATGAGCAAAAAACATACGTCCCCTAACACGAAGGGTGCGCAGCGCAGAATTACGCGCAGCGTTCACTTCCATGCCAGTGTCGTAACGGAATCAGCGGCAAGGGGCACGTCGGCTATCCACGAGCCCATTTGCAACACCACGGCACGCGCGGCGCCTGTATTGGTCAGCACCAGAACTTTCTGGCCGTCGGGATTCTCGCACGCCACATGAGCAACCTCCGGCTCCATGCCCTGAGAATCGAAGCGGCGCGCGCCGCGGCGAATCAGGCGAGAGAAATGCGCGAACGCCCAATACTGTCCGCTGCGCGTGATTTCCCTGGTCTGCGAATGAATGGTGACCAGTCCGCCGCAAGGGAAGGGACCGATGTTCGGCCGGCCCTTCTCGTCGAGCGCAAGATTCCAGCCGGTCAGCGACTGGCACCAGTTGCGCAGCGCCTCGGTAAACGTGTGGCTCCAATCAGTCCAATCCGTGGCGTAGCGAGGACTAGTGATGTCAGGGCCGCCTTCGGTCCAGTGCATCTCAGCATCGGGGTGTGCGTCGTGGACCTTGGACATCATTTCGGCGCTGCCCACATAGCCGTGCCACGCGACTGCGTTGGCGTACTTGCGCACGTCTGGATCATCCAACTCGCAAATCGCCCGCCCCCACAAGTTGTAGTTGTGATCCAGCAGCCAGATCTTGGTTGGAATGTTGTTCGCTTTTAGCACGGGGCCGAGGTGATTCTTCACAAACTCAATTTCATACTCCTGTCCCCACAGGCATGCCGGCATGCGACCGTCTTGATCGGTGTCCACTTCGTTCTGCGAAGTGACCGCCTGGATGGAGACGCCTTCGCCGGCGTAGCCTTGCAGGAACTTCAGGAAATAGTGCGCGTAACTGGCGAAATATTTCTTGCGCATCGAGCCGCCCAGCATGGACCCATTCGCTTTCATCCAGCCGGGCGGACTCCATGGCGACGAAAACAGAAACAGATCGGGATTCTCCTTGCGAGCCTGCCTTAATGCCGGCAGGAAATACGTGCGATCGTGATCAATGGAGAAGCGCTTCAGTTCGGGGTCGGGGTCCCCTTCGTCAAAGCTATACACCTCAGTCGAGTAGTCGCTGGCGCCGACGCAGGTGCGGCAGACGTTGAGGCCCATCTCGGAAGGGTGAAACAGCTCGTGGAACAGCTGTTCTCGCGTCTCGGCAGGCAACTGGCTGAACACATAGCAGGACGCGTCCGTGAACGCCGCACCAAAACCGAGAATCTCCTGAAACCTCTTTTCCGGATTGAGCGTGATAGTCTCCGCGGAGCGCCGGCTGGAACCTTGCTGCCACGCCAAAGCGGGCGCGCTCTCAAAACGCCGTTTCTCGTCGGTGACACGAACGGCGATTTCGCCGGCGCCGGGATTCGCCGAGCGAAGCGGGCCTGAACCAGGCAAACTCCAAACCGGTAGGGCTTCGGCAGTTGCGCCAGCCGCCAGTCCTGCGGCGGACAACCTCAGGAAGTCGCGTCTCGTGTGTTCTGACATCTTTCCTCTCGTTGTCTGTCAATCCCGCGCGTCGATCTCCGGAGCAGACCTTGCGACAAGAATCTCACGCGTGTCAAGTCACCTGATGTTCATCGTCTTTTGCGCCAGTAAGGTCAAACTTGTGTTCGTCTTTTGTTTCCGCGGAGGGACGATGCGGGGCCTGATCTTTCCCCATTTCCTGATTTGGGCTACCCTAATGCGAGCACGAGATCGGCGGACCGTTTGCCAACGGCAGCATTCAGCTTGCAACTAAACTCCATGCCGACGCCGAAAGAAATGATGCGAGAACGCACCGCCCACGCACGATTAGTCCACGGCTTGAAGCTACTGGCAGCGTCGGTCTTGTTGGCAGGGGCGCTGGACGTGGGATCGTCGGCGCAGCTTCCGCCCCCTGCGAAGTCACTCCCGACTCTTACCCATGCCGATCAAATACGCCGCTTGAGTCCTGAACAGGCCTCGCTGGGCTATCCGGTGCTGATTCGGGGTGTGATCACGATGGATGCTCCGGCACCCGACTTCTTTGTTCAGGATGCGACAGCCGGAATCTACGTGGAGGGCAGCGTCTCCCCCAAGTATCCCCACCTGCTCAGCCAGCTCGTCGAGCTTGAAGGAGTGACTGGGCCGGGCAAGTTCGCTCCCGTAATTCGCGAGAGGAAGTTGCGCGTGCTGGGCAAAGGAGTGCTGCCCAAACCACAGCTCCTTCCTTTCTCCGAGCTCGCGAATGGGCAACAGGACAGTCAGTGGGCACAAGTGCGAGGCATTGTGCGGTCCGTAGCCGTTGACCGAACCTCCTGGCGGGAGTCCGCGCTGGCCATGCGCGTCGCCTCCGAAGGCGGCGAGTTCAATGTCCGCGTGCCAATTGCCCACGAACAGGACTTCTCTTCGTGGGTCGACAGCGAAGTCATGATTGAAGGCGTGTGCGGCAGCCTGTATAACACCAACCGGCAGCTCACGGGCATCCTGTTTTATGTTCCTCGCTTGAGCTTCGTTCGAGTGGAGGCCCCCGCCACAGAAATTCCGCTGTCGGAATTGCTGCGGTTTGCGCCGGCGGAGGGAACGCGGCACCGGGTGCGAGTGCGCGGCACCGTCGGCTACCAGCAGCAGGGCAACGCTCTCTTTCTTCAGAGTCAAGGCAAAGGACTCCGTGTGCTTACGCAGCAGGGCACTCCTCTCGAGATCGGGGACCTCGTGGACGTACTGGGCTTTCCCGCCACGGGCGACTCGGCGCCGATATTAGAGGACGCCGTATTTCATCGTTTAGGCCACGAGAAAGCGCCGGAACCGGTGAACCTTAACTTCGATATGCCTTGGGAGCAATTCGACGGGGCTGTCGTAACCACTGACGCGAAGTTGCTGAACCGCCAAGCCGAGCCGGATGGCCTCCGGCTCATGCTGCAGCGCGGTGACGTGTTTTTTGATGCCGACGTTGCGGCGAGTGCTGCTGCGGAACGCATGCTATCGATCCCCCTAGACAGCGAATTGCGGGTTACGGGTATTTGCTTGGTTCGTAGCGGGGGTTTGTGGCATATCCCGCAATCGTTTCGTTTGCTGTTGCGCTTGCCGAGCGACGTCGTCGTACGCGCAACTCCATCGTGGTGGAATTCAAGACACACTCTGTGGCTGCTGGGCATCACCGGTGGAGTTCTTCTGGCGGTAATGGTGTGGGTTGTAGTGCTAAGGCGGCGACTACAAGAGCAGATGGCTCTCATTCGACAGAAGTTGAGAAACGACGCGGTGCTCGAAGAGCGCAACCGGATTGCCCGCGAGCTTCACGACACACTGGAACAGGAACTGGCCGGGATCACCATGCAACTGGATCTGGCGGTCGATTGCTTTCAGCAGGCGCCGGGTGTGGCTCAGCATGCGCTGGAAACCGCGCGCGACATGAGCCGTCACAGCATGGTGGAAGCCCGCCGTTCGGTCTGGGATTTGCGTTGCCAATTGCTGGAAGGTGGAGATCTGGTCTCCGCGCTGGAACAGATTATCGAGCCACTCGTGCCGCACGACCAAATGCAGGTCGACTTCAATATCCAGGGCAGCCCGGTGCGATTACCGGGTCCGGTAGAGATGAACCTGCTCCGCATCGGGCAGGAAGCCGTCGCCAACGCCGTGAAACACGGGCGCGCCCGGCAGGTCTCAATTGAGTTGCGATACGCGACTGCGTCGGTGTGCCTGACCGTGAGCGATGACGGCCAGGGTTTTGCCGCCGGGCAATCATCTCCGGCGGGGCATTTCGGACTCCTTGATATGCGTGAACGCGCGCAAGCGATGGGCAGCCATTTGACGGTCGAGAGCAAACCCGGACGCGGAACTCGCATTGCTGTGGAGATTCCCCTCCATCCCCGGGAAGCGAACGATGAGGAGCTCAAAACCAATACGTATTCTGGTCGTTGACGATCACTTCATGGTGCGCATGGGTCTCTCTGCGTCCCTAAATGCGGAACCCGACATGGAGGTGGTGGCCGAGGCGGGTGATGGCAAAGCCGCGCTCGAGGCTTATCGTAAACATCGTCCCAACCTGGTGATGATGGACCTTCGCCTGCCCGGAATGAGCGGTACCGAATGCACTGCCGCGATCCTGAATGAATTCCCTGATGCCTGCATCCTCATGCTTTCCACGCACTCCGGCGAAGAGGAGATCTATCGCGCTCTGCAGGCCGGGGCAAAGGGATACATCGTCAAGAGCATCAGGCGCGAGGAACTCCTGCGCGCCGTGCGCGAAGTTCATCAAGGACGGCAGTATGTGGATCCCATCGTGGCTTCGCACCTTGCCGAGCGCCGCTTGCATCGCTCGCTGAGCGGCCGCGAAGTCGAGGTGCTGCGCATGGTGGCTAAAGGTTTGGGGAACAAAGAGATTGCCAACGCGCTCAATATCGCTGAAGTGACCGTGAAACTACACGTCAGCCACGTGCTGGAGAAGCTGAATGCGAAGGATCGCACTCAGGCGGCGACCGTAGCGCTCCAGCGAGGCATCATCGCGCTCGAGTGAGTACCCTCTCTATTCAAACGGATTGCACGAATCCATATCCGCAGGCCTACTGTACGAAAGAATAGTTGACTCCTTTTGTGTAGTTATTCTCTACTAGGTCGTTCGTAACTACCAAGAAACCGATCCGGGCGAGAAGTTTTTTCGCTCAGGCTCGTGACACTGCTCCTTAAGTTCTTAGTTCTTTGGAACGTCAGGGGGGAATATGACTCGTAATTGGGTTGCGGGACTGAGCGCTACCACTCTGTTTCTGCTGATGGTCGGCAGTGTGGCGGCGCAGTCCGACCGTGGTGCGATCGCCGGTTCAATTCTGGACAGCAGCGGCGCTGCGATCACCGGCGCGTCGGTCACCCTGAAGGGTGTAGATACCGGCAGCGTGTACAAAACGGAATCGACGTCCACTGGCGGGTATCGAGTGAACGACCTGGCCATCGGACGTTACGACGTCACCGTCGAGGCCACGGGCTTCAAGACGTCCCTGCAAAAGGGAGTCGAAATTCAGATCAATACCGTCGCTTCCCTCAATATCACTCTGCAGCTTGGCGACGTGAAGGAAGAAGTCACGGTCCTGGCCGACGCTCCCAAGATACAGACCGACAGCTCCGATATCGGCACGGTTGTGGAAGACAAGCAGATCCACGATCTGCCTTTGTCGCTCGCCGCCACCGGCCAGAGCTTCGTGCGCTCTCCGGAGACGTTTATCTTCCTGGTGCCGGGAACCATCGGGCAAGGAACCGTCGGCGACCATGCCTCGGCCGGCGTCTACGAGACGAAAATCTCGGGCGGCCAGAACTTCGGCTCGGAAATCCTGCTGGACGGCGCCAGCACACAACGTTCCGACGCAGGTACTGCGTTTGACCAGACCGCGCCTTCCGTCGAAGCCCTGACCGAGTTTAAGGTCACGACTTCAACTCCCTCGGCACAGTTCGGCCACACTTCGGGCGGAGTTGAGAGCTTCACCACTAAGTCGGGAACCAACGCCTACCACGGCAGCGTTTTCGAGCTGTTCCGCAATGAAGCCCTGGACGCTAACTCCTGGAGCAATAACTTCAACGCCGCTTCCTCAGGGATTGCATCCGTCAAACCCCGGGACCGGCAGAACGATTTCGGTGGCACCCTGGGCGGCCCGATTCGCATTCCCCACTTGTACGACGGGCGCGACAAGACTTTCTTCTTCTTCGCCTGGGAGCAATACCGCAACCGGCAGGGCTTGTCGAACGATTTGGAAACCTTGCCCACCCAGGCCGAGCGCGGGGGCGATTTCTCGGCCCTGCTGGGGCCTGGGGTGACGGATCCCACTACCGGTAACCCGGTCATCAATCCTTGCACTGGGAATCAGGTGCTTCAGGGGGAAATTTTTGATCCTTCGACCACGCAGGTGGTCGGCGGCCAGACCTGCCGCATGGATTTCCCTACAAAGAACGTGATCACAAACCTTAGCCCTGTGGCGCAGAAGATATTGAGCTACCTCCCTGAACCCAATGTGCCGGGCCTTTCCGCCAACGGCGTCGCCGGGCTGCGGAACAACTACCTCAATCCCGCCGGTACGTTCCCCATTGTGACCACCCAGACCAGCTTTCGAATCGACGAGAACCTCACGGAAAAGAACAAATTGTTCTTCTCCTATCACAGCCGCGAGCAGAACGTCATTAATGCGTTTAACTTCGATCTGCCCACGCCGCTTACACCCAACAACTACTATAACTACTATTTCACCCACTACCTCCGCTTCGGGTGGGATTACATTGTGAGCCCGTCCGTGCTGAGCCACTTGACAGTGGGGTTTAACCGTGTCTTCACCGCCGACAAGCCGCCCAGTTTAAACGGATCGGACTGGGAAAAGGTTCTCAACATTCCCGGAGCCAGCGGTCCGACATTCCCGCAAATCGCATTCAATGGCGCGCAATTCGGCATCGGATACAGCAACTTGAGCAACAACAACTACAACCAGCAGGTCCCGAATGCGCTGGTGGTGGCCGATAGCATATCGTGGACGAAGGGCCGGCATTCGTTCCGCTTCGGTTTTGACTGGCGCTCTTACCAGTATTCGGCCGGCAATGTAATCTCTTCGCCAAACTACAGCTTCTCGAGCAATGAAACGTCGTTTACTCCTATCGGCCAGAATGGCAATGCGTTTCTCACGGGTGATCCGTACGCCAGCTTCGTGCTGGGTTTGCCTGACAACGAGAACCTGACCGTGTCCTCGCATGTTTCGCGCTGGGCCCAGAATTATTACGCGGCGTACGTGCAGGACGACATCAAAGTGAGCAAGGCTCTCACCGTCAACGCCGGCCTCCGGTGGGAAATTGAAACACCCCGGCATGAGGCCATTGGTGCGCAGTCGGTGCTGTCACTGACCGCCAACAACCCTGATTCGCCGGGACAGCCTGGAGCCCTGATCTATGGCAAGGGCGCTACGGGAGCTACGACCTACTTCAAGGATCTCGGGCCGCGCCTCGGGTTTGCCTACTCACCCGATTTCGTCAAGAACACAGTCGTTCGCGGCGCCTACAGCATCTACTACGCTCCGCTGACCTACTCTGACTTTGGCTACAGCCTCTCCAGCGGAACCACAGTCAACCCGAACTTCCAGAACGCTGACAGCTTTACGCCGGTGTCGTCGCTGGATGTGGGCTTCCCAGCGTACACCCCTCCAAGCAACACCCAGGACCCAACCCTAAACTCATTGAACAAAAATGGAGTCAACTACGTTGCTCCTAGCTACGGCAGACCGGGCATGGTGCAGAACTGGGACCTGGAAATCCAGCACCAGCTTGCCACCGATCTGATCTTCAGCATCGGCTACGTCGGGCAGCACGCCACGCGTCTGCGGTCAAACCTGGCAGAGATCAACAACCCAGATCCAAAATACAATTACCTGGGGTCGCCCGCTCCTGGTAATGTGGGGACGCTGCCCGCTATTAATTATTTGGTCGACGGCTCCGACGGGCATACCGGTCCGGCGATTCTGGCCGGGTTGGGCGTGACCGTCCCCTCCTGGTTTGTCTCTGGTTGGGCACCCAGTGGCAACGATACCATCGGCCAACTGCTGCGGCCTTTCCCGCAGTACTGGAACTTCTCCACCGCCCAAACCTTGGAGAACCTGGGGCAGTCCACCTACAACGCTCTCCAGACCTCGGTGGAACGTCGTTTCCGCAACGGGCTGAACCTGCTCGCGTCGTACACGTATTCCAAGACCATCACCGATGCCGACTCGGCGTACTGGCTTGAAACGGCGTTCAATTCCAACGTTTACGGAGCGCAGAACCCATACAATTTGAAAGGCGAGAAGGCGGTCAGCTATCAGGACGTGCCACACGCCTTTGCCATCAGTTATATGTACGAGTTTCCAGCCGGTCCGGGCAAGAAGTACTTCACACACGGCGTAGCCAGCAAGGTTGTGGGGGGATGGCAGATCAGCGGGGTCCATCGCTACCAGTCGGGGGCTCCGACGGTAATCCACGATTACTACGGGAACTCCAACCCTTATACTACAGCGAACTACCGGCTCAGTCTGGTTCCGGGGCAGCCGGTGTTTAATCCCAACGGCAGAAAGTGGACGCCCGCACTCAACAGTACCTGGGACAGCAGTTGTGCCTATTCCTTCGGAGTCCTCACTGCTCACATGCCGAGTAACCCCAGCCCGGCAAATTGTGCGGCATTTGAAGATCCGAATGCCATATCTTTAAACGCCGGAACCGGCTACGCATTCGGCAACATTCCCTCGGTCGTTGGTTGGTGGCGAAGTCCGTGGTACAAGAACGAGGACTTCTCCATCCTCAAGCGGACTACCATTGCCGAGGGCAAGGACATCCTGTTCAAATTGGATATTCCCAATGCCTTCAACCGGCACACCTTCGGTGAAATTGACGGATATCCCGGTGACACCACTTTTGGCGTTCCGCAGGGCGTGATCAATGCGCCCAGGAAGATCCAGGCCACGCTGCGCTACGAGTTCTGAGGGTTTCAAAAGCGCTTCAGAAAACGCAGAGGCTGGACAAGAGTCCAGCCTTTTTTCGTTCCAGCAGATAGTCCGAGTTAGAATCTTGGCTGAGGGCATGAAGAGATACTCGAATGAACGCAGGGGTTGGTTCGGGCGCCCTTCGCCGTTGTTCTTCCTCTTGCTGTTAGGGGCTGTCGTCCTGGCTGCGCTAGCGCTGGCTTGGCCGCAATCGGATGCTGCCTCGGCGCAGTTTGCGCAGGCAACGGAGGCGATGCGGGCGGGAAACCTCGACGCAGCGGCCGAGGGCTTCGCGGCGATCGTCCGGCAGACTCCGGACTTCGCCGAAGCCTACTTCAATCTGGGCCTAGTCAACCAGGAGCGTGGCCGCTACGAGGATGCGATCGCCAGCTTCCTGAAAGCGATCTCACTTAAGCCGCGTCTGCATGGAGCCAATCTGTTTCTTGGGATCACCGAGTTTCGCATCAACCATCTCGACAAGGCTCACGCTGCGGTGGCCAAAGAAACCATCAACTACCCGAAGGACGCGGCGGCATGGATGTGGCTGGGCGTGGTTGATCTGGCGCAAGACAACCCGGAAGACGCAGCCGCCGCGCTGGACAAAGCCGCCAAGCTCAAGCCCGACGACCAAGACATCCTTTACCACCGGGGACGAGCGCATCTGCTGGTTTCCAAGGACAGCTATGTCCGCATGTTCAAGGTCGACCCTAACTCGTGGCGTGTGCACCGCGTGCTGGCGCAGGCCGATGCTGAAGCCGACCGGCATCAGGAAGCGATCACGGAATATGAGGCAGCTATCAAACTGGCTCCGACGCAACCCGGCCTGCACGAGGAACTGGGATCGGAATACCGCAACGTAAACAAGATGGCTGAGGCCCAGCAGGCTTTCCAGCGTGAGCTTGAGCTCGACCCCAACAACGTCCTGGCAAGGTACAAGCTCGGAGCCCTTGCAGTGGAGCTGGGCGATGGCGCAAAAGGGAAAGAGTTAATCGAGGCCGCGCTTCGCGAGAAGCCGGGGCTTCTCCATGCGGACTACAATCTGGGCCGCGCCGAGATGCTGGTCGGTGAAGACGAAGCGGCGGCCGTCCACCTGCAAAAAGCCACTGCGGACGATTCCGACTCCTTGGTTGTGGAGCAGGCCTGGTATCAGCTTGGAACCATCTACCGGCGCCTCCACCGCATGGATGAAGCGCGGAGCGCCATGGCCAAGTTCCAGGAACTGAAGGATGAACGCGCCGCGAAATCCCAGAAGTCGTTGGAGAAACATCAAGAAGAACATCCCAGTACTGCAGAAGAACCCCCGACGCCCCAATAGCTTCTATAAGCATCGGCGGGGCTCTCTATCTGCTCATTTGCCCGAAGTGGCTTCGGTGATTGTGAGAAACTGATTGCTTCGGACGTCGTTCAAAACCTGCACGGTTCGGCTTGGCCACGAAATCTCGATACGCTTTACCATCGTAGCTTGTCCCAGTCCAAAATGTACCCGTTTGTCCCCCGATGATTGATAACTGCCTGCAGTAGTTACTGTGGCGAACTGTTCGCCTTCGTCGGTGACCACCTTTACTCTTGCGCCAATTCCGTCGCGGTTACTCTTTACACCCACAAGCTTCAGCGAGATCCAATTGTTGTTATTGGACGTTTCGTTCATCCACACCATCGCCGGACCGTCATTGGTGGTCACGACTACATCAAGACGCCCATCGTTGTTGATGTCGCCAACCGCCATACTGCGGGATGCCCACTTCTGCTGAAAAAGAGCACCCGAACTCGCAGAAACGTCGGTGAACCTTGTTCCACCTTCGTTGTGAAGCAGCAGAGGAGACTCACGATAATGCAGATTTGGCGTAGTCACTTCGATGTTGTCCATGACATGCGCCTGGACAACGAACAGATCCTTCCAGCCGTCGTTGTCGTAATCCATGAACCTCACACCCCAACCCGAGTGCTCCCGCGTAATTGTTCCTATCCCCGTCTTGTCGGATGAATATTCAAATGTGCCATCCCGCGTGTTCGTGAACAGAGCGTACCGCTGATTTGCCAGATCCGTAATAATGATGTCCGGCCAGCCGTCGTTGTTGTAGTCCTCGAAATCAACACCCATACCGGAAAACGTGGCCCCGTTGTCGTCGACTGCGGCGCCGGAAACAATGCCGATTTCCTCAAACGTGCCATTGCCCTTGTTGTGAAACAGCCCTTCAGGGATCGCATCGTTGGAGACGATGAAGTCAGTCCATCCATCGCGATCGTAATCGCCGATGGAGACACCGAGCCCTTTGCAGGGACGGCTAGCACCGGCCTTCTGCGCAACCTCTACGAACTTGCCGTTACCTTCGTTGTGGTAGAGGAGAATCGATGCAGGCTTGAAGAGTTTTGGATGGCAGTAGGCGCGGTGGCTCTCAGGCTGCTCGCCGCAGTAGATGTCGGTGAAAGTCCATTCCATGTACCGCGCAACAATTAAGTCCAACTTGCCGTCATTGTCGTAATCGATCCAGGCGGCGCTCGTGGACCATCCAGAACCTTCGACCCCGGCACTGGCTGTCACGTCGGTAAACGTGCCGTCGCCGTTGTTGTGATAGAGAGTGTTTCTTCCGTACCCTGCAACGAACAAGTCTTCGTATCCGTCGTTGTCGTAGTCGCCCACGGCGACGCCCGTGGTGTAGCCTGCTCCGGTTAAGCCAGCCTTTTCGGTAACATCCTCGAAGGTTCCGTCCTCTTTCTGATGGAAAAGACGATTCCAGTATTTGGCAGCGGTTTTCTTGGGAATCGACCCGGGGGGCATGGGATCATCAATCTCCGCGCCGTTGCCTAGAAAAATATCGAGACGCCCATCGTTGTCGTAGTCGAAAAGCGCCACTCCGGAGCCCATTGTCTCCAGAAGATACTTGCGGGACGTGGGAGAAGCTTCCTGCTTAAAGTGAATGCCCAACTTTGAAGTGACATCCACGAAGCTGGCTGAAGAAGGTGTGCGGCTGACCGCTTGAGCATTCTCTGCCGGGGAAAACGCCCAGATCATGTTTGCGGCAGACAGACACGCAATGATCATCGTGCAGAGTGCGATCCAATGATCGGCCTTGGGTTCTCTATTCACGCCATGCACGTCGGCAGGAATTCAGGGTCGCAGGTTCGTATCGTTCTGACGACCACGAAAGAGACGATCAGGAACACATCGGCCAGAAGAACCCGGGGAGCGCTGCAGGCCAGCGAAGCAACGATAAGTGTCGTCATGGAACCCAAAACGCGACCGCAAGACTGCTTTCATCTTCTCATAAGCTTGCACGCAAATCCAAGCGGCCAGAGGCAAACAAAACACGAATAAACAGTGGACGATGGACACCGATTGGGGTCGCAGGTAGACCTCGACGCCAGAACGATCAGGCTGGAACCCGAACAAACCAAGTCGGACGGGGCCCGCACGGTTCCGCTTCCAGCGGTTCTGGTGGCGATGCTGAAGGAAGTCAAGCCAAAAACCGGGAAGGTTTTCTCAGACACAAACCTGCGCGTAGAGTGGCAGAAAGCTCGTGTCGCCGGTGGGCTGGGAACACGGACAGAAATCAAACCCGAGAACCAAGACGGGTTCCCGTGGTATAGGTATAAGGGACTTCTGATTCATGATCTCCGGCGATCTGCCGTTCGCAATTTGGTGGTTGCTGGGGTTCCCGAAACGGTCGCAATGAAATCAGCGGACACAAGACACGATCAGTGTCTGACCGATACGCCATAGCATCTGGAGCGGACCTAGCTGCGGCGATGCGACGAGTCGAAATCGTGAAGTCTCAAGTGAAAGATCAGTGAAAGAACCAGCGGAGCGTCTCCGAGGACTCCGTGCATATAATGGAAAATAAAAGGTTGGGCCCATAGCTCAACGGTTAGAGCAGCAGACTCATAATCTGTTGGTTCCAGGTTCAAATCCTGGTGGGCCCACCAACCCCGCAACAGTTGACAAATTTTCACTGCACACTCGGGCTTGGGTCACAACTAGGTAACAACTGAGTGACCGTCGACCCCAGGGCCCGCTCCAAATCGTCGAGGTTGCACCTGTCGTATACGTCCATCGCCAGGTTCACCTTCTTGTGACCCAGAGCCCCCGACCGCACCTTGGGATCAACTCCCTTCCGGCGCATCTCCCGGTTGAGGCTGTGCCGAAAGTCGTGCCATCCGCAAATCTCGATTCCCAATTCCCTGGCAACTGGTTTCAGGAAACGCTTGCCACCAGTATTCTTCTGTTCAATCCTCTTCGATTGAACCAGGCGGTGTTTGCGTTCCGACGCTACGAGGATGCCTCGCTACGGTACACGGGCATCGAGAGCCACGAAGGGCTAACGCACTATGGGCTCTATGACACCGTGGTCGGAAGGGATTAGGGGGGTAGGTTCAGAGATCACGAGGAGACATTGTGTGCCGCCGGTGTGCCAGATTTGATGGCCACCGTGGACATCTCTCGACTGACTGTCGGGAAACCGAGATTTCCAGTCGGTTGCCTTTGATGCACTCGGTGTGCCGTACGTATGCGCGCTCTTTTGCAGATTCATTGGATCCCTAGATTCTGCGACTGGCGGTCGAGTGACTATCACTTACTCGAAAAGTGCACTTTTCCTGGGACTTCGAGCACGTTAGTGCGCCAAGTGTGTGCCAATTTCTGCTCTGAGAGACTCCTTGGAGTATGGGGTTACCCGGAGTTCTCGCCTCAAACCATGTGGAGCTTGTCGAATGCGTTTACCAGCGAGTTCAAGAAGCTCGATCCCATCCCACAGTCCAAAGCAACTGCCAAGCTGGGAGAGTTTCTCGACCAACTGACGGCGTGATCGAGAGCAGGGTTCTGTTCGAACCGATGTTATGCGGGAATGGAACCCTGCCAAGGTTGATTGCGTCAGCGGCCTGTTGGTTTACTTTTGCTTCTTGCTCAAACGCCAGGCTATTGTGAGCGGATCGCGGCCCTTGGCCGCATGAATCAGCCCGCGCTGTTGTAAAGCCTTTACGCTGCTGGCATTCGCAGACGCTCCGAAATCACTTGTGAAACGAGTTGCTCGACTCCAGAACACTGACAAGCAACCACGCGAGTGCTAAATTAACTTCTTTGATAGCAAGTAGTGTTGGCTGTATAGGACCACAGCATCTGGCAGCCATTCGGCTGCCAAGGTGGAAAGATGGCTTATCGCCGACCATGTCTGCTTCGCTGTGCCTGGCCCCGCACCATGGCAGGGCCCGCGCTGGTTTCTTGTTTGACAAGCGTGTTATTGCTGGCGAGCTCGGTTCTTTTGCTTTCTAGTTTCTTGCTCACTCCTGCGCACGCACAACCAGCACCTCCGCAGTACGTCACCGGGGTTTGGCACACGGAAGAGGATCTGCCGCAAAACTCGGTGAATGCGATGCTGCAGGACCACCAGGGCTATATCTGGATAGGCACATTTGGGGGCCTTGCCCGCTTTGATGGTGAGCGCTTCACGGTTTTCGATTCGGCGAATACCCCGGGGTTCGGTAGTGATGAGATTTTCTCTCTTTACGAAAGTCGCTCGGGGGTATTGTGGATCGGCACTGTCGATGGCGGGCTCATCCGACTGCAGGATGGTGTAGCGACGACCTACACGGAGCGCGATGGCTTGCCAAAGAGGTGGGTCACTTCGATCCGCGGCGATCTCGAGGGGAAAGTCTGGATCAACACGGCAGGGGGAGGAGTAGCGCATTTTGCCGGCACAAAGCTGGAAGCCTATCCCACTCACCACGGAAAAGCGGTCCGAGAATTCTTTCTGCAGGCGCGGGACGGAAGCATGTGGTTCCGTTGCGGACAAGATGTTGTGCGTTTTGCGACTGATGGATCCATTGCGACCCTGCATTCCGCCAAGCCGAGCGTTTTTCTTGTCCACGAAGCTCGCGACGGGAGCGTATGGGTTGCTTTTCGTGACCAGTATCGTCTAGTGCGCTATTACCAGGGCGCGTTCTCCGATGTTCCGCTGCCGCGGCTTAAGCGCCACGAGTTGACGAGCGAGTTTCTCTTGTACTCCTTTGCTATGGCCGAGGGCGCGGATGGGGAATTGCTGCTGCGGACGCCAGCCGGCCTCATCCACATTGCAAATGGCAGGCTCAGCCCTGCCGAAGCACTACCGTTGCCTACGAATGCCGGCGAATTGCTCAAGGTACGCAGTCTCCTGGTGGATCGCGAAAGCAATCTATGGGTTGGAACGGTTGGAACGGGGCTGATTCGTCTTCGGCGAGCCCCCCTGACAGCCTATGGAAGGAACGAGGGTCTTTCGGATTCAAACTTCAGTAGCGTGTTTCAGGATCGGGAAGGCCGCATCTGGCTGGGCGGCGATTTACTCTACTGGTTCGATGGGCACCGGTTTCATCTGGTCCCGGGCGTTGGGGACGTTCTCGCTGTTGCTCAAACACGCGATGGCGACCTTTGGTTCGGCGGGTATGGCGGCCTGTATCGCCTTCGATCGGGTGTGCTGAGCCATTTCAATGTGAACGCACCTGCCGTGAAAATTATTTTTCAGGACCGGGAGGGCACGCTCTGGATTGGTGCGCTGACCGAGGACCGTCCCGGCGGCCTGTACCGCTTTCGCGAGGGAAAATTGGAGCAAGTCGCCGGCATCCCCGACGTTCGCGCAATCGCCGAGGATCGGGACGGTGGCCTATGGCTGGGCGGCCTCGCAGGGCTCAGATACATGCGCGGCAGCAAGATTGTGGCGTACGGCCAGAAGCAGGGGTTGTCGAGTAACTCCGTCTATGACATCCACCAGGATTCGACCGGAACTCTCTGGGTTGCGACGTATGGCGGCGGATTGAACCGCTTCCGGGATGGCCGGTTTAAGGCAATCACCACCCAAGACGGTCTGCCCGATAACCTGCTGCTGGGCCTGTTGGAGGACGGCGAGGGCAATCTCTGGTTCAGCTCCAATCAGAGTGTATTTCGGCTTAGTCTGAAGGAGCTAAATGACTTTGCCGACGGGAAAGTCTCTTTCCTTTCACCCTTATCGTACGGGGCCGCGGAAGGCATGAGAAGCACCGAATCTAATGGTGGGAGCCCGGGAGCGTGGGCAGCCCGCGATGGTCGGATATGGTTTCCCACCTTGCGCGGCGTGGTGGCCATCGATCCGGCTGCTGGAAATCGCCTTCCGCCGCCCGTGGCGGTGGAGGAAGCATGGGCCAACAAGTTCACGCTGGCTCGGAACGGGCACACTTCCGTACCGCCCGGCAACAACACATTCGATTTTCGCTTTACAGCCCTGAGCTTCTCCGCTCCGGAAAAACTGCATTTCAAGTACCGGCTCGAACCTTTTGATAAGGACTGGGTGGACGCGCGCACGCGCCGCACTGCGCACTACACGAACATGGACCCGGGAGAGTACTCCTTCCACGTCCTGGCCGCAAACAACTTCGGCATTTGGAGCGATCAGGAAGCGAGCGTCCGTTTCGTGCTGCGGCCGCATTTTTACCAGACGACTTGGTTTCGCGGGCTATGCGTGGCGGTGCTCTTGGCGATGATTTGGGTGCTGCATCAACTGCGCCTTCGTGAGCTGCGGAAGCAAGAAGAAAAGTTTCGCGAAGCGGTCGAGACTATGCCGGGCTTGGCGTTTGTTGCCCGTGCTGACGGATATCGCAGCTTCGTGAATAAGGGCTGGATCGACTACACGGGGATTCCGGTGAAGCAGGCATTAGGCTCAGGTTGGCAGGCCGCCATTCATCGAGACGACCTCAAGAGAGTTCTCGACAGATGGCGGACGTCGGTGGCTACGGGCGAAGCCTTTGAGTACGAAACGCGGCAACGTCGTGGCGCCAACGGGGAGTATCGCTGGTTCCAGACGCGCGTTGTTCCCTTGCGAGACAAGCGCGGCAAGGTTGTGAAATGGTGCGGTCTGGCGACCGACATAGAAGATCGCAAGCGTGCTGAACAGCTACAGGCTGACCTCGCGCATACAAACCGGATTACCATGCTGGGAGAACTGGCGGCATCGATCTCTCACGAACTGAAACAGCCGATTACCGGGGCGATCGCAAACGCGCGAGCTGGCAAGCGATGGCTAAAACGCGACCGGCCGGAACTTGATGAGGTCCTTCAGGCGATGGACAGAATCGAGAGGGATGGGACTCGCGCCACCGCGATCATCGACCGCTTGCGGGCGTTGTACAAGAAGACTCCTCCAAAATGTGAACCGGTCGACGTGAATGAAATCATCGGCGAAATGGTCGCGATGCTACGTGGCGAAGCCAACCGGTTTGCGGTTTCGATTCGCACCGATCTTGCTGCCGATCTTCCCAAGATCACAGCCGACCGTGTGCAACTGCAGCAGGTGCTCATGAATCTCATGCTGAACGGCATCGAGGCGATGAACGAGACGGGAGGAGTGCTTACGGTCAAATCTGACCCGGAGGACGGGCACATTGTGATCTCGGTGAGCGATACGGGCGTGGGCCTGCCCGCAGAAAAAGCAGACAAGATTTTCGACGCCTTCTTTACCACCAAGGCGCAAGGCAGCGGCATGGGTCTGGCGATCAGCCGGTCGATTGTCGAATCTCATCACGGCCGTCTGTGGGCGACCGCGAACGACGGACGTGGGGCAACATTCCATTTCTCTTTGCCAACCGCAACCGAGGCAGCCGAAGTACCCGCTGAAAGAGCGTGATGGCATAGGCAGTCCGGCCGCCGCGACTTGTTCCAACCGTTTCGCTGGCCTCTCGCCTGTGAGGAATAAGAAAGCGGAGGCGACATAAAATAGCTACCGCGGCACGCACTTTTCAGTCGTCACTCCCGGACAAACTCAGATTCCGTTGATCCTCGGTTCCCCACCTCTACTTTGATCACACGCCTCATCATCTTTATCCTTCTTTCGCTCTCTCGTAATAAGGATTGCGCAATCGACAGGGGAGTGCTAGGCTAGGCGAATAAAAGGCGAATATCATCGGAGTCCGTCATGTCCCCTTCCCAATCCTTAGCCCCGCGCCAGCCAGCCAGTCTTGAAACCGTCCACAACATTCTTGGGACCTTGGTCGCGCGTTATCGCCACGAGGAAGTGCTCACGGTGGTCCGGCAGATTCCGGCCCGGGAAGCCAAGTTTCGGTCCATGCCAGCCTGGGTGACAAGTGCTTTGTCTGAGGCGTACCGGGCCAAAGGAATCCAGGAGCTGTACTCGCATCAGGCCCTGACCGCCGAACTGGTGCGCGACGGCAGGAACGTCGTTGTGGTCACACCAACGGCATCGGGCAAGACGCTTTGCTACAACCTGCCGATTCTGAATGCGGTTCAGGAGAATCCGGACACCCGCGCCCTGTACCTTTTTCCTACCAAAGCGCTTGCCCAGGATCAACTGGCTGAATTGCAGGATCTTGCGAAACGCCTCGACGACAGCTTTGGGGTGTTCACGTATGACGGCGATACTCCAAGCGATGCGCGGAAGGCAATCCGGGAACGCGGGCACATCGTGCTGACCAATCCGGACATGCTGCACACCGGAATTCTTCCACACCACACAAAATGGATACAGCTGTTCGAGAACCTGCACTACATCGTGCTGGACGAATTGCACACGTACCGTGGAGTGTTCGGCAGCCACTTGGCGAATGTACTCAGGCGATTGAAGCGAGTCGCGAGATTTTATGGTTCAGACCCGCAGTTCATCTGCTGTTCCGCCACGATTGCGAACCCGGGCGAACTTGCTACGCAATTGATCGAGAAGAAAGTCGAGGTTGTCGAAGAGAATGGAGCCCCTGCCGGCGAGAAGCTTTTCGTCT
>Ga0187817_10000199_pt1 | contig 23170 bp, 19 predicted proteins | sample NC_wetland_sal_i_17_FD_132431 | JGI IMG/M metagenome (GOLD analysis project Ga0187817, IMG submission 132431) | Wetland sediment microbial communities from Neuse River Estuary, North Carolina, USA - SO4_2 | ecosystem: Environmental > Aquatic > Freshwater > Wetlands > Sediment | place: USA... | reverse complement strand
TCGGCTTTCACGAAATCCTGTGAGTCGCGCAGTTCGTATCCGGCTTGGGCGGCTTCGCGAACGACCACGTCTTTACTCACGCCATGATTTTCTCCGTTGCCATTGCGATCAATGATGCCAATCTCGGCTCCTGGTTTTAGCGATGAGCGAAGGTTCCTGAGTAGTAGAACCGGATGGGCTACCTCGTGGTAGGTCTTGAGCAGCAACACGGCGTCGATGCTGATGGCTGGGAGCTGTGGATCGTCGGGCTTGCTGAGGATCGTCTTTATGTTCTGGAGTTGCTCTTTCTTCGCGCGCTGGTCAATGTAATGAATTGCCTCCGGGTTGATGTCCACAGCATAAACCCTACCGGAGGCGGTGACGCGCCGGGCGGCGCGCACCGTAAACCAGCCCGATCCGGCACCGATGTCGGCAACGCTTTTGCCGGGCTGAATGCCAAGCATATCCATGACGCGGTTGATCTGCAGGCGCTCATCGCGCCCTGGAACTTCGAAGATGGAGAGATCGCCAGTGTAAGGGGTGCTGGTTTTGCGTTGTGTCGATGGCGCTGCGGAACCGGACTGGGCACGAACCGGTGCCGACACCCACAGACCTGCCACCACCACTGCGATTGGCCCGAGCCATTTGAGTGCTCTGCTAGGAGATTTCCAGTTCATTGTTTCCCCGAGTGCATGCGCCTGAACCGTTAGTTTACGCCGCTCTTGGCTGACCCAAGGTCAATAAGTGCAAACGCGATGTTACGTCAACTATCGTTGAGGACAGCCGCAGCCTTGCCCGCGGCTTTACAAGTGCAACTATTTGCAGATTGACAGGGCCACAAACGCCGAACATAATCTTTCGCGTTATTTTTGGGCAGAACCCGCCGTCGTCGCTGCCCAGAACCTAATTTCCGCGACGAGGCTTTCTAGGTAAGGGGTTCGGCCCTGATGAGTGGAGGGGCCAGCGTGGGTGGCCTCTCGTTTCCAGATCCAAGGCACGGTTCCATACGGGGACAGGAGGCAGTCTTCATGCAGACTCTTCGCATTGTTTGCGTGTGTGTTGGATTCTTGTCGGTAGTTCTCTCGATGCCTGCCGAGACTTTCACCAGCCTGGCAAGTTTTAGCGGGTCCAATGGGGAAGGTGGCGGCCCACAACACATCTCTCTCGTCCAGGGTACTGACGGGAATTATTACGGGACTACCTACAATCACGGGAGCCAAGGCGCCGGCGTGGTCTTCAAGATCACGCCTGGGGGCACGCTGACCACGCTCCACAGTTTTGCGGGCTATCCGAGTGAGGGCGGGTATCCCTACGCGGGGCTGGTTCTCGGGACCGACGGAAATTTCTACGGCACCACCCAACTTGGCGGAGCGAACAGCTACAGCACGCTTTGCAAGACAGGTTGTGGGACGGTGTTCAAAATCGCGCCCGACGGCACGCTGACGACGTTGTACAGCTTTTGCGCCCAGACGAACTGCACGGACGGCGCCGAGCCTGACGCGGCGCTGGTGCAAGCCTCCGACGGAAACTTCTACGGCACGACCTACTACGATGGGGCTCACGGTTACGGCACGATCTTCAGGATCACTCCCAAAGGCGCGCTCACGACGCTGTACAGCTTTTGCACCGAAGCATCGGTTTGCCCCGACGGCGGAAATCCCGAGGGGAAGTTGATTCAAGCCACGGACGGGAACCTCTACGGGACGACGTCGGGATACGGCGCCCACGGGCTGGGGACGGTCTTTAAGATTTCACTAGCGGGCAAGCTCACGATCCTGCACAGCTTCGCCGGTTCCCCGACTGAGGGGTCCACTCCCTACGCGGGGCTGGTGCAAGCGACCAATGGGAGTTTTTATGGAACCACCAATGGAGGGGGAGCCTCGGGCGACGGCACGGTTTTCAAGATCACTTCCGCAGGCGCGCTGACCACGCTGTACAGCTTCTGTTCGCAACCGAGCTGCGCTGACGGCTCCGGGCCTGAGGCTGGGGTGATTCAAGCCACCGACGGAAGCTTCTACGGGACAACCTACCAACACGGGGCCAACGGGGTCGGGGGCACCGTGTTCAAGATCACCTCAAAAAATGTATTGACCACACTGCACAGCTTTTGCGGCCAACCTGGATGTACCGACGGTGGATACGCTACCGCGGGACTTCTTGAGGCCACGAACGGAAACTTGTATGGGGCAACCTATGGAGGCGGAGCGTCTTCTCTGGGCACGATTTTCAGCGAGGCGGTAGGGCTCAGTCCGTTTGTGGAAATACAGCCTACATCCGCCAAAGTGGGCACGAAGGTTGGCATTATGGGTCAGGGCTTCGAGAGTTCCTCGGTCGTGAAGTTTGGCGGTGTGAAAGCCACCACGTTCACGCTCACGGGAACGACTTACATCGTCGCGACGGTGCCAGCGGGAGCGGTAGACGGCAAGGTTACCGTCACAACCGGCTCGACGACTCTGAGCAGCACGCAAACCTTTATCGTGCACAACTCCTGGGCGCTGGGTAAAGCGATACCGACGCCGGTGGCATTTGCGTCCGCTGGTGTGCTCAATGGCGAGATCTATCTGGTTGGTGGGTATCCCGGTACGGGGTATTCGGGAGCCGTGGGCGACAACCAGATCTACAATCCAGTCACAAACACCTGGAGTTCCGGCGCCGCCCTTCCGACGGGGACCGCTCAAGCGGCTGCCGCGGTCGTCAACAACGTCTTGTACGTCTTCGGCGGTAGCAACGACGGGGGACCGACGGTGTTCAATTCCGTGTGGGCCTACAACCCGAAGACGAAGGCTTGGGCGTCAAAATCGACGATGCCTACGGCGCGATGCAGCTTAGCGGCGACGGTCGAGAAGAGCATCATCTACGTCATCGGCGGTTACGCCAACGGGTTGCGGCTCAGCAACGTCGAAGCCTACGATCCCGCGACCGATTCCTGGACGGAAGAGGCGCCGCTTGCCGTCGGAAAATCGGAGCCCTCGGTGGGACTGGTCGGATCCACAATTCTGGCTACTGACGGATACGACGGTTCCTTGGACAACGGAGACAACGAAGGCTACAACGTGGCCACGAACAAGTGGACCTCTCTCAAGGCCGATCCCAACCCGCGGAACGCTGCTTGCGGCGGGGCGATCGGGTCACAAATGTATGTTGCCGGCGGCGGTAACGTCAACGGGCCGGCGCTGAACTCCACCGAATCGTTCACGCTCTCTGGGAACGCTTGGAGTTCGCTGGATTCCATGCGGCTGGACGCTGTCGCTCCCGGCTCGGCGGTCTATAGTGGGCAACTGTACTGCATCGGCGGCTGGGCTTCCTCCCCCGACGGAACGCTCCTCAGCGCTGTGCAGATTTATCAGCCGTAGATCCGCGATTCACTCTGGAGGGCGGAGAGGAGCCGCCCTTCAAACTGTTGAGACTTGGACTCATCCCTCATCAAACGGCGAAACGGCCCGCGAAACATCGTTCTCCTATCACCAGCCGTTCTGCCGAGGCGGTTCTTTTTGAACACCTCTCGATTCAGTTTATGTAATCAGCGTTTACACTCAGAACCCCTGTCGTGAGTGTAAACGGGTAGTGGCTGAATCTCAGCCACTACCTGTAAACGAGATTTCTTGCCAATGATCCGCCGCAACCCCATTGACGGTTTTCAAGCATCACTTCTTATCAAACTGGAGAAACTCGACTGGGGCTCCATTCTCGACAATAAAAGCGACGGTCACGCCCGGTGAGGGCGAGTTGGGCGCAATAAGTATCTCTTTTCCGGCGATTTCAGCGGGGAGATCGTCCACTTCGAAGGCGACATGCGGAATAGTACGCACAAGTTCAGGGACCGGCGCTTGAGGTTCGAACCGCATCCACTCGATTCCGTAGACGCTCGTTTCATATCCAGACACGAACGTCGCATAGTGCTCGATCAGGCGTTCACCTTCTCGATGCTCGGAAGTGGGAATTCCGATGTGATGGTACCGCCTCGTGGAAGCAACTTGTGACTTTTTCACGTGAATGAGTTTAGCCTATGACGCCATCCGTTTCTGTCAGTTGTTCAAAACAGGCGTTAGTACTCACAACGACCCTAGTCCGGATTCTGGTCGGGTTAGGGGGAAAGCGGGAACCGATCCATTCCCCATCTAGGAGCGGGAGTCAAAATCCCCGCCGTCCTCGGCGGCCAGGCGATCCTGCGGGGTGTTTACGTTGAAAAAACTTTGCTCGGTAAACCCGGCTGCTGCCAGTTCGGCCTCTTCGATCGCGCGCACGGACAGCCCGGAGAACGCTGCATCGATCTTGTACTTCCCTGCCCGCAGAGCCTGCTCGGCAGCCGTGGAGAAGTCGCGTCGATAGATGGCACAGAGCGGCTGAAATCCTTTGCTGGTGCGAGGCACGGTGATGATGGCGCCGCTTTCTTCGGCCGCCGCAAAAAGAAATACGAGAAGTTCCCGGGAGACGAAGGGCATGTCCACGGCGAGCATCAAGTTCAGTTCGGCGGTCGAATGTATCAGGGCCGCGTGAATCCCGGCGAGGGGGCCGCAGGCGGGGAAAATGTCGGCCACGACGGATCCGTATTTTGAAAACTTGGCCGGATCGCCCACGATCGACACGCGGCCGCAGACCTCGCCCAGCACGGCAAGCACGCGATGGAGCAAGGTTTGGCCGCGAAAATCCAGAAAGGCTTTATCGTTCATGCCCATGCGAGAACTCTTGCCTCCGGCTAGGACGAAGCCCATGCGCGAATGTTCGCTACCTGACATATGGAAAAGCATAAGGCCTAAGCCGCGCTACACGAAAGTAACCTACCCAGAACCGCGAAGCCGTCGGAAGATGGAGGTGTCTGACTGGTAGGGGGCACTGCTCGAGATCATGGCGCAAAGACTGATGGATGTTCTGATGCTGGGACGCTGTTCACACGAGTTTTCCTGGCCGCGCCGTGCAGCCAATGGCGAGTACTATCAAGTCTGCCTGCTGTGCGCCTCCGCATACCAGTACGACTGGAAGACTATGCGTCGCGGGAACCGGGTCGACGAAACCTTGGCGGAGACCACGACCGTCCGGCGCCGCTCCGGCCAGAAACAACCGACGTGGATGCCTCGGGCACGGCGTCTGCGGTCAAACCTTCCGGTTCGATACCGCGGAAAGAATCTGCATACCTGGTATGAAGGCCAGATCCAGAACATCAGCCAGTCCGGCGTGCTGTTCCACGGCCCGCAGCAACTGCCGGCCAATGCGCTGGTGGAACTGATCTTCGAGATGCCGGAAGAAATCTCCGGACAGAAGAACAGCAATGTGCTTTGCCAGGGAAGGCTGATTCGCATCAAGGACGCGATTGACAATGTTGAGGACGCGTACGCGCTGGCAGCCTCCATCCTCGACTACAAATTTCTCCACTAGGCTGACTCGCCAAGCTCCCTGGAACAAGCAGTGTTTCCTGGGCAGGTGTCGCGTCGGATTCGCTTTTCGAATTTTCCTTGCCCACCGCCCCATGCCCGCATCTAATCTGGACATACTCAGATTCATCGATCGGGAGAGCTTATGCGGATCAGGGCGGGTAGATGTCCCTCGTTGATTTTAATGGCCGGCGTGCTGGCCATTGGCTTGGCATGCAGCAAAACGCCGGATGACAGCCAGTTGACCAGCCAGATTCAATCCAGATTAAACGACGATTCCGGCCTGCACGGCAAGCCGATCACGGTGCAGACCTCGGGTGGGGTGGTCACCATCTCGGGAACAGTCGACAATGAAACGCAGCGGGAAGCAGCCGCTCGCTATGCCTCTGCGATCCCGGGAATCAAGGAAGTAGTGAACAATCTGCAAACCTCCTCCGCGCCATCAACGCCAGCAGAGAACAAGATGGCCCGGGCATCACAGCCAGACAGGTCCTCGGCCAAACCCCGCCCGAGCGCAACCCGTCATCGGACTAGGTCAGATTCCAGAGAGATGGCGGCGAACACTCCGCCACCTGTGGTATCCGAACAGGCAGCGCCCGAGGAAAAACCGTCTCCCGCCGCAGCAGCACTGCCAGCGCCGCCTCAACCTCCGCCAGCTAGAAAGGTGACGGTACCATCGGGAACGTCCATCGCGATTCGGCTGATAGATCCCATTGATTCCGAGAAGGCTCAGCCTGGGCAGAGCTTCCGGGCGACCCTGGATACGCCCCTGCCATCCGACGGAGATGCGGTGCCCTCCGGATATGACGTGAAGGGACACGTCGAGGAGGTAAAAAGTGCGGGAAAATTTGCCGGACAATCGCTTCTGGTCTTGAAAGTGGACTCGATCTCAATCGGTGGCAGGTGGTACAGCATTGAGGCCGACCCGTACCGGCGCCAGGGTAATAATCGCACCACGAATACCGCCGAAAAGGTGGGAGCGGGCGCAGCAGTTGGAGCCATCCTCGGCGGCATCTTTGGCGGCGGAAAGGGTGCTGGCATCGGGGCGGCAGCGGGCGGAGGCCTGGGTGGCGGCGTACAGGCTGCAGGCAAGGGCCAGCAGATTCAACTGCCCTCAGAGACCGTGGTGAACTTCACCCTGCGAGCGCCATTGACGGTGACGTTGGCTGACAGGGGCCCCGACTCAGGCCGCCGAAAATTGGATACTCCCCAGTAGCGAAGCCGTCCCTCGCGTAGAGACGGGGGGAATCCGTCTCTGCGCATTTCACGATCAGAATGCAGCACTGTGTTCCCTCCTTATTCACAATGACTTGCAGGCGGCAGAGGTACAGTGACCTTCGTACTTAGAAGGCCCAGCCCGGGCAGCTTATAATCATCCAAATCCAAGCAGACTGGGCACTTAGCTGACGTGGAACCTCTTTTTGCAGCTGCGATCTTCGCTCTGGGGCTGTGCTTTGGCAGCTTCCTGAACGTGTGTATCTACAGGTTGCCGCTTGGCAAATCGGTCGTAACGCCGCGTTCGGCGTGTCCGCACTGCGGAGATGCGATCCCGCTCTACCACAATCTGCCCGTCCTAAGCTGGCTGATTCTTCGAGGAAAGTGCCGCGCGTGTAAGCAGCCTATTTCGCCGCGCTACCTTGTGATCGAACTGCTCACCGGCCTGCTCTTTCTCGGCTGTTACGCCCATTTTGGTTTGACTCTGGCGATGTTGAAGTGCGCCGTGCTGGGCTACCTGCTGCTGGGGCTGATTTTCACCGACGCGGAAACCAAGTTGTTGCCCGACGCGATGACTCTGCCCGGTCTGGCTCTGGGAATTGGGTTTAGCCTGCTGGTTCCGGTGAATGACCTGGCTTCGCGAATCATGCCGGGCCTGGTGTCGCCGGTGTTGAATAGCGAGATTTCGTGGCGCCTTTGGTCGCTGTCAGACTCGCTGCTGGGTGCGGCGGTCGGCGCCTCGTTCCTCTACGGCGCAGCGGCGATTTACCTGCGGGCGCGTGGCGTGGAAGGCATGGGCTTCGGCGACGTCAAGTTGATGGCAATGATCGGCGCGTTTCTCGGAACCAAGCTTACGGTTTTAACCATTCTTGCGTCGTCGCTGGCGGGCTCGATGTTTGGACTGAGTACGGTTCTCGCGGTCTGGATAAAGCGCACTCGCCGGATTCAGGCGCGCACTTCGCGGATTTCCTCAAAAGACGCCCGGCGCCGCGCATGGCAATCCGCCCGCCTGGCTCTCCGCTATTACGAGATGCCGTTTGGCGTGTTTCTCGGCAGCATGGCGCTTTTGTCGTTCCTGTTTGGAGACCGCCTGCTGCACTGGTATTGGGGGGCGCTGTGAGCCTGCTGGCCAATCCAATGGTAATGCGCATGGGCCTGCTCATGTTCGCTGCCCTCGCGGCGTTCGGGCTGGGCTTGTTCCTGATGAGGCGGCTGCGTCAGAGCCTTGTGTCGGACGCAGAATCACTGAATTACGCTCCGCTGGCGGCGGAGGGATTGCCTGTGCACGCCTACCACACCGTCATTCAACAACTGAAGCAGCAAAAGCATGACCTTGCCACCCAGCAACTCTCGGAGCGCAGAAAGGCCAAGGCCTCCGACACCTTGAGCTCGACCGTGCTTTCGAACCTCTCCTGCGGCGTTCTGTTTTTCAATACCAGCGGTCTGGTGCGGCAAGCGAACTCGGCCGCGCGCAAGCTTTTGGGATTCGCCTCGCCGGTGGGACTGCATGCTACCGATCTGTTCCGCACGGCGGCGCTGCGCCCGGAAAGCCAGATTTCGAGCGCAAGGTCGAGCTCAGGTTCGGATCCAGAAATGAGCGTCGACCAAGCTCTCGCTCCCGCTCTGGCGGGCAAGTCTGCGGTTCGAGGGCTGGTGCTCGACCACTGCACGCGGGATGGAGAAAATCATGTTCTCGAGGTAACGGCCTCTCCGGTTGTGGCCGAAGACGCGAGTCTAATGGGGACGATGCTCGTGCTGACGGACAAGACCGACATCGAGCGCATCCGGCACGATCAAAAAATGCATCAGGAAATTTCCTCGGAGCTTGCGCTCGGACTGCGCAGCTCCCTGACCACGATCGCGGGATACGCGCAGCAACTGGCCTGCAACCGTGACCCGGAACTGGCACGCCAGTTGGCCGACGGCATCGCGCATGAAACAGCGCAGCTGGACCGGACGATTGTGAGTTTCCTGGGAGGCGCCCGGGCCGCCACGACGAGTTCTTGAAGGTAGCGACAGCAGGTCGCGATCGCAATCGCGGCTTGCGAAAGGATGATGATATGAAGCACATGAAACGCATGGCAATCGCCACTCTGCTCGTGCTGGGGGTTAGCGGCGCAGCCGCACAGTCTCTCGGCGACTACGCGCGGGCGGTTCGCAAGAACAAGGCCGAGCCGACTTCGACCAGCCACCACTACGATAACGACAATATGCCTACCACCGACCACCTGAGCGTGGTCGGACCGCCGCCGGCGGAAGACTCCGCTGCCGCGCCAGAGTCCGGGAAGGCGAACGCCGAAAACGCAAAAGGGGGAGCGCCCGATCCCGCCAAGGCCGCCGCCGAACGCCAGAAGACGCAGGACGAGTGGAAGAAGAAGCTCGACCAGCAGCAGGCGAAAATCGATTCCCTGAACCACGAGCTTGACCTAGATCAGCGCGAATACCGTCTGCGCGCGGCCGCCGAGTATAGTGATGCGGGCAACCGTCTGCGCAACGCTGCCCAGTGGGATAAGGACGACGCGCAGTATAAAACCGATATGGACTCCAAGCAGAAGGCGCTGAATGCCGCCAAGCAGGAAATGGACCAGATGCAGGAAGAGTCGCGCAAGGCCGGAATCACGGAGCAAGACAAAGACAAAGGGAAAGACGCGGACAAAGATAAAGAGAAAGACAAAGAGAAAGAGTGAGAAAGACGATCTTTCAGGATTGTGCAATCCGCTCCCGGATCTGCCGGGCGTGATGCCGTCCGTGGACCCAGTGGAATTTGCGCCACTCGTCGGCCGTCAAAGGTCCCAAGAACGGGTGGTCCATGATCTTCGTCCGGTTGCCGAATCTGCGCTCGCACTCGTTCAGGTCCGAGGCCATCTTCTGCAGTTCCGGCGCGATGTCGCGCAGAACCTCTTCCAGCGGCGTTCCCCGCGGGGTTGCGCGTTCCGGGGCTTGGCGGCCTCCAGGGAGATACCCGATCTTCACGACCAAGAGCGCGGCCATGCGCTGCTGCAGCGTAGCGCGCGTAGCCAATGGGGCGCTTTGTTCCAGGCACTTTGCCATTCCGCGGTTGCTGTTCTTGTAGGTGAGGAAAAGGTGCTCCAGGATCTGAGCAGCATTCCACTTTCCAGCTGGAGCCTGCGCCAAGGCGCTGGGACTGGCACCCGCTATTGCAGCTTCGAGTTCCTGTCGTAAACGTTCGAGATAGGAATCCATGGCGTTGGTTCAGTACAATAATTCGCAAACAAAAGCTGGATCAGGAAATCGCTAATGAAAAGACTAGGTGTTGCACTTGCAATTCTAGCAGCGGTATGGATGGCCGGGTGCTCATCGAAGCCGAGCAAGCCCGCAACCGCGGAGAAGCCCCAACCGAAGGCTCCGGAAACAACCACGGGAAGCGGCGCATTCTTCAAATGCTACATCTCCGCCCGCGGCTGGGCGGGGGACGCTCAGCCGTACCGCGTGGAGTCGCAAGCTACGCCCGACACCAAAGGGCGGGACGGCAAGGCCGAAGAGTGGAGCGTGGGATTCGCTTCGCCGTCGCGGCGCGCAACCAAGCTCTACACCTGGACCAACGGCGATATCTCGCACGGCGTCGACGACAACTACAGCCCGTCGAATTCCAACACCCAGATTTTCAACGTTCAGGCCCTCAAGGTGGATACGGACAAGGCCTTTGCCGTCGCCCAGCAGCACGGCGGCGACAAACTCCTGGAGCAGGCGCCTGACACGCCAGTTCTTTACGTGCTGGACTGGAGCCGGTCAACCAACAGCGTTCAGTGGCACGTAATCTATGGAACGAGTCCCGATACCGCTAAACTGCGTGTGGCCGTGAACGCATCCACGGGGGAATTTTCGCGGGTGGAGAAGTAGCTTGCTGCGGGCTACGAGCTCCGGAATACGAGCAAGCCCGAACCGGTTTGCTTGAAGCTTGCGGCTCGTAGCTCGAAGCGTTACTGCGCTTTCGCCAGCCGATCCAGCGAAGCGTGCGCATCCTTGGCAAGCGGGCCTTCCGGCAGAATCTTCAGGTACTGCTCGTAGTATTTCCTGGCTTGCGCTTTATCTCCGACTTTCTCCTGGCACACGGCGAGACGGAAGCTGGCGACGGCGTCGTTGTCTTTGTAATACAGCGCTTCCTTGTAGCGATCGAGCGCGGCTTTGTAGTTCTTGCGCTTGAAGTAATAATCGCCGACCTCAATGTCTTTCAGCGCCTTCATCGGGTTCCAGGGGTGGAACTCCTGGACGCCGGAGTTATCGGGTACGTCGTTGGCGAGATCGAGGTCCGCGACCGCGGCTTTGCTGTTGGGATGATTCTTGGCATCGTCCTTGGGCGGGCGGACATCGACCCTGGTGTCGCGGCTGGAACTCTCTTCCTCCGTCGCGCTGCGATTCTGCGAGGCAGCGTTATCCGAGGCCGTCTTGTCCGAAGCCGCCTTGTCCGGCGAATCCTGCGCCCACGACACAGCCGCCAGCAGTACCAGGAAAATCAGGAATCGAATGCGCACGGCATTATTGTATCGCTTTAGATCGCGAGCGAAGTAGACTCGATGAGCGGACAGGTCGGAGGAATCGCATATCGAAGAATTCCTGAGTTGGCCTTCGCCGCCTCGGGCCCGACACTTATCTCCTTACGTACACCCTCCGCCAGGCTGAGCGTCTCACGCGTCGCGCCACCATTTGGCAGACTACTCCGGAGGGCTGGCGAATTCTCTATCATCAGGGCACAATCGTCTCCGCTGAAGAGGACGACGCGTTGCCTAGTGGTTGGCTTCAGAACGAATAGGGGGAGTCTCGTTTAAATTCCCGATTGATCGGCAATTCGGGAATTTCGGCGGGTTGGTGAAATCTCGCCATAGCGCTCATTGACCGGGTTCTGAGCGCTAACGCCTGATTTCAACAGTCACTTCCGGTTGCCCGTCACTCGGGTGCAATTGCCGAGGTTGTCAGCCTTCTCTCCCGTCCTTGCCTGTTTCTGTTAACTGTGGTTAACTATGGGGAATAATCTCTGGTTAATAGATGAGGGCAGTGGCACTTTGCCACTTCAGGGCCGAGAAGTGGGGTATTCATGGCGCGGGCAGCGAACTTTGCTTTTCTTGTATTGACGGCGGCGTGCCTTCTTCCGGCGAAAGCGCTGGCACAAGGGGAAACCACCAGTGCCATCGTTGGCCAAGTGCGAGACACAACCGACGCGGTTGTGCTGGGCGCCACTGTGACCGTCACGAATCACGAGACCGGCCTGAAGCGCCGTGCCCTGACCGATGGCGCAGGCCGGTTCAACTTTCCCCAACTAAAGCCGGGTCCCTATTCGGTCACAGTGGAAGCGCGAGGCTTCGATCCGGGACAAAATGACAACGTCGTTTCGGGGCTGGGCCAGAAGCAAACCGTGGATTTCACGCTTAAGGTAGCCCGATCCAGTGAAGCGGTTGAGGTCAGCAGTGAGGCTCCACTCATCAACCTGGAAAACGCAAATACATCCACCACTCTGAATGCGTCGGCACTTGAGGACCTGCCGAATCCGGGCGGCGACCTGACCTATCCTCTGCAGTTTGCGCCAGGGGCCCTCATCAATACGGCGGGGAGCAGCAACGATTTCGTCGGTGGCAGCAACGGGTACGGCAACGTGGAATTCAACGGACTCCCCGCCGTGTCAAACGGCTACATCGTGGACGGCCTGGAGACGAACGATCCGCTCACCAATCTCAACAGTGGCCTTTCCACTAACCTCGTGCTGGGGTTGAATTCGATCTCGGAAGTTACCGTCAACACTCTGTCCTATTCCGTGGACCAAGGACGGTATGGAGCATCCCAGATCAACTACGTCACCAAGTCTGGCACGAACCAGGTTCACGGGAATCTCTACGAACTGTGGAATGGTTCGCTGCTGAATGCGGCGGACTACTTTACCAATGCGGCGCCAGGGCGTCACAAGCCCAGATCGACGGTCAATCATTTTGGGGGCAGCGTGGGCGGCCCGATTTCTCATGACAAGCTGTTTTTCTTCTTCGACAGCGAATGGGTACGGATCGCGCTGCCCATCGTCACACCCGCGATCGTTCCCAGCTTGGCGTTCCAGCAATATGTGTTGGGGCAGCTTTCCAGGAGTCAAACAGCCGACTGCGCGTCTAACCCGAGTTGTTCGTTCTATCAAAAGATGTTCAATCTTTATGGAAATACCAGCGGCACAGCCTACCAGATCAACGGTTGTCCGCTCGCAGCAGGGTTCGGTTGCGCCAACCAGCAAAGCGTTTCGCACACCAGCGACGACCATGAACACGTACAAACTTTTCGCCTCGACTACAACATCAACCAGAAAGACACGGCTTGGTTTCGTTTTCAGGCGGACACCGGCCTGCAAGCCGCGTGGACGGACCCTATCAACTCGGTGTTCAATGCGCTTTCGCCGCAGCCTCTTTATTCGTTCGCCGCAGGATACACGCACCTCTTCTCGCAGAACCTGGTGAACTATTTCAACCCGGCGTTTTCCTGGTATGAGAGCCTGTTTGGCCCAAGCAATTTTCAGAAGACGCTTTCGACCTTCCCGATTGTTTTGCAGGGCACCGGCGCGACCCCTTTCACACCCATCGGAGGGCTGGACAACACCTGGCTTCAAGGCCGGCGCGCCTCCCGGTTTTTCATCAACGATAATCTCGCCTGGAGTCACGGCGCTCACGAACTGCGTTTTGGAACCAACACCCGAATCTTCAGGCTAAACGACTACGACTTCGGGGAAGGGACGGTTCCCACCGTGACCTACGCGAACTTGCAGCAATTTATCGATGGAGTAGCGAATACCGCGTCGGAGACGTTCCCATCGAACGCCAATGAACCCTTCAACTTTCTCAATCTCGATGTCTACGCGCAAGACACCTGGAAAATGACTCGCACCCTGACCTGGACGTTCGGCCTGCGCGATACCTTCAACTCCAATCCGCTGAACCCTCATGATCAAGTCGCCCGTCTTCGCGGCCCCTTCGGTTCTGACCCAACTCTGCCACTGAACGCCGCCATTCAAACTCATCTCGGCCATCTGTTTTCGTCCACGCCGGTGGCCATTCTGCAGCCCAGAACGGCGATTGCTTGGCAGCTCAGACCGAAATCCGTGCTCCGCAGCGGCTTCGGAGTCTTCAGCGACATCTTGCCGGGCACGGTGGCCGACCTGATCGGCATGAACCCTCCCTACGATAAGACGTTTCAGGGAGGACAACTTGGCACCGTGGGCGGCACAGCCATCGCGCCTGGAGCACCCAACAGCGCAGTCGGCGCAATCGTTGCCGCGAATCGCGCTTTCACTTCGGGATTTCCCCAAGGCCTGTCTTCTCTTCCACCACCTGCGATCACAGCCATCCCAGATGGCAAGCTCCACGCGCCGTATTTCATGGAGTGGAGTCTGGGAATGGAACATCAATTTGGAACGACCGCTAGTGTGCAAGCGCAGTACGTAGGCACGCGGGCCGTGAACCAGCCGTACACAACCCAGGTCAATGGCTACCAGACTGTATGCCTGGGGTGTTTTGCCCCATTTCCCACGAAGCCGACCGATCCCAGATTCGGCCCGGTGACGCAGTTCTCCACCGGCGCGAACAGCCACTACAACGGTCTTCAGCTGACCGCGATGAAGCGGCTCGGCCATGGCTTGCAAGGACAGGTCAACTACACCTTCAGTCGTTGCATGGATACGGTCTCGAACGGAGGATTCCTTTCGTTCTCTGCGGGAGGGATTCTTTCCCCTCTGCCGGGAGAGCTGGCCCGCGATTATGGTCCCTGCGACTATGACATCCGGCACAATCTCAACGGGCAGTATGTGTATCAGTTGCCGTTTCGAGCGCGGAATCATTCTCTGGGCTACGCGTTGAACGGATGGCAGATTTCGGGGACAGCATTTTGGCACAGTGGAGTTCCGTTCTCGGTGCTGAGCACGCCCTATTCAGCGATCAATCCAATCACCATGCAGGAAGAGGGAATTGTGCAGGGCAGCGGGCCCCAGTTCGCCAGTCTTGTGCCAGGAGTCAACCCCTATTGCCGCCGTTGCAACATTCCTGGCGTTACCGCAACGGGTACAGTTCAGTGGCTCAATCCGGCCGCATTTGTCTCGGCGGTTGATCCACGCACAGGACAGTGCAATGGCGGCGACAGCCCGCAGACCTGCCAGTTCGGAAATCTCGGACGTAACGCCCTGCGCGGTCCCGATTTCCTCTGGAGCGACTTCTACCTGACAAAATGGTTTCCTTTGACCGAGCATGTGAATCTGCGGTTTGAGGTTCAGTTTTTTAATGTCTTCAACCATCCGAATTTTGCGCTCCCAAGCGTGGTGCAGGCTGGCATTCCAGGAAGCCCTTCCACCCAAGCTGGATTTGGAGCGCTCACGTCCACCACTTCTCCGCCGACCGGCTTGCTAGGCGTCGGGCTGGGTGGCGATAGCAGTTCACGCATGATCGCCTTCCAGGCGCGGGTGGAGTTCTGAGCGTACACGGCGATTCCGGATGGTTTGTCGGCGACCCAGAGACCACCGTAAATTGATGAAAAATCTCAATTTCACTCCTTGACTGGATGGTAAGTGTTATCGCTAAATTGATTTGGGTTGCGTCGTCAACCATCCGTGGGATGCTCTCAGGAGGCAGGTGGACTTTGGGGTGGGGACAGGGTTCGCTCTCGCTCTTCGAGAGCCGCAAAGATCTCTTCCATGATCGTTCCGAGTTTTTCGGGGTCGGTTTCCAGGGAAGCTGCGGCGGCGAGTTCTTCCCAAGTTTTCTTCGGTCGCATCGGACCATCGCTGAGCATCGTGACCTCGCTATTCAGAAAGGGGAGGATCAGTCTCTGGAGCGGCATGGCGCTCCGGATCACTGCGGCCTTTTAGCTGCTGCAACTCACAGCTTCGATGGGTCGGGCGGCTTCGGAGCATTCGCCAGCACCTTCAACTCTAGTCCCTTGAGCGTACCCAGCGAGTAGGCCGCAGATTCACGTTCCTTCATGCCGGTGTCGAAATCCATCAATTCACGGAGACGTATCATGACGGTACGCTTGACGTCTCTGATTCTTTCCGCAAATTCGTCGAGTCGTATTTCTACCAGTCCAGCTTCGGAGAGCACTCTCCAAGCACGCTGCTCTTCGGTCTCTTCGTCGGATCGGCTCACAGCTTCAAACCTCGTTCGATTCACACGAGCTAGACCTCGACTCCAGGCCGGTTTGTGATCGCTCGCTATCTTGCCCTTCGCTTCCTGCCTGCTTGAACTTGAGGTAGGTGTACGCCAGATACTGGTTCAGTTCCGCCCAGAAAAACTGGTCTCGCTTGCGAGGATCCATCCCGGCGCCGGCCATCGAAAGGAGCCGTTCCTCACACTCCTCCCGCTCCCGGTCAGTGACCTCCTCGACTTTGCGCCACAGGTGCGGCTGAGGACAGCCCGAAACCCTGTGTTCCGGTATCACTCGTCCGTCCTCAAGAATGAAATCTCGCCAGACCAAACCCCAACACACTTCCTTGAGAATCGCGGTTTCGAGCCCGGTGGAAGATCGGACCGAAATGATCTCGCCCTCTTGCGGAGGCCAGTTGGCTTGCCTACCTAGTCGCTTTGCCGTGGACTTCATGGTTCGGACACCGGTGGGAAGCAGGTTAGTTGCCCTCTTCCGGGCTGGGTTTGCGGCTGACGATCCGAGATCCCTCTGCCACCGGTCTCGGCCAATCGCTGCGCGACAAGACCCGGTCCACGGCCTGCTCGATCCTCAGCATAAAGCCTGCGTCAGGATCCGACACAGCGGCTGAGGTGGCCAATGCCATAGCGAGAGTATTCGCGCTGGTAGCCGCCACCACCCTGGGCACCAGTTGTGGCTGCTGTTTCAAATAGCCGATCCAGACAAGAGTGACGGCTAGGTACGCCGTGCTCTTCAGCAGACTGACGATCTCGGCGTGACCGTTGCCATACCACATGACAAAACTCACCAGGATCAGTTCAACGCTGGCAAAGACTCCGAATCCGAGGGCTATACCGAATACCGGTTGCCGCCAGCAATTCTTCAGCAAACGGCAAAGAAGCATCAAGAGCAGGAAGAGCCCAACCTGCATGAGGCGCATGCTACGGTCGAAGGCAAACACAGCAGCCACTATCCTGTCGCCACCCACTTCACCGCTTGACACTGCACCGGCGATGGCCAGCAGCAAGAGCAGCCCGCACGACCATCGGAATATGGTGATGCCTAAAGTCTGAATACCTCCATACTCCTTAAACAGGCTGCGCAATATTTCATCCATCACTGCTACTGCAAAGATCACACTGACGGCGTTGCCGGTCCAGTACGCGTCGAAGTAGTTCCCGGGGAAATACCTGTACACGACAAACAAAAGTGCCGACTTCAGCGTCTGAAACAGGATGTAGGAAAAGAATCGGGGAAATGCCGCGTGGTACTTGTGCCGGACCATGAAGATCAGAAGGGTGATCTGCAATAGCGGACCAGCAAGCCAGCTCCCATAGATTAGCCAGGTCATCGCATTACGGATACGTAATGCTCGAAAGCATACCTAGCCCTCGACCGCTCTGCAACATCTATTTTGGGGGCGGCCCGGCGTCGATTCTATGAGTACTTATAGCGTGCAGCGTCCGGGGCGGCACAAGGGCATCGGATCGGTGCCATCCGCAACTACGACAGCGTGGTCTGCTCGAATGGCAGCATTGCCAGGCGGCGAGACGCTTGTCGCGATTGCGCTGTACAACCCGGCCAACGCCACCACGGTCAGCATGACTTCCACTACCCTATTCATCCTGGGAGTCTCCTTTGCGCATACTTCTACGCGTGTGGCGAAGTATATGCCCAGTCGATGCTTCGGGCTTGGCAAGAGCTGTGGATAACTGTTTTTTCTTGAGGATCCGTTTCAATGTGAGATGGTGGGGTCGGCTCGCCGCGGTGGGAACTGGAACAAGGGCCCGAAAAAAAATCAGGCCGTCCACTTATGGGACGGCCTGGTTTGGCATAGTCCTCCGGGGAGGAGGGGAAAACTTTAGGATGACGGCGGGGTTGCGGTCGCCGTCGGAGTCGGGTTGCTGGCAGGCGCCTGCGCCGGGGTGGTTCCAGCCCCGGTATTCGTCATCAGGCGGATGTCGACGCGGCGGTTCTTGGCGCGACCGTCGCGAGTTTTATTCGACTCGACCGGCTTATCCTTACCCAGGCCGATCTGATAAATCTTGTAACCCGGTACGCTCTTCTCCGAGGCCAGGTACTGAATCACGGCATTGGCGCGGCGCTGGCTCAGATCGTAGTTGTACTCTTCGCTGCCGACCGAGTCGGTCCCGCCTTCTATCGTGATGATGTATCCCTTGGTATTGGCAACGCTGGCGGCGAGCTGGTCAATGGCCTCCCTGGCCTCTTTCGTCAGATTGTCCTTGTTGAATCCAAAATGCACCGCCGTCTCGACTACCGGGCGATAGTTGTCGAGGTTGACGACCGCGTTGGTCAGGACATCGACACGCTGGGTCGCGCTGTTCGCTGAAAGTTGGGCCTTATCGGCTTGGCTTCCCGCGGCCATAGCTTTCTGGTCTACCTCAGCGGCGCGAGCCTGGACGGCCTGGATTCCCGCCTGGGCGCGTTGGTCGACGTCTTTAATATCTCGCGAATTCTTCGCGGTCAGGTCGTCGAGTTCATTGGTCTTGTTGATCAGCGGCGTGGTTTGCTGCCGCACGTAATTCTTGGTTGTACATCCGAGGGAGGCGACGAGTGTCGCCGCCAGCATTAGGGTCAACGATGCGCGGTTCATAAAGTGAGGGCTCCTTGCCCAAGTATTGCTCTGTGCGAAAATCTGTTTTGGATCCTGATAAGGGCCTGGGAACTGGACCCGCTCTCCGATAAAGCACGGCGGATGCCATTCCGAAATCGCAAAATAATCGACTAAATCATTGTATATCAATGTCTTGAAAACTGGGTGTGGGAACCCCGCTACTCCCGGACCTAGGCAATCGCGATATAACCAGTAGAAATTTTATACTGTTCGCTTTCCGGGGCTGCCAATCTGGACGCTTCACATTACCGGCGGAACGCTGATCCCCATTGCCGCGAGAACGCGAATCAGCTCGCGGCGAACTACGGCCGTGGTGGTCAGCAGAAATCTTTTCCGTCCCTCGTCCGCTTCGCTCAGGATGGGATAGCGGTGGTAGAAGGTGCTGAAGAGCTGCGCCAGTTGGAAAGCATGCTTGGCCAGATAAGCGGGCTCGGTGGTCGCGATGCACTGGCCCACGATGTAAGAGGTTTTCGCAGCCGCCAGCCAGAGCTCCCAGATCTCGTTGCCGGATTCGCCGGTGAGGTATTTAACAAAATCTTCGGTAGAGACGCGGCGTGCAGCGTCTCGGCAGAACGCAGCTGGATCGAATCCACCCTTACGAAAAATGTTGGAAGCCCGCACGACGGCATATTGAGCGTAGGGACCGGTGTCGCCCTCGAAACTGAGCGCCTCCTTGAAATCGAAGGCGATCACCGAGGACTTGGTGAACTTCAGCATGAAGTAGCGCAGGGCCCCGATGGCGACCTGCTCAGCAATGCTGACGCGCTCAGCGTCGTTCAACTCAGGGTGACGCGCATCCACTTCCTTGCCTGCCGACGCGATGAGAGCGTCCAGGAGGTCGTCCGCCTTCACGCCAAAACCCTTGCGGCCGGAGACCTCGATCCACGGCCTCGCCTTGTCTTCTTCGCTTAGGGCATAGCCAAGTTCGGCAGCGCAGCGCGGTGTGAGCGCGACCATCTCGTAGGAGAAGTGCGTGTAGCGATCGGCGGCTTCGCTGTGGCCCAACCCTCGTAGAGCTTCGATCACCGTGCTCTGCGCCTCGGACTGGCGCGCATCAATGACGTTGTAAATCTCGGCCACATCGCCGAAGTGGGGATGATCGCGCTCGCCCTCGGCGGTCGAGATCCAGCAATCGTGGCTGTTTGGATAGCGATAGAATTTTCGGTAGCCGAAATCGCGGCCCAGCAGCCCGAACTTCCACATATGGTAGGCGATGTCTTTGCCGACGTAGCCGACCGTGCCGTTGGAGCGGACGATGACTTTCTGATCTTCCTCTTTTATCTCTATGTTCTCCGTGCTTTCGCCGGTTTCAGAATTTGACGTTCCCGCGCGCCGCATCACCCAGCAACCTTTGTTCTTGCCCTCCATCTCGTAAGTGAGAACCCCGGATTCTTTCAGCTTGGTAAACGCCGCATCCCAGAAGTGAAGGTGAAGGATTTCGCTCTCGCGCGGCAGGAAGTCGTACTCAATGTCGAGCCGGTCCATGGTTTCGAGATGGCGCTTCAGAACGGCGGTCGAAATCAGGTCCGCAACAGCGGCCGTCTCATTGTTTCCTTCTTCAATCGCGTGCAGGGTCGCGACGCGCGCCTGCAGATGCGCCTGGTCCTCTTCATACCAATGGGAGACGCGGGCATAGAGATCCCAGCAGAGGTAATCGAAACGGGGTGAGGCGGCGAGCGCTTCAATCTGCGCACGCGACTTCTTCTCAATGTGCATGAATCCAACTACTACGTCGGCAACCTGCACTCCGGTGTTGTCGATGTAGTTTTGGACGTCCACTTCCCTGCCCGCAAAGCGCAGCAGGCGAACGAACGTATCGCCGAGAATGGCGTTGCGCAGGTGCCCGATATGCGCGGCTTTGTTGGGGTTGATGCTCGAGTGCTCGACCAGCACTTTGCCGGCAGGAACATCTGCGGCCGGAGAACGATCCGCCGCAAGTTCTGTGGCCAACTCGGCGCGGCTCACACGAACGTTGATGTAGCCGGCCCCAGCCACCTCGAATTTCTCAAAGCAGGGAATCGCGCCGATCCCGGCAACGATCGCCTCGGCAATCTTGCGTGGAGGCTTTCGCAGTTTCCGAGCCAGTTCGAAAGCGATCGGCAACGCATACTCGCCAAACTCGATCTTCGGCGGCTGCTCGACAACGATGTTCGCTATTTCCAAGGCGTAAGCACGACGCAAGAACTCGCGCAAATGCTCGACCAGTCGGCGTTCCAGATATCGATACAAGGATGCCCTCTAACTTGTTGAAGAAACAGTGATTCTAACAAACTCGGGGGCGGCGGCGGGTTTGACGGAGGAGAAAGCCTTCCCTATGATGAAAGTTTCATGCGGTGCCGACGAAAGCCCTAACCACAGAGGACACAGAGGTACACAGGGGCACCCTTTCAATGTTTCCTCTGTGAACCTCTGTGTCCTCTGTGGTTCAAGCTTTTGACTTTATGCGTATAGCCTACCTCGACTGTTTTTCCGGCATCAGCGGCGACATGTTTCTGGGTGCGCTGGTGGATGCCGGGGTGTCTCCCAAACTTCTGGAAAACACGGTCGCCGCACTTGATGTCGGTGCGCGGCTGGAGATTTCGCGAGTGACGCGCGGCGGAATTTCAGCGACCAAGGTCGATGTTTATGCGAATGGCGAAAAAGATCTGCCACGAGAGGTGTTCTGGGAGCAGCAAGAACACGCTCACGAACACGAGCACGAGCGTGTGTGGCGGCGGGGCTACGCCCCGTCCAAGACGGGGCCAAGCCCCGTCACTACACGACACGGTCGCGGCTTGCCGGAAATTCGGGCGATCATCGAGAGAGCCGCGATCAACAGCACCGCGAAGGCAACCGCCATTCGCATTTTCGAAGCCCTGGCCGAGGCTGAAGCCGAAATTCACGATACCTCCGTCGATCAAGTCCACTTTCACGAAGTCGGCTCTGTCGATGCCATGGTGGATATTGTGTGCGCTGCCGTGGGCGCGGAGTCTCTCGCGGTGGAAGAATGGGTGTGCTCGCCGCTGAATGTGGGCGGAGGAACCGTCCGGTGCGCCCACGGAACCCTCCCCGTCCCGGCGCCGGCGACGCTTAAGGTGCTGCAAAATGCGCCGGTATATTCGTCGGGACCGCAGGTCGAACTGGTGACGCCGACGGGCGCAGCGATCGTGAAGACGCTGTGCAGCCGGTTCGCGCCGTTTCCGGCGATGAAGATCGAGAAGGCGGGATACGGTGCGGGCACTCGAGATTTTCCAGAACATCCGAACCTGGTCCGGCTAACCATTGGAGAGGCTGCGCCGACGGATGAAGTAACGACATCGCCGAGTACATCGGGCGACAGGATCGCAGTGCTCGAGGCGAATCTCGACGACTTGAGTCCGCAGGTGCTGGCCTACGCCATGGAGCGCTTGCTGGCCGAGGGAGCGCTGGATGTGTTCAGTGTCCCGGTGCAAATGAAGAAGAGCCGACCCGGCGCCTTGCTCACCGTGCTAGCGAAAATGGAGGACGCGGATCGCTTGTCCAAGTTGATCTTCACCGAGACCACAACGCTCGGCGTGCGTCGCCGCGAGGAACAGCGGCAGACGCTCTCTCGACGATGGGAAACGGTGGACACAACATGGGGCCCGGTACGCATCAAGATCGCCAATATGAATGGCACGGTCTCGAACTATGCGCCGGAATACGAAGACTGCCGAAGCTTGGCGGAAGCACAGCATGTCCCGCTCCGAACCGTGATGCAGGAAGCTATTCAGCAGTATCTTCGAAGCGAGCGAAAAGCTTGAACCACAGGGGGCACAGAGGTCCACAGGGGGAGAGAAGGTTTACCCCGTGTTCCTCTGTGTACCTGTGGTAAAAAATACGCCGCCGAAACCAATGGAATTCGAATGAGCAAGAAGTTTTACATCACGACCCCGATTTACTACGTCAATGCGCGTCCGCACATAGGACACGCCTACACCACGATTGCCTGCGACACGATCGCGCGCCGCCACCGCATGTTGGGGGATGACACCTGGTTCTTGACCGGCACCGACGAACACGGGCAAAAGATCGAACGCGCAGCCCAGGCTGCGGGCAAGACGCCGCAGCAGTTTACCGATGAAATTTCGGCGGAGTTCCGTTCCCTCTGGGACCGCATGGGTCTGACATACGACGATTTCATCCGCACGACCTCCGATCGCCACAAACAGGGCGTGCAGGCGTTGTGGCGCAAGATTCGCGACAATGGCTACATCTACAAGGGAACTTACACCGGCCAATACTGCGTTTCCGATGAGCTTTACGTCGATGCGGAACCCGGAGCTCCCTGCCCGGATTGTGGCCGGCCCACGGAAACCGTGCACGAAGAGAACTATTACTTCAAACTGTCGTCCTTCCAGGATCAGTTGGTCCGACTTTACACCGAGCAGCCGGACTTCATTCGTCCCGAGACCCGACGCAACGAAGTGTTGTCGTTCGTGCGCGGCGGGCTGCGCGATCTTTCCATCAGCCGGTCAACGTTCGCCTGGGGCATCCCCGTACCCGACGACCCGAAACACGTGGTCTATGTGTGGCTCGACGCGCTGGCCAACTACATTACCGCGCTCGGCTATGGATCAAGCAACGCCAGCAAGTTCGAATGGTACTGGCCCGCTGACGTGCACATGATCGGCAAAGAGATTGTGCGTTTCCATTGCGTCTACTGGCCTGCGTTTCTGCTCGCCGCCGGATTGCCGCTGCCTAAGGGCATCACGGCGCACGGCTGGCTGCTGTTTGAAGAAAACAAAATGTCGAAGTCGCGCGGAAACATCGTGCGCGCCGAAACCATCGTCGATGTGCTCGGGACCGACGCCCTGCGCTACTTCCTGCTGCGCGAAGTCGTCTTCGGGCAGGATGGATC
>Ga0187817_10000198_pt1 | contig 23188 bp, 19 predicted proteins | sample NC_wetland_sal_i_17_FD_132431 | JGI IMG/M metagenome (GOLD analysis project Ga0187817, IMG submission 132431) | Wetland sediment microbial communities from Neuse River Estuary, North Carolina, USA - SO4_2 | ecosystem: Environmental > Aquatic > Freshwater > Wetlands > Sediment | place: USA... | reverse complement strand
TGCTCACCGACCAGCGTCCCGCCGACGCCTTTAGCCTCACCTACGATTCTGCTCCGCTAAAAACCGCCCTCACCATCCTGGGACGTCCCCACGCCTTGCTTCAGGCAAGTTCGTCCGCCCCGCTAGCCGACTGGTTCGTCCGCCTCTCCGATGTGGCCCCCGACGGAACCGTCACCCAGATTACTGGAGCCGGTCTCAGCGGCGCGCAGCGCGACAACGCCTCTGATCCTAAAGACTTGGTGCCCAACCAAATCTATGCGCTCGATATTGAAATGCACCTCACCACCTGGACCTTCCCCAGAGGCCATCGCATTCGCCTTGCAGTTTCGAACGCGCTCTGGCCCATGATCTGGCCAACTCCGTATACGATGACGACCACGCTTCAACTGGGCGGCGATACCGGATCGCGCCTGACCCTGCCGCTCGTCCCGCCCTCGATGTATGCCGCTCCCCAATTCGCGCCTGCTGAGCCCTCTGAGCAGCGCAGCGATTTTCAGTCCGTAGGCTTCCCGTGGCCCGGCGAGTGGAAAACAGAGCGCGACGAGCTCAATGGAAAAACAAAAGTGACGTGGACGGGAAAGTCCGAAGAAATTTACCCCTGGGGGAAAGAAACTGACTTGGAAGCCGTGACCTACCTTGCCGATGACAACCACCCCGAAACCAGCTCCGTCCAGGCTGAAGCCGAAATCGTGATGGCCCTGAAGCAACAAACCTTATCCTGGCAAGGCCACTTGAACCTCACCAGCGACGCCCAGAACTTCTACTACAAATACACCCGCCAGCTCTTCAAAGACAGCCAGCAGATCAAGCAGAAAACCTGGCAGGAAACGATTCCACGGGATCACCAGTGAGACTCCGCCGTCACAACGGGTCAATAAGCGCAATCTCCTGTTAGTGTCAGTTGACACTAATTTCTGGGTTGCCCGTCACCCGCCCAGAATTGTCGGCTCATTCACGCGTGACCGCTTCGATGTTCCTTGGCGCTTACTTCGTCTTCGAATTCTCCGTACCGAGGATGAAGGCGGCCACGTTGCTATGGAGATCTTTCAATGAGGCCTCGTGCGCATACACCATGTGCCCCGACTCATAAAACTTGAATTCGATGTTCTTGTGTAGCTTGGCGGGGATTGGCAAATGCTGCATTTCGTAGACGCCTTCGAAGAAGGGCGTTGCCAGATCGAAATATCCGGCGTTTACCATGACTTTCAGGTCGGGGTTATATTTCATCGCGCTGGCAAGATCGACCACGACGTTGGTCGCCTGGGGCAACGGCATGGGAGTTCCCGGGGGCTGGTGCAGAAAATTCCATCGCTTTTCCACGTCAATTTCGGCCTTGTACTCGCGGTTGTCGCCGAACTTCAGGTCTTTCCGCACATAGTCGTTGAAGGCGGAGACATACGCCGAGCCTATCGCCGCTGATTGTGGATCGTATTCCGCCTCCTTACTCAGCGGGTCAAGCGTTGGTCCGGAGAAGCGCGTGTCCAGCCGGCCAGTGGTTGTATCACTGTCTGACTTGAGAGTCTTCTCAAACTGCCCTCCATTTACCCGGAGGTCGGACTTTTCAAGGTAATCTTCAGGCAGGCCAGTGTAACGATGGAGTTTTGCCACGATTGCCTGGCGTTGCTCGGAGGGCAGTGTGGATCCGGCGGCGAGAGCAACTCCGTACTCCGTCATCGCGAAATGCTCTACTTCGGCAATCAGGGACGCCAGTTCATTGGGGCGGTCGGGCAACTTGTGGTGATACCAGGCAGTCGCGGCGTAGGTTGGCAGGGCAAGTTGATAGGGCAGATCGATTCCCGGGTTGAACTGCGGCGCGTCTGCGAAAGTGTCATAGCTTAAGCACTGCGAAAGCAGAATGACTCCGTTGAAGTCAATATAGCGCCCGGTCTCGAGCAGGTTGATCAAGGCCCCGGAACGCGTGGTGCCGTAACTCTCGCCAAAGAGATACTTCGGCGAATTCCAGCGCCCGTACTTCGCCAGAAATTGTGAAATGAAATCGGCGAAAGCTTCGGCATCCTGGTCGACGCCATAGAACGCCTTTTCCCGATCCTTTCCGGCGACGCGGCTGAAGCCGGTTCCGGGGGCGTCCACAAATACCAGGTCGGTGGCGTCGAGCAGACTGTACTCGTTGTTGACGATGGAGTAGGGCGCCGACGGAGTGTGCGAGTCGTCCAGAGTGATCACGCGTTTCGGTCCAAATGCTCCCATGTGCAGCCAGACGGTGGAGGAGCCTGGGCCGCCGTTATAGAAGAAAGTCACCGGCCGCGGCGCATGCTGGTCGCCGGACTTGAAATAGGCGACGTAAAACATGCTGGCTTCGGCATCGAGACTCTTATCGTCCTTATCCTTGTCGGCGTTCTGCAGGACGTCGTCCCAGCCTTTGGGATGCACGACGATCGTGCCGGCAACGGCGTCATAGGGTGTCGCTGTTCCTGCGATCGTGACCGAACCTTTGGTTGCCTGCTGCTCTGCTTTCAGCCCTTCCGGCGGCTTTGCCGAGGCCGCCTTGCTTGGAGCGGGGTCGTCCTTCGATTGGGCACGCGCCGGAGCGAGAGAGAACATCGATCCCAGGATGGTCAGCGCGAGGATTTCAGTAGTGGCGATCCGCATCGGTAGTTATCTCCGTGAAAAGTCGTGGCGGCCATTATAGGGCATGACAACGGCTGCTAAAGGGATCTACCGATTGTGGATAGATGGTCGGCAAACAAGAAGTAATCCAGATGCCAACTGGGTAGGCAATCGTCTCGACTGGCGGCTTCTTGACGACAAGGAGATCTTGGCGGGAGTACGTCTGAAATTTCGAGATCTCTACGACCAACTCGCAGGATCCGCAGACCCGTCAGGCGCCCTCGATGCCCTCTTAGCAGAACTCCCGGCACCGAAGAAACCGCATTAGCACGCCAGGGAAGTCCTGTTCTTGAACCTGTCCGAAAAGCGAACTCGTCCCGATTACCTCGGTTACCTTCCGGTCGTTCTGGACGGCAAGTAGGCTACTCTCGGAGGTTCACCATGCGACGGCGCGCAGCAGCCGCGCTCCTGGCGCTACTTTTGGGAGCGGTCATATTCTCCCCATTCTTGGCTTCTGCTCAAGATTCTTCCGCCCAGGAACAGCCGGAGAACAAGCGGGCGCTTGTGAACAAAGTGGTCCCGGTGTATCCAGACCTGGCCCGCAAAATGCAGCTCCATGGAATCGTCAGGGTGGAAGTGATCATTGCCCCCAGCGGAAAAGTGAAAGCAACTCAAGTGCTTGGTGGCAATCCTGTGTTGGCAAAAGCCGCGGTGGATGCCATCCAACAATGGAAATGGGCGCCGGCTCCGCAGGAAACCCAGGCACTCATCGAACTCAGTTTTCACCCCTAGGAAGGCCACGCATTCACGGCCGCGGAAAAACCGTCTTAAGAACTCTTTCGGATTTACCCAGGATTTGCACGATTTCTGTTTCCGTACTCAGTCCCGAACGCGAATTCGTCCCGTTACTTCGGTTACCTTCCCTCTGTTCTGGATTGGACGGTAGGCTGGTTACCGTGAAGAACTTAAACATGAGACGCCCCGCAGTTGCCCTCCTGGCGCTACTTTTGGGAGCGGTCGTACTTTTCCCAACTTTTTCTCTCGCTCAAGATCAGCCGGAAGCCAAGCGGAAGATTGTGAGCAAAGAAGTCCCGGTGTATCCGGAACTGGCCCGCAGACTACAAATTAGTGGAACCGTGAGGGTGGAAGCCGTAGTAGCGCCCAACGGAAAAGTGAAATTCACTACCGTGCTTGGCGGCAGCCCTGTGTTGGCAATGGCCGCCGTCGATTCCATCGGAAAATGGAAATGGGCGCCGGCTCCTCAGGAATCCAAGGAGCTCATAGAACTTAATTTCCATCCGTAAGCGTTTGCGGGTGCCCACTTCTCGCGCTTTTCGAGAAGCGGGCCCAGCTCTGCGGTAAGTAACTACTGCGCGCACGCCGCCCCACCAGCGGATTTATAAACCTTCCCCTCCTTCATCACAAACTCGACTCGCTCCAACAAGCTGATATCCTTCAGCGGGTCTCCGTTCACCGCAATCAAATCCGCATACTTCCCTGCCTTGATCGACCCCACCTCGTTCGCATGTCCCAGCAGATCGGCCGCATTCGAAGTTGCCGCCTGAATTGCCTGCATGGGCGTCATCCCGTACTTCACCATGAACGCGAACTGCTTCCCGCTCGTCCCGTATGGGCATACGCCCGCATCGGTCCCAAACGCCATCTTCACGCCGGCACGCACCGACTTCCCGAAATTCTCGCGCTGGATTCTCCCCAGATCTGCATCGTGTTGCAGGAAATCCGCCGGCGTCTGTCCTGTCTTCGCGCCAGCCTGGATACATTCTTCGTCATAGATATCCATAACCAGATAGGTCCCGCGCTGCTTCGCCAGCGCGATGATTTCGTCGTCGACCAGTTCCGCGTGTTCCACCGAAGCCGCACCCGCCAGAATCGCATTCCGGATCCCCTGCGCCGCATGCGCATGCACCGCGACCCGCAATCCGAAGTGGTTCGCTTCGTCCACTCCCGCTTGTAACTCCTCCTCCGTAAACTCAACCGACGCCGGATTACTGCCATGCGTCAGCACCGCTCCCGTTGAGAGCATCTTGATCAAGTCCACTCCGTCGTGCGCCAGCAGCCGCACCTTCTGCCGCACTTCCCACGGACTGTTCGCCTCGCCGTAATGCAGGTCCCAAGGTAATTGAATATCCGGAGCCTGTCCCGTCATAGCCCCCGCGCCGCCCGTAATCGTGATGTACGCTCCAGCCACAAACATTCGTGGACCAATGACATCTCCGCGCGCAATCGCATCCCGCAACGCGATATCGTTCAAAGCCCGGTAAGTCCCCACATCGCGCACCGTCGTAAATCCCGAAACCAGCATCGCCCGAGCATTCGGAACCGACTCCAGCACGATCTGCGACGCCGTCTTCCGCAGCACGTTGAACGGTTCGCCGTCACTCTGCCCATCCGCCACGTGCGTATGACAATCAATCAGCCCCGGCAAAACCGTCTTGTTCGAAAGATCGATCACCTTCGCATCTGCTGGAAGCGCCAGTTCCCTACCCACCGCCTGAACCTTGCCGTCCTTAATCATGATCACCTGATTCGTCAACACCGTCCCCGAATCCGGATCAATCAATCGCCCCGCCCGAACCACCGTAACCTGCGCTCCCGCCAGCGGGACGAGTGCTGCCACAAATACCAAAACGATGTTTTTCAAAATTCCCCCAAAGTCAGAAACCAGAATTGCACCCAGTCACGTGTGCTCCGTGCCCCCCCGTGGTTCAATCCTTCTCCGCGTACTCCGCGCTCTCTTGTCGCAGTCCATTCTTCAAATCCGCCGCCAGCAACTGATGAAACAACTGCTCTCCCGCCTCCCGCCGTACCGAAAGCCGTCCCGCTCCGTAAGCCCGCGACTTCAGCCCTCTTTGCACCGCCTCGCAAATCCCCAGATCCTCATCCTGTACCCGGTTCCCCACCGCGACACTCGACTCGTTGTAAGCGCGCGCCGCCTCGCTGACATCCGAAAAGTAGAAGTCAAAAATCACCCGGCAATGATCCACATCAATCGGAATCACTAAGTTCGTGTCCAAATATCCCTCGTAGCAGTTGAACATGAAATTGGGATGGAGCCAGAAATACCAGGCGCGGTCTCCCTTCCGGGTTGTGCCCGTGGCTGCGTCTTCATCCGAACTCACCATTGGACTCGACTGCAAGCAATACCGGTCCTCATTCTCGATGGTGTACTGTTTGTAATCCAGCACCGAACTGAGTCCCTTATGCAAATGCGGAACGTGATAGCCCCCATCCAGATAGTTATCGACAAATACCTTCCAATTGCAGTGGATGTCATAACTCTTAGTCGTAAAGTAATGCAGCTTACTTAATCCCAGTGGGGCTACGCGATTCACTAATCCCCCGAGGAACTCCGACAGCGGAGCCGCTTGCGGATCCAGATTCACGAATACAAACTTCTCCCACGTCTCTACCTTCACCGGAACCAAACCATGGTCCTTGCGTTCAAAGTTCTTCACCCCGTCGAATTCCGGCATCCCCTTGAGCGTTCCATCCAGCCCGTAATTCCATCCGTGATACGGACAATGCAAAATCGAAGCCTGCCCGCAAGGCTCCGTAACCACCGCTGCCGCATGATGCTGGCAGACGTTATAGAACGCCCGCAGGGCGCCATCGTTACCGCGTACTCCCACCAGCGGCTCGCCCGCCACGGTCGCGGTCACGAACTGTCCCGGTTTCTCGACCTGATCGACTCGCCCCATCACCTGCCAGGTCCGTGAGAACACGGTCTGCCGTTCCAGTTCCGCAATCCGCGCATCCACGTACCAAGGCGCCGGAATCGTCGATGCTTCCGCGAGCGGCGCTGTCTCGTCATAGCTGGCCAGAATCTGCTCTACGGTCATTCCATATTGCTCGCCATTCTTCTTGCCATTGTTCATGCTTTCTTCCCTCGGACCTGCGCTTTCTCGGAGCCAATCGCGCGGCGCATCAATTCCACAAACTGGTCAATCCGCGCTTCTTTCTCCTCCGGAACCGGTCCCGACTTCCGGAATAACCCGGGATCCAACTCCTCCGTGAGCAGCGCATCCTGAAACCGGTCCATGGTCCACTCCAGGATCGATCCGATCATGTCCACATCCAGATCCGTCCGTAACTCTCCCCGTTTGACCCCGAAGCTGACAAATTCGCGCCATCCATAAGGGTCCTCCGCTACCAGAAATCGGTTGATCTCCCGGCGCAGCGCCAGATCCGTCCCATAATTCCCTACCAGATAAATTCGGTAGGACGACCAGTTATCCCGCACCATGTTCTCGGTGCGGCCCAGCCAGTACCGCAACAGGTCAAAAAATCCCCCTTCCTGCGCGGCCGCCGGAGCCTGCATGTATTTCGGAAACGACTGCACCGCCTTCTTGTACGCCTCAAAGAACAATCCATCCTTGCTTTTGAAGTGCTGGAACACCGATCCCTTGGCAATTCCCAATTGCGCCGCAACATCTTCCACCCGCGCCGCGCTATACCCGCGCTCGGCAAAATGCCGGATCGCTACGTCGACAATTTGCGCCCGCTTCGCTTCGGAGCGCGGACGCGGCTTCCCGTCCCGCCTCATCTGCGTCGGTTTCGCCAGACTGCTGGTAATTCCTTCCATGGCCCAACTCCTCCCCGGTTCCTTGACCTTCGGTCAACGAACGATACAGCACGGGCAAAGCATTTTTCAATGGCTTTTTCCATGGGCTTTCGTTACTTTCTTCACCCGGAGTATTTTCTCGTTTTGACCACAGGTCAGGCACATGGGGAACCGCACGAACTCGGTTTATGACGCCGTCGTCATTGGAGCCGGCCACAACGGCCTGACCGCTGCCGCCTATCTGGCTCGTGCCGGATACTCGACCCTCGTCCTGGAACGCCGCGACATCGTCGGGGGATGCTGCGTCACCGAAGAAATCGCTCCCGGCTGCCGAGCTTCCACGACTTCCTATATCGCCAGCATGCTGCGCCCGGAAGTTATCCGCGACCTCCATCTCGCCGAGCACGGGCTGCGCATGGTCCCCTGCGATCCCGCGCTCCAGGTTCCTTTTCCGGACGGCCATCTCGTCTCCTGGTGGTCCAATCGTGATCAGGTCGTGGCAGAGCTGCGCAAGATTTCGCCCAAGGACGCCGAAACCTTCGTCCGAGTTGATGATCGCCTGAAGAAATTAGCTCGCTATCTGCAGCCATTTTTTCTCGACCCCCCGCCCGAACCCGGAACCCAATCGTTTGACGAATGGGCTGACCTGTTCCGGGCGGGCAAGCGCTTTCGCGGAATCTCCTCCACCGAAATTTCGCAACTCATCTCCTTCCTGACCGGCAGCCTCGGTGACTTCCTCGACCGCAACTACGAATCCGAAAAAGTAAAAACGCTGTTCCTCGCCAACAACGTCTACGGCAAACATGGAGGGCCCTACCAGCCGGGCACTGCGCTAGGCCTGCTCTTCCACCTGCTCAGCGGGGGCGAGCATGAGGAACAAGGCTTCTATGGCCACGTCATGGGCGGCATGGGCTCGATCACCGAGGCCATGGCCAAGGCGGCCCGAGGCTTCGGAGCCGAAATCCGCACCAGCACGCCCGTCCAGCAGATCGATTCACGCCAGGGAAGAGTGCGAGCCGTGGTCCTTGAAGACGGCGCCGAAATCCGCGCCCGCGTCGTGCTCTCGAACGCCGATCCCAAACGCACTTTTCTCGGCATGGTCCCGGAACGCGATCTCCCGGCCGATTTCGTTCACGCCATTCGCGGCATCAAAATGGACGGCCCTTGCGCCAAGGTCAACATGGTGTTGGCCAAAGAGCCCCGCTTCACTGGCACGCCCGCGAGTTACGAGGGGCAACAGCGCTCCCTATTCACCCTGGTTCCATCGCTCGAATTCGCCGAGCGTTGCTACGACATTGCCAAGTTCGGAGAAATCCCCGAACAACTCTGGGTGGATTGCGTTATCGCCTCGAACGCCGACCCATCTCTCGCGCCCCCCGGAAAGCACATCATGACCTGCTTCGTGCAGTACGTCCCCTACAAACTCCGGCAAGGCACGTGGGACGAAAATCGCGAGCTGCTGGGCGACCGCGTGGTGGAAAAAATCGCCGAATATGCGCCCAACGTTCCGACTGCAATCGTCGCCCGCCAGGTTCTCACCCCACTCGATCTGGAACGCACCTACGGGCTTACCGAAGGCAACATCTTCCATGGCGATTTAAGTCTCGAACAGCTATTTTTCAATCGCCCCGTCGCCGGATGGTCGCAGTACCGCTCCCCCATCGCCGGCCTCTACCTATGCGGCGCCGGAGCCCATCCTGGAGGCGGCGTTACTGGAGCGCCCGGCCACAACGCGGCTCACCAGGTTCTGCGCGATTTGAAAAAAGGCAAGTTCAAAGAGGCCATGGCATGAGCAACGGCCTCCCCAAGAACGCTGACTTCATCATCCTCGGCGCCGGCGTCATGGGAGCTTCCATCGCCTTCCATCTTTCCCGTCGCAGTGCCGGAAGCATCGCCGTTCTCGACAAGGACCACGCCGGAAGCGGCGCCAGCGGACGCTCTTCCGCCCTGATCCGCATGCATTACAGCTTTCCGCCCGAAGTCCAACTCGCTCTCGTCAGTCTGAAGATTTTTCAGCACTGGCGCGACATCGTCGGGGAGCCTGGCGAATTTCGCAAGACCGGATTCGTCCGCATTGTGCACCCCGGCGAGTCCGAAGCGCTGAAGCAAAATGTAGCCATGCAAAAGAAGCTTGGCGCCAACGTCGAGCTCATCGATCGCCATCAACTCCAAGAACTTGAACCCAATTGGCAAGTCGACGAAGTGGAGTTAGCCGCTTATGAACCTGATTCCGGGTACGGAGACGGCAACGTCGTGGCTAACGATTTCCTAACCCGCGCCCGAGATGCAGGCGTGACCTATCTTTCCAAGACTTGCTGCACCAGTTTTCTGATTGAAGGCGGACGCATACGCGGCGTGAAAACCGATCACGGCGAAATCCATGCCCCCGTAGTCATCGCCGCCACCGGCCCCTGGACGCGTCCCCTGTTTCAGTCCACCGGCTTCGATCCGCCCATCGAAACCGAATTCCACCAGGTGGCCATCCTCAAGAATGCGCCGACCATGAAGCCCGGAGGCACGGCCTGCATCGACTCCGTCACCGCAACGTACTTCCGGTCCGATGGCAGCGACAAATTCCTGGTCGGCGATTTCTACGGCAAGCGCCCCATCGATCCCGATAACTTCCCTCAACGCCCTTCCGAGACCGACTTGGAAGGAATGATCGACCGAGCCGCCCGCCGGCTCCCCAAACTAGAAAACGCCGAAGTCATGCGCGGGGTAACCGGCGTCTATGACGTGACTCCCGACTCGCGCCCGTTGCTCGGCCCCGTCCCTGGAACGGAAGGCTTATACCTCTGCGCGGGCTTTTCCGGTATGGGCTTCAAAATCTCCCCCGCCGTGGGTTTGGTAATGTCCGAACTGATTCTCGACGGCAAAGCAGGTACGGTAGACATAAATCCGTTTCGTCCCACTCGTTTTCAGGAGGGCTACCCAATCAAGGCAGATTTCGAGTACAAAGATGACTAGCTGAAGAGTACAGTGTCAACCGCTGCCGAGCTTTGTTCGGCTTGGACGGGCGAGGGCGCCTGTTCCTACACGTACTCTTCGAAAGGAGATACCCCAATGTCCGAAACCGTCCAACAATATATGCAGCGAATTCTGGCGAACACCGAGGGACAAGATCCGATCAAAGTCCAATCCGCCACGCCGAAAAAACTCGCCCGCCTCGTCAAAGGCGTCCCCACCGCCAAACTCCGCAAGCGCCCAACACCCGACAAGTGGTCCGTCGCCGAAATCCTGGCTCACCTGGCGGACGTCGAAATCGTAATCGGATGGCGCATGCGCTCGATTCTCGGAGCCCCCGGAACGCCGGTCCAAGCCTTCGATCAGAGTACCTGGGTCGTCTCCGGACACTACGAGAAACGCGACCACCGCGAATCCATGGAACTGCACCGCGTCCTGCGCGAAGCAAATCTCGCGCTCCTGAAATCACTCTCCCCAGAGCAATGGAAGCTCTACGGTCAACATGCCGAGCGCGGCCAGGAATCCATCGAGCACATCGTCCGCATGATCGCCGGACACGATATCAACCACATCCACCAAATCGAGCGCATCCTGAACCCGGCTAAATGACCGTATCCCAGATAGGAGCAGCTATGCCCAAGCAAGGTATTCTCGAACGCCTGAAGAAAGGCCCCGTCCTCGGCGACGGAGGCTACTTACTCGAACTCGAAAAACGCGGATGGGTTCGTCCCGGTCCCTTTACTCCCGAAGTCGCCATCGTCTATCCCGATGCTCTGCGCGAGCTCCACATCGAATTCCGCGAAGCCGGAGCCGAAGTTCTCCAGGCCTTAACCTTTTACGCCAGCCGTGACAAACTGGCCACGGTTGGCCTCGAGGACCGCGTCGAAGATATCAACCGGTCCGCGGTCCGCGTCGCCAAGGAAGTGGCGGGCGATCAATGCCTGGTGGCCGGGAACCTAAGCCTGACCTGGATGTACGAGCCGAACAGTCCCTCGGCCTCCGACCGCGTCCGTCAAACCTTCGACGAACAACTTAAAGTCCAGTGCGAAGAAGGCGTCGACTTCATTATCGGCGAAACTTTTTCGTGGTTAGGCGAAGCGCTTCTCTGTGTCGAGCGCGCCAAAGCAACCGGACTCCCCGTGATGGTCACCATCTGCTTCGAAAACAAAGATGAAACCGCCGAAGGCACCAATGCCGCCGAGGCTGCCAAAACCCTCTTTGACGCGGGAGCCGACATTGTGGGAATGAACTGTCTCCGCCCCCCGCAACATATCCTTGGCCCGATGGAACAGATGCGTAAAGCGGTGAACGGCTATCTAGCCTGCCAGCCCGTGGCCTATAACACGCCGAAAGACAAGCCGGACTTCACCAGCCTCCCCGAATTTCCCTACGCCCTCGACCCACTCCAACTAACTCGCAAACAAATGGGAAACTACGCGCTCCAGGCCAAGGAAATCGGCATTAACTACATCGGCTCCTGCTGCGGATCGGTCGCCATGCACGTACGCGAGATGGCGAAAGTGCTGGGAAAGCTCCCGGCCGAAAGCCGCATCTGGAAAAAAGGCGGAGCCAAGCCGATGTCCGCCTACGAGTATTACGACCACGACAATGTCAGCGTGAAATGAGATCTGAGGGCTGTGCAAATTGCGGAGGTCAGAGGTCAGATTGCAGAAGTGAAAACCAAACCGATCTACGGTTCCGCCAGTTCCTGAACAGGTTTAATGACAATCACGCTGACGAGGAAATATTACCCAAACAACCCGCATTACGTCCTCTCACCAACAGACGAGTGACGACTCTGCGCGATTTCCAACCCGTGGCTGAAAAGCACCACCCCTGGTGGAACCGGGCCACCTGAGGCTCGCGAATCGCCGTCGGTCCGAGCCGATCTGCCTCTCTTAACTTGCGAAGAAATAATGCTGTTAAAGAAATTTTCACTCGCCGCTCGACATTGGCACTAAGCCTGCACTATTTCGCGCAACGAGCACAAACACCCACCGGTTGTTGACCTGAGCACGCCCCAAGCAAGCAACCGGCGGGTGACCACGAGCACGACCGCCACTGAAGTGCCACTTCTCGAAGTGCTGAACGAGTGCAACGAAACCTGGGTTCTGTTATGTGTACTTGGCACCGTGTGATCGTCGCTTCCCTGCTGCTCACGCTGAGCGCGAACGCGTGGCAGTTAGCGAGCCCGTCTTCGTCCCCTGCGACGGCGCAAACGCCAGCGTCGGCCGCCGCGCCTAGCCCGGCTTTGTCACGCAGGGAGCCCAAGGCGCAGCCCCCGAATGCTGCACCGCAGTCGGTAGCGGCATCGGCTAGCACCACGCCCCTCTCGGCTCCGTCCTCCACGAAGGACTGGGTGGTAGACCGCGCTCTCCAGCGGGAACACGCGCTGATGGAAATGCTGAAGACCCGCACCCCGTTTGTTGAGACCTATCTGCAAGATCTGAAATTCCGTCCGCAAGAGGGCCCGGCGCCGGTGCAAGACCATTACTTCCTCGGCCGCTTGGATTTGAGCGAAAGCATGAACCGCCGCGACTATCTCGCCAAAGACACCAGCTTTGAGAGCCGCCTTTTGGGCGGCTTCACCAGGTTGTTTAGATTCCAATACAAACCCCTGGGTTTCTCCTGGATGATCTATGCCGACCGCGACAGGTTCAATCGCCAAACCTACGATTTCAGGTACGCAGGCCGCGAGTTCCTGGGTGATGTCCGCTGCATCGTCTTCGAGGTGTCCGCCAAAAAGGGGACCGGCAATGGCCGCTTCCATGGTCGAATTTGGGTAGAAGACCAGGATTACAACATTGTGCGTCTCAACGGCACTTATGAGCCGGGTCCCCGCAATGCATAGTTCTTTCACATGGATAGCTGGCGCTTGAACCTGGTCCCGGGCTACTGGGTACCGGCTTACGTTTACAGCGAGGAAGGCGATTTCAGCGAGGGTTCGAAAGATAAGATGGCCTTCAAGGCCCAGACCCGGCTCTGGGGTTATGACCAGCAGAATCGCGCCCAGGACAGCGAATTGACCGAGATGCGGGTGGACCCCACTGTGCAGGACGAAAGCCCTGAGTCGCAGGATGCTTCGCCGCTGCAGGCTCAGTGGCAATGGCAACAGCAGGCGGGAGACAACGTCATTAAGCGGTTAGAGAAGGCCGGCCTGCTCGCTCCCGAAGGCGACGTGGACAAGGTCCTGGAGACTGTCGCCAACAATTTGCTCGCTAGCAATAACATTGAACTGCCGGGTCCGGTGCGCGCCCGTGTGATGCTGACTTCGCCCCTGGAGACGTTCAGTGTGGGCAACACCATCGTGATAAGCCGCGGCCTGGTCGACGTGCTCCCGGATGAAGCCAGCCTCGCCATGGTGCTATCGCGCGAACTGGCCCACATCCTTCTCGGACACAACTTGGGCGGCAAGTACGCTTTCAACGATCGCCTCTTGTTCTCTGACGAATCCGTCTATCGGAACCTGGGTTTCCGCCATTTTCCCGAGGAGGAAGCTGCGGCCGACAAGAAAGCTCTTGAGCTGCTGAAGAATTCACCCTACGCCGATAAGCTGTATACGCCCGGACTGTTTCTGCGGGAGTTGGAGGTGCGGGGCCGGGCGCTTTCTGCGCTGCTGACTCCTCACCTGGGCACCGGCTTCACGGACCGTAATGGCGACGTGGATCGGATGGTGGCGCTGCTGGACTCTGCTCCGGCCCTCGTTCCCGACAAACTGGATCAGATCGCAGCCCTGCCTCTCGGTGGACGCGTCAAGCTTAACGCTTGGGACAACCATGTCGAATTGATCAAGACAACGCCGGTCGCCATCACCTCGGGGCGCGGCAAGATGCCGCTGGAAGTGACGCCATTTTTTCCGCGGCTTACCCGCTACGGAGCGGTCGTCAGCCCGACCGCTTCGAACGCCACAAAGCCGCTTCCAAGAAATTAGTTAGGCAACCCCCTAAGTTACGGAATTACAAAATTACCGACTCCCTCACGAGCTCCCAATCCAAATCCCCACCACAAACACGAGCACTCCGCCCACCACGACCTGAAACGCCGCCGAGAGTAGCGGAGTATCCATATAGCGATTCCGAACCCAGGCGATCGTTGCCAGCTCCGCCGCCACGACAATCACCGCCGCGATGAACGCCACATGAAAATCCTTAATCAAGAACGGAAGCGTATGTCCGATCCCGCCTGCCGCCGTCATCAATCCCGTCACCGCGCCACGCAGCATGGGACGCCCGCGTCCCGTCATTGAACCGTCGTCCGAGAGCGCCTCCGCAAACGCCATCGAAATTCCCGCGCCAATCGATGCCGCGAGGCCCACCAGGAAAGCGTCGTTGCTGCTCCTCGTCGCAAATGCCGCCGCGAACACCGGAGCTAGCGTCGATACCGACCCATCCATCAGCCCCGCCAGCCCCGGCTGCACAATCTGCAAGACGAACAGGCGCCGCTGCGCTTCGTCCTCTGACTTTTTAATCGACTGAGGAATGCTCTCCGACATCGCCTCCGCGGCCACCTGGTGTTTGCGCTCGACCTCCTCCAGATCACCCAGCAGCTTCCGGATGCCTGCATCCGTCACTTGCCCCATCGCCTTCTGATAAAACTGGCGCGTTTCCAGTTCCATAATCTCGGCCTGCTTGCGCACGTTCTCAATCTTCAAAGGACGCGTCAGCCAGAATGGCCGGCGCTGCACAAAGCCCTTCACATCCTGTCGCCGGATCAGCGGAATGTGTTCCCCAAAGCGCTCCCGATACGTCGCGATCAGCGACGACCGGTGCTCCGACTCTTCCGCTCCCATGTCATCGAACAGCTTGGCCGTCGCCGGATACGTCTCGCGCAGCCCGTCGGCAAAATCCGAATACACCCGGCCATCTTCTTCTTCCAGGGAAACGGCCAGCGCCAAAATCTCGCGCTCCGTCAAGTCTTTGAAGTTTCGAGCCATGCCGACCAGTGTACGGATTCTGGATTCAGTTTCAAGATTGAGGTGAGGTACCCCTCGGGAGGTCTCCATACCTTCGTAACATTCCCGGCTATCCCCGAATTGGGTTTTAATTTCATCCCCCGAGGCGATTTTATGAAACGAATTGCGTTGTTCGCCTTGCTCTGTGCGTTCTTTGCCTACGCCCGGGACCAGCGGCCCTCGCAGTCGGGCACGCTGCTGCCTGTGGGCGAAAAGGCGCAGTTCCACATCGAGAAGGACTACATGAAGCTTCGTGTCGAAGATCTCGATGACAAAGAACGGGAGTACATCGTCGTCTCTATGACTCCTCGCATGGAAGCTCAAACCGCCGACAACCGCAAGTGACAGCCGTCAGCCATCAGCCGTCAGTAAAACCCGACTGACGGCTGATGATCGAGGTTAAGGGTGAGGTTTAGCTGAGGGCTGAGAGCTGATCGCAGGTTCCTACCGCGCCGCCTTAGCCGCCTCGACGGCTTCGTGCAGCTCGCGCTCGGCGGCCCGAAGATGCTCTTCCGCCTTCACACCATGTCCTGCCATATCGTAATGGTTGGCGGCGCGGGCACGGTCCATCGCGTGAATCGCTTCCTGCGTATGGTTATGGGCTTCTTCCAAGTCTTTCCAGTCTCGCACCTTATCGGCAACCGCGACCCCGGCAACAAACGATAGACACACAGAAAGAACAGCAACTGCAATTGCATTCCTCATAATTTGTTCCTCTCAAGGTTGTAGATTGGTTGTTCCCGACACTCACGAACACCCGCCATTTTCCCCAACCGCCAACCTTCTGTCAAAACCAAACCAACGCATCTTAGTGTAACGACAGGTTCATGTAGCCGGTGATCCACATCACAGCCTGACGTCCGCCACTTCCGGTACAGTATCCTCACGCATGGGCGGATTTTCCATTCTCACCAACCGCAAACGCGCCATCATTGCCCTGGCGCATTCCGTGGTGTTTCTCCTGATCGCGGTGCGGCAGATGGTCGCCGCCAATCCCGCCGCCGGCATCTGGGTAGCATCGACTGTGTCCCGAGGCACCTGGATTCTCTGTGGGATTTTTACCATCGTCTCCGCCATTCTCTTGTGGCTCCTCGTAATTTCCCGTGGTTGGATGGAAAAATTCTATTTCGGACTGTGCGCCGTCAGCGCCTCGTCGGGCCTGCTCCGAACTGCTGCCGGCGATCAGACCTTTCACGCCGGCCTTTACATCAGGGTGGTCATGCTGGTCTGCGCGGTCCTGCTGGGACTGGTGATCGTGCGACTACACTCCCGCGCGGATTCTCGCTTGAACTCGGAGTACGCCGAAGAAAGTTCGTAGCGGTGAAGTTTAATTACATCAATCCAACCGACGATCCCAGCGGCAAGAAGTAGAAGTAAGAGATAAATTTCCTGGCGGCTTAGCCATTAGCGCCCGCCCCTTGCGATACCGCCGCAAGGAGCGGGCCACTCCCGTTAGTTCTGGTTATTGATTTGTTCCTCCCTTTAGGACGAAGGGGCCTCAATGTTGGTAACGTGGATGGTCTTGGTCGCATCATCCAGCGTTCCGGTTACTTTGACGGTCTTACCAACCCACGATTTGGCCTGGTCGCTATTGTCCAATTTGTACATGGTGCCTGCGTCATCCTTCAACACAAGATCACCCTTGGACTTTGCAATCTTGCCCACAAAGATATGGGTGGGCTGGCTCTGGTTGGATTCCTGGCCCATCGAAGGTTGAGACTGTGTTGTTGAGTGTTGGGACTGTGTTGCCGGATCTTGCGAACTCGGCTGCTGCCCCTGCGCGTACAGAGGAATACTTGCCAGACTGATGAGGAGAGTTAGAACCCCCACAAGTCTGAGGAGAGTGAGTGATTTCATAGTTCTGTACCTCCAGGTACTGATTTTCTTCCGCAGAGGAGACGCAAAAATCGTGCCAAACTCCATGTGTAGGAAAAACAAGAGCTTAAGTAGCCTTCGAAAACACGGGATGCATGAACTGCTGGCTAAAGGACCGTAATTTTTTCGCGGGGTCGCGGGACGACATCTTTTTTCTTGCGGGGAGTTCCCCTGTCTACACCACAAAATACTTAGCCGACGGATGATGCACCACAATCGCCGAAGTGCTCTGCTCCGGCTCCAGCAAAAAAGCCGAAGTCAGCCGCACGCCTACGTTGTCCTCGGGCTTGAGCAGCGCGAACAGCTTGGTCTGATCCTCGAGATGCGGACACGCCGGATAGCCGAACGAATAGCGCGAGCCGCGATACTTCTGATGGAACAGATCGCGGATGTGCGGAGAATCCTCGGCCGCTATGCCTAGCTCTTGCCGCATCTTCTTATGGTGGAACTCGGCTAGAGCTTCTGCCGTCTCCACACTTAGACCGTGGAGATATAGATAGCGCGTGTATTCTCCGCCTTCGAATAGGCGCTGCGTTTCCACCGATGCTTTGGGGCCTATTGTCACTAGCGACAGGCCTATTACATCCATCTTGCCGGATGATGGGGCGGCGAAGAAATCGGAGATGCAAAGGCGGCGGCCTTCCTTCTGGCGGGGGAAAGTGAAGCGCAAAATCTCGCGTGACGCCAAGCTATGCTCGGCTGGACGGCCGGGGGCGGCCGTCCCTACGCAAGCATCGGGGTCGTAGACTACTACGTCATTGCCGACACCTTGCGCTGGAAAGTATCCGTAGACTACTTTCGGCTCGAACCACCCCGCCGCAATGACTTCCTCTTCCAGCTTCTTTTTGATGGGACGGTACTTTTCCTCGACCAGCCTGGCGTAATCTTCCTGCGACGCCGTTTTGAGCTGCCATTGATTCTTGAACAGAGCTGTGTCGTTGACGTACTTGAAAAGCTCCCGCAGATCGTAATCCTTCAGCACTCGAACGCCCCAGAACGGAGGCTGGGGAATATTTGGAGCATCCGTTACCACCGCGCTGCGTTCCGAGAACACCGGGCCAATCTCTTCATCGACCGCCGCGGCTTTTGCATAGTCCTTCACTGTCCTGCCGTCCTGCAGACGCGTTTCGCGCTTGCCGTCTTCTGACGCCAAGTCCTCCATCACGTGCAGGCCGGCGAAGGCATCTTCGCCGTAGAACACGGCATTCGAATACTCGCGGCGCAGGTCATCTTCCACGTACTTCCGGGTTAGGGCCGCGCCTCCGCAGATCACCGGATAGGCCAGCTTCTGCCGCTCCAGTTCCTGGATCACATACTTCATCTCCAGCGTTGACTTCACCAGCAACCCACTCAGTCCGATGGCGTCGGCCTGGTGCTCCCGCGCCGAGTGGATGATCGTGTCGCCCGGCTGCTTGATTCCCAGGTTCACGACCTTGAATCCGTTGTTCGAGAGGATGATGTCGACCAGATTCTTTCCTATGTCGTGCACGTCGCCCTTTACCGTGGCGAGCACGATCGTGCCCTTCTGCTGAGAGCCGCTTTTCTTTTCCATCTTCGGCTCCAGATAGGCGACCGCTGCCTTCATCACTCCCGCCGAATCCAGCACCGAGGGTAACTGCATCTTGCGCGCTCCGAACAAGTCACCGACCGTCTTCATCCCGTCGAGCAGCACGGTGTTGATGAGGTCGAGCGGCGTGTACCCGACTAGCGCTTCGTCGAGCAACTCTTCTAGGCTGCGTTTCGTGTTGCCCTCGCCCACCGATTTCTCGCCGTTGATGATCGCGTACTTCAGCTTGTCTTCGATCGAAAGCGTTTCCACGTGCGCCGCGGTTTGCGCTTGCGCTTTGCCTTTCATGCCCGCGAAATGCTGCATATAAATCTGCAGCGGATCGCCGTTGGAACGGTCCTGGTAAATCAGCTTGCGCGCCAGTTCCACTTCTTCAGCCGGAATCTTGTACAGCGGATAAATCTTCGTGTAATTGACGATGGCAACGTCCAGGCCGTTTTCTACCGCCTCGTGCAGAAACACCGAGTTCAGAACGCGGCGAGGATAGGCGTCCAGTCCGAAACTGATATTGCTCACGCCGAGCACCGTCTTCACTTCCGGCAGTTCTTCGCGAATCCGCTTCACTGCCTTCAAGGTCTCGATGCCCGCCGAGCGGTATTCTTCCTGCCCTGTGGAAATCGGCAGCGTCAGCGCGTCGAAGAGCAGGTCCACCGGACGAATACCGTATTTTTGTGTCGCCAGATCGAAGATGCGATGCGCGATCGCAACCTTCTTGTGCGCGGTCAGCGCCATGCCCTCTTCATCGATCGTGAGCGCGATCACGCCCGCGCCGTAGCGCTTCGCCATCGGCAACACCTTCGATGTGCGCTTCTCGCCGTCTTCGAGGTTAATCGAATTGATAATGGCTTTGCCCGGGATGCGCTTCAGCGCCTCTTCCACCACCTCGGCTTCCGTGCTGTCGATCAGGATCGGCGCGGGCACACGGGTCGCGATCTTCTCCAGAATGGCAGAGATGTAGCCTTTCTCGTCCTCGCCAACAATGGCGCAGCACAGATCGAGCATATGCGAGCCTTCGTTGGCCAGCTTTTTCGCCAGCCTGAGAATGTCGTCATACTTCTTGGCCTGCACCAGCTTGCGGAAATGATCGACCCGTGTGGTGGTATTCATCTCCTCCGCAACGATTAGAGGTTTCGGCTCCAGGTCAAGGGGGACAGACGTAAAAGCGCTGGACGCCGCGCTCACTGGTTTCACATCGCGCTGCGCCGGCTCTACACCAGAAACCGCGTCCACCACGGCTTTCAAATGTTCTGGAGTCGTGCCGCAACATCCTCCGACGATGCGCACGCCGTAATCCTGCACGAAATGTTTGTGATACTCGGCCAGGTCCTTGGGCGCGAGTTTGTACGCCGCGTGACCACCCACGTTCTGCGGCAATCCGGCATTCGGCAAGACCGAAATGTGTTTGGTGGAGTTCAGCCCGAGATATCGGACCGTCTCATTCATCTCCGCCGGACCGGTGGCGCAGTTCAGGCCGATAATGTCCACGTCGTAAGGCTCAAGCGCAGTCAGCGCCGCGCCGATCTCGGTTCCAAGCAGCATGGTGCCGGATTCCTGCAGCGTGACCTGCACCGTTACCGGGAGGCGCTTGCCTGCTTTGCGCATGGCTTCGAATACAGCCACGGTGGCAATTTTCGCCTGCAACAAATCCTGGCAAGTCTCAATCAGCAGCACATCGACTCCGCCTTCGATCAGGGCCGAGGCCTGCTCTTCGTACGACGCCAACATGGCGTCCCAACCGATGTGTCCGAGCGATGGCAATTTCGTCGTGGGACCCATCGATCCGGCCACAAAGCGCGGTCGGTCGTTGGTGGAAAATTGCTGCGCCACTTCCCTGGCGAGTTGCGCCGCCTTGACGTTGATCTCTCGAACTTTATCGCGCAGATCGAACTCGCCGAGAACCAGGCCCGTCCCGCCGAACGTGTTCGTCTCCACGACGTCGCAGCCCACGCGGAGGAAGTCGGCATGAATCTCGCGAATGATATCGGGACGGCTCAACACCAGAATTTCGCTGCAGTTCTCCTTGCCCCAGTAATCGTCCAGGGTAGGATTGCGCTTCTGGATGTTCGTGCCCATCGCACCGTCGTAAATCACGACGCGTTCTTTCACGGTTTGGAGAAAGTTAGGCATTCGTCGTTGGTCGTTGGTCGTTCGTTGTTCGTTGTTCGCGGTTCGCTGGTTGCTATCGTGCATAAGCGCGCTAACGACCAACGACAGACGACCGACGACTCCTTTCCATACAGCAACGCCGGTCCTTGTGGGACCGGCGTTCGGTAACAAGGATCCCGAAGTTCGTTAACTCCCTGGAGTCATCTCCATGGGTGCGCCACCCTCATTATCCGCCCCGTTGAAGACGGAATTTGCGCCCAGATGCGCCGGCGCGATCGCCAACAACTGTTCCTTGCGATAAATCAGATTGCTGGCATTGAAAGTCGCGAGTTCAAATCCGTGCCCGTGCGTGATTGCGTCGGTAGGACAAGCCTCCACACAATACCCACAAAATATGCATCGATTGTAGTCGATGTTGTAGACGCGGGCGTAGCGCTCGGCACCCGAAACCCTTTTCTCGGCGGTGTTTTCCGCGGCTTCGATGTAGATGCAATTAGCCGGGCAGGCAGCGGCGCAAAGGAAACAGGCTACACATTTTTCCAGGCCGTTTTCGTCGCGCTGCAGCACGTGCATGCCGCGAAAGCGTTCTTGAAACTTTGCGCCTTTCAGGGGACCGGGACCGTCGGGATAGTTCTCGACGATGGTGGGCTGAAACATCTCCTTCAGGGTGATGGTCATCCCCTGGGCGATGGCTCCGACGTTTTTGATCACCGACATGCTTTGTCATTATAGCGGATGGGCGCAGTTTTCAGCTCTCAGCTGTCAGCAGTGGACTATCAGCTCTCCGCCTTGGTTTTTCAAGACTGGCTACCAAGGTTGGGGGAACTTTCGTGGACGTGGAAACCCTCATGGAATGGTTGAGACTCTACTTGTGCGCTCGGTCGCTGGGCGCCGAATGGCGTTTCAACATATGGCTCGTCGTGGTGGGTATTCTTCTCTTCTTGCTTTCTTCGTGATCCTCCTCACTCTGTTTTCAGCCGGTGCCTCCGGCCAGGAGTCTGGCCGGAACACCTTCTCGTCGGCTGAAAGGCGGGTAGGGGATCGTCCGTATCTGCGGGATCAATTGAATTCGAACTGGAACCAGCGCGGGCGGAGTGTGCCTCGGGGGCAATCGCCGGCGGGGCTGCGGTTTCGGGCCTACCGCCAGAAGATGGCTGTCCGGGCACAGCGCGCGGCGGCAGCTTCTTCGTCGTTTACCAACCCACTCATCGCAAAAGACGCGATGAGTGGGGCACCCGCAACCAATTCGAGTTCCACGGTGTGGGTGCCGGTTGGACCGGCTCCGCTGGCTTCCGATGCTACCGGTGACGGAATGCAGGACTACAACTGGGTTTCGGGACGTGCTACTTCGGTGGTGATTGATCCGGCGGACGCTAGCGGAAATACGGTGTTTTTGGGCGGCGCGTATGGGGGGCTTTGGAAATCGACGAACGCGGGCAGCCTGAATTCCAATCCTAGTTCGGTCACCTGGCAGGCTTTGATCGATGATCAGCCTACGCTCGCGGTGGGGGCGATTGCTTTGCAGCCGGGGAACAGCAACGTCATTCTGGTCGGAACCGGAGAGACGAACAGTTCGGGCGATTCTTATTACGGCCTCGGAATTCTGCGGTCCGCGAATGGTGGTTCGACGTGGACCGAGATCACGGGGATAGGACCGACTCCGGATCAATCTTTTCTGGGAATTGGTTTCAGCAAGATCGCATTCAGCACCGCGAATCCCAGCCTCGTGGTGGCGGCGACGGCTGGCGACAACGGGCTGAACCTGGGACTCGAAGAAGATGGGAATTCGACGGCACGCGGACTGTACTACTCGCGGGACGCCGGAGTAACGTGGAATCGCGTCACGCTGTCAGACGGTGCGGTTCCTGCCTCGGCTACGGCGGTGACTTACAACTCGAGCCAGGGCGCTTTCTACGCTTCGATCCGCCGGCACGGGTTGTACTCTTCGACCGATGGCCAGCACTTCACACGACTGACCGCGCAACCTATGGCGAGCCTTGCCTCGGCAAACTGCCCGGCTGGATCGAATGCCAGCACTTGCCCGATTTATCGCGGCGAGTTCGCAGTAGTGCCCGGACGTAACGAGATGTACGTGTGGGTGGTCGACGTGAGGACGGATGACAATGGAAATCCGGCGCCGGTTGACGAGGGGATCTGGAGGTCTACAACCGGAGGAACGAGTTGGACACCGATTCCGGACAACGGCATTACGAACTGCGGCGACAGCGCATTTGGTCCCGACAGCGGCTGCGGGGTGGAGCAGGGATATTACAACCTGGAGCTGGCGGCCGTCCCCAATGGGGCGGGAACAGATCTATACGCGGGTGCAATCAATCTTTATAAGTGCACGATTGCGTCGGGCACGACCTGCACACAGGGCGACTGGATCAATCTTACGCACATGTATGGGTGCAACCCCGGGCCGCTCGGGGCGCCGGCGCACGTGCATCCGGACCAGCACGGAATCGCGTTCATGGTGGCCGGTGGCAAAGCAGTCGGTTACTTCGCTCATGACGGTGGCATCAGCCGGACGCTGGACGGCTATGCCGGGTTGAACACGGGAAGTTGTGCGGGG
>Ga0187817_10000197_pt1 | contig 23193 bp, 18 predicted proteins | sample NC_wetland_sal_i_17_FD_132431 | JGI IMG/M metagenome (GOLD analysis project Ga0187817, IMG submission 132431) | Wetland sediment microbial communities from Neuse River Estuary, North Carolina, USA - SO4_2 | ecosystem: Environmental > Aquatic > Freshwater > Wetlands > Sediment | place: USA... | reverse complement strand
TGCCGCCGATAGCAGTGGTATCCAGGTTTGCGTCCGCATTGTGATAATAGAGGGTGCCCACGATTACAGCCTGGTCCGAGGTAAGCGTCTTTAGGTACGCGCTCAAGTTCGCCGCGTTCGCTTCGCATTGTGTAGCGCCGGATACCGGGAGGAGCGTGAAGCGGTCGAGCACAACGACCAGATAGGTGCTATCGGACGGGCATGCGCCGACAGTCGAGTCCGGAAGGGTTTCGTTACCGATCTGGATCCAAGGCGTATTACCCTGCCAACCCCCAGGAGTCAATGTGTTGAAGGTTACGGTCGGGGGAGTAAAGTTGGTGTCAGCGATACCGTTGCCGGCCATTTGGGCGGCAAGGCGGCTTGAGCTTCTGTACGATGCCGAAGTCGCTTGGATTTGCCGACCTCCGACATTGAATCGTAGGCGCGAGCTGGCGAGGGTGCCATCAGCATTTGTCGCAGTCGCATAAAACACATTCTTTCCACGTCGCAGGCCATCGGTTGGGGACAGTGTGGCAGTTGCGCAGACGCCCTCCGAACGGGTGCACTCGGTCGCCCTAAACGCCGTGCTGACATCCGTTCCGTTCAGAACGGCCTTTAACGACCCGAGTTGAGCTCCGGTGGGTAGCGTGAGTGTAATCGTTTTGCTGTCTGTGGTTCCCTCTGGGAGGCCTTGTGAGGATTCATGAATCCACAGGCCATTGTTGGGTGGAGCGATGGGGCGTGCATTGATGGCCGCTGTCGCAGCATTGGCCGCCGAGTTGGCGGTGGTTTCCGCTAACGCAATAAACGATTGACAGGCGAACACGACGCCGGTCAGCAATGACAACATTCTCGTGAGCTTCATGATATTCACTCCTTTAATTTCCTTCGAAAAGTTGGCCTGGTGCCCGGAGCGCGCGGAATCGGTCATTTCGTTCGAGCGAAACCGTTGCCCCGAGTCCTCCCGCGTGAGTCTCTGAGAGATCAAGCGCGGGGACCTGACTTGGATTTTGCAAGTGCGCGGCCAATCCTAAGTAGAAGAAACGACAAGACGTTAGCGAGGATAAAAATCGCGATGTCTTCGGAATTTCTCGAAACCTCGTGAAAGATCCGTGATGGCCTCGAAGCAGGTCGCACGTTGCGTGAGTGATCGAGAATGGATCACTGGGACTGAGGACTATGAGTAGGTTAGCGAATATCGCGTCACTCAGGCGTGAAGATCCTATCTACTATCGGTCATCGGTCCCGCTGTTCCGGTGCTAGAATCCGTTCAATAAAAGGGGGCCAGACAGTGCAGGCCGAACCGTTACTCTCTCTTGCCGCTGCCGTCGCTGGCGAACACTCTACTGGGAACGTTTTGAATTCGATCGTGCATGGGCTTGCTGCACAGCACGGAGTAGCGCTGGCGCGGATGTGGCTTCTTTCGCCCGGTGACACGTGCGACACCTGTTTTCGCAAAGCCGAATGCGACAATCACGCCCAATGTCTTCATCTGGTCGCTAGCGCGGGTGCAGCACAAAACTCTCCGGGAGAGGATTGGACCTTCCTCCAGGGGCAATTTAGAAGGATCCCGTTAGGCCACCGGAAGGTTGGAGAAATCGGGACGACCGGCAAGTCGATACTGATCCCTGATTCTGCAGCGGACAGCGAGTGGATCCGGCGTAAAGAGTGGGCCGAACGAGAGGGCATACGTGCTTTTGCGGGGTACCCACTCGTTGCCCGCGGCGAGATCCTTGGAGTGTTGGCCGTATTCAGCCGCGAGGCCCTCTGCCAGCAGGACTTTGCATGGCTACGAATCTTTGCGGATCAGGTCGCCGTTGCCATCACGAATGCCCGGGCCTTCGAAAAGATACAGCAATCCGAAAGAGCCCTCATCGAGCGTGAACGCCAACTGCAACAGATCGTCGACATTGTTCCGCAACACATGGTTCTTCTGGAGACGGACTTCAGTAGCTCTTACGGAAATCACACCGCGCGCGACTATTTCGGCCAGGCAGAACGGACGTCCCCAACCGACTTCGTCAACACGACAACCCATCCAGAAGATGCGGAAAGGCTCTTGTCCTGGATATTGCATACCATGAGCGGTGATGAAGCAGCCGAGACCGAAGCACGAATCCGAAAACGCGATGGCCAGCATCGCTGGTTTCTTCACCAACTTACGCCGCTACGCGATGACCGCGGAACCGTCACACGGTGGTGCTTGACTCGGGTTGATATAGACGATCGAAAGCAAGCAGCGGAGCGCGCGCAGAGGGAAAATTTGGCGCTGCGAGAAGAAATCGACAAGGTGTCGATGTTTGAGTCGATCGTCGGGACTTCCCCCGCCCTGCAAGCCGCGCTGGCGCGCGTTGCGAAAGTTGCGCGAACCGACTCTACCGTTCTGATCACGGGGGAAACCGGCACGGGAAAAGAACTTATGGCGCGCGCCATCCACAAACGGTCGCTGCGCTCCGATCGGCCGTTCGTGAGCGTGAACTGCGCAGCCATACCCCACGACCTGATCGCCTCGGAATTGTTCGGGCATGAAAAAGGTGCATTCACGGGTGCTCTGCAGCGACGTTTGGGCCGCTTTGAGTTGGCCGAAGGGGGAAGTATCTTCCTCGATGAGATCGGAGAGCTTCCTGCGGAAACCCAAGTTGCTCTCTTGCGCGTCCTGCAGGAGAGGGAGTTTCAGAGAGTTGGCAGCAATCTATCCCTACGCGCCGACGTGCGGGTGATCGCAGCGACCCATCGTGACTTGCCAGAAGCCATTAGGGACGGCACATTTCGTAACGACCTGTACTACCGGATCAATGTCTTTCCCGTCGAGATTCCTCCCCTGCGCGAACGAAAGGAAGATATTCGATTGCTGGTCGAGTATTTTATTGACCGCTATGCCAGCAAGACAGGAAAACAGATCCGGCACATCGCAAGAAGGAGCATGGACCAATTGCAGTCCTATGCCTGGCCGGGAAACATTCGGGAACTGCAAAACGTGATCGAGCGTTCCGTAATACTGTGCGACACCGAGAACTTCTCTGTAGATGAGAGTTGGCTCTGTCTTCAGCCCAAGTCCGGTCGAGTGCTGGCGCACGAGATGATTACTCAGGAGAAGGAGTCTATCGAATCGGCTCTTACGGAATGCAAAGGCCGCGTTTCCGGGCCATCGGGTGCCGCTGTCAAGCTTGGAATGCCACCATCCACGCTGGATTCTAGAATCCGAGCCCTGAAGATCGATAAACGGCGCTTTCATAACGCCTGATTTTCTTTCAATTTCCTTCAAGTGCGTCGCGGCGAGCGGTATCACTCTGGAACGGATTCTTCGGCTGCCTTTTCCGCGCCGATCCATTCGCGAATATAAGCGGGACAATTCTGCAAACTGGCCCCGCCGGCTTCCCAATTCGCCAGAAAACGGACAACGTCCTGATCTACGAGTCTTACGCCTGTCAAATCGAGGATCAAGTTCTGAATGGTTCCCTCAGATGCAAACACCTTTTCCAGTTCATTTAAGTGTTCGCCCTCCAAGCGACCGCTAAGGCTCAGAACAACTTGGCCTCGACCTTCCATTCGGTTAACTTTCCACATGAATGCTCCGCACCTTTCTGCTTGCCTTTGTCTTGGCTTCTAACTTTGCTGAGCAATATGCAACTACGATGCCAACTCGGCGCGTTGAAAGGAAACTCCTTTCGAACTGTAGGAATCGACGACCAGCTCCAACCCGCGATTCTTCGTCAAACGGACCAGACCTTCCGCTAGCGAGACGACCCAGCCTTGAACCATGGTCTTGCGGATAGCAGCGAAAGATCGCTCCGGTGAGTGCACTGAGTATCCGCTATAGCTACAGGGCAGGAACCATCTCGCAGCCCCGTTCGCCCAGATCCTCCAATAACCCGCTGTCGGACAGATCCATGGGGCGAGAGTTCTTCCAGTCGTAGTGGACCAGTTGGCGGACGCGGTCTACAACCTCCCGGTCACGTACTTCGATCGCAAGTTCCCGCCGGCTATTGAAGCTGCCAGGAGCAAGATTGATCGAACCGACGATGGCACGTGCCCGGTCCGCATACATCAGCTTGGCGTGCAGTTTGAGGCCATGTATCTTATGAACTTTTGCACCAACATCGTCGAGGATGCGTAGGCCCGCTACTCCTTCAATGAGTTTCTCTTCCTTCAATACGTGGGGTGGGCGCGCCATGATGTGCACGTTGACTCCGCGGCGGTTTGCGCGCACGAGATGTTCGATGATGAGCGGATCCTGGTAGCGCTCGTTTTGCACCCACAGCGAGTGCTTGGCATCGTCGATGAACTGCGAGATCCTCTGGCGTGCATTGCCGACACACCAGATCATGTGCGAACAATCGCCCGGATTAAAAGGACGCCTCGACCAGTCCGCTTCGAAACATTCGACGATTTCCTGCACCTCATGCGCGTGCGAAGTGACGACAGCGTAATCACGAGTTTCAGTGAGGTTCCTCGTCTCCCAATTGAGCGACATGATCCATGCCGATTTCTCATCGACAATCATCGATTTTTCATGCGTCACTTCGAAGACCGGCGTGCTATCGATGACTTCGACGCCTGCGCTGGCAAGGTGCGCATGAGTTTCCTGATTCTCGGTCTTGCCATTGCGTCGTGTCGGGTTCAGCATGACCCGCACCTGGACGCCGCGGCGGTGCGCCTTGATCACAGCGGACAGAATGCGCGAATCAGAGAAGACGAACATTTTAATTCGCAGCGAAAGTTTGGCTTGATCGATCGCGTCGAGTATGGGACGCACCGTATCATCAGGGAAAGCAACTAGATAGCGTGACACTGTTTCTCTTCTCCTTTTGGCTAAGCGAGCGTGGCTTGCGGAACGAGGCCAAGTTGCGAAGCGTCTTGCGCCGTTCCGCTCTGGAACTGCGTGCGATATAACGCGGCGTAAATACCGTTTCTGGCGATCAACTGATCATGCGTGCCGCTCTCAGCGACGACGCCTGCGGAAATCACAATAATCTGGTCGGCATCGCGGATCGTGGCCAGCCGGTGCGCGATGGTGATGACCGTGCGGCCCTTCATGAGCTGGTCCAGCGCATCCATGACGAGCCTCTCCGACTCGGCGTCGAGAGCAGCGGTCGGCTCGTCGAGAAGCAGGATGGGGTTGTTTCTCACCATGACGCGCGCGATGCCGATGCGCTGGCGCTGGCCTCCAGAGAGCGTAAGGCCGCGTTCGCCGACGAGTGTGTCGTAGCCGTGTGGCATGCGCGCAATGAACTCGTGCGCGTTGGCCAGCCGTGCGGCTTCGACGATCTCCGCCTGCGTGGCGCTGGGACGGCCGAAGGCGATGTTCTCAAGGATCGTTCCGCGAAATAACACAGTGTCCTGCAGGACATAGCCGATGTGATCGCGCAGGGAGTGAAGTTTGTACTGGCGCACGTCGTGTCCGTCGATGACGACCTTGCCGGCCATGACGTCATAGAAACGCGGAATCAGGCTGACGATGGTGGACTTGCCGCCTCCGGTCGGACCTACGATCCCGATTCGCTGTCCCGGCTTGACGAAAAAGCTGACATCCTTCAAGACTGGAGAATTTTCCGGATAGGCAAACGCGACATTTTCGAAGATGATCTCACCCTTGATGTTGCGGGGCTCGATCGCGTCCCCATGCTCGGGAATGACGGTATCGGTTTCGAGAATCGCGCGGATACGGTCAACGCCAACCGCGGCCTGGGCAATTGCGTTGGTCGTGGTCGCCAGATCCTTCACCGGCTTGAAAAACTTCGCGAGATACGAGAGATAGACAGTCAGGGCGCCCACGGTCATGGTTCCCGCGAGAATCAGATCGGAGCCCCGGCTCAGGACGAAGGCATTACAGATGGCAACCGTGGTCGCGACTGCCGGCGTGAGCAGAGACTTTACGCGGCGGGCCGCGAGTGCGGCTCTCACAGCAGCGCTACTCGCGCCGGCGAGTTGCTCTTCTTCGATTTTCTGGCCGTCGAATGCCTTGATCACTGGCATTGACTCCAAAGCCTGCTGAACGACGGCCACAATGTTCGCCTGCTCGTTACGGACTGAGTGCATGGCCTTCTTAATCACCTTCTTGAAGCGAAACACAAAGAACAGCAGAAACGGTGTGACTGACGACGCGATCAGAGTGAAACTCCAGTTGAGCCAGAACATCAGGACCAGCATGCCCGCAATCGTGAGCGTGTCGACAAGGATGTTCAGAGTGGATGAGGACGAGAATGCCTGAATGGTCTGGACGTCAGTCGTGATCGTGCTGAGGAGCGCACCGATCTGATGCGTATCGTAATAACCGAGCGAGAGGCGCTGAAGATGATGGAACGTCCGCACTCGAAGATCGTGGGCAACGTATTGGCCGACGCTCTCGGTGAAATAGTTGTCCACATAGCCGGCGATGGCGCCGATGACGGCAATCAGGACTACAGCAGCCGCTGCCAGCAAGGCGATGTGCGTCTTACTTTCGTTCCCGAGCGCAGAGCCCAGCAAGTGACGCAGCCAAAGCGGGAGCCGGCGGCCGCCGGCAACGTTATCGATAATGATTTTCAGAGGCCAAGGAGCGGCGAGACTCATCACGGTTTCGACCATCATGGCGATCAGGATGATGACGAGTGTTCTGCGATAAGGCCGGACGAGTTGACGAATCAAGTTCCACATAGAATGCTCACTTGCTGGTTTCGAGGGCATCGTTCGTAACCTGCGGTTCTTTGGTTCCTGCTGACGGCGTTGCTTGGGCCATCTTTGTTTCTGCTGTCGCACGTGCCTGGGCGGCATCGGCTAAGCGAATCGCCGCGGCTGCGGCTGCGAATCTCACTTCGCGCTTGGAGTCGCAGAGTCGGGGCTCAACTCCCGACAGCAGGGATGGATCTCCACGCTTGGCGATGGCTTCCAATGCGGCCACACGCAGGATCCAATTGCGGTTCTGGCTTGCGGTCAGCAGCAGCTTGCCGGTGCGCGGGTCGGGATCTGTCGCGAGAACGGAAATCAAGGCGGCCTTTGCTGCGGCGCCGTCTTTCTTGTCTTTCATGATCGTTTGCCAGGCTTCCCAACCGATGCCAGCGAACGGGATGTAGCCGATTCCTTCGTTGAATCCCATTTCCGCCAGTTGCTTGGGATCGTGGAGAACTTTCATCTCCTGGGCGATCATGCCGATGTCGTTCTTGCGCTCGCCGGTGTAGACCTCGTAATACACGTCGTAACACACAGGATCGTTGAGGGAACGTAGAGCGTGCGCGGCCGCCATGACGACCGACAGGTTCTTATCGTTGAGCGCCTGCTTCAAGCTTGCAGACACACTGGACACATGCATCTGGCCCAATGCTGTTGCGGCTGCCGCGCGGACTGCACTGTTGGTGTCTTTCAAGGCATTTTCGGCGAGTTCAGCGGCGTGAGGATCGTCGGGGATGAGGCCCAGGACTCGGACGGCAGCTAATCTCTGTCCGGGACCCTTCTGCCCAAGACCGGCTTCGAGGAGAGGCCACCGCTGGCTCGGGGCCGTCTGCGCGAAACACTCGACGGTCAAGAGAGTGGTAGTAGTAACAAGGAGCAGAAGGGAGTGCGTGACCGCCCGGACCGTCAACATCTTCTTCTTTGAATTGTGAGGTAACACTCTAAACTCCTCGGTACAGCCGTCACCGCTGACGCGTACCTAATCGCAAACTGCCTGCCAAATCCAATTCACTGAAAACAGGAAACTTAGGTGGTTTGTATTGCTTCACCTGCTCGGAAATTCACGAGAGTTCGCGAGCCCCTCAGGAATGCGGCATCAGCGCCAAACCCTGGTTATCAAAACGGTGAGGCTAACGGCCTGCACGACCATGCATGTCAACTGTGCCTCAGAAAAGCGCCCGTATCGCGGGCGAGCACTGGTAGTGCGATAGCAATCCAACACGAACCGGACAATCGCATACAGGGACAGATAGACCCAAAAGACGGCCCAAGCCGCACCCGGAATTTGCCAGAGCACAAACACCATCGTTGCAAAGAGTGTTGCCTGGGCAGCCGATTCAACGAGTTGTATGGGAAATACACGAGTGCCGGGGTTTGGACTGGGAGAGAATCTTCTGCAGCCATGATCGGTCGATTCAAAAATCGACGCGGGATAGAGGACTCCGATCTCGGAGGGCTTCCCAAAGCAGCACCCCCCAAGGAAGCATGCAATACGAGCGACACAGCCGTAGAGCGGCATCAGTGTGCCGAGAAATGCGAGTGCAAGCGATATGGGCTGCCTGAATATAAGACTCACGACCAAGAAACACGGGAGAATGATCATCAGGCAATCTTGAAGAAACGAACGGGTCGCCCTTTTCCGGAAGATGGCCTTTATCTCCAGTACGAGCTTATACATCAGCAACGCGGCAAGTAGGGCGACTCCGAGGCCTAGTCCGGAGACATTCGGGAAGCGATTGGAAAAAACCCATGCATAGATTAGCGCCGCTGCCATGGCGACGTCGGAGATGATCCAATAAGGCCTATACCGAACGCCGAAAATGGTAACCCGATTTGCATGGATCACAATGGTGTCTAGAAACGCCGGCCAGCCTTCTCTCGTGGTGAATTCCACGGGGCCAGGCCGCACGTAACATCGACGATCTGGTAGCGATCGCAGCGAAAGATCGAGGGGACGAACCTTAGAGGCGTCTGTTCCCTGAATGGTCGTATGCATCTCGTCACATCTCTTTCCGCGCTCTGAAACTCTTTACCTCGACCTTGCAGCGTCTTTTGAATGCAATCCGAAGTCCATGAGCAATCGACCGAAAGCTGACCCGGTTGTCGCCTTGTTCGAACTGCAGACCATTGCTCGGAACTCCTAGCTGTTGTGACCGCTCACGGTTTGCGAAAAAACGACGCGTTCGGCGTATTTACTACCTGCAACACGGGCGCCTTCACCGCAAACATCGACCCCGAGAAGATGACTACGCCGATGTTCTTCAGCCGCGAGAGGACATGCTCAGTGACGGTCATCGGATTACTTCTCCGGCGCTCGGCATCGCAACCGTCGCTGCCGCCTCCCGCTTGAGTTCCTCGACGCTGACCGTGCCACTTGCTCGACGAGTCATGCGTGCCGCGTTATCCGGAGCGTAGGCGTTAGCCGCAACCGATCGAATCGTTGTGCCAGTACTCGCGTTCAACTCCAGCCGGGCATCGTAGATGGCGGCAAGTGCATCAAGGCGAGAGATCATGTCGCGCGTTGCGGCGAGTTTCAGGTCACGCGCTTGTTCAGGCGTAAGCTGTCGAGCTTCCACTTGTGCAGAAATCTTCTGCAAGTCGGCGTGAACTTCCCGGAGCAGTGCGTCAACGCGCGCGGCGTAACCCTGGGCTAAGCCAGAAGCGGCGTCACCATTCGAGGCCTGATTCGGACTTGCCGCCTTCTGCGCAGAGGCTGGAAGTAGGGCAAGAATTATGAGAGCGAGACACACTGTATTCTTCATTGCATTGTTCCTGTGAATTGTCGTTCGTCGCACTTAGCCTTCTTCTGAGAGTTGCTGTGTTAACCAATCGCGTCGCGGCGGGCTTCCTCTGGCTGATCTCCCGCTGACCTGGTGATAATGATCGCCCCTCACCAGATGCAAGTTGCGCGCCAAGTCGCAAGTGCTTGGAAGCAGTGCTCTTGCGGAGTTAGGAGGGTCCCGACGATCAGGAAAAGTCACGAGATCTCGTGAGCATGGCGGCTGACTCGGCAAAGCTGGGGCGACGCGAATTCGGCGGCGCGCTACGTTTCTGGCAGGGGGTGAGCCCCTTCTCGGCAACAAAGAGGTGGTACAAGCCCTAACCCCGAGGATGAATGTAATAATATTGTTGCCAACGATTTGGAAGTTGCGCCAAGGCGCAGTCGAGAAACGCCTGGAAGCCGTATGACGTTGCCATCACGCACGACGGTAGCACGGCTGTTGCTGTTAGTCCTTTGTGTCGTCCTGAATAATTGCCAATCTCGAAAAGCCAAAACACCTTCGATTGAATTCACCAAGGTCCCGCCGGCGGAGCAGGGCGGTCCCGAGAAAGTCGGGACAATAGCGGGGCGTGTTCACGGTTCCCATCCAGGAGAACAGATTGTTATCTATGCGCACAGTGGACCATGGTGGGTGCAGCCTTACTACGATCATCCATTTGTCCCGATTCAATCGGACGAAACCTGGAGTACCGCGACACACCTGGGACTTGAGTACGCTGCCTTGTTGGTGGATGCCGGATACCATCCATCTCCTACTTTGGACATGGCGCCCACACCCGGCGGTTCCGTGATTTCGGTCGCAATCGTAAAAGGCGAGGGCCCGGCAACGTTCGCTCCTACCAGACCCATCAAGTTCAGCGGCTACGATTGGGCGGTACGCACAGTTGCCAGCAATCGCGGGGGAGCGTACAACCTGTACGATCCCGAGAACGTGTGGACGGATCCGAGCGGCGCCCTTCATATGCGGATCACGAACAAGGGCGGCCGCTGGTACTGCGCCCAGTTGGCTCTAACCCGCAGCTTGGGATACGGCACCTACATTCTGACCGTCCGCGACAGCGCGCACTTGGAACCAGCAGCGGTTCTAAGCATGTATACGTTCGACGAGTGGCATGGAGACCAGTACTACCGCGAGATGGACGTTGAAATCAGTCGATGGGGCGATGCTGCCAGTCAGAACAATGCCCAATACGGCGTACAGCCGTTCTATGTCCCTGGCAACGTATATCCATTCAAAGTTCCCGCGGGCCCCCTGACGTACTCCATGCGCTGGAAATCTGGAAGCGTGACCTTCACAACGGCTCATGCGTCGCACAACGGTACTCCCGGCGCGCTCGTTGCTGAGCACGAATTCACTTCGGGTGTACCCTCGCCGGGTCAAGAGGAAGTCAAGCTGGAATTCTATGTGATTCCCAGCGATAGGTACCCGCTCCAGGAGGGGAGTGAAGTTGTCATCGAGAAGTTCGAATACCTCCCATAGTCCTCATCATCGAGTACGGCGGACATTGTGGTTGGCTGTTGCCGGACTGGCTGTTGTGTGTCGTGGGGTTTTCGCATTTGCGATCGATCCCAACCGGATGGTCTCGCAGTATATTCACGACTCCTGGGGAACGGAGAAAGGATTCCCGGGCGGGACTATTACTTCGATTGCGCAAACTCCCGATGGCTATCTCTGGATTGGAACAGATCGGGGACTGATTCGCTTCGATGGAGTAAATTTCCGTAAGTTCGACGAAGCCAGGCCCGCATCCGTCACGATCGGTCCCGTACGAACACTCCTCACCGACAAGCAAGGATATCTGTGGATTCTGCTACAGGACACCAAGCTCCTGCGTTACCGCGACGGAGCCTTCAATCTCGTACAAGGCGAGGCTGAAAACGGTGTTACCGCCCTAGGACAGTCAACGGGAAGTGGGGTCTTGCTCTCGTCGCTGGCAGTAGGTGTGCTGGTGTACAAAGACGCGAGCTTTGCCAATGCGTCGGAATCGTTGGCGTCAGGGCAAGATCGAAATGAAGCGCGGCCGGACTTTATTTGGTCCACGGGCCTCGCGCTTCACCGGCTGGTTGAACCCAGCGCTGCGGTGATTTCTCTGACGGCAACCAGTGACGGGAAGATATGGCTTGGGACACAGGATCGGGGACTGCTATATCTGCAGGGAGGAAGCGTCCAGCCTGCAGCCCCGGCGTCTCCGAATTTGCGGATCAATTGCCTTCTACCCATCGGGCGCCAGGAACTCTGGGTTGGGACGAACAAGGGCCTGCTGCTCTGGGATGGCAGAGAACTCACCCGCAGGGGAGTTCCTTCTTCTCTCTCCAACGTTGAAGTGCTTTCCATCGTTCGGGATCGCGATTCCAATGTCTGGGTTGGAACGAATCAGACCGTCGTTCGGGTCGCCGAAGGTGCAGTGTCTTCCTTTGCGCAAGATGCGCAATCGAGTGGGGACCCAGTGACTGCGCTTTTCGAAGATCGGGAAGGGAACCTGTGGATCGGCGGTGTGCAACACATCGAGTGTCTGCGAGACAGCGCGTTTGTTACCTATTCCCTCCCGCGCATCGAGAGCGCCGGTGCTTTGTATGTCGATTCCGACGACTACACATGGATCGCCCCGATCGAGGGAGGCTTGTGGTCGCTGAAAGGAGGAACCTACAAGGCTATTACGGCTGCTGGAGTTGCGCACGACGTGGTCTACTCGATAAGCAGCAGCCGAGCAGACGACCTATGGCTCGGACGCCAGCAAGGAGGACTAACTCACCTGCAGTCCATCCACGGTGTGCTCAGCGCCAAGACGTACACCCACTCCGACGGCTTGGCCCAGAATGGCGTTTACGCAGTTCTCGAAGGCCGCGATGGCACAATCTGGGCCGGGACGCTTACCGGCGGCGTCAGTGCACTGAAGAACGGACATTTCACGAACTACACAACGGCAGACGGCCTGGCGTCGAACACGGTGTCGTCGATCGCCGAAGGTCCGCAGGGAACCATCTGGTTTGGGACGCCAAGTGGTCTCACAGAGACCTCGGCGAGCGGCTGGCGAACCTATAAGGCAGCCGACGGATTGCCGTCGGAAGACATCGACTGTCTGTTCGTGGATTCGGCCGGAGCGCTCTGGATCGGAACTGCAGAAGGGCTCGCGTTTCTCAACGCCGGTCACCTATACAGACTCGCGGCAGAGCCCAAGTCTTTGCACGAACCAGTATTCGGAATTGCCGAGGACCAAAATGACTGGCTCTGGATTGCGACCGCCGATCATGTACTGCAGGTACGACGCACCGTTTCAGCCGATAAGATACTGACCGACGCGGACGTCCGGGAGTACGGCCTCGCGGACGGATTGCACGGCACCGAGGGTGTGAAGCGGTACAAGTCCGTGGTTACAGACTCACACGGACGAATTTGGTTTTCCACAAATCGCGGGCTTTCGGACGTCAACCCAGCGCGGGCGACTGGCAATTCGGCGCCGGCCCTTGTTCGGATCGAGGCTGTGCTCGCGGACGGGAATCCGCTCGACAGTGGAAGTCCGGTTCGAGTTCCGGCAGGACGGCAGAAGGTTACGTTTCGGTTTATCGGCCTAAGCCTCGGAGACGCGGAACACGTCCGGTACAAGTACCGGCTGGACGACCTTGATAAGAGCTGGAGTGAGCCGGAAGCGACGCGGGAAGCTACCTACGGTAATCTTGCGGCCGGGCATTACCGATTCCGTGTGCTGGCCAGCAATGGTGATGGCCAGTGGAATGGTACTGAGGCGGCGGTCGACTTCAAGGTTGACCCTCAACTCTGGCAGACATGGTGGTTTCAATTGGCTGTTCTGCTGTGCGCGGGACTCGTGGTACTGGCCGTGTACCGCATTCGCACGGAGCGGTTGACTCGGCTGTTAAGTGTTCGCTTCGAAGAGAGGCTCGCAGAACGGACGCGCATCGCCCAGGACTTGCATGACACGCTCTTGCAGGGAATCTACAGCGCATCCATTCATCTTGATTTGGCAAACAATCGTCTCGCGGAAGACTCGCCGGCGAAACCGGCGGTGCAACGCGGTTTGGATCTGCTGAGGCAAGTCAGCCAGGAGGGCCGCAGAGCCTTGCGCTCTCTTCGTTCCCCACACACCAGCTCCGACAGCCTGGAACAGGCTCTTTCTCTCCTGCCAAGAGAATTTTCTCTGCCGGAGAGCATTGATTTTCTTGTGGCGACCGAGGGCGAGTCGCGAGTACTGCGGCCGTTGGTCCGCGATGAAGCTTATTTGATCGCGCGGGAAGCCGTGATTAACGCATTCCGCCACGCGCGCGCCTCCAGGATTGAAATTGAAGTGGATTATGCATCGCGAAACTTGCGTATCTTGGTACGCGACAATGGCTGTGGAATCGATCCCCAGATGTTGAAAACCGGGCGGGAAGGACACTGGGGACTCTCGGGTATGCGAGAGCGCGCCGAAAAAATCGGCGGAGCACTGGAAGTATCGAGCCGTGTCGATATCGGGACCGAAGTCGAACTCTCGGTTCCCGGACCATTGGCGTTTCAGGATAGCTCCGCGAGTCGATTCTGGAGTTGGTTGCCCCGCCCGCACGCCGGGAAACGGGAGCACAGCCCGCAGGAGTCAAGTGAGGAACAACCCAAGTGAACGAGCAAGCACAGATTCGCGTTCTCAGCATCGACGATCACCCGCTCGTGCGCGAAGGGCTCGCGGCCCTGATCAACGACCAGCCTGACATGCGCATCGTTGGCCAGGGCTCGACGGGGCACGAGGCAATCAAACTCTTTCGCGATCTCCAACCAGACGTGGCTCTGATGGATGTCCGGCTTCCCGACATAAGCGGAATCGATGCCATGATTACGATCCGAAGCGAGTTCCCTGAGGCACGGGTCCTCATCGTGACGTCATCGGAGGGCGATGTGGAAATGCAGCGCGCCCTGCAGGGTGGAGCGCGAGGCTACATGCTCAAAAGCATGCCGCCGAAAGAGTTGCTCGATGCGATCCGCAAAGTGCATGCCGGCAAGAAGGCGATCCCAACCGAGATTGCCACTCACTTGGCGAACCATATGAGCGACGAGGCTCTAACCTCGCGCGAGGTCGAGATCCTGCAGCAGGTTGCCGAAGGCAACCGCAACCGCGACATCGCCGAGCGGCTTTTCATCTCCGAGGGTACCGTCAAAGTTCACATCAAACACATCATGGAGAAACTCGGCGCCAACGACCGCACGCAGGCCATCACCATCGCCGTTCGCCGCGGCATTATTCATCTGTAAGCTCCGAATTGAGCCAGACCGAACTTTCCGGGATATAACGAAATACCTCTTTAGTAGTATCCAAAAATTTGGAATTCGGGCGATTCGTCCCTGCCCATGACCGGATATGTTGTGGATGTGGCGCTTTCGGCGTCGCATCTGATGAACAAGATTGCACAGCGGTGGTACGCGACGTTTCCTCATGGCTTGCACAGCGTTGGCCTGCTTCTCTTGCGGACCGCTATTGGGGTGAGGCTTTTCACACAAGGTTATGCCTGCATGCTCGACGCTCATGGCTTGAAGTTCGGAGCATGGGCTCTGGGTTGGCTTGCTCTTGGAACTGGAACCCTGTGTATGCTTGGGTTCCTGACCCCGCTTGCCGCCGGCCTTTCAGCCCTGACCGAGACGGCGGCTTACTTCTGGCACCCGCTCTGGGCGGCGTCCTTTCTGAACTTGTTTACGATTGACACGATTGTTGTCGCGGTCGCGATCGTTTTGTTGGGGCCGGGCGTGATCTCGCTAGATGCCTACCTGTTCGGCCGTCGCAAGATCGTCATTCCTCGTGTAGCAAGGTCGTAATCCACGGTCGCTCTCCGCATCGGCCTTCCTTTCGATTGCTGTCTCAACCCACGCGTCTTCCCTGAATATGTCGGCGCGAATATCCGAAAGTGGTATCTCGCAGATATCCCGCAGCGATACTGAAAAAACTGCTTATCGCAAGATGCGCTCCTTGCGCAACAGGCTGCATAGTAGCTTCTGTAATCAAGAAGGTTCACATCGCTGTGGAGAGTTGCAATGAACTACTTAGTTTCCGACGTTGAAGCAGCTTCGATTCCAATAGCAGAAACCCAGGAATTTGACTTCACGCACTCTGACCAATCGGCGGCGCCAATTCTGAATGTTCAGGTTTTGAAGAACCTGATGAACGCCGATTCCGGCGTTTACGTCAGCGCTCGTCACATCGAGCAGATCATGGATGCCGTGCCGCAGCACATGTTCATTTTGGAGTCGGATGCGACTCTGACGTTTCTCAATCGCGCGGCGCGCGAATACCTCGGACGCATTGACGTCTGCACTCCAGCCGAGCGGCTGCGTGCCATCATCCATCCCGACGATTTCGACGGACTCCTGGATGCATATCGCGATGCCATCGCGCACGGCATTTCCATCGAGGCCGAAGCCCGCGTACGAAACAGGAATGGACAGTACCGCTGGTTTCTGCAGCAGATGTTCCCCTTGCGCGATGAAACTGGACGGATTGTCCGCTGGTGCGGCACGCGCGTCGATATCGACGAGCACAAGGGATCGAAAGAGCAGGCAGAACGGGAGAACCTGGCGCTGCGGGAAGAAATCGATGCGATGTCGATGTTCGAAGAGATCGTCGGCACGTCGCCTCGCTTGCAGGCGGTGCTGGCGCGCGTTGCCAAAGTGGCGCCGACCGACTCCACCGTTTTGATCACGGGCGAAACCGGCACCGGCAAGGAGCTCATTGCCCGGGCCATTCATAAGCGCTCCGATCGTGCACACCGCCCGTTCATCACCATCAACTGTGCCGCCATACCGCGTGACTTGATCGCTTCCGAACTGTTTGGACACGAGAAGGGTGCTTTCACCGGAGCGCTGCAACGTCGCATTGGCCGCTTTGAGATGGCCGAGGGTGGCACGCTGTTCCTCGACGAAATCGGAGAACTGCCCGCGGAGACGCAGATTGCTCTGTTGCGCGTTCTTCAGGAAAGAGAGTTCCAGCGGGTTGGCAGCAATCAGACGATTCGCGCCAACGTCCGCGTCATTGCGGCTACACATCGCGATTTGCCCGCCGCGATTGAAGCCGGCACATTCCGCAGTGATTTGTATTACCGCATCAACGTGGTTCCGCTGGAAGTGCCCTCACTGCGCGAGCGGAAGGAAGACATTCGCCTGCTGGTCGAATACTTTATCGCCCGTTACGCCGGCAAGGCAGGGAAACAGATCCGGCACATTGAGAGAAGGAGCCTGGACCGGCTCCAGTCCTATTCCTGGCCCGGCAATATTCGCGAGCTGCAGAACGTCATCGAACGTTCGATGATCCTGTGTGACTCCGAGAGCTTTTCGGTGGACGAGAGCTGGTTGTCGACGGCGCAACGTTCCCGGCCGCTCGCGCAAGAGATGGTTTCGCAGGAAAAGGAAGCCATCGAGGCTGCGCTGGCGGAATGCAAAGGCCGGATTTCCGGAACCTCCGGCGCGGCCGCAAAGTTGGGCATGCCGGCCTCGACTCTGGACTCCAAGATCCGCGCGCTGAAGATCGACAAGCGCCGGTTCTATACGAACTAACTCTTGATCATAGGTTTCCCTCCATCCAGCTGCGGCGAAGTAAGGCCCACTCCCAGGTGCGGCCGCCGCAGCCCCCTCCTTTTCTGTCAGCGACAAATTTGGTGCACTCAAAGAGTCATCCCAGGTTGCAATCCGATGGTTGTGATTGCGGAGACTCGCGCTGGTTTCTCTCGTCAAGCTTTCTTGCAGAGGGCGCTTTGAAGAGCTCTTCCCAAGCATCGTAGGAATACTCAGCCGAGCAACCCCAATCTCATTAGGACACTCGCTTCGCTCGCGGGACCCTTCGGCTGCGCTCAGGGCAAGCTGCGTGCGCCCTACACGGGTTGTGTCAGTCCACCGAACTGGAATGGGATTATCGTCGCCGAGTGAACGAAGCCATCAGATCTGATCGCGAGTGTTACTGCGTCACTGCTGCAGTCGCATGATCACATTCGCACTCGGAGTCCTCAGCGAACGCGCCCTCTTTTCGGATGAGAAGACAGCTTCGCACGGCGGGCTTTGGCCGATAGCTCGAGACTAGCCGTGCCACTACGACCGCGACGAAGAAGATGCCAGACATGCTTTCAAGGGCAGCGACCATACGCACGTAAGGATTCAGCGGCGCAATGCCTCCGTAGCCTACGCTGGTCAGGGTCACCATACTGAAATAGAGAAATGTTCCGCTCTGCGTCGACGTGATTGCCTGGTTGAAGGCGTGGTCGACAAAACGATTCAAAATCCAGTAGACCTGCGAGAAAGCCGTCGCGATAACGAGGTAGCCGATGAAGGCTTCGGAGATCGCACCGCGAGGGCTGCGGAAGTCAGAACGAAAGTGATCGAGGATCGCCCACAGGACTGAACACGAGAACACGAGGCCCACCAGCGGAGACAGGTTTGCGTAGGCCCCGCGCCGGTTGCCGAACGCTTCGACGATTCTTGTGATCATCCAAAGCGCAGCAACGGGCAGCACAATCCGGCGAACAATCCTGCGGTTTGCCAGATGGACGATGCCGGCAAGCACCATCAGCAGCACCGCGAGTCCGAACAGGGCACCAACTCGCGGATGCATATCTGCCAGCGGCGAGGCGAGCATCTCGGCCACCAGCGCCCACATGAGGATTTGTACGCGATACCGGGCAAAGAAACCGGAGAGAGACCGTACGCTTTTCATGATTTGCTCCAGTGCGATTTCAACTTCGGGCCCTTTCTCTTATTCGACCGGCGACCAATCGTCGGTCGGATTGAATTCCTGAATGTGGGCAGCGATCGTCGCCGTGTCCGGACCGAGATCGCGCTCATACACCACGCCATCGCGGCCGGTCATGAAGGTCATAACGCCGGTTTCTCCGTACTTCACGGGTGTTGCCAGGATGGCGAATCCGCCGGTCATCTTGCCGTTCACGACGTAGCTCTTGGCTCCGCCGGGGGCTTCATTGCCTTGCGCGGTCAGGATGCGCAGCGAATAGCCGTCGATGACCAAAGGCTGATCCGGAGTAAGCGACGCCAGCGACGATCGCGGGAATTCGCTGAGGTTCGCCAGCGGGCTTGAGTTTGCCTTACCGGACGCCGGCCAGTACAACCCGTCCTGCTTGCCCGACGAACTGATGATGCGCTGCGCGTACTCGGCCGAGTCGACGCCATGAAAATATGAATCCTGCGCACCGGCGAGCGCCGAGCAAGCGTCGATCGTCAACAGTTCGTTTCGTCCAATGTCGCGCGCCCGGACTTCCTGGGCGCCGGCCACCGCATCGAAATACCACTTACCCCATGAATTCTTCGCGAGAGGCACAGGGAATGCGAAGTTGTCGGGTCCGATGTAGAGCACGGAACTGCCGTCGGTCATATCGACCCAGCGATTCATCTTGCCGTACTTCGCGGCAAACGCCTGCAGGGCTGCCTGATCGGCTTCCCGATCTCCGGTGCTCAAAAGGATCCTTGTGTCGGCTCCCAGAATCTTGTCCACCTCGGCTTCGTTGGCGCTCCGAGCTGCCTTAGCCAGCGCTGCGCCAGCCTCAGCCGGGGACTGAAAAGCAAGCTCAGCCTGGGCTCGCGCCGAGTTCTTCGTCTCGAACCTCACTACTACGAGCACTAGGACGGCGACCGCCAGCATTCCCACTGCAACCCTTTTCCATATCTTCATTTTGTTTGTGTTCGGTTCCATGATTGATCTCCTTCGAAAGTTCTTATTAGTCTCGTTCTTTACTGACCGGGCAGGCGCGACTACCGGCGACGTCCGCCGCCTCCACCGCCGAACGAGCGGTGTTGAACGGGAGCGTGTTCTCTGGCCATACGCGGCTGGGCGCTGCGTCCGGCCATGCTGTTACGGCCGCGATTGCTTTCCATGCGGTTAGCCCCACCATCACCGGAGAAGCGGGAGCGGCTCTGCTCGGCGCCCATGGAGTGGTTGTCTTCGCTACGGCTTTGACCAAGCACCTGACCACCACTTTGGCTCGGGCGCTGCATGCTGCTGTTGCCGCCAACCGTCCCATTGCTGGCGCTGCGAGGCGTTGCGCCCAACGTGTGCTGGGATGCGGCTGCATTCGGATTCTGCACACCGCCGTTGCCACCAATCAGGCCGTGGTTGCCATTATTTCCGCCATTGGGCGTATTGCTCCCCGTGCCCTTGTCGGGATGCCAGCCGCCATCGGGACCGAAATACCCATTCGGGTGGTATCCGCCGTTCGGGCCATAGTGCGTGTCTGCACCAGGCTTGTAGTTGCCGTCGGGGTGAAAGGTGCCATTGTTTCCATACCAGGCATGGTTTTGGCTTCCGGCCGCACCACCACTCCAAGGGTGATAGCCGTTGTAGTTCGTGTTATTCCACGTCCGGTTGTTGATGTATGTGTTGTGGTTGTAGATGATGGTCGTCCCGCCGCCACCGCGACAGCATCCCCAGTTCACGTTCCATGCGTGCCAGCCCCAGCCGAAGCCTCCGCCCCAACCTCCGCCCCCGAACCAGGCACCAATCGTGATCGGAGCTCCGAAGTAGATGCCAACCGATGCGACAGGCACCGGCGGAGGCACATAAAGCGGCACGACCACGGGCGCGCCGTAAACCACTGTGGGGTTATATTGCGGAACGTAGACGACCTGCGGGTTCGCCGGCTGGATCACGATCGTATTGGGAGCTGACTGGGTGACCGTGACCTGCGAGTTGGATTGCAGCGTCCCTGCTGCCTGCGCTTTGGCGCGCATCGTCTGCACTGCGGCCATCACATTGGACTGCTGATTTGCAAAAGCCTGACCGAGGCTCGATGTCCACGAGAGATTGTGCGCCATGTTATCGAGCACCGACGGAAACTGTGTGAGCGCCTTCACGCTGGGGTCCCAAGATTGCTGATCCACCGCCTGAGCCAGCGCCTGACCGGTCAGGTTCTTGTTCTGCGCGAGCCAGTCGTCGGCATAGGCAACCTGATCGGGATTGGTCGCAGCGGCGAGGACCTGGGCGACAAGCGCATCAGGGTACAGCGCGATGGGAGCAACGAGTGAATCGAGCTGATCTGCCGAGAGAGGCACTGGCGCCGGTGCCGAACTGCCCTGCTGGGTGCCTTGTGTGGAACTATTCGTCGGCTGCTGCCCTCCAGGCTGAGCAGCGGGCGCCTGCGACGGAGATTGGTATGCCGGCTGCGACTGATACGTCGTTTGAGATTGATACGCCGGAGCCTGATACGTGGGAGCCTGGTTGCTCGCCGGCTGATATTCAGTCTGACTTTCTGGCGGAGTCAGAACCGGTTGAGACTGATAGATCGCCCCGGTGCTCGGCGGAACCGGCGCGGGAGTCGTGGCCGGACGCATCGCTTGCCATGCGGCGTGCTTGCCGCGGATCCCATAGGTTCCCGACATCGAATCTCCGTAGATCTGTCCCCAGAAGTGAAGAACAGTTCGGGTAACTGTGTTGAACCGGATGCGATGTCCATTGACCTCACCCTGAATCGGACCCGACTGCACGGGGCCCTCGAAATACCCCGTGATGCGATTGCCGTATTGTGCGATCTGGACGTGCTTGACTACCGTCTCACCGTTCTCAATGCTCGTCGAATAAATCGTCCAGTCGCCCTGCACGTTGTCAGGCGGTTGGTCTGCGAACGCGGTGCTGGCGAAGGCCAGCGCCAGGAGGGTAATCGCCAACTTCAGCGCGGTGTCGGTTCTCTTCATGACATTTCTCCTAAGATTTCTGCGACTTCCTGATTTCATTGCCGCTCGAGGAGGACAAATGCACTTGGCAAACCAAAGTTATCCTGCTGATTTGCTTGGAGTTGTTGCGCCGGTCAGCTCCCGAGGTATCGGGAATTCACGAAATCTAAAGATGAGGGAAAAGGGTCGCCGTGCAGCGCAGAAAGGAAAAGTGACGTGTGACGAGCCCCGCGGCGTTGCAGTACTCGCGAATGTCGTGACGCAAAGTTGGGTGCGGACGAAGTGTCCGCACCCCAATTTTGCTGGGATAAACTTCGAGCGAGTCAGCTTTGCTGGCGATTAAACCGGCCGCGCGGCGCATTGCCTTGGCCGGGCGTTGTCGTGGGGTTCGCTTTCGGCTGGCCCGAGTTCGGTTGCTGCGGCAGGTCGGGTTTGACCGGCGGTGCAGAGGGCTGATTCGGACGAGTGCGTTGATTCCCAGCAGGAGCGGCTGGCCGCCCCGGTCTGGGCTGATTTGATCGGGGCTGATTTGTGCCGGGTTGCTGCGGCGTCGCAGGTTTCGGAGGTTGCACTGAAGGTGGCTGTGGGCGCGTCGGCCTGTTTCCTCCCGGCGTCGTCGGCTGGCTCGGCATTGTCCCCTGGCCGGGCTTCGACTGATTCTGGTCTGGATTCCTTGGCGTGCCTGGTGCGCCCGGACGCCCAGACGGCCGACCTGGTGTCGGATATCCCGGGCTTGGACTCACAGGCCTTCCCGGCGTACTCGGTCTTTCAGGCGTTCCCGTTTTCGCTGGTGGGACCGGTTTGCCCGACACAGGACGGCCGGGGAGATTATTCGGACGCCTAGGCCGGGGCGCCGGATTGCTTGGCGGACGGTAATGCGGTGGGCGATAGCCCCAATTGCCGCGATAGCCGGGACGATTGGCCCAGACTACGGGCCGCGGATGATACCAGTAATGCGGCGCACGATATGGGTTGCCCCAAGCGCTCCAGTAGCCGTGATTGTAATAAGCGCGCCTCGCTCCCCAGTTCCATCCCCACCCTCCCCATCCCCACGGGCGGTTGTCGACGAACAGCGTCCCAATCCCGATCCCCGCGTAGAAGCCAATCACCGGCCTCGCAACCACAGCGCCGGGAGCAGGGCGAACGTAGACCACCGTGGGATCGTATTGCGGCACGTAGACGATTGTCGGATTCGCGGGCTGGATCACATAGATCGTCTGCCCCGCCGATTGCTGCACTTCCACTTTTTGCTGCTCAGTGGTGCGCAGCGCGCCCGAGCCGTATGCCTGAGCCCGCAGGCGTTGAATCGACGCAGTGACCGATCCCTGGTCAGCGGAGAACGCTTGCCCGACTGCCGCATAATCGTCGATGTGCTGTGCCATCATGTCGAGCACTTGAGGAAAGTTCACCAATGCGATGAATGCAGGATCGAATCCTTGCTTTTCTGCCGCGTCGGTGAGCGACGTGCCCGTCAGGCCGGGATTCGCCCGCAACCAGGCGTTGACATCCAGGATCTCCTGCGGGTTCGTTGACGCCGTAGTGATCTGCGACAGCAACGCATCCGAATAAAGAGCGACCGGAGCGAGCAACTGATCGAGTTCCTCCGGCACAGGGGATGCGGCCTGCGCCGAGAGAAGAGGAGCAGCGCCTTGCAGTGCCACGAACAGGATCAGCAGTGACATCAGGATGGAAAGCGGCTTCCCTCGCATAAGTCACATACTCCCTTGATCACTCGACTGCTTCGTCGGAGTTTTCTTGTTCAGTTCAGCCAGCAGCAACCTAGCTGACGGTGGAGCAAGGACCTCTTTGTTGAACACGATGTCGTGTGCGCTGACCTTTCTGCCGTAGAGCTTCTTGTTGGCGGCGTTGTCCGGACGGAGGGTTGAGCCGGAGAGCGAAATTCCGGCAAACAGCCCGCGCGCTCGCGAATACGAAACAATCTCGGCTCGCAGCGTCACGTCGGTTTCAGCCGATAGATTGCGTCCGACTGGACCGGCGGCGGCGGAGATATCCCCGCCCAGTTTCACTTTGCTGTCAAGAATGACATGGGCCGATCGGGGACTCATCAGCAGCAGTACGAAGTCAGTGGACTGTCCGCCGAGTTGGAGCCCAAAGCTTCCGCCTTCGAGCGCCATCATGGTCG
>Ga0187817_10000196_pt1 | contig 23205 bp, 20 predicted proteins | sample NC_wetland_sal_i_17_FD_132431 | JGI IMG/M metagenome (GOLD analysis project Ga0187817, IMG submission 132431) | Wetland sediment microbial communities from Neuse River Estuary, North Carolina, USA - SO4_2 | ecosystem: Environmental > Aquatic > Freshwater > Wetlands > Sediment | place: USA... | reverse complement strand
CGAAAAAGCATCCGCCTGGCGATCCGCCGACTGCGCCGTCACCCCAGCGTCATCCGCTCCTTCTTCCACGCCTGCCCTCTCTCTTTTTAGTCTCGTGTCAATCTATTTATGCAGATATCTTTAATTGTGTCCTGCGAAACTTCCGCTGTTCCGTTCCTACATGAGATCTCTTATCGGGACATAGTCCCAGCCCACTTGCAACCATCAGATTCGGAGATCCAAGCACTGGAGCACAACGAGCCTGGGCCGTTGACTCCCGCGGCTGCAAAGGCCGTAAGCAAAGATGTCGCAAATGTTCGAGGAACGGCGGTACTTAGTAGGCCGTATGTTTTATACGCCTGATTTTTCAAGATGGCACTTTTTTGTTTCGACCAGCGCGACCTCGATGACGACAGACCGAATCATTGGAAGGAAGGCGCCCACGTTCATTAACTGGCTATGGCCGGGACAGGATGCGCAGTCCGTATGGTCGAAATTTGTGAGCGAGAATGGTCGACCAGCCGGTTCTGTTCACCTGCGCTTTTCTTCTCCGAAGTAAGATTCTGTGCCCATCCAACACCCGACTCGACAGGCATCGGCGGGCGCCTCGTACAGACGTGCATTCCTTCCGAGCGCACCGTCATTCGGGAGGAATCCGCCCTGCAATCTCATCGCGCGGCAAAACCCGGGGCAGAGATTAGCTACAATTGAGGCAGTCGTCCGGCTACCGTGTTAATCGGGAGTTGGCGCTAAAGCGTGACCCAGAAGATTGTGTTGTGGGTTCGAGCCAGCTCAAAATGTCCAATGCACAGGCCACCGAGAACTATGTCCAACACATACGGTATTTCTAAGCAAGATGAGCGAGAGATTCGAACAAGAGACAACACCTGCGTATATTGCGGTATTTTGATGAAGCAATACCCTCATGCGATAGGCGCCTCCGGAGTAACTATAGAGCACTTCAATAATGACGGACCTTTGAAGAAAAAATATAACGTGGCCATTTGCTGTCGACGCTGCAATTCCAGCAAAGGAACCATGGGACTGTCCGCTTGGTTCAAGACGCCTTACTGTCGCGAGAAGAAAATAAACGAAGAAACGGTTTCAAAACCAGTCAAGGAATATATGCGATTGGAAAAGCTGTCTTAATTGTGGGTTTATTACAGGGGGTAATACTATGAGCCACCTGTCCGGTTACCGCGTTAATCAGGCTGTGAACTTCACTCGACCAAACCGTACGGGGCGCTATTGATGTGAGAGTTTTGCGGAAAGTAGAGGGCGCAACTAAAGATTGGCCCTGGGCATACCGGCGCTGCCCTGCCGTTGGCCGGGCTGCCACGGTCAAATTTCCCGGCTGCGCAACTCACCGACCCTTTCAAATTCTCATATTTATATCTTCATCGTATCTAAACACCGCAGATTAGAAATGCACCTAAGCCATTTAAAATCAGCGCCGGCACCCGTTCTAATCGCAACAAAATCGGGGGTCTGAAATTGACGATCCGACTAGGATCGTCACCCTGAGCGACCAACTGGAGTCGAAGGGTCTCTCTTCGACCTCAGTGGCGGGGTCCTCCTGGCGAGGACCTAGACGCTCTTTGACAACTGAATAGCAGGCGGCTCAGCCAGCCATCGCTAAAAATGATTCTATCGAGCGGCAACTTGAATTGGCGCGGACACGCTTCTGCCAGCTAAACTATTCGCGTGAAGGGACATGCCGCGTCCAGCGACTTTTTGGACATTGCAGCGAATTGGAAGCTCGGGAAACAACCAGCTCGGCAGGAGGACTTGCGCCCGACATGAACCTCGTCACCATGGTGTTGACCCTGCGCCATTATTTCAACCTAGGGATCATCTTCTGCGCTGGCTGGTGTTCCTGGCTCATCCAGAAAGTGGTGGCTCTTAGCGGCAAGGTTCACGAGCCGCCGAACAGGAGCGGTGAGCCAAGCTTGGATGTGTAATTGGGGCGGTAGCGCTCGGTGTTATAGAGCGTGGCGATGTCCACTCTGCGCGCCCCCAGGGACGATGCCGGCAAGGGCATGTGCGCGTAGCGGCCACCCTGGATACCGATCATGCGGCCCGCGATGCCCGTGCGAACCAGATCGAGCGCGATGTTGGCGAAGGTGATGGCCACAATCTGGTCGATAGCGTCGGGTTCGCCGCTGCGCAAATCGTAGGTTAGGTCGCTAACCATAGTGGCCTGGCCGGTGCGCTTCTGCACTTCGTCGCTCAGGGCCTCGCCGATGTTGACCTTCTTGCGATGGCCGTAGGCGTCGGCCTCGCCGTATTCCTTCACTTCTCCTTGGGTCCAAACAGCTCCTTCGGAGATCACCACCAGGGCGTAATTGCTGGGATTATTGCGCTTGTCCTCCATCAGGAGATTGCAGATGCGATCGAGTTCGAAGGGGTATTCCGGGATGAGGCAACGGGTGGAGGTGACGTAAGCCGTATAGAGCGCGGTGAATCCGGCGTCGCGGCCGAAAATACGGAAGATGCCGATGCGCTCGTGCGAGCCGATGGTGGTTCGCTGCCGGGTGATAAGTTCCTTGGCGCGGGTAACGGCCGTCGAGAAGCCGATGCAATATTCGGTGCCGTGGACGTCGTTGTCCATGGTCTTGGGGATGGCGATTACGGGGAAGCCGGCGGCGGAAAGCGCGGCGGCGAAGCTGAGTGTATCGTCGCCGCCAATGGCGACCAGGCATCCGACGCCCAGGCTCTCGAGATTGCTGATGACGATGGGGGTCAAATCGTAGGTCTTGCCGTCGAAGGCGAGCTTTTTCACCTGCTCGGGAGAAAGGTGCTTGGGCAGCTTGGCTTCAGCCACGCGCCGGGGATTGGTGCGCGACGTGTGCAGCACGGTGCCTCCGGTGCGGTCAATCGTGCGCGTATTCGAGCGCGTGAGCTCTCGGACGTAGTTGGGATCTTGGGGGCCGGTCATGTAGGTGAGGCCCTCCCAACCCTTGCGAATGCCGACGACCTGGCGGCCCAGTTCCGTGGCGCCGTAGACCACCGACTTGATGACGGGATTCAAGCCGGGGACGTCGCCTCCGCCGGTTAGAATGCCGATCTTGGTCCTCTCAGCCATATGATTTTCCCCTCCGCCTTTCCGGTGTGTCGGCGATTATGTGGATAGCGGACAATCGTAGCAATCCCAGCAAGAAAAGTGAAATGCGAGGACAATTCACTAAAAATCGTCGTCGTCGGGCTGGCGCTTTTCGCGGACGATCTTCAGCGCAATGCGGAAGCCGCGGGCGCGCGTGTCCGCCAGGATGGCCTGGCGGGTTTCCGGCGGCAAGCTGGGCGGGCTGATGACTCCGGCGGAATCGCGCGGGAAATGCTTGACGAAGATGGCCGCGAGATGCGCGGTCGCGTAGGAAATGGGCGTGGCAATCAATCCGCGGAGGCGAATCTGGTAAAGGGTGGGAAACGTCGCGTCCCAGCGCACCAGAAGCTGCTCTTCATTCTTCGTGCCGCGGACCAGCACGGCCGCGGCGAAGCGCGCATTTTCGAGCACACCCCGCCGGATCAGCCGGGCGACTTGGCGCGGCGTGAGCGTCTTGGGGAAGCGCTTTCGGGCCATGCCCTGGGAGCGGTTCAGGCGCCCTTGGCGGTACCAGCGGCGCAGGCGTTCGAAATCGTTGCCGCCGATTTTGGCGTCCACATCGCGAACGGAAATGACGTAGGGCAACATACAAACCTCATCTTGCGCGGCCAAGTAGACGGGCACCTCGCCGATGGGACGCGGAAAGCGGAACCATTCGCGTTCGGCGAAGCGCTTGGCCAGCGCGAAGTGGCCATTGTGGTAGACGCGCGGGCGTGAGACGGCTGCGTCATAGGCCACGTCGGCCGACCAGGTGGAGACTTCGTCCTTGGCCTCCGTGCTTTCGTACAGGCGGATGTAGATGGCGATGACCGAATCGAGCATGTCGGCGCCGCGCTTCGCCAGAAGGTTCGTCAGGCCGGGCGCGACGCCGGTGCAAATCAAGGCGGCGCGGTTCTTAGCCACGAAGCGCTTGTGAAACCGGAATTGCTCTGGCTTGAACGGGGAACGCGTGAGGTGCGAATTCAGGTCCAGATAGTGCGCGCGCAATCGCAAGGCGGCCCGCAATATGATCTCGTTGTAGACGGCAGGTGAGGCATTGACGATCAAGTTGGCGCCGCGCGCCGCGCGCACGATGGACCACAGATTGCGCGCGTTGGTTTCGCGGACTTCGATGGCGCTCTTTTTACCGAGGAACCGCCGAGCGCGCTCAATGTCGCGGTCGCCGCACCATACGCTATGTCCCTGTTTCAGCAGCAAATGGGCCAGCAATGAGCCGGTGCTGCCGGTGCCCAGAACGAAAATCCGCATCGGTTCGAAACTCTATCACATCCCCCAGCCCGCACAATCCCGGGGCCCTTAGGCTGGCGCCCGCTCCGCAAGAGGCAGTTTTGGGTAGGTAGTTTTATTGACAATGTGCAAAGCGGGCGCGTATCATTTGTTCGATAAGTTACGAAGCGCGGGTGTTCGTTCCCCTTCCGCATGGCTCTAACCCCCCAGCAGGGTGGAGTGACGGAGGTAGAAATCCCGGCACCCGGGGCGATCCCGTACGGAGGCCGTGTCTATGTCCCCCGAGCAAGACGAAAATTCCCTACAACCGTCCGCCGTGGAAACGGCTGACGCCGAAACCGGCAAGATCGACTCTCATCCGATAGCTACTGCTGCCGCGGCCGCCGAAGAAACGGCCACGGCGGTCATCAGCGAGCCCCAAACCACAGAAGAATCTGCGCCGGAAGTTCCCTCCACTGCCGAAGACCATTCCGCGAGCAACGGGTCAGCCATCTCGGGCGTCGAGGCTGCGGTCCCGCAGCAAACCGAGGCGACGGCACCAACCGAAACCATCGAATCCGCGGAAAGCACCGAGACGACCGAAACGATGGACCAGTTCCTCGATCAATTCGCGGCGCCGGAAGCGGCGCCGGCCGAGGGCGAGATTTTCGACGGCCGCGTGCTGGCGGTGACGGATGCGGGCGTGGTGGTGGACGTGGGCGGGAAATTCGAGGGACTGGTTCCGGCGCAGGAATTTTTGGATGCGGGCAGCGCCATCGAATTCGGCGAAGGGCAAACGATCGAGGTCGAGCGGCTGCATGAGCGGCGCGACGGCTACGTCCTGCTCTCGCACGCGCGCGCGCACCGGCGCCGGGTCTGGGAGCGCATCGAGAAATCGTACCGCGAGCACACGAACATCACGGGTAAAATCACGGAACGCGTGAAGGGCGGCTTGGTGGTGGACATCGGCGTGCGCGCGTTCTTGCCGGCGTCGCAAATCGAATTGCGGCCGGTGCACGATCTGGAAGCCTGGAAGGACCGCGAAATCGAAGTGCGCGTCCTGAAGCTCAATCGCAAGCGCGGCAACGTGGTGGTCAGCCGCCGCGCCATCCTCGAAGAGGAGCAGAAGGCCAAGCGCGATGCGCTGGCTGAGGAACTCGTCGAGGGCGCGGTGATCACCGGGCGCGTGAAGAACATCACGGATTACGGCGTCTTCGTGGACCTGGGTGGAATAGACGGCCTTCTTCACGTCAGCGATCTCGTGTGGGGGCGCGTACAGCATCCCTCCGCCGTGGTGAAGCCGGGAGATGAAATCCAAGTCCAGATCCTGAAGTTCGACAAGGAAAAGCAGCGCATCTCGCTTGGGCGCAAGCAACTGATACCCGATCCGTGGGCCACCGTGCCGGAGCGCTTCCCGGCCGGAAGCCGCGTGCACGGGAAAGTGGTCGGCGTAACGGACTACGGCGCGTTCGTACAGATCGAGCCGGGCGTCGAAGGCTTGGTGCACGTGAGCGAAATGACCTGGTCGAAGCGGGTGAAGCACCCCTCGAAAATCGTAAAGACGGGGGAGGAAGTGGAAGCTGTCGTCCTCGAAGTGAAAATCGATCAGCGGCGCATTTCGCTCGGTCTGAAGCAGACGCTCCCCGATCCCTGGGAAGCGGTAGTGGAAAAGTATCCACCAGGGACGCTCGTCAGCGGGCGCGTCCGCAACCTCGCCGATTTCGGCGCGTTCGTCGAAATCGAGGAGGGCGTGGAAGGACTGATTCATATCAGCGATATGAGCTGGAGCGAACGGGTGAAGCACCCCAGCGAGAAGCTGAAGAAAGGCGACACGGTCGAGGCCAAAGTGCTGAAGGTGGACCCGCAGAACCGTCGGCTTTCGCTGGGCATCAAGCAACTGAACGACATCTGGGCGAACTGGTTCTCGGCGCATGCGGTGGGCGACATTCTGAAGGGCAAGGTCACGCGCACCACGGATTTCGGAGCTTTTGTCGAGCTGACCGAGAATATCGAGGGGCTCTGCCACGTTTCCGAAATTCAGGAGCGGCATCCCAAAGGGGAGCGCGAAAGGACGAAAGTGCCTCGCGCCGAGCGCGTCGCCTCCGTGCTTTCCACGGGCCAGGAATACGATTTCAAGGTGATCCGGCTGGAGCCCGAGCAGCGCAAAATCAGCCTCAGCTATCGCGCGGCGCGGAAGCAAGTGGAACGGCAGGAGATGGAAAGCTTCCGGTCGTCGAAGTCGTCGCCCAACGCCACCATCGGCGACGCGATCATGGCCAAAAGGCAGTCGTCTTAGCCGGGTTCCGGCGGGTTCCTAGAAGCGTCCCCTCCGCGCGGGAAAATCTTTACGTTACGCCCGATTAGTGGTATCCAGAAGTCTTGCGCTGCCTAGCCCCGGCGCGCATGCGGCCCATTCCAGGAAACGTCGCGAGAGGAGAGCTGAGCCGATGCCGGAATCTGCGGGAGAAAATGAGCATAAGGCCCACACGGTTACGAAGGCGGAGCTAGTGGAAGAAGTCACGCGCATGACGGAATTGCCGCGAAAGGAATCGGAGGCGGTCGTCGAGGTGATTTTCGAAAGCATCATCGCCGCGCTTCAATCCGACGATAAAATCGAGATTCGAGGCTTCGGCAGCTTTCGCACGCGCCAGCGCCGCGGGCGCACGGGAAGGAATCCGAAGAGCGGCAGCAGAGTGAGCGTTCCGGCAAAGAAAATCCCTTACTTCAAACCGAGCAAGGAACTGAAGGACTACGTCAACAACCCGCGAGGCTCGGGCGCGGGCTCCTCGCCTTCCGGCGCGCGAGACTGAGCGGGATGGATTATCTGTGGACGCCGTGGCGCTATCGTTACATTGCCGACCCCAAGAAGGACGACCGCTGCATCTTCTGCGACGCCCTGGCCGCAAAGGATGACACGAAAACCCTGATCGTTCTCCACGGCGCGAAAAACTTCGTCATCCTGAATCGCTATCCCTACACCAGCGGGCACGTGATGGTCGTTCCCTACGCCCACGTGGCGGATTTCTCCACGGCGGAGCCCGATATGCTCGCCGAGATGATGCGCATCGCCCAGCGCGTCCAGACGGCGCTCGAAAACACTTACCATCCTCAAGGCTACAATATGGGCATGAACCTCGGCCGCGCCGCCGGCGCCGGCGTCACCGGACATCTGCACCTGCACCTCTTGCCCCGCTGGAGCGGCGATTCCAACTTCATGACCACCGTCGGCGAGACGCGCCTCGAACCAGAGGATCTCTCGACAACCTACGAAAAACTCCGGCGAGCCCTGGCGTGAGCGAAAAACCGCGCGGCAGCCGAATGACCGGCACGGAATCCATCCTTGTCACGGGAGGCGCGGGATATATCGGAAGCATTGTCGCGGATGACCTGCTGCGAAAGGGCTGCGATGTGGTCGTCTACGACAATCTTTCCCACGGCAAGCGCTCCGTCGTTCCCAAGGGCGCCACGCTGGTGATCGGCGACGTGGGCGATCGCGCCGCTCTCGACCGCGTCTTCCGCGAGCGTGCATTCGGCGCGGTGATGCACTTCGCCGCCTTCATCGAAGCCGGCGAATCCATGCAGTTCCCCGAGCGCTATTTCCGGAACAACTCCGCGAACGCGCTCACGCTGTTGGAAGCCGTCCTGGCGCACAAGGTTCCGCGATTCGTGTTTTCTTCCACGGCCGCCTTGTACGGCCAGCCTGAGCGAACGCCCATCGAGGAAACGGATGCGCTTCTACCGGTCAATGGGTACGGAGAATCGAAGCTGCTGGTCGAGCGAATGCTCGCGTGGTTCCACCGCGTCCACGGATTGCGTTACGCCAGCCTGCGTTATTTTAATGCCGCGGGCGCTTCGAACGGCCGTGGGGAAGACCACCGCCCAGAATCGCATCTGATTCCGCTCACCCTCGACGTCGCGCTTGGCAAGCGCGATCACATCGCCATCTATGGCACGGATTATCCGACTCCCGACGGCACATGCATCCGCGATTACATCCATGTGGCCGATCTTTCCCTGGCTCACCTGCTGGTTCTGGACGCCTTGAACACGCGGGACTGCCTGATCTACAACCTCGGCAATGGCCGAGGCTTCAGCGTGAGAGAAGTAATCGAGGCGGCCCGGCGCGTCACAGGGCAAGGCATCTCGGCCCGCGAAGTCGAGCGCCGGCCCGGCGATCCTCCCGTACTGGTGGCCAGCTCGAAAAAAATTCGCAGCGAGCTCCATTGGGAACCCAAGCACCCGGACCTGGATGACATCGTGCGCAGCGCCTGGGAATGGCGCCGCGCCCATCCCAATGGCTACGAGGATTGAGCTCCGCGCTTCCGGTGTATGATTCTTGAAGATGGCTGACGAGAACAAGGATTTCAACAGGGATTTCAAGCGGCCGATCACCTACTGGATCGGCGAGGGTGGCGCGTGGCTGCTGCAGCGCGTTGTCAGCGGCCTGGCGGCCACCGGAGTCACCCCAAATATGTTCACGGTTTTCGGCTTGGCCGTGAACTCATGGGCGGCTGCGCTTTTTGCGCTCGGGCGGTTTCGCCAGGCCGCGGCGGTGCTGTTTCTCGCGGGCTTCCTGGATATCGCCGATGGGCAGGTGGCGCGCCGCCTGGGACGCGTCACGGCGTTCGGAGCGTTCCTCGATTCCACGCTCGATCGCTACTCCGACCTGGCGGTGTACATGGGCCTGGCGGTCTATTACACGCTCGCGGGACGCTCGTTCTATATGACGCTTGCGGCCATGGCCATGGCCAGCTCCTTCATGGTCAGCTACGCGCGCGCGCGCGCCGAATCGCTGATCCCCTCGTGCAAGGTGGGTTTCATGGAGCGCCCCGAGCGCCTGGTGCTGCTGATTTTGGGCGGGGCGTTCAACCGCATGGCGCAAGTGCTCTGGGTGATCGCCGTGATTTCCACGCTCACCGTGATTCACCGCGTGGTGTACACGTGGCGGGAATTGCGCGGCGGCCGCGCCCTGCCAGAGGCGAGCCTTCCTCAAGCGCCCTGACGCTCGCGGTTCTTCAATGACTCCTCCACCGGCGCGGCGACAATTTCCTGCACCCGCCGGCGCAACTCATCCAGATCCATGCGGGCAATCTCGGATGGCTCGATTGTGTCGTGCAGATAGACCGTGATTTTGCCGGGATAGAGCATCCAGTTGCCGGTCTGAAAAAATTCGTACGAGCCCACGATGCTCATGGGGACGATGGGGACGCGAAATTCCCTTGCCAGGCGGAAAATCCCTTTCCTGAATTCGTGGACGTAGCCGTCGCGCGTGCGAGAACCTTCCACGAAAGCAATCAGGCTCGTGCCCGAATCGAGCGCGGCCCTGGCGCGCTCGGTCATCGTTTCCAGTCCTTCGCGGCTTGGACGATCCGGCACGGGCACGTTTCCGAACCAGTGCATCATCCAGCCGTAAACGGGCACCTTGAAATGCGACTCGAGTTCGAATCCACGCAAGAATTGCGGAATCGCCGAATAGATCACGAACGGATCGAAAATGTTCACGTGGTTGCAAATAAAAATGCTCGTGCGCGCGGGATCGAATCCCGGCGACCACCGGACCTCGAATTTCACTCCCGCGAGGCGCAAGATGTTGCGAAAAAATACGCGGTTCAGGAAATCGAACTTGCGCCGGTCCACGCACAGGCCGAAGAACACCAGAAACGCCCCGGCGACGGCGAAATGAATTCCGCTGATCGCCCACAGCACGAGCGAGCGGAGCACGAGCCACGCCTTCCTCATACGGCCACGTCCAGCGCGCCCGGAAGAATTTCGAGCGACCGGCAGTCGAGGCGCAAAATTTCGCCGTCCACCATGGCGTTCACCGGGCCGCCGAGATCGAACTCGACGCGCCGCACGGCGGCTCGCGACGCGAGCGGATGATCCGCGTGCGTCCCGCTGAATAGCCGCGGAAAATTCCACAGCAGCGCCAAACGGCTGATAGGAGACCAGCGCACGTATTCGATCTGGCCGTCTGTGGGATCGGCCTTCGGCGCGATCATCATTTTCCCGCCCGTGAATTTGCTGTTGCTGAATGCCAGAAAAAGACACGGCCGGCGGTCCCATGCCTCCGCGCCGTCCAGCCGATGCGGAAAGGCGCGATGGTCGAGCCCGGCCAGGCGTGCGAGCACGCCGAGAATGTAACCGAACTCGCCCTGGCGTTTGAAGCGCCGGTTGGCCACTTCGCCCGCGTCAGCGGGAAATCCCAGGCTGAGCAAATTGAGAAAATAAATCTCGCCGCTGGCGTGGCGAAGCCGGATCACGTCGCACGCGCGCCGCGCACCGGTTCGAAGAGCTTCCATAGGATGCTCGGCGCCTCGTGGCGTGAAATCCCGCAGGAACGAATTTCCCGTGCCGAGCGGCAGAAATCCCAGCGTGGGCCGGCCTCCCGTCTCGGCCTCGGGAAAGAGGCCATTCACGATTTCATAGGAAGTGCCGTCGCCGCCGACGGCGAGGAAGTTCCGGAATCCCCGCGCGTACGCGGCGCGGACAAGCTCTATCGCTTCGCCGGCGCAGCTCGTTTGCGCGATTTCCATCTCGATACCGGCTTGGCGCATGCGCTCGAGCGCCGCAGGCGCGAGTTTGCCGCACAGCCCGCCTCCCGCGGTGGGATTGACGACCGCGAAAAACGGCTTCTTCGGGGCGCCCGCGGAACTCATAGCGGTGTCACGGCATCGCGCCCCAGCCGCTGCCGGATTTGCTCCGCCAATTCGGTGCGCTTGATTTTCAGCGAAGCGGTGCGCGGGAAATCGCCGTCCCACAGCAGATAGCCACTGATGCGCTTGTAGTTCGCCAGCCGCCGGTTGCGCTCTGCGAGATTGGCGGCCATCTCCGCGCCCAGCGACCGGCCCGGCTCCGGATGCAGCACCATGACGAGCTGTTCTCCCGTCATGCTGCGCGCAGGCCAGAGATAGTTCGCCGCAAACACGCAAAATTCCTTCACCGGCAAGCCTTCAAAGATGGCTTCCACGTCCTCGGGATAGATGTTTTTGCCCTCTTCGGTGACGATCATGTTCTTCTTACGCCCGAAAAGTTGCAGATGTCCGGTCGCATCCATGCGGCCCAGGTCGCCCGTCATCAGCCAGCCATCCACGATGGTTTCCGCCGTCATCTCCGGCTCATCGAGATAGTGCGACATCACCGTCTTGCTCCGCGCCGCCACTTCGCCGATTCCGTCCGCTCCTGGATTCACGATGCGCACTTCCATTCCGCGCACGGGTTTGCCCACCGTTTCGGGACGCAGCGGCCTGAGGTCGTTCAACGTGATGGCCGTGCATGCCTCCGTGCAACCGTAGCCATTGTAGATGGGGATGCCGAGATCGTGGAAAAACTCGATTGTCGCAGGCTCAGTGAACGCGCCCCCGACGAGCAGCGCGCGCAGCCCGCTGCCAAACGCCCGGTGCACGTCCTTGAGCAGAAAACGGCTGAGACCCAGGCGAGGCCGCCGCCGCGTGAGCGCGGCATTGACCGCGATCAGGGCGTCGAGCATGCGCCGCTTCAGCGGAGGCAGCGCCGCGAACCGCTCGCGCAGCCCGTTCTGCAGATTCTTCAGGATCAACGGAACGACCGCCATGTAGGTGATGTTGTATCGCATGAAGGCGTCGCGGATGAATTCTGGGCGCAGCGTGCGCAGATGCACCACCGCGCCGCCGCCGGTGAACGGCATCACGAAGCCGCCCATAAAATCAATCGCGTGATTGGTGGGAATAATGCTCAGATAGTGCGCGCCGGGCCAAAAGGGAAACACCGGCGCCACCACCGCGCACTGCTCGAGATAATTCTCGTGCGTCAGAACGCAACCTTTTGGTCTCCCGCCCGTGCCGGAGGAATAGACGATGCAAGCCGCGTCCTGCCGCCCGCGCGCGACGAAATCCGGCGCGCCCGCGCCGCGAAATTCCTCCCACCGCTTCGCGCCATCGAGCTGCGCGCCTGCCGGCGCTTCCGTGACGATCACCACGCGCGCGGGAATTTTCTTGAAGTCCTTCGATTGCGCGATCGCGCGCCACAAGTGATATTCAACGACCAGAAATTCCGCCTTCGAGTGCGCCAGCAGGCTCACCTGTTCGGCGGACGTCAGCTTGTAATCGAGCGGAACCAAAACGCCGCCGCGGAAGAAAATGGCGTACGCCGAGATCAGCCATTTCGATTGGTTCGTCATCAAAATGGCGGCGCGCGTGCCTGCGCCGATGCCCGCGCCTTCGAGTGCCTTGGTGAGCGACAGCGCCGCCTGCTCGAATTGCCCGTACGTGAGCCGCGCGTTCTCGCGCTCGCGGTCCGCCTCGATCAGACAGATTTCTTCCGGCCAGCGTTCGATCGCCGCGCGCAGCGCTTCGCCAAGGCAGTTGAATTGCCGCAGATCGAGCATCACGGATTCGCCACAGAGGCACGGAGACACGGAGTTTCGAGGGGCAAAGCGGAAACCTCTTCGATCCCGCAGCTGATGATCTTTTCTGTCAGTTGATTCAGATCGTCCAACTCTGTACCTCAGTGTCTCTGTGGCCCACAAGTCGCTCGTGGCTCACAGGCGGGATTGAATGCGACTGGCGAGTGTGCGGAAATCGCTGACGCCCTGAAGCTCATAATCTGGCAGCTCGATATGGAAGTGCTGCTCGATGCGCGTCAGCAGCTCGAGCGCCTGCAAGCTATTGATGCCCAGCTTGGCGAAAAAGTCGTCGTCGGCATGGAGCTGCTCTCGCGACACATGGAAATGTGCCGCCGCCAGGCGCAAAATTTCGTTCAACGTCTCTTCCGGCATGTTCATTCCTTTGTCCTAGGGCAGATAAGGCAGCGGGTCCGTGCTTTCGGCGAATTTTCTCAGCCCGGCCTCGACCGCAGGCTGCGCGAACAATTCGCAAAAAATATCGATTTCTCGCCGCAGATCTTCTTCCGGAATCGGTTTGATGAACCGCTTCGCGGCGATGGCCGCCGTGCGGTCGAATTTCGCCGCCTGCTCGGCCGTCGAGCGTGCCACGCGCGCCGCGTCGCCCTCCGCCGTCACTTGGCTCACCAGTCCCGCCGCGCGCGCCTTCTCCGCATTGATGCTCCGCCCCGTCAACAGCAGATCGCGCACCACGGCGTTGCCCACATCGCGCTTCAGCCGCGGAATGCCGCCGAATCCGGGGATCAAGCCCAGTCGCAGCTCGGGAAAGCAGAATCGCGCCATCTTGTCCGCGACGATCAAGTCGCACGCCAGAGCCAGTTCGAATCCCCCGCCGAACGCCACTCCGTGCACCGCCGCAATCGTCACCAGCGGCGCGGCGTCCAGCGCGTTCATCACGCGATGGATTCGCAGCAGAAAATCGCGCACCCCTGCGTTCTTCTCCGCGGGCGGCAAGTCTCGCGACCGCTCGTAGAGTTCCCGCAAGTCCGCCCCCGCGCTGAATCCCTCCTTGCGCTCGCTCGAAATCACCAGCGCCCGCGCGTCCTTTTTTAGCGATTCGAGCGCGGCCGTGAATTTTTCCAGTTCGACAAGCGTCTCCGAGCCGATCTCATTGCACGGCGCGCGGTCCAGCACCAGTTCGATCACGCCGTCGCCGGCGCGCCACGAGAGAGTTTTCCCCTGAAAATTCTTCATGCCTGCTTCTTTTGGTAGAGCCGCTCGATTTCGGCCGAGAATCGCGCCGCGATCGCGTCGCGCTTCAGCTTGCCGTTCGACGTCAGCAACCCATTCTCGATGCTGAACGGTCCCCGTACAACATGAAACGCGCGAATCTGCTTGTAGTGCGGCAGCCCCGCGTTCACGGACTCCACGGCGGAGCGCACGCGCTCCTCCGTCATGTTCGACGATCCGTTCACCGCGCCACCGGCGACCAGCGCCGCCAAAAAACTGCGCTGATTGCCGAACAGCACCACTTGCTGCGCCTCCGGCAGATGCGTGGCCAGCTCCCGTTCGAGCGGCTCCGGCGCGACGTTGTGTCCCGAATTCAGCACGATCAGGTTTTTCAGCCGTCCCGTGATGCGCCAATTGCCGCTCGCGTCCGCTTCTCCCTGATCGCCCGTGTGCAGCCATTCGCCCTCGAGCGCCTTCGCCGTTTCCTCAGGGCGACGCCAGTATCCCGGAAACACATTCGGCCCTCGAACCAGTATTTCTCCGTTTCCCGCAACGATCATCTCGATTCCGGGAATCGCCGGGCCGACGCGCCCCGGCTCCGCACGGTTCGGCACATCCATCGTGCAAATCGCCGTCGTTTCCGTGAGGCCGTAGACTTGCAGCACCGGAATTCCCAGCATCATGAAAAAGAGCTGCGTCTCCGGCGCGAGCGGCGCCGAGCCGCATATCAGCGCCTTCAGATTTGGCCCGATGCTCTTGCGAATCGCCGGAAAGAGCGCCCTATTCGCGACCGCGAGCCACAGTGCGTCTCCGAAGAGGGTTTTCTGCTCGCGCAGCCTGGAATATGCCTGTCGCGCCCGCGAAAAGATCTCCTCCGTAATACCGCCGCGCTTCCTGACGGATTCCTCGATCTTCCGGCGCACGCGTTCCAGAAAAAGCGGCACATTGACGAAATAGTGCGGCGCCGCCAGCCGAATCTCGTCGGCCACCTTGCTCAGGTCCGTCGAAAGCGTCAGGACGCTGTTGCGCGAAAGAGAAGTCAGCAGCAAAATCCGCGCCGCGGCGAAGCAGAACGGCGCGTATTGGAAAACGCTCTCGGGTTTCCCCCGTGCGCCCATCAATTGATCCAGGCGCTCATTCGTGCGCCCGAGCACGAAGGTGATGTTCCCCGCGTTGAGCACCACGCCCTTCGGCTCGCCGGAAGTGCCCGAGGTATAGACGATCGTCACCGCATCATCATAGGCGTGGCGAAGGGGCGGCTTCGCGGCCAGACTCTCGCCCGTGAAAATATCCCCCTTGAAAATATCATCGAAGAGCGCGACCTCGGGCCCTGTCGCACCGGACTCTCGCACGCTCGCCGCGAGCGCCGCGTCCGAACTGCAAATCAAGCGCGGCGTCGCGTCCGCGATCACCGCGGCAAACTCGGTCCGCACCTGCCGCGGGTCCAGCGGCACGGCGATGATGCCCTCGGCCATCATCGCGAGATCGAGCGCCACCCACCGGATGCTGTTTGGCCCGACGAGCGCGCACCGGTGGCCCTTCTGCAATTCTCGCCCGGCCAGGAAACTCCGCGCCTGCCGCACCAGCCCCAGCAGTTCCGGGCCTGTCACGGAAACAAATTGCCCGTCGCGGACTTCCCGCAGCACAGGCTCGCCCGTCCGCGCCAACCTCTCGAAAATTATTTCGAGATACGTCACGAAACCAGCACTCCGTTGTGCGTTTCCAGCAATTCCCGCAATCCCGGGCTGAGCGGCGGCAAATATTCCTCCCATCCCAGCATGCCCGCGCGCACCGGAAATTCCGGGTACCGCCGCGCCACCTGCTCCTCGAAATACATACCCATGCGCGCCATCAGTTGAATATTTCGCGCCACCGTTTGTCCCATGTCGCTCCGAATCGCTTGCGCCTCGACATCGAGCGCACGCAGCGCGGCAACGATCTTGTCGCTCAGCTCCGGCTCGTCCACGGACATCAACAGATGCTCGTGCCCGCGCTCGCGCATCAGGTTGCGGATGCGCTCGTCCATGGTCACGCCCGCCGAGGGCACCCCCGCCGGCATCGTCGTCACAATGGCGTGATACCGCGATGAAAGCATCCGGTCGCACGCGCGCAATATGCTCACCAACTCCCACATGTTGAACCGGTCCGAGGCGAACACCGGCGCGCCACCCAGCTTTTCCGCGATCCGCTCGCACGCGTCTCGGTCGAGCATTTCCATGGCGACCAAAACTGGGAACACCCGGCGCGTCTCGCGGTATTTCCCCACTCCGCCGGCCATAGCGGCAAGATATTTTTCATACGCGGCATCCACCTCGCGCCCGGAACGATGAAAGTAAATCGTCCGGTAGTGGCTCTTCTTATACGCGCCCGCCACCGAACGCGCGGCCCACTTCCAGAGCGAGGGCTTCACCGGCCAGAAGAATGGATGGATGGGACATACCGCCAGCACCGGCGTCTTGCCGTCCCAACCGGAGTCCCGCAGCGCCTTGCGCCCATATTCCGGGCCGAGCGGCTCGAATGTCCACGCCGTGTCCGTGCCCAGTTCCGTCGGCACGCCCAGCTTGCCCAGAATCGCCTGCGATTCGATGTTGCGCGTCACCACCAGGGAGTCGCTGCAGAAGCGCTTGCACATCTCGCGCAGGAACGGGTCCATTTCGCCCGCTTCTCCTCCATAGCCGATGCTCAGCTTGTTTTGTGCCGCGGCGATGCCCAGCGCGCCGATCATCATCGCCGTCAGCGCGCTCGCGAACTTGCTCTTGAACATGGACCCTTCGCACGCCACCACGCCGTCGTGCTTCTTCACTTCGGAATGCAGGAACGGCGGAAAAACATCCGGCAGATGGACCTGCCGCGCGCCCGCGAAATATCCGCGCGTCAGTTCGAAATTCTGCGTCATCACGGCGAATTCCGCGTTCTGCGGCCCGAGGATGCGCCCCAGTTGCCGCACGATTTCCTCCACGCGCGCGTCCGAGCCGGTGTTGCGCGTCCCGTTGTACGTGGCCAGCAGCAGCTTCAGCTTCGTTCCCGGCTTCCACGCGTCGCCCGCGCCCAGCATCCATTCGATCTTGTTGAACTCGATCAGTGCGCTCACCCACGCCTCGAGAATGAAATCCATGTCCATCATCGGCGCGTTTCCTCGCGGCTTGGGCCGGCCTGCGCGGCAGCGGACTTGCTTGCCTCGGTTCCATTCGGGCCCGCCGCGGCGGGCCAGTCGCGGTATTGATACGTGAAATTATTCTCGCGGCTGAAGCGCAGCAGCAGATAGCAATACTGCGAAAAAGGAACCGGACGGCGACCCATCTCGGCCACGGCGCGCCGGTTGTCGAAGACCGTGTTCCACGTCAGATACGGCAAAAAGGCCTTGAGCAGCGCCGCCAAGCCCCGAATTTTCCCCGTGCGCTGTGGCGCGCCCGCGCGTCGCGGAGCACGGCTCGCCAGCGCGTCAATCACCCTCGCCGACGGTCCTTCCAGTCCCGGCACGTACACCGGCCCGCGCTTTCCTTGCGCTTTCGCCAGCGCGCCGGTCAGTTGCTCGAACGTCTCGGAATCCGTACCGCTCGATAGATGATAAATCTCGTGCGCGGGATTTTCCTTTTGGTGCAGCGCGGCGATCGCCCCGGCGACGAAATCCACCGGCACGATGTCAATTCGGTCCGTGGAGCGAAACGGCAGCGCGGGCAAGCCCGCCAGGAAAACGAACGCGCGCACCATGTCGAACTGGTTCGTTTCCGGCCGCCGGCTGTCCCCCAGGACGATGCTCGGCCGGAAAATCGTGCGCCGGACGTCCGGCAGCAGCTCCCGAATCATGTGCTCGCAGAATTTTTTCGTGCGCGCGTAGGGATCGTAGTCCGAGCGGCTCCAATCAATCGCCGCGTCCTCTTCGACGGTTTCGTTCGCCCGCTCGCCCGCCACCGCCACTGTGCTCACGTGGCTGAATCGCCGCAGGCCATGATCCTCGCGCGCCCGGCGCGCCAGTTGGATCACTTCGAGCGTCCCGCGCAGATTCACGTTCAGGCAGTTTTTTTCCGACCGCCGGTTCAGCGACGCCGCGCAATGGATCACCGAATCCGTGCTGCGCGCGAGCTGCTTGTATTCCTCCTCGGCCAGCCCGAATTTCGGTATTGTGATGTCGCCGGTGAAAATGCGGATGCGGCCGTTCAGAAATTCCTCGAACCGCGGGAAATCCATGTGCAGTTGCAGCGCGCGCCACAGCCGCTCGCGCGCTTCCTGCTCGTCGCGCGCGCGCACCAGCAGGTGGAGCGGCTCTTTATAATCCGTCAGTAGATTCGACGCGACGTGGGCGCCGATGTATCCGGTGGATCCGGTGAGAAGGATGGCCACGTTTTTCGGACGTCAGGTCCCCGCCCCGGGAGTCTGCCCTGCAGCACCCGCGGCGGTCGCTTCGCTTCGCTCTCCCAGGAGCGCGTTCTCGCCGGCGCCGTTGCCCCCGGCCCCATTCGATCGGCGCTCGCCATTGCGGATTTCCGGGCGGCGGCCTTCGATCAGAGGATAGCACCACTTGCGCAGCGCCGGAATGTGCACGTTGATCCAGTAGTCCCACCAATCGAGCGAGCGCGCGTCGTAGCCGAATTCGGCGTGTTCCTCCGGCGGCACGGCGGCGCTCAGCCGCTCGATATTCGCGGCCTCGAACACGTGGTCGTTCTCCAGAATGAACGGCTCGAACAGCGCAATCAGCTTGATCACTTTTTCCAGCTCGCGCTCGCGCTTGGCCAGCGGCGGCCGCACGAACGGGATCGGCTCGACGCTCCGGTTGATCGCCTGTACGATGATTTTCTGCGCTGGAGCGGAAAGCTTCTCATACCGCGATTTCGACACCGGGATGGCGTCGAACTTCAGCCGCAGCCGGTGATGAAATCCGTTCTGCGCGCGATAGAATTTCCGGTGCCCCAGCCCGGTCAATTCGATTGAGCGCCGCATGTCGCACGGGTTCGCCACCGACGTGGCCAGTTGGTAGACGCGCACGTGCCGCCGCTCCACCAGCGCCGCTGCAACGAGCGTCATCCCCCGGCAAACCAGGTCCACCGGAATCAGGTCCAGCGCCTTCGTCTCGCTGGTCGGCAGTTGCCGGAAGAACGTTCCCAGCAAATACGAAAGCGAAGCCGACGTGTTCACTCCCTCGTTCCATCCGCCAAACGGCCTTTCAATAGATGTTTCGACGATCGCCGGCCGCGCCACCGCAATCGCCGCGCCCTCGTGCACATCCAGATAATTCCGGATCAGCGATTCCGACAGGCTCTTCGTCAGCGTGTACGTGTTCGGCCAGCCCAGTTCCTTCGCCCGGCTCGTCCCCGCTTCGGTTAGCGTCTCGCGCACCCATCGCATCCGGTTCTTGCGGATCTGGTTTTCGAGCGCCACCCCGCGCAGGTCCTTCGCCGCGTGTTCCCTCACGAAGGCCTGCCGCCGCATCTCTTCGCCGATCTCCGCGGATTCGGCCCGCGCCTCGGCCTCGCGCGTGCGCGCCTCCAAGCTTGCCCATTCCTTCTCCGCGTCGAAATCGGCAATCCCGCGCGGCGTGTAATTCTTCGGCAGCTCTTCGAGCACGCGCCCATCCGCTGGCCCACCACGTAGCACGTCGAAAGGTGTAGCAGCGCCGCGTGATCGCACTCGTCGAGGAATTTCAGCACGTTCGCCGTGGCGCGTACGTTCGCCGCCAGCGCGTCCCGCAGATCGGGATTGAACTCTGTCAGCCCCGAGCTGTTGACGATCAGGTCGAGCGACCGCGCCAGCCGCTCGCGCGTCTCCGCCGGCATCCCCAGGTCCGGCTGCGTCACGTCTCCGCTCACCACCTCGACGCGCTCGCGCAGAAAATCCGCCAGCCGGTCGCCCCATTGTTCGGCGAGCGCCTCGAACACCGGCGATTCCTGCACCATTCGCTCGAACCGCGCCGCCGCCGTCGCCGAACGGCTGCCGCGAATCAGCAAATAAATCCGCCCGGTCTCGGGCCTGCCTTCCAACAGATTCGCCAGCCACACCTTGCCGATGAATCCCGTCCCGCCGATCAGCAGTATCTGCTTCCCGCGCAGCGACTCGCGCACCGAAAGCCGCGCCTTTTTTTCGTGCGAATCGAAATGCACCACCGGAAGCCGGATTGCCCGCGCCATCCTCCGCGCCGGACGAATCGCCTCCTCCAGCGTCTCCGGCCGCTTCGTAAACCCGAGGTCTCGCAGCAAGCGCTCTCGCGGCACGCGCCCGTCGGGCTGGCTCCTTCTCACCTTCGCGAACGCGCCCCGCGGCCGGATCACCGGATCGAGCAGGCGCCCCGTCGCCAGCCCGTCGCGAAAATCGAGCCGGTTCACCAGAATCCTCTCGAGTCCCAAATGCTCGGCCAGCGGCCGCATGATGTGTTCCAGCCCCTGGCTCACCAGCACCACATCCCCGCCCGCCGCCATCGCTTCCTTCAGTTTCTCCACTCCGGGCGCCTTGAGCAGCGGCTTCAGGTGATACTCGAAAAATTCCTCGCCCAGCAGGTCCAGACGGTCGCGGCTCTGTCCGCGCAGCACCGTGTGCAGCACGCGCGTCGCGAACATGCGGTTCGTCGCGTAGAACAGCGGACGCCCGGCCGCCAGCAGGGCCATCCCGCCGCGGCGCATCCAGCGCTGCAGGAAGCTCTGCGCGTTCCAGGTGAAGAATCCCACCGGACGCACCGCAGTCAGGTCCAGCAGGCTTCCCTCTACGCGCCAGAACACAGTATCGCGCCGCGAGGGTTGCGCCCCCTCTTCACGCCCGATCACAGCCGCGCGGGAACTATTGTTTTCGCCTGAGGACATGGACGGCATATCCAACAATTCTTGCACGATTTGGCTCAAAAATTATCATTCTCCCACCCCCGCAAGCAAGCGCCCGAGCCCGCCGCCCCGCACCGTGCCTTACGCTGTCACCCAGCCTCCGTTGAGCGTAGTCGCGGCACTTTGGCACTCTGTTCGCAGGCTCGTCATTCTGAGCGAAGTCGCGCGCTCTTGGTTTTCCCCCGCCTTGCGGGGGCGCGGGACGCAGTCGAAGAATCCCTCCGCCGCCTTTCGCTGTCTTTTTTTTCTTCGCTGCTCCCCCGCCTCCCGCTCTCTTCCCAAACCTGTGGTAACTTGAATCCATGCCGCGCCTGCCGGTTTGCCGTCGCGAAATTCCCGCTCTTCTGGCGACTGCGCTCGCGCTTCTCCTCGGCCTCTCTGCAACGCCCGGCCGCTCCCAGGAAACCGCCGAGCCTCCCTCCGGGGAAATCGTCGCCGACCTTGCCGCCGGCCGCGTGATCATCGCCGTGGTGAAGGACGCGATCCTCGTCGCCACGGTCGAAAATCCCATCGAGCCGGAAACGCGCCCTCCCACGCCCGTCGCTCTCTCGAGCGACCGCCTGGGCGTGATTCTCGGCGCGGTCGAATGGTTCACGCCGCCCGTCGAGCAGCCGCTCGCGCAGCTCGATAAGGAGCTCCCGCATCTCCGCAGCCACATTGGACTTGCGCCCGTAAATCCGCAATTACAGCAAGACGCCGGCGGAGGCGAGGCCACCGACATCGAGGCCGTCGGCCAGGGCTTGCTTGGGCGCCTGAACGACGTCGCGCAGGGCCTCCACGCCAAGCTCGATTGGCCGCCCGATCAACCTATCGCGGAGCTAGTGATCGCCGATTATCTTGGCGGCTATGGCCCTGAGGTCTGGCAGCTTACCTACCCCATGAAGCAGGAGTTCCAGAAGCACGATTATTGGGCCACGAGCGTTCTGCGCCCCACGTATCTGCAATTCTGGCCGCCCGAGAAGGGCCAGCCGCGCACGCTCATGGAATTCGATTATCCCGCCGGTGCCGCGGGTCTTTCGCTCCTCGATCTTCTGCGCCAAGGCGATCCGGCCATCGAAAAAATTCGCTCGTCCGACGCCACCATGGCCGAGGTTGCCAATCTGTTGCTTCGCGGCGAGAGCGGCAAAATCCGCGCCGCCGCCGCCACCCAATTCCTCCGCGCCTCGCTTGACGCCATCGCTCCGCCCCGCGCCCGCCAGACCATGGCCGCCATCGGCGCCGAATCCGGCTTCGCCTGGATCATCCCGCCGCCCGCCGAGCCTCACCCCGCCCGCCCACAGCCCCGCCCCGCCGGTGTCCCCACCCTCGACCTTCCCGATCCCGATTCGCGCTGATTGTTCAGTTGCCGCCGCTGTCGGAAGGCTCTTCTGGACCGTAATACCCGCTCCGCGCTCGCACAGAGAGTTTCCGGCGTCCTGGCGGCGGAATCACTTTGACCTCGACGGAGCGGTAGCCGCCGCCCAGGGCCATGTTGGTGGGATAGTAGCCCAGCGTGTACAGGTTGCGGATGTCTCGGGCGGCCTGCGCGCAAATCGCGTCGGTATCCGCTAGGCTCTTGGGGAAGTACGCGAGCCCGCCGCTGGCCTCCGAGATCTCTTCCAAAGCCTTGCGCGCTCTCTTAGCCTCGATCTTGTCGGTATCGCTGAGCAAACCGATCGCGTAGATCAGCGCGCCCGATAGCCGCGCTTCGTGAATCGCCCCTCCCAATTGTAGCCGGCTGGCGTCGTCCATGCCGTCAGTGATGACCAACAGAACCTTCTTGTCGCTTGCGCCTTTCCCCAACTGTATCAGCGAGTAGCCCAGAGCGTCGTAGAGCGCGGTCGAACCAGTTGAATTGATCGTCTGGAGTGTCCTTTCGATCGAGTCCACGTCGCTGGTGAAATCCTGGTCGATATAAAAGTGATCGTTGAAGTCCGCCACAAAGACTTGGTTCTTCGGATTGCCGGCCTTCACGAAAGTCAGGGCCCCTGCGGCGACCCATTTGAACTTGTCGCGCATGCTTCCGCTGGCATCAATCACCAGACCCACGCTGGCCGGGGCATCTTCGAGCTTAGCGAAGGAAAGCTTCTGCTCCACGCGCTCTTCCACGACGCGGAAGTTCTGCGGCCCCAGGTCGGGAACAACTTGCCCGTCGTGGTCCAGCACCGTCACGTACAGCCGCACTAGCCTCGCATCGCGCGGAGTCCCATTGGCACTCGGTGCGTTTTGGGCTTGCGGCGCCTGCTCACCGGGCGGCGAAGACGAACGAGTCGTATCCTGCGGCGCCTCAGTGTCCGCCGAGGGAGGCGGGTTGAGTTGTGGCGCGTGCCCGGGTTGTGCCACGGCCGCGACGCCTCCGATTGCCCCGAGCCCCCCAAGCGTTAGAACAAGGGTGAGGAGAAAAGAGGTCAGCGAAAACCGCGCGCGTCTGATTGCCTGGATCATAAGCGCCCCAAAACATATGAGAGTGTTGAAAAAGTGAGGAGAACAGAAGTCATTCTTGCCGCGGTGAGTATCTGGAAGGCTTCGCCTCGCTTTCTGTTTCGCTTTGCACTCCTTCTTGCTAGCGCCTTTGCTTTCTCAGG
>Ga0187817_10000195_pt1 | contig 23222 bp, 24 predicted proteins | sample NC_wetland_sal_i_17_FD_132431 | JGI IMG/M metagenome (GOLD analysis project Ga0187817, IMG submission 132431) | Wetland sediment microbial communities from Neuse River Estuary, North Carolina, USA - SO4_2 | ecosystem: Environmental > Aquatic > Freshwater > Wetlands > Sediment | place: USA... | reverse complement strand
TTTCCGAAACGGAACCAAAGCCTTTCTGGAAAAGACCCGTCCATCCTTTGCGGGACGCTGATGTGCGGGGATCAGACGATTCCAAGGGGGGCGGTGCCCGATGAGCCAAGTCCCAGTCTGGTTTGAACGGAAATTCGACTTCGCGTTTCCGGTGGAGCAGTACCCCAATCTTTGCGTCCGCCTGCGGGGTACTCCGCCGCGGCTGGAAGAGATATTACGTGGCGTATCGCGCGACGTGTTGCTCAGTAAACCGGGAAACAAGTGGTCCGCCCAGGAACACGCCGGCCATCTGCTCGACCTTGAGCCCCTATGGACGGCGCGTGTGGATGACTTTCTGGCGGATGGAGAAACACTCACCGTCGCAGACCTGAGCAACCGCAAAACTCATGAAGCCAACCACAATACCCGGGAGTTAATCGAGATTCTGGCTGAGTTCCGCACAGCGCGACTCCGTTTGGTGGATCGCGTTGGGAAATTTCAGCCTACTCTCTTTGCTCGCTCCATGCTGCATCCGCGTCTTAAGCAGCCCATGCGGCTCGTGGATCATCTGCACTTTGTTGCGGAGCACGACGACCATCACTTGGCAAGAATCTGGGAGATGATCAACACCTAGCAGCGGCTGTCCTCACTTGTTCGGCGAAGCGCTGCTTCACCGCTTGTTTTTTTCCGGCCCCACATGTTTCTTCAGGGCGGCTCTCAAGACCTATTTTTCGCGCGAGGGCAGCGCCATCTAGCACGTCCACGGGCCGCGTATCAGGGCAATGGGCCGCGGCAAAGGCGCAGCTGGGGATCTCCGTTCGTTCGCTCCTCAGGCATTCCGTCGAATGTCCGATCTCCTCGAAGCCCATTCTGGCCAATCAACAAGCCACAAGCGCGTTTCCTAGTGCCTATCCTACGATTCTCTCCTAACTCGCGGGATCCGTGGCTTAGCTCATGTCTGTCCAACTTCCGACTGAAGACCGTTCTTCTTCTGCAAAGTGTCGGCACCCGCAGCGTGACTACGAACCGGGCTGTTCCTTCACGAGTCAGCCGCAATGGGGCAACCTTCGTTGATCATGTTAGCAACTGATTCCTTGATAGAAATGCCACGGCCTGGGCGAACGAATACGTAGTCGCCGAACCCAACGTCCGAGCGTCGAAGAGCGGTCTGAATACCAACCACACAGCCGTGCGCCTCATCGATGTCGGCGCCGTCCTTCTGCATGGATTCGATTTCCTGTCCGTAGTAGCGATCTGCCAATCGAATGAGAATAAAGTCTCCACGGTGGACCGTTGCTGAGACATCTAAAACTACTGACGCAACTTGCGGCCGATCGAAAAACTTTCGGACATAGCCAAGCCAGCCGAAACCGGGAGGCTCGACGCCAACTCGACCGGGCCGCATCAGCGATTGTGAAGCCTCCAGAAACGACCATAAACGGGCCTCTGCGCCCTTGATAAGCAAAAGTAAATCTACCGTTGTCACGATGGCGATCCCGCAGTCAACTGCCATTTGTGCTGCGGTCTCGCTTACTGCTTCCGCGACGTCACGCAGCTGCCATTCCAATCCGTTTTGGGAATTCACGATCAGGAGGGCCAGAGAAAAGGCTTTTCCCGCCACCTTCAGCATGAGCAGGCGTGCCGCGATTCGTTCGACTATGTCAGAGCCTAAACTCTCATGAGTGTCATGAAGAAACAATGGAACGCGACCGTCTCCATATATCAAGATGAGCCTCTCCAGGAAGAATGGAGAATTCTCTTCCGGAGCGGGAGTGTCGATCCTGCGAAATCCAAGCTGGGAGACAGCCATTAACGCGAATTTCTCTACGTCGGCCGAGCCTTTCTCAATCGCCGCGACGAGTTGCCGTCGTAATTCATCCTCGACGATGAACGCAGTTTCTACGTCGGCCAATACCTGCTGCACGACCACGCCCACAGGAGTGTATTCGTAGGCAAACGACAGCACACCTCGCATTGAGCCTTTTAGCGGGTCGCCCTCAAGGCGACGTCTTCGCGGTGGCGGAGATTCGGCCAGCCAGTTGAAGAGCCAAGTCATCGTCTCCATGGCCCGCTGCATCTGGCCATGGAAAGGATAGGAGATCCGCTCTCCTTCGTGCACAATCTTGTGCCGCAAACTCCGCACCTGCTCCAATTCCTCTCGGAGCCTGACCCCGTTTATATATGGAATGACCGAGAGGATCGGGCCAGGCAACCGTCTCCTCGAGACCCGAATGTATTCTGTCAGCCGGGCCTGGAAGTTATTCCAACTTTCGTCCAGCCGCGATTCCACTTTTGCCTCAGTCAAGCCTGCTTTGCTTAGGTATTCACGAAGTCTGGCCTCTAGAAGAACTTCGAGGGCGGTTGTCAATGAGCGGATCGCATCACTTTGACGCCCGCGGTAGTACAGGCTCCATGCATCTAACAGGTCTACTTGGCCGGGTACCTCCGGTAAGTTGAGAGCTTCTTCGATGTCCTTAGCCTCAACGAAGGTAATCGCATTGGTTTCACCCGTCGGGGTGATAGTAACGGGCGGGCTGTCTGATTGTTTATAAGGTATAAGCGAGATTGGGATGAAGTTCTCATTTACATCGATATACCAAACCGGGATGTTGAGCGGCTCCCCGATTTCTGACACACAGTGAGGGTTAGTTTCCGGCAAAATCTATTACCTGAGGAAGGGGGATTTGCCGTGAGGAGAAAGCGCTTTTCTGTGGAACAGATCGTGGCCGTGCTCAAGCAAGCCGAGCTGGAGTGCCGGTAGCAGAGCTGATCCGCCAAGTGGGGATCACCGAGCAAACGCTGTATCGGTGGAAGAAACAGTACAAGGGGTTGGAGACGGATCAGGTTCGTCAGTTCAAACAGCTCCAGGACGAGAACGCACGGCTGAAACGGCTGGTGGCGGAACTGAGTCTCGACAAGACGATGCTGCAGGACGTGCTGGCAAAAAAACTTTGACGCCCTCGCGGCGCCGCCCGGTGGTGAGCTATCTGTACGACACCTACCGGGTGAGCGAGCGGCGTGCGTGCCGTGTGGCGCGGATTCCGGTCTCAACGTTTCGGTATGAAAGCCGGCAGGAACCGAGGACAGCGCTGCGGCTGCGGATTCGGGAGATCGCGCAGGTGCGAGTGCGCTATGGCTACCGCAAGATCCGGGTGCTGTTGAACCGGGAAGGCTGGAAGGTGGGGAAGAAGTTGGTGTACCGGCTCTACAAAGAAGAAGGCTTGACCCTGCGCCACAAGCCTCGGCGGAAGCGTCGGGCCGCGCTGTATCGCCGCGAGCGCTTCCGGCCAACTTCTCCCAATGAAGTGTGGAGTCTGGATTTCGTGGCCGACCAGTTAGCGGATGGACGACGGTTTCGGGCCTTGACGATCATGGATGTATTCACACGCGAGAGTCTGGCCATCGCAGTGGGCCAGAGACTGAAGGGCGAAGACGTGGTGGCGACCTTGAATGAGATTCGGCTGCAGCGAGGGGTTCCAAAGTTCTTGTTCTGTGATAACGGGTCGGAGTTCACCAGTCAGATCATGGATCTGTGGGCGTATCACCACCAGGTGCGGATCGACTTCTCGCGGCCCGGGAAGCCAACCGACAACGCATACGTAGAATCGTTCAACGGTACGCTGCGAGCGGAGTGCTTAGACGTGCATTGGTTCGCAACCTTGACAGAGGCCAGGCAAGTCATTGAGGGCTGGAGACGGGAATACAATGACAGTCGTCCTCACCGATCTCTGGGAGAGCGAACGCCCAGTGAGTTCGCCTGTCAAATCGCTTTGAAGGGCGATTTGCCAGGCTCACAAACCGTCGGAAACTCGCCCTGAAAGTGTGACAGAAAAAGGGGACCGCCCAAGCAGAAGTTTGTCGTATTCTTACGTGAACGAAAGCAGGGGGCAGGTCACGTGGAAGCCGGTCAAACTATCGCAGCTTACTAAACTTGCCTCAGCAGCTACCGGCAAGGTAAACATTTACGTCCCCGGCGCCTTTCATTGGCCGGTTTTGAACTGATAACCGTTGGCCGCTTTTGAAGTGATCACTGAGGACCAGTTCTCAAATTTGTGTTTCTGACGCGTTCTGACTGGATTTGACCGTCTTTTGAGCATAGAACTATCACGTTTTTATCACGGCAATTCCTCAGTAGAAGATATTGACTTGGCCTCCGGGGTTGGCGAGGCTGGCGATGATCGTGTGCTCGCCAAAGGTGGTGGAGTTGTTCTGGACGCTCCAGTTAAGCGCGGGTGCTGTGCCGCCTGCGGCGATGGCGATATTGGTCATCGCAGTGAAGGCGGTGGCTGGATACTCATTGCGGTCGCCTATCTGGTAGGCTTCGAGGGTCTCGGCGGCACAGACAAGCTCTTCGATGCCTGTGACGTTGAGATCGAGCGCTGGATAACCCTGAAACGAGACAACGTAGCTAAAGAGGCCATTGTTTTCCTGTCCAAGAGAGATGATGGCGGTGAGAACTTGTCCTGGCAGCACGGGCAGAGAGTCAGAGTGGCAAACGTGGCCGCTGGGGTCGATGTACCAGTTACCGATGCTCCAGAACGGGCCGCCACCAGCTTGGGATGTGCCCCATTGCAGCACGGGCTGCAAGAGGTTGGTTCGTGCTGCGTTCTGCAGGGCGTTAAAAAGGAAGATCGTTTGGCCTGTGTCGCCAGCCGTCGGATCGTCGGGAACCGTCCAATCGGTGGCAAATTGGGAGATCGGCCCCGACGCATTGCTTCGCCAAGAGGCAAATGTGACCCAGCCGCTCCCGAGGCCGGGTATTGGAGCGTCAGTTGCGTAAACATCGTGTCGGGCAATGATGCGCTGCGTGCGGCGGTTGACTAGTTGAAGTTGCTGCTTACGCCGGCGCACGCGATGCCCAAGCGGGACGTGGTGCACGATGGAAGGATGTCGGTACCCGCCAGGCGTAAGAACGGCACCATCTGGTACAGGTTGCTGGCCCTTACGGTTAAAAAGCAACTGGTCAACCGCTGACATTGCTCCCTCTCTACTTCTTGGATCCCGAGATCGCAGCAGCCGCCGCCTTTACTGAGATCTTGATGCCGACGGTAAAAGAGGGCTTGTACACATAGCTGGTGGCAGCGGCAACCTGCGCTCCGCTAGCCGGACTGCCAGTGGAGAGGCCGTTAAGCTGCTGTTGCTTGATGAGCAGCGCACCGACATATACCTGCGCGAGACTTAAACCAACGGAACCCCCGAAAATAAGCGAGTGTAATGGCTGCGAATTCATTGCAACCCCGCCGAAGAAGCCCGGAATGAAATTGAACTTGTTATTAGCGAGGTCAACGGGGTAGGGGTAGAAGTCTGCTACAGCGAAGAGGTCTGATTTGTTTATCTGCGAGGCCGTAACGGTGTTGGCTGTGGAACTATATTGAAGTGCGCTTGCCTTCTTGACGGGTAGCGCGAAGGAAACGTCCCAGCGCTGCTTGGCTTCGCTAGTAAAGCTCTGCGAAGCGGTGTAAGGACTAGCACCGCCGGCTGTGTACGAAAGGCTGATTTTGATTGAGGATGTCTTGTATGCGATGGGGATATCGCTGCATGCCCAGTAGCTTGCCGGGACTGCAGCAATACCTGCCGCTTTAGCTTGTGGAAACACAAGACCTAGAAGTTGGACAATATTGGCGACGTTCGAAGGCTGCTGTTTGGTGACTGTCAAGGTGTACGAGATCGCCGGGCTATCTTGTGCCGCAGGGGTAAAGTTGTTTTCTAAGACCGAGAGCAGTAGGACTCTTCTGGCTCCATAAAGTCGAGTCGCACCGTCGAAATCAGCGAGCTGCCACCCACCGGCGAAACCGGAGATGAAGGTCTTTCCCTTGCTATAAATGTACCAGTTATTGGACGAAACGCTCTGGGCGTTTGCACTGCCGGTCAGGTTGATGACGTTGATTAACGTATAAGTCTGGCCGTCGTCGAAAGCTGCGTCGAAGTCTGCGGAGGATTTGAAGCCTGGGCTGCACGCACCCGTGATGAAGGTTTCGACGCCGGATGGGGTGTATGTGATCTTGCCGTTCGGTGTGCCTGCGGTCGTTGCAACTACCGGATAAGTAGCCGGCAAAAAGCTCGCATACTGCATCGTGGGGGTCTGGATGTTAGTGTCGGGTGACTGGCCGACATTGCTAGTCGGCTGAACCGGTGTGGTGGACTTTGCGGCCGACTGGACATCGGATACCGTCTGTAATTGCGGCGTCTGAGTCATCTCATTCGAGGTCGCAGACTCGCCAGCCGCGTTAGCAGCAGTGACGACAAAGTAATAAACAGTTCCGTTCGTCAGAGAACTCACGGTATAAGCGACACCAGGATTGCTAGCTTTACCGATCGCGTTGGTAGTGGTGACATTGGCCTTGGTCGCCCAATAGATGTTGTAGGACGTGGCACCTGCCATAGGGGCCCACTTCAGTTGAACAGCTTTGTCCACCGGTGTGGCGCTAAGCAATTGGGGAGCGGCGAGCTGTGCTTGGGCAACGCCTGCGAGGATCATGGAAATTAACAAGCAGGCTAGCACGAGTTCTTCAGACTTCCGGATCATAGTCCCTCCTTTGTTCGTGTTACCTTTCGACTAGGACAAATTTGCAACCGGTACGAATCGCGAAGTGTCAGTAACGTGCTACGCCGCGATAGTGGTCAGAATTTCGTTAGAAGAGTCGCCGTTGTCATTCGTCACGACGACCTTCGCGCTCCCCTGCACGTCGGTCGGGACCTCGACATGGGCCTGCCTCCGTTCTGGGGGTCAGTTCAGCGCGTGGATAACCACCGCCTCCCATCCATATGACGCACACCTATCGGTTGGCGCCGATTACGGCTTGCCTGTTCGGAGTTGCGTAAACGGCCCCGCCCGTGAGCAGCGCAACGAGCAGGATCGACAGCGCTGTACGCACGTTGCCCGGCGCCGGGATGAAAGTTACAAGCCAATCGGCGATAGGCGGAAAGACGTTGGCGCCGACAGCGCCAATCACGGCTTTGAGGTATAGAAGCGGATTCATAACATCCTCCTGTGTCACAGATTAAGGACTCTTGGTGCTCACGTGCCCGCCTGTTTTAGCATGAAGCGCTCAGTATGATTCCTCCTTGCTGTGCCCTCAGCGAACCCTCTTCATCGGATCGACAAAAGCCAAATTAAGAGAGCACCAAAAAACAAAAGCTGCCACCGGCAGCTTAACGCAACCACCTGCGGCAACTCGGCCGTCTCTAAGCCCATCAGAGTCCCGACTACCTTAAAGACCCGTGGCTTTCCGTCCCCCACTTGCGTGGGGTTTGGCTTTTGATTTTCCTTTTGTTAATAAGAAGCCCCTCAGGAAGTCCCGTCAGTGACGCTGGTCACGTACTGTGTGACTTGTTCGGATTTCGTAACAAAAGCGGGTTGCAGGCCACCGGACCTTCCAGGGCTGCATAAAATGCTCTTACGGCATCCCCCTCGTGGCAAAGTGTTTTTTCGGTGAACTCTCCGCTTTCCGTGTCCACCATGGCTATGGTTTGTTGTCTTGCGTGCAGATCGCATCCTACAATCTTCATCTCGGCCTCCTTCGTCCCGAGCCTTTTGGGTTGGATCCCGCAAAGTCTACTCGGTCCGTTGTGAGGCCGACGTCGTTATGACATCAGTTATCATCGTGTGAGAAGCTCACTAATTCGGGCAGCAGCCTAGCGGCTCTCACAATGCAATTGCCAATCTGAAACGGAAGCCTAGGCACCCCATTGAGCCGTCCATTCACAGCTACAGTTGCTCGGATCGGGTTCGGCCATCGTTTGCGGATTGCTTCGAACAACTTGACTGGCTCCCAGACGGATTCGCTGATCGGTGCCCCAAGGTTCGGCGGGTATGGAGCGTTCCACTGGTCTAGGACGCTGGGAATCAGCCATCCTGGGAGGTCGCTGGCTCTGGCCTTTACGGGCGAGTCGCCCAACTTTGCACCCAGGAGTTGCTGTGCCAACGCGATCGCGCAAAGCACCCAATTGGCTCGTCGCTTGTTTCGTCCTAAGCAACGGTCCCAGTCAAATGTTGGGGCACGAGACTCCAAGGCGGCGGAAACATCGCAGAGCCAAAGCGGACGCCAGGCGCCGTGCTTGAGAAAATGCAAACATAGGATGCGCAAGTGATCTTCGGCGCCGAGGACGCGCACTTCCGTGTCCTCGAGCTTCAGCAGCTCTGAGTTGCTATACAACTCTTGAAAGCTTCGTTCGTCGAACGCATCCACTTCATCGTGCTCCAAATCAATCCAGTATTGCTGATATTCCGGTGTGTTCAATATGACTTTGGCGGTTGCAGTCTGCTCCGGTGAGACACACAAATCGATATCTCCCGGTGGACGCAGACCAGTTTCGGGATATGCTCGAGCAATCGCCCACCCTTTGATCAGGATGGGTTCTATTCCAGCAGAGCGCAGCACTTTGAATATTTCTGCCACTTCGCGCTCATGTTTGGCCGCGTGAATGCTGCTGTGCAAGTAAGCATGCCGCAACTGCTCGATGGCCGCGGCGGCACACCCTGTCCTGCTACGCTGATGAATTCGCCACCAGGCCAATGCTCCCGCCCCAGATCCCAGAAGCAACGGCATGACTGCATCTATTTCTGCGGGGGACATTGTCAGCTCCGGTGGCGACTCACGCCACGCTCCGGTCAGCACACCTGCAACCGCATCGCCTAACGAGCCGAATTTATGAATTCCGATCGTAGCCGCTCTCCCATAACCTGCTCCGGCGCACGAACGAGCGATCCGACAAACAATGCGGACGGATGGTGCAGCCTTATCCTTCTGACCGGCTCTGTCTGCGTGCCGGACGTCGTTTTTGCAACGGAGATGCAGCCTGGGCTGCTGTTGGCACTAGAATCGTCGTTACAAGGGGCAGCGCCAAGGCGGCGGTTGCCATCTTTCCCAACGCCACCCTGCGGGACGGAATCATTGGCTCGGATCCTGTGGAATGCTGTTCGATCAGGCCCGCTTTTTGCAGCCCACTCAGAGCCAGCTCAATGACTGCCTCATCGACGGGAGCGTTGGCGGTTTCGCCCACCTTTCTGGCAATCTCCGCGACAGTCGTCTTGCCTTCGCACAACCTCCAGACTTCCGCCGCCATAGGGTTTAGGCAATGCGCCTTGTTTGTCTTGAGGTCATAGACTAGGAATTCATCGCCCAACCGTCGCACAATCGTGTCTTTCCGTTTCAGTGCGGAATTCAGAACCCGTTCGCTCATGTCAACTCCAAATTTGCAGATTGGCTGCTAATGTTCCGCAGGACTTGCGTATCCAAGGATTTCAAGACCGACTCGACCGTCTCCTTTGCGTCCCCACGAATACTTTTCAAAACCCTGGCTCGGACTGTCGCCCTTTCGAAGGTGGCTAATGCCAAGACCGGCCGGCTGCGGGCCGTCAGTGCATTTGCAAGCAATGCAAGCACTCCTCTTCCTGGAGACAATACTCTTGGCTGCCAATGCGCGTCGGCCTTGTAGCGGGTCAGAAGTAAGAGGCCGACCGGCAGAGGTCCAGTGCCGGTCTTGCTCCCCAAGTCTTCCGCACGAATCCGGGTGCGAGTTTGACAGCCTTCCGCTCTCACGGAGAGCAGGCGCGGAAAGGGATGCACCCAGCCTTGTCCATCCAAGGCAGCGAACTCGTCCGAATAGTACTTCGCTCCGGCTTGCAGAAATTGCTTCACGAGAACCGTCTTGCCGCTATAGCTACGGCCCGGGATGATGATAGCCCAACCTTTCCATCCCACGACGCCAGCATGGACAAAGAACCACTGTTGCGCTGACTGCGCAATATACGAATTCAGATCCGATTCAAACGTCTCTACCAGTCGACCCGGATCTTCGGTTCGCGCCAACCTCTGATTATTTGCGTAAAGTAAGTGGGAGCCTCGCCCGTCAGGCCCCAGGCTTGCCTCGCGAGAAATTAAGGAATATATGCGGTCAACGCTTTGCGGCAGCGCGCAATTCCATCGTGTTGGGATATGGGCCAGAAGGCGGTCGAGGAATTCTGGTGCACTTACTCTGACTCCCACCCGTAATCCGAACGCAGTTATGAAGGCTTCCCCCGCCCAGGCCACATGGTTAAGTCTTTCCAGTGGACCCGACTCCGGTTTGAAACCAGAGGCGCGGCGCCACAGTATACTTCCCCGTTGAGCGTTTCCCGGCGTTGCCGGCATGCCCGCCGCTTGACCGCCGTTCTTTGTTACGCTGTCCGGTGGTTCGTGCATCGTTTCCCACAGCAGCCTTCTCCCGTTGGTCTCAAGAGGACGGCTGAAGTTGTTCCTTCGCGACCGGTCTCTCACTGCAGAACCCACTCTGAGTTTTTCTCTACAAACTGGAAACCGTACCGCTGCCAAGGTGCTCCTGGCGCCTCCCTGCGCACCACATGAGCCTTGCCCACAAAGCGTTCCGTTCCCGAAGACAAGAAAACTTCCACAATGGCACCCTGCACCAAGGATGCAATGCAGCTGCAGAGAAAACCCCCTGCGCTCACATTTTCCGTGGTCGTCACTTCTTCAACAATCCTTCCGGCAGCGTCAGTCCCGCGCAACCTCAATCCGATCTGCATGCGTACGCGTACATGAGCGCGGCGCTCGGAACGCGGAGTTTGGAGCTCCTTCGTCAGTCTCTCCTTGAGTTTCTTGAAGTCGATTGGCTTCTCAAAATACGCTGTCGCCCCTAGATGCTGACAATGCTCTCTGTACTTCATTCCAGCCTCGCCGGTAATGACGAAGATCGGGATGCGACAGGTGTAGCTCAAAGATCGCAGACTCTGGCAGAGCTGGAATCCCGAGTACTTCGGCATCATCAGATCAAGGAAAATGGCATCCGGTCTGTGTTCAAGCGCTAACGAAAGCGCTTGTTCCGGCTCGCCTGTATCGATGATTTCGTAGGTGTCGGCCAGCCGCATTCGAAGCAGGCGGCGCATGGATTGGTCGTCATCTACGATCAAAATCTTAGGCATTAAGTTTCTCCTCCGATCGAATCACGAGCGTCCTGCGGCTTGGGCACCAGCGTTGCGTTCGTCGAGAGTCTCGCGGACCTTCTGGGCCAAGCCTTCTCGCGTAAATGGCTTTTGCAGAAAATGAGACCCAGATTCAAGCGCACCTGCTCCGCTAAAGCTCTGCCCGGTATATCCCGACATATACAGGACCTTGACCTCCGGCCGGGTCGCAGCCAATTGTTTTGCTAATTCAGGTCCGTTCATCCCCGGCATCACGACATCGGTGAGAAGCAGATGAATAGTGCTTCCATACTGCCGGCCAATCTCGACTGCATCATGCACGCTCTTGGCTTCGATCACCGTATAACCACAAAGCTCCAGAAGATTGCGCGTTAACCTTCGCAAGGAGGCTTCGTCCTCCACCAACAGGATGGTTTCGTCCGCATGGCTGGTGGTTGACACCCTGTGAGCTGACGGTTTCGGCTCGACCGCTTCCTCCACGCGTGGCAGGTAGACTCTGAAGGTCGTTCCGTGACCTGGTTCGCTGGCCACGTCGATGTAACCGCCACTCTGTTTGACGACTCCGTACACCGTGGACAGGCCCAGCCCCGTGCCCTTACCCTTCTCTTTGGTCGTGTAGAAGGGCTCAAAAATCCGGCTTTGTGTGACGGAGTCCATCCCGATGCCGGTGTCGGTCACGGAAAGCATCACGTAGGGCCCCTGCCGCACCGGAAAGGAGTGGCTCCGGGCAAAAGCCGGGTCGATGTCTTTGTTATTGGTCTCGATTGTCAGCTTACCGCCCTGGGGCATGGCGTCGCGTGCGTTCACCGCCAGATTCATAACGGTTTGTTCTATCTGGCTCACATCAGCCTTCACCCGTCCCAATTCCGGATCGAGCGTGGTTGTAAGTTCGATATCTTCGCCAATCAGTCGACAGAGCATCTTTTCCATGTCCGACACAACCACATTCAGATTTAGGACTCGTGGTTCGAGGACTTGCTGACGACTAAACACCAGTAGCTGGCGGGTGAGTTCCGCCGCCCGACGTGCGGCGCTCAGGACCTCGTCGACACAAGTCCGCAGAGAATGGTTCGGGTCCAACTGCTCCTGCATGACTTGGCTGTAACCGGTGATCACCCCCAGCAAGTTGTTGAAATCGTGAGCGATGCCTCCGGAAAGGCGCCCCACGGCCTCCATCTTTTGTGCCTGATGAAATTGCTCTTCGAGCTGCCTTCGCGCGGTGACATCCCGATTCACGATGACAAGATGTTCGACGGTGCCCTCAGTACTCAAGATGGCGCTGGCTGTCGATTCCAGATATCGCCAACTCCCATCTTTGTGGCGCATCCGGTATTCGATTCTCCGACCCACGCCTGCGAGAGCGGATTCTCTAAGCGCTTCTTCCACCTCGCCACGATCATCCGGGTGGATTTGCTCAAACGGCGACGAAGACTGAAGTTCTTCAGTGGTGTAGCCGAGAACCCTCTGATAGGAGGGGCTATTGTAGAGACGCTTTCCCCGCGCATCCACAACCGCAATCAGGTCAGCAGCGTTTTCAGTAATAAGCCGGAAAAGCTCCTCACGTTGCAGGAGTTGGCGGCGAAAGCGATAAATCTGGAGTTGCTGATAAATGATGTAGACGTCGAAAACAAGGACCAGAGCCACCAGACCGCGGACTGCGTTGTTCAGTTGGAGGTTTTCAGTCGATTCGCCGGCCGAACGAAGCGTGGGGAGGACAAAGGACACGATCCCCAATGTCAACAGAAGTGTAACCAGGATGGCCGACGACCAAAGCCACCACTGGCGCCGCTCGATCCGGCGGTGGTAAGACCCAAGACTGCTGCCGTCAGACGGTTCGTCCGGGTTCAAGTTTCGTTCTTGTTTCGTCATCACCTCTCCGCGAGATCCAGCCACCGTTGACATGCGCTCTAGGGTCTACGCTTAGGCCTTGGTGCAGAGAGGCTAGGATAGCTTCGGTTCCGGAAGGAAAGAGGAAAGCCCATCCCTTGTTCCGTTTTCAGAACAAAGGGCTGTTCCCTCTCTTGGCACTCAACCGTCGGCGAGGTGCCTTGGACGGAGAGCGTCGCTGCCTGTAGCCACGATTTCGCGGATCTTGGCCACCCCGATAAATGCGAAATTGTGCCCGCTACTCTCCACAATGAAGACTTGTGCTCAACAGGATGGCGTTCATTTGCGCAAACATCGCGCAGTCCCTGCCTCCTGATCTCTTACTTCTCCTGGCGTTCTCGGCGGACTGAGGATGGGAGTCCTCCCAGGCCTCTTGAATCTTGGCCAAGGGCTGTCTGGCACGCTCCGCTTCGGGGAATGGTGAAGTCCCGACGATTTAATCACGCCGGCATGATGAGAGAGACCACAAGTGGGAGCGCTGCCGGGACTATCTGGTGGTAGTTTTCCTGTGTTTTCCGAGCGCTCTCCGTCCCTTCTCCTGCAAGGGGCGCTGACGGCTCCCTATTCAAGTCAGCTTTGGACCTGAAAGGCGGCCGTCAGTCTCTGCTCTGCATAATCAAGAAGGGCCGCAATGTCAGGCGGTACCGGGAATCCTGGGTGTTCTCAGGATCTAGTGGCGGCCTCATCCAGGACCGAACGCACTTTGGTCAACAGAGACCTCCTTGTAAACGGCTTGTGCAGCACGGATCTGTCCGGCTCCGGCACGCCCGCGTGACTGATGAGATCGCTCGCGTATCCAGACATGAACAGAACTGGCAGTCTTGGTTGAAGACGGCGCAGATGCACGATCAGGTCACCTCCGCTCAACCCTGGCATGATCACGTCCGTCAATACGAGGTCAATGGAATTACGGTGCTGTTCCGCTATTTCGATAGCTGCGTTACCGTCGGTCGCTTCCAAAACGGTATAGCCCACGCCCCGCAGCAGTTCGGCAGTGAGCGCCCTCAGGGAATCGTCATCTTCCACTAGCAGGACGGCCTCGGTTCCGCGATCGAAGACCAAATTAGGTCTTTCGGAAGCGAGCGTCTCCGCGGGGCCGTCAACCCGAGGAAGATAGACCTTGAAGGTCGCGCCCCGTTTGGGTTCGCTGTAGGCCCATATGTAACCACCGCTCTGCTTCACGATCCCGTAAACCGTAGAAAGACCCAACCCGGTTCCTTTACCGGGCCCCTTGGTCGTGAAGAACGGCTCAAAGATCCGGGACTTGGTCTTTGCGTCCATTCCGCAGCCTGTGTCACTGAACGAGAGCATCACATAAGAACCAGAACGGACACTCGGGTGCTGTTTCGCGTACGTCTCGTCCAATTCGACATTGGCAGTCTCGATGGCAATTTTCCCACCCTCCGGCATCGAGTCGCGGGCATTCACCGCGAGGTTCATCAAGACCTGCTCGATCTGACCCAAATCCGCCCTAACGCTGCCTAGCGGTTCTCCGGGTTTCAGGCTCAGCGTGATGTCCTCACCGATCAGCCTTAGCAACATCTTACTGACGTTGTGCACAACCCCGTTCAGGTTCAGAACTTTGGGCTCTAACACCTGCTGCCGACTAAAAGCAAGGAGTTGCCGGGTAAGAGAGGCCGCCCGCTCCCCGGCTTGCTTGATTTGATCCAAGTGTTTGCGAACGGCAGCGCCGTCAGCTGTCGTGTCCCGCGCAAGCTCGCTGTAGCCGATAATCACCGAAAGCAAGTTGTTGAAGTCGTGCGCGACGCCGCCCGCCAACCGGCCCACCGCTTCCATTTTCTGTGCCTGCCGGAATTGCTCTTCCAAGCGACGGGCCTCGGTGATGTCAAGTGTGTTCGCCAGCACACATGGTTCCCCATCCAAAACGATGCGCTCTGCCGAAATCTGCACGCGGCGTTCCTCGCCGGATTTCGTGCGGAAACGAGTTTCCACAACTTCCGTCGGTTCAGTTTGGTCCATTTGGCGCACCATCTGGCCACGATCCTCAGCATCAGCCCAGATACCCAATTCGTGCGCCGTTCTGCCAATAATTTCTTCGCGTTGATAGCCCATCATCCTGACGAAGGCGTCGTTGGCGTCAACATAACGCCCTTCTGTTTCCGTGCTGATTGTGATTGCCAGTGGACTGGAGTGGAATGCCGTCGCGAATCTTTCCTCCGACTGCCGAAGGCTCTCCTGGTTCTTCCTCTGCTCCGTGACGTCGTGGGAAAGAATCAGTTCGGCATCTCGTCCACCCATGCTGATCGGATGGCTGGTAATCTCAACGTGAATGACGGTTCCATCCCTTTTCCGGTGACTCCACAGCTCGGCTCCGCTCAGTCCGGCTACCCTCTTGGATACGGGGTCGCTCAACTTAGGAACATCCACCTCGGGTCTGATATCCACAATCGTCATCGAGAGAAATTCGTCTCGCGAGTAGCCATAGTGCCGGATGGCAGCTTCGTTGACCGCGAGAAACTTGAGGGTGGCGCGGTCAAGAACCCACATCGGCATGGGATTGCTTTCAAACAGAAGCCGATATTGGTTTTCTGAGGCCCTCAGTGTCTCGTTCGCTTTGCCGAGCTCCAGGGTGCGCTCGTCGATTCGAGCCTCCAGAAGCTCGTTCACCCTTCTCAACTCTTTCTGAGCAGCATCTCTTTCTGACAGCCCCGACTCCAGGGACCGCAAATAACGTTCGGACTCCTTTGCCTTGTGCACCGTCACCAGAATCTGCGGCACGATGAATGGGAGGACGATCGCAGTCGTCATTGAGGCCGCCGCGGTGAAGCCCTTCACGATTGCCGACAAGACGTAGACCGGAAGCCATACGGTCACCACTTCCATGAGATGCGTGAATCCGCAGGCCACGATGAACAGTCCGAACGCCAGAATCATCCAGTGAAAAGGTATTTCCCGGCGGCCTCTGTATACGAAATATGCAAGAGTTATTGATATCGCGAGATAGGAGACGCCAATCAGAGAGTCCGTTATGACGTGACTCCACACCAGGGAACCGTTTCCCAGGTAGCAATAGAAGTGCGGCAGATAACCAGTAGAGAGGATGTGCCGGCTGAGCCTGGACCACGCGGCAAGGAATGTGAGCAGGAGGACTACGCAAGCGCCAACCCCGTAGTAAAGCGACCGCCGCTTCGCGAACGCAAGTAACCCTGCCGCGGAACGAAGGGGAGGAGACTGCGGCGACAGTATTGATGACATCATACCTCACAATGCTGAAGCGCGAAGGCACGCGTGCGTGCGCTCGCCACGACTGTTTCACCCGGGAAGGAAATAGGGTATTGATCTCCCGAGAACCCCGCGGGCTGTAACCGCGCAGCCATTTCATTGGCCATAACATCAGAAATAGCCCGTTCTCGGGATCCTTGAGTCGGACAGTAATTCCCGTTCTGATTTCGTAACAACATCGTAGTGGCAAATAGACACGCGAAACCTCTGGCATCATCAGTAAGCAGGTATTGCGTGAATTCAACATCAGAAGTCGCTCACCCGGACGCATTGGCCTTCCTGCATGACCATCAGAGCGAGTTTGGTATTTGGCTTCAAACCTAGGCTCACGTGAGCGGTTGCTCGACTTCAACAAGCGAGGTCAGAGCGCCATTGGGCATGGGAACAGCGCCTGGGGCATTTGCTCGAAAGGATTCGCCACGGAGAGCAGAAGACGTTCAGGAAGTTTACTCGGTCCTCTGGGCCTTTGAGTTAGGCCTGGAGGGGAATTGGAGATCGCCCAACCAGTCCCATGTTCGTCTGCTGTCGACGATTTGGCGAGGAATTGTCTGGGCCGCCGCCATGTTCACACGCACTCCCGCTGAACTCCAGGTCTTGATCTCGAATGTAGACCAAGCCCTTTATAACCATGATCGATGGTACGACGCGCTAATCACAACGCTGATGTGTCACCTGCCCTACGATGAGCACGACGTTCATGAGGAGTCCTTTCGCCGCTGTCGCTTTGGTCAGTGGCTCTACAGTGAAGGCCAGCGGTTGCTGAATGATCATGCATCGTACGCCGCTATAGAAGGCGAACACCGCCGTATGCACCAATTGGCTACCCGTCTTCTGCTCGCGGCTGCCGAGGGCACTCCAATCGGAGTACAAGACTATGAGTTGTTCACCATCGCCGTAAAGAGCCTGCGGCTGGAAGCTACCACTCTGAAGCGTGAACTGGCCGATCTGCTGTCACATGTTGACCCCCTCACGGGGGTCAACAGCCGCACTCTCCTCCTCACGGTCCTGCGGGAGCTGCACGCACTGGTCAAGCGCAACGTCATGCCATGCAGTGTGGTGATGATGGATCTGGACCATTTCAAGGCCATCAACGATACCTACGGACATCAGGCTGGCGATCGCGTTCTGATCGCCTGCGCCCGGTACGTCATGCAGCATCTTCGTCCCTACGACAAGGTATTTCGGTATGGAGGAGAGGAGTTCGTCCTCACTCTGCAAAGCGCAAGCCCGGAAGTGGCCTTGGGCACAGTGGGCCATCTTCGGGAGGGGCTGGCAAAAATGCCTATTGAGTACAACGATATGCTCATCGGCGTGACAGCATCGTTCGGCGTGGCCCCGCTGGACGCCGGCTACAGTGTGGAACAATCCTTGGACAATGCTGATCAGGCTCTATATGCAGCGAAGTCCGCTGGCCGCAACCGTGCGCAACTCTGGCAAGCGACGGTGCGGCATGCTGGTTCCACTGCCCCGTAGACTGCGCGCTGTAGTCGGGAAAGAGCCGGGCGGAGTAGTAGCTGGGAACGGAGGAACGTCCGCGCGGGAAGCAAAATCCATGCCAACCCCTGAACACGAACAGCGAGAGCACCCGCGAGTCAAGGTGAGGGTTCCGATAGAACTGCGCGTAGGGGACAGCGAGTCCCCTCTCCGCGGAGAGACGGCCGACCTCAGCTTGGGTGGCTGCTACGTCGAGACTCTCTTTCCGTTAGCCATCGGCACGACTCTGGAGCTCAAGCTGCAGGTGGATGGCACGCTGCTGGTTCTGGCCGAAGTCGTCACGTGCGATCCGCAGGTCGGCAACGGGATTCAGTTCACCAAAATGCTTCCAGAGGATATCGAGGAACTACGTGCATTCCTGGAGGCGCAGGAGACTGGGTGAGCGATTCCACTAAAAAGTTTCACTGGAAATCGGTACTGCATAGGCGTCAACGCACTCTCAGGGCACCACCAAACCCTGGGCTTGCGGCTTGAGACACCGATATTTTCTCTTCCCGCCCGAAGGGGATTGACGGGCGTTCTCGTTGTTCGAAGTGGTGGGAGAGTTTCCCCCAGGCACCTGGGGGGAAAGAGAGAGAAGTCCTTTCCACTAGAAACGCCCACTAGAGAGCCGCTCTTTTATTTCTCGCCGTTTTGATTCCCGAGTTCAAGGACAATCTGATGAGGTTGGTTCGGGGCTAAGCGCGTCAGGTTGGGGGCTAGCACTGTGCAGCATCCTGCCTCTAGCCATCTTCCTCGACTTGACGCCTCAATTTGTCACGAAAGGCGAACTAGATGTAAGATTGCAGCTTCTCAGCGTATCCAGATCAGAACATCGGCGAGCACGAGCCCTGCCAACAATGATTTGTATAGCCCATATCTTTCAAGCAATTAGGCCCGGCCTTCTCGTTACGGAAATCAAACATGACCTCGGCTGACGCTTGCCAAATTTCAAACGGACGATTTTGAATGCTAGGGTCGAACCATGGCCGTGGGAGGTAGGCGTGGAACTGACGGGGGGACAAAAACTCCGGTCCCTGAGAGAAGCACTTGGTTATACCATGCGAGACGTGGAGGCTGCCGGCCGGCAAATTTCGCGCAGGCTTGGGAACGAAGAATTTACCGTTCCGCCTAGTCGACTGTCTGATATCGAAACGAAGGGAGTTGTTCCCAGCATCTTTCGCTTCTACGCCCTGGCGGCGATCTATCGGTGCGATTATCGCGAGCTATTGTCGTGGTATGGCGTGGACCTTAACAACTTTCATGCAGATCTTATTTCTGCAACGCCAAACCGCTCTCATCTTTCTCACGTCTTAGACGGCGTAACGGAGGCTCGCATCCCCGTCCAACTGGATCCGGGGTTCACGCTTTCCAAAACCACGAACATCGGCCGCATGATAGAACGGTGGGGAGTAGTGCCCGCTACGTATCTTTCCGCGCTAGCCGCCGACCAGTACTCCTACGGGTACATCGGAGCTGAAGACTTCACGATGCACCCTCTGCTTCCGCCAGGCAGTTTTGTGCAGGTCGATGAAGCCAAGAATAGTGTCGTTGAAGGTGTTTGGCGGTCTGAGTTCGAGCGTCCGATCTACTTCGTCGAGACCCGTGATGGTTTTGTCTGCTGTTGGTGCCAGCTCAGCCGGGATCAATTAGTCCTGCAATCGCACCCATTGTCGAACGTCCCTGTTCGCACTCTTAAGCATCCCCAAGAGGCGGAAGTCATTGGGCAGGTGGTCGGAGCAGCGATACGTCTCGGGGGACGGCAGGCGCTCGATTCTGCACGAGGGCAAAGAGAGAGTGTAGAACTGATCGGAAGTGCTTTTCCGAAGCGTGGAGGCGCTGAGCAGGGAGGGCATTCGCCGGAGGCGTCTCGAGACACGACAAGAACTCAAGCTCCGTCGTCTGTGCCCCCGTTGCCGACCACTTAAGGTCGTCCGCGAGGTCTCTCAACGGCGTTCTCAGTACCCCAGAGACCAAGATCCCGTGCGATGCCCGGATGGCTTTTTCCGCTGCTGCAGTCCCGTAGACCTTTTTTAATCCCCAATGCGAGTAGGCTCCCTGGCCGTCATGCAGCTGGGCGAGGTAGCGCAATTTTCCCAGAAGCCCGGGTACTGCGCTCAAAGTGCTGCTTTCGAAGTCTTCAGAAGCTGATCTGAGTGCCACGTTACGTTTTCCGAAAAGAAAAACAAATCACGCCAGATGTTCAAGGTGACAACCGCAGAGGCAGAGTAGCACGGTGCATTCCATTTTGTCCAAGGAGAACACCGTGAAGAGAATCCTGCGAGTCCTGGCTATCACCGTTTTTCTGCTGATCACTTCAACTGTCCCTAGCTTCGCCGACGGCAACCCCTGGCCGTGGGGGCACCCGTCTACCCAGAGTCAAAAATAAGATAGAGGGGGGCGTAAGTCCAGGGGCTTAAAATCCAGGTTGCAATTTCTCGTTTGGGGAACTATAGTTTCCTCCCAACGAGATGATGCGCTGGTACAATGTTGTCCTGTTTTACCTTTGGATTGCGCCCCATCTTCTCCTCGCGGTCATTGGGGTCCTCCTGCTGATCAGGCGCTTGTACACGAGCTTCCCCGTGTTTTTCCTTTACACGTGTTACGAACTTGCGGAGTTTATCCTGCTCTTCGCGATCAGGGTGATTGGAAACAATCAAAGGACCTTGTACGCACATGTCTTCATTGTAACTTTGGCAATCAGCACGGCAATTCGATTCGGAGTTATTCAGGAGGTTTTCAACAACGTATTTCGCGAACATGGGCAGGTGGATGCGATAGGCAGGGTTTCGCTTCGCTGGACTACTGGCTTTCTGCTCGCGGCCGCTGTTCTTTGCGCAATCGCGTCCGGGCCAGCTCCTGGCGGCCTGATAGCGGGGGTGGCTTGGATCGCTCGGGGCGTGGCCATCGTTCAGTGTGGCTTGGTGCTTTTCTTATTCCTGTTTTCGGGTCTGTTCGGCCTGTCCCTGCAAAGCTATGTGTTTGGGATCGCGCTCGGTTTCGGTGTTCTATCGAGTGTGGAACTTGCCAACGCGGCTATCGGGGCTGGACAGCTCACAGAATCCATGGCCAGAGCGCTGAACCTGATTTCAACTGGGGGCTATCACGTTGTTGTCCTGCTCTGGCTTGGGTATTTAGTCGCTCCGGAGAGGAAACTTCTTCAGCCCATTGATGTGCCTGTGGATGAGTTGGATCGGTGGAACAGAGAATTGGAGCGATTCTTGCCATGAGCGTCACCTTGGTTTATGTTGCGATCGCATTTTTCATAGCTGCGCTGTTGGTGTACCTTGCGGCCAGACGCGGCAGAGACGCGCTCGCCATCGACGAGGCCCGAGTGTTGATGGGTTCGCTGGATATTGAGGCGTTCCGCAATCTAGTCGATCCGGGGGAGGAGGCATTCCTTCGGTCGAGCCTGCCCCCCGACCAATTCCGAACAATCAAACGCGAAAGAGCCTGGGCCGCCTTCGCCTATGTGAGGACCTTGTCAGACATTGCCTTGGAGTTTTCCCATTTCGGCCATGCCGCACGCCTCAGCCCCGATCCCCAACTAGCCGAACTGGGGCGGCAGATTGTCGCTGGTGCGATTCGTTTGCGCCTGGATGCGTTGAAGGCAAGTGGGCGACTCTTGGTTGCGGCCACGCTCCCTGATTTACCCCAACGCTGTCCGCATTCCCTGTTTGAGCAATACGCGTGTTCTACCGGTTTACTGTTGTCCTACAGCACGCTAGACCGTGCTCGAAAACGACCCTCGTAGTTCGTATCCAGCGCGACCGCTCTGGTCAGCCCTACAGAACTCTTAATTCCACCAGAAAGCCGAACGCGACTGACTCGTAAGCTTCCTTGCTAGGGTGAAAAGCGTTCTCCAGTTGAGGCTCGCGGAGGCCGCTAGGCCCCTTGTTCTGTTCTCGGAACAAGAATCATTCTTCTGCTCGGGACGCCACGTTCGGGTCTCAAATACTGCTCAGCATAAACAGATTGTTTTGGAACCAAGGAGGCAACACATGGGTGCCGGGACTGCTCATCCAGACTCATCAGCCAATGATGGCCGCAAAGCCCACAAGTCGCTGAAGGCCTATAACGCTCCGCAACTCAAGATCCTGACCCCAGAACAGGCCGCTGCAGAACTCAGAGCCAAAGCACTGCCCGGAGATGCCGGCGCCCAAGAGCTCTTGAGGATAGCAGAAGATTTATGTCGACAAAAGCGGGAGTAACGCCGTTGCACAGCGGTTCCGGACCTAAGATTGTCAGCGGACATCTGCACCAATGACAGGCACTATGCCTCGCAAGTACGTCCGCAGATTTCGACGAAGGGATGCGAGAAACGTGTAAACACGTTTCTCGGTTAGACCAGGATCTTAATGAGTGAAGTTCATGGAGTCACCTTGGATCATGCCGCTAGGTCGTGTACATGAGGTGGTTAGTCGTCTTGTAGCTCACCTCCCTTTGAGCGGATTATGGACGAACGCCAAAATGGGAGAACAGGAGCTTGAGTAGCTTGCATATTCCGTCTTGGGACATGGGAAGATGAAATTTGAGTTTTATCGAAACAAGATGACGGTAGTCAGCGTTGGGGAACTGGCTTCTCGTCTCCGAGAAACAACATGTGATATCAACAGAGCTCTTAAGTTGCTCGAAAAGCGCGGCCTCGCCGAGCCCGCTGATGCTCCCCGACTTTGGATACTCCATGTAGCAGAGCTTGACCTGCGAGCTCGTGGGTGAGCGTTCCTGACACGTACCAGGGAAGTCTCAATGCAAGCACGAGCCGAACCAGGGGAGGGGCTGATGGCGGAGGATAACGCATTAAAGAGAGCATTTGTGGAACTTCGCGAGACAGCGCACGGTGAACAACGAAAGCGAACCGGTGTCATCGCCAAGCTGATTGGGGCGCGCTGCGAAGTTGAAGACGTCCTCCTGTCATCGGGGGGATCCACGGTCCTGTCTGCAGGGGAGCGTGTTAGACTTTCCATCCTGACGAGGGTGATCGACAACATCGTGCGGCGAATTGAGAGGCGCTGATTGTTGGTCGCCGGAGCGCCGGAACGTGTGTGATCAGGGTCGTCCCGCGGCCAGGTTATCCGAGGGGTCCAGCGCATCAAGGGGGCTCTGGTTCGAGTGGCTGAAAATGGAGCCGATGCAGTGAGCGGTTCGAGCCCCCGGTTGCGGTAGCATGACGGCTTTGTCGTCCTTGGACGGCGGAATTACCGTGCGCATTGTATGTTCCGGGTTCAGACGGCAACCGTCGAGAGCATTGTGCACTTACCTATCTTCCATTTTCATGTCTTTTTGTGAATTTTCTAACGACCGAGCGACGCGGCGCTGGCGCTGTGGTTGCTCACCAATAGTTTCAACATAGCTTGGTCGTCAGTGGGCCGGGAGTAAAAGTATCCCTGTGCCATCTCGCAATTGAGCTGCTTGAGCAACTCTATGTGAGCTTCCGTCTCCGTTCCTTCGGCGACCACCTTCAAACCGAGATTGTGGGCAAGCATGATGATGATTCGTACGATTTCGCGGCTTTCCGAGTCGCTATCCATGTGCGAAATAAACGCGCGGTCGATTTTCAACGTGTCCACGGGAATCCGGCGTAAGCGGCTGAGGGACGAGTACCCCGTGCCAAAATCATCGATGCTCAAATGAACGCCCAGCGCCTTCAATTGCGCCAGCACGTGACCAGATTTTTCCGCATCCCCCATGGCAATCGTTTCGACGACTTCGAGGTGCA
>Ga0187817_10000194_pt1 | contig 23278 bp, 14 predicted proteins | sample NC_wetland_sal_i_17_FD_132431 | JGI IMG/M metagenome (GOLD analysis project Ga0187817, IMG submission 132431) | Wetland sediment microbial communities from Neuse River Estuary, North Carolina, USA - SO4_2 | ecosystem: Environmental > Aquatic > Freshwater > Wetlands > Sediment | place: USA... | reverse complement strand
CTACAAAGGAAGCGGCAGCAAGCGATCGCGGATGCTGTATGCGATTGCCAATGCCGTGATTTGCAAGGGCGACAATGGACGCTGGCAGGCGAATTACTCGAATATCCTCGGAAACCTCGCGGCTGGCGGTATCTCCAATCTCTATTATCCGGCCAGCGAACGCGAGGGCGCGGCATTAACCTTTGAAACCGCGCTAATCGGGATTGGCACAACCGCCGCCGCCAATATTTTGCAGGAATTCGTCGTCCGGAAGTTCACACCGAAGGCTGCCAATCACAATCCGGCCAAACCGTAGAGCGTGGTTCGGCAAGAAATAACGTGGTTACCTAATAAAAGCGCGATAACGCTCGTTGACCGAAGGGTCGTGAGTGTAAGCGTGCCGTTTTCAGCACCTCACAATGCCTCCTGACTCCGCTCTTCTTTGGTCTCGGAATGCGTCCCGGACCCGATGCGTTGCAGAACGCCTCCACGGAGGAGAAGGCGAAGATCTTGACAGAGAATTGACTACCTCCGTCGTCAGAACGCAGGCTCTCCATTGAACAGCATTTTCTTCAAGCTAAACTCCTGGAGGATTCGCTGCGACCCGATGGCATTGATTCTGGGGTGAATAAATTCCACGCCCAGTTTTCCGTCCAGGCCGATCTGTTTGGGGCGGGGAAATACAAACTGAAACGTGTTTTCCTTGCAGCTGTAGTCCAATAAGCTCAGCCTCTCTTTGCCGGCATTCAGATAGACCCACACACCGATCGTTGCGACGCTCTGGCGCCGCCAGTAAGTGCGCAACAAGCCCTCATAGTTTTGGACGTTGGTGCTAAAGGTCACGGAAACCACGACTCGGTCGGAGAACTTAGCTGCCAGAAACTTTCCTGCATTGGTGTCAAAGGCAGCTTTCTGCTGCGCGCTCATCGACTCGTAATGCGAGTTTAGTTGGGAAGAGCGAACCTGTGCTTCTCGGATTGGTTCCGCCGACCGAAACTGGAAATTGTAGGTAATGGTCGGATTGGTTTCCATCTCGCCCCCGTAGCCCTGGCCAGTCGTTGCGTCCATACCGCCTATGTTACGTTGAATAGAGCCCAGCGTTAACGTCGTGGCCCAAGGCGATTCTTCCAGCATCCGGGTCGTCTCTTCCCTGGACCAATTTTGGTACGGTTTCTTGGCCCAGAAATCCGCCCCCAGCGCCAGCGGCATGGCCAGGCAAACCAGCAGGACCGGAACCATGAGTCGATAGAAACCTCTTCTCGGCATGCGCACATGAACCTCCTGGTTGCCGCAAGGTCCTGAAACTTCCACCACCGCAATGCTAGTCCACCCCAGGCCCTCGCACAACAAGCGTATTCGTAGCTGTCGCAACATCTCTATAGCGGTCATTGCTCGTGGGCGTGATTCCGTCAACCACCCGCACCCGTGCAGGAACACTCAATTGACATAGGAACTCGCCTCAACCTGTGCGCTTAATCACAGACGAATGTCTTAAACCGTCTACTATTTGTTGCCGCATTCCACATGGACCGGGCTCTGATAGTTGGGTTGCCCCTGAATTCTAGCGACTTGTTGTTCATAGATTTCCGCTTCGCCGTTGCGGCATAGCATACGAAGGGCGTCAGCCAGGTTAATAAGAGTTGTTGTTACCGCAGGGCCATCGAGCCCAAAAGCTCTCTCCTGGATCCTCAAAGCTTGCTCATACAGGGGTACAGCCTCCGCCGGCTTACCTTCGTCTGAGTACAGGACCGCCAGGTTGTTAAGATGGACCGCGTAGTCGGGGTGCTCTGATCCGAGGGCCTTTTCATCAATCGATAATGCTCGCTTGAACAAGACTTCTGCCTCAGCATTCTTTCGTTCACTGTGGTAAAGGAGAGCCAAGTTGTTGAGGTTGATGGCGACCTCTGGATGCTCGGGTCCCAGAGTTCTCTCGCTTATCGCCAGCGCCCGCTTGTACAGAGGCTCCGCTTCGGCGTGCCTTCCCTGCCCCTTATAAACAAAGGCGAGGTTATTGAGGCAGGTCGACAATAATGGATGGTTCGGCTCCAGCGTCTTTTCCCATATCTGCAGAGCCCGCTTGTCCATCCGTTCAGCCTCTGCATACCGTTTCTCGTTCGCATAGAGCACACCCAAGTTGTTGAGCGCAAATGCAAAATCTGGATGGTCCGGTCCTAGTTCTGCCTCGATGATCGCCAGCGCACGCTTGAGTAGAGGCTCCGCTTCGGTGTACCGTCCCTGTTGATCATAAATCTCGGCAAGGTTACTGAGATGTGTCGCAAGATCTGGATGGTTAGGGCCTAAGGTCTTCTCATCCATCGCAATAGCTCGTTTCAACAGAGGTTCGGCTTCGGCGTACTTGGCCTCGTGGGAATAAAGAGTCGCGAGGTTGTTGAGGGCCCTCGCCAGTTCCTGATCTCTGGCCCCTTGCAGTTTCTCTTGCATATCTAGAGACCGTCGATAGACCGGCTCTGCTTCAGCATATCGGCCTTGGTCGTCATAGATCGCCGCAAGGTTGTTCAGCGCGGAGGCGACCCGAAAACAGTCTGCGCCGAACGCCCTTTCATCAATAGCCAGGGCCAAGCGGACAACCTGCTCTGCGTCTTGGTACTTAGCCTCCAGCCCCAGCGTTTGCCCCAAGTAGACTAAAACGAGAGGGTTATCAGGTTGGATCTCACGAGCCGTTACTAGGGCCGCCTCGGCCTGGGGATAACGTCCCAATCGAAACTCCGCACCAAACAACGAAAGATACTTCTCCACTTGATCGTCGTCGGAAAAGCTAACGGACTGCCGAAGGTATTCACTAGCCTCGGCGTAGCGCCGAGCATACAGCGCTGCCAAACCCTTCTCGTACGGCGCTTGGGCTTTCGTGCTCCACTCTTCAATTGCCGACTTAACCTGATCGACTGAAAACCCGAGTGCCTGTGCCTTTTCCGCCACCACTTGGTCTGCCTCGGCGGGCGATGCGAGTTTTGTTGTCACGCTCGCAACGATACGCTTCACCAGTCGAGGATCAGTAAGCAGCCTCTTATCACCGGTGCGAGTTACCCGGACATGAAGGACTTCTGTAGAACTGACAGGGACAAAAGATGCGCCCTCCCAAGGAGAGGTAACTACCCAATCCTCGCCGACGCTCAGTTCGATGGGATCGCCTGGCTCCAGGCTGGCGGGGAGCACAATCGAGAACTCACCGGTCTCAGATGTTGTTGTGCTTCCGTTGTGGATCAGTTGAACCGTTATACTGGAAAGCCGCTTCCCTTCGAGGGTTTCGACAATCCCCGAAACAGACCGCGTCGGCGAGTTTGTCGCCGCTCCCAGGAAGAAGGACATTCCGCAGGTAAACGCAACGTTGAGGATGATCGCACGTGCCAGACTGCTTGTCACAAGCCACCTCCATGCCCGAACGGGAGTAATCGTCGTTCGACGCACGGATCGTGCAGATGCTGACATTGTACCTCCAAGTTCCTCCAGCACATGTCAATTGGGGAAGTAGCGCCATAACGCTCATTGACTCGTAGGTAAATTGGCCTGATTTCCTCAACAACCCCGCACCCGTGCAGGAACACTCAATTGACATAGGAACTCGCCTCAACCTGTGCGCTTAATCACAGACAGAATGTTTTGAACCGTCTACGGTTGAAATGGGCATCTGTCTCTTCCGCTCTCTTAGGCGATGCAGGTGCCATCAGCGTTCGACCCAGCACGACGGCCGTCGCGCTGTAGAGGAGGTTCCCATGCCCCTCGATTCACTGGAACTACGTACTTCTCTCCAACGAGTGCTTGTCGGTCTGATCTTGATTCTGGTTCCGCTCACCGTTTTCGGCTTCTATGTAGCGTTGCAGGGCGACAGTCAGATTCGCCAGATGGCCGGCGAAAATATCCGCTCCGTGACCCGCAACGCGGCTGAGCTCACCTCCCAATTCCTCGCAGGGCGCTTGCGGGACGTGAGCGTGATCGCCCACAATGCCAGTGTCATTGAGGCAGTTGTTTCCGCGAACCGACAATACGAGCGTCTTTCCGACGACGCCGTTATGAGCAAGCTCGCCGCCACCGAGCAGAAATGGAACAACTCGGAGGGCAATGCCTTGGCGAGCAACATCCTCACCTCCGATGTCGCCCGCCAACTCCGTCATATGCGGGAACTGAATCTTAGCTTGCTGAAGGTCACCGTGGCGGATGCGACCGGCGCCACTGTCGCCGCAACGGATAAGCCTTTGCACTACTTTCAGACCGATCGAGGGTACTGGGCGTTGTTGTATTCCCAAGGACAGGGTGCAATCCACGTGGCCGACTTGCGTTATGACGAACCGAACCAGCTGCCCTACATCAGCATCTCCTACCCCATCCTGGAGGAAAACACAGGCAGGTTTATCGGCGCGGTCACTGCTTTGGTCGATGTCTCGCCCCTGTTTGCGCAACTGAACCGGCAGCAGATCGGACGTACCGGGCGACTGTTCATGGTGCGCGACGATGGCACCGTGATCCAGGCACCCGGCATAACTCCATCCATGAAGATCCACTCCGAAGAATACAGCGCGGTCCGCGACTCTCTCGGGAGCCTGCGGGGTCGCGAAACTGGGTACCTTTTCACCACGTTTTCCAAGGGCGAGAAATACCTGGTTGGGTTCGCCGACATCGGATTGAAGGACGCGTTCCCCAACCTTCCGTGGATCGTCGTGGCCAGCCAGGAAGAGCGTGAGATCACCGGTCCCATCCGAAATGTGGCTGCCTTCGCGCTCTTCGTCATGATTCTGTCGCTCTTGATGCTGAGCTTGCTCGCCGCCTACGTGTTCCTGCATCGCGCGCAGAAATTGGAGGATATTGAAACACCCCCGGAAGACAAGCCGCGTCCCGCAGCCGCGTGACAACGCTCAGCCCGGGGAGGATGATTAGCCCAGTCTGGGACTCACACTGATGTTCTGCACAGGAGAGCTTTATGGTGCTCGCGTCAGAATTGAAACCGGGTATGGTGGTTCGGGTCGAAGGGCAGGTCTACCGCGTTCTGGAAGTTGAATCCAGGGCAGCGATCGCGAAGCTGGGCGGAGTGGTCAAGACCGAGTTGAGCAACTTAACCACTGGCCGCTTATGGGAAGCTCGCTTCCGGCCGCAGGAGCGGCTGGAAGACCTCCAGGTCGAGCGGCACATCATGGAGTTCCTCTATCGTGGAGGGGACTCCTGCACGTTCATGAATCCTCACACCTTCGAGCAGGTTGAGGTGCCGTGCGAAATCTTCGGACCGGCCGAGAAGTTCTTCCAGTCGGGCACAGCAGTCCCGCTCGATTTCTTTGAAGGCAAACCCATCAGCGCGGTCTTGCCCGATATTGTGGAAGCTCATGTGGTTCAAACCACCCCGCCTGTTCACTCGCAACAGGACTGCGCCTGGAAGGAAGCCACGCTTGACAATGGCCTCGTCATCCACGTTCCACTCTTCATTGGCCCAGGGGAGAATGTGCGCGTGGAAGTGCGGACCGGCCGCTACCTGGAACGCGCGCACGCGGAACGGAAGCGAACGGCATAAGGGGATGGCCGGGTAGGCGTCTTCCGAGAAATACACGGTCCCTGGGAACCGGAGTTCGTACCATGGAATTCTTTTGCAAAACCTGCGGCAAGCGAAAGGGTGATGCTGAAGAAGGCTGGCTGCTGGGCGTTGAGGGCTCAGGTCAGCCAGGGAGGGTCATGAAATACACGATTAGCCTACTCGATAAGTGGGATGAGCAGCGCGCCACTGAACGCAATGCCGTGCATTTCTGCTCTTCCGAGTGCCGGAACAAGTATGTGTGGGCAAGCTACGGCGACGACACCGGGGTAACGTAGTGAAACCTGCCGGATAGGGCGCCTCGATCTGCCCTTCACGCATAGTTCTCGTAACCTCACACTCCACTTATGACCTCGCGAGTTCCCCTCCCGTATCCAACTCGCCACCCCGCCGGCTTTCGCGCATTGTGGGAACATCTGATTCTTGTCATACTTGTGAAGCTCTGGCCTTGTCACGGCGCTGCGGGGTATCATGGACCTAACGCCGTCGCTGCCAAATGACATCTTTCACGAAGGTTTTTACGCCTACCAGGAACCGGCGTCTGAACGAGCTCGTCGGCATCCTTTTGTGTGTCTCCGCGCTCCTCCTTTTCCTCGCGCTGGCATCCTATTCGCCGCTTGATCCTTCGCTGAATAGCGCCTCTGTCCTCACCAACTCGCACGCCGCCCGCAACTGGATCGGCATCTTTGGAGCCTATCTTTCCGACCTCATCCTGCAATTCGGGGGAGTCGGTTCGTTTCTACTGCCCATCTTTGTGGGTATGCTCGGCATACGCTGGTTCCGCTCGCGAGCCGTGCAATCGCCGGGCGCCAAGACTCTAGGCGGAATCTGGCTGCTCATGTTCGTGCCCGCGCTGCTCGCCATCCTCCCCGGACACTTTCGCTGGATGGGCGCTATCCCGGTCGAAGGACTGGTGGGACGCATCATCGGCGACCTCTTAATCCGTTACCTTAACGTTGCCGGTGCATATATTGTCTGCACGACAGTTCTCGCCGTCGCGCTCTACCTCACAACCGCCTTCTCGTTCTCTGCGATTGAAGTCTGGGCGCCCACCCGCTTTGCCTTCGTTCTGGCTCTGCGAGATCGCTATAGAGACTGGAAGGACGAACGCGCGCACAATCGTCAGCAAAAGGAACTGGAAAAGCGCCGCGCCGAAAGGCCTACGGTCACCGCACAACTCGTGCCTGCGCGAAGCGCGCCAATGCGTCCAGAGAATCCGCGCCAGGAAATCCCCGGCGTGCAGTCCGCGGCTCCCATTCCCCGCACCGGCATCGAACGCATGATGGCGGAAGAAGGTGCCGACGCCGCAACCCCACAGTCACAAACTCTGCCTGCCGCGTCTGCAATCGAAGTCCAAGTCAGTGATCGCGCCGATACCGAGCTCAAGCCAAGAACAACTCTTCCGAAAATCGCGGGCAGCTATAAGCTCCCGCCCTCGAGCCTTCTGCACCGTCCCGACGAGCAGCAAGCCGTCCACGAAGAAGAGCTCAAAGTCATCGCCCAGGTACTGACCTCGAAGTACGCGGAATTCGAAGTCCTCGGCCAAGTCACGCAGATCAATCCCGGCCCCGTCGTCACCACCTTCGAATTCAAGCCCGAAGCCGGCATCAAGTACAGCCGCATTGTCAGCCTCACTGACGACCTCTGCCTCGCCCTGCGCGCCGAAAGCATCCTGGTCGAACGCATGCCTGGCAAAAGCACCGTCGGCATCCAGGTGCCGAACCGCGAGCGCGAAATCATCTGGCTGCGCGAGAACATCGAGTCGCAGGAATTCCTCGCCTCGAAATCCAAGCTCACCGTCGCCATGGGCAAGGACATCAACGGACGCATCGCCACTGCCGATCTCTCCGGTATGCCCCACCTGCTGATCGCCGGTTCTACCGGCACGGGCAAGAGCGTGGCCATCAACGCCATGATCATGTCGATTCTCTACAAATCGACGCCCGAGGAAGTGCGACTCGTACTCGTTGACCCGAAGCGCCTCGAACTGGGCAATTACGAAGGCGTCCCGCACCTCTACACGCCCATCATCACTGAGCCCAAACTTGCCGCCAACGCGCTGCGCAATGCCGTCCGGGAAATGGAGCGCCGTCTCAAGCTGCTTGCCTCGAAAGGCGTCCGCAACATCGACAGCTACAACCGCCTGTTCGACGACACGCCCAGCCTGTTCAGCGAGCAGGCCAACCCGGACGACTGCCCCATTCCTAAGATCGTCATCATCATCGACGAGTTGGCGGACCTGATGATGCTCGACGGCCACAACGTGGAAGAATCCATCACTCGCCTGGCGCAGATGGCCCGAGCCGTCGGCATTCACCTGGTGCTCGCCACCCAGCGGCCCTCGGTGGACGTCATCACCGGCCTCATCAAAGCGAACTTCCCCGCCCGCGTCTCGTTCCGCGTGGCAACCAAGGTAGACTCCCGCACCATTCTCGACGCCAACGGCGCCGAATCGCTCCTCGGACGCGGCGACCTGCTCTACCTGCCGGCCGGCTCGGCTCGCGTCCACCGCCTCCATGCTCCATATGTAACCGAAAAGGAAATCGCGGCCGTGGTGGAATTCTGGAAGGCGCAGGGTCAGGCGCAATACCAGGAGAAATTCCTCGAAGCGCCCAAAGAAGATCAGGAGTCGCCAGGCGGCGCTGGCGACGATTCCGGAGAACTTTCCGGCGATGAGAACGATCCGCTCTTCAACGATGCCGTCCGCCTGGTGATCGAGTTCGGCAAAGCTTCCACTTCCCTGCTCCAGCGCCGTCTGCGTATCGGGTACGGACGCGCTGCCCACCTCATCGACCTCATGGAGCGCGACGGCATCGTAGGCGCCGCCGACGGCCCCAAGCCGAGAGAAGTGTTGAAGCGCCCCAACTGGATCTCGGAAATTGAAGAGTCCATGCGGTAGTGTGGGAAAGGGCGTCTCGCCTGTCCAAGCCGGTGAGGCCGGCTAACTACAAAGGGAACGAATTGCATCGAACGGCCGTACCCTTGATGTGAAAAAAATCTTCTTCAACTCCGATGGCTTACGCGCCGGTTGGCGCCTGCTGCTTTTCGTCGGCATTTTTGTTGGACTCCAATTTCTCGGAAACTGGGCCATTCCCAGAATATTGCATCTCCGCGAGCGGCCGTCTCTTGATCCTGTAGGCTTCATCTCCGACGAACTGCAGGCGCTCATCCAGGCGGTGGTTGCCACCTGGATTATGGCTCGCATCGAACGTCGCCGCTTCCTCAACTACGGCATCCCGGTAAGCAACGCCTTCGGACGCGACTTCTGGGTTGGACTTGCTTGGGGCCTGGCCTCCACTTCTTTGCTCGTGGGCTTGATCGCGGCCTTCGGCGGCTATCGTATCCTCGGGCTCGCCATTCATGGCGGCGTGCTCTGGCACTTTTTAGGCCTCTGGATCATCGCCAATTTGCTCATCGGATTTGCGGAGGAGATCCAATTCCGCGCCTATCTCCTCTCGACCCTCGCCGATGGTATTGGCTTCTGGGCGGCGGCCATCCTACTCAGCATAGGCTTCGGCGCGCTGCACTATTTCCTGAAACCGCACGAGCGCTGGGAAGACTTCGCCTCCACCGGACTGCTCGGCCTATTCGGTTGCCTCACGCTTCGCCGCACCGGCTCACTGGCCTTCGCCATCGGCTTCCACGCTGCCTTTGATTTCGCCAACCTCTTCGTGTGGTCGGGACAAAACGCCGGGGAATATGCCGTTGGCCACCTTCTTGAAACCCGCTGGCAAGGCCCGCAATGGCTGACCGGCGGATTCCTGGGTCCGGAAGCGAGTTGGATGATATTTGTGGTGGTCGCACTGATGTTTATGATTTTTAATCGCCATTACCCGCAAAAGAAATTTCCCCGTTGACCCAGCGGACCCCGATTCACTTGTGGTTAGATAAGACCCATGAAATTCCACACCGAATACCTGACCCTGCACACGAAAACCAAGCGCGCCTACGTTCACCTGACCCCGCAGGTAGAGAGCGCCCTGAAGAAGTCCGGAATCAAGGACGGCATGATTCTCGTCTCCGCCATGCACATCACCGCTGGAGTCTACGTCAACGACAATGAAAGCGGCCTGATTAAAGACATCGACCAGTGGCTGGAAACGCTCGCCCCCTTTCGCCAGAACTACCAGCATCACCAAACCGGAGAAGACAACGGCGACGCTCACCTGAAATCGTTGATCATTCACCACGAAATCATCGTCCCGGTCACCAACGGGAAGCTCGACTTCGGTCCCTGGCAGCAGATTTTCTACGCCGAGTTCGATGGCCAGCGCAACAAACGAGTCCTCATCAAAGTGATGGGGGAATAGGCGAAACAAGGTGCTTGCCCCATTCTATTTTGGCTCCTACTCTGAACGCACGAAGTGCCCAGAGTGTTCTAGTAGGATCAAACTCGAAGATGTAAAGTTTGTCCGATCGTTTCCTTGTCCCTTCTGCGGTGAAGATATTCGTGTTGTACGGCAGTACGAACGCCGTATACATCTCGTTGGCTGGAGTCTAAGTCTGCTGATACTCTACAGCGTAGGAATCGGCTGGTGGTTAGTGGTGTTGTTTTTGACGCCGCTCGCTATGATTTTGATGGGAGCTTGGATGTGGGCAGGAAAATACTTCCTGCCACCGAGACTGGATCGCGGTGGGATCAAGCCTCCATCCATTCTGGGCCTCGGGCCAAAATAGCTTGGTCGGCCGATCTACAGCTCGTAGCTCGCAGCCCAAGGCTTCGCAGCGCAGCCAGCAACAATCACAGGAGCGCGCCACCCATGACCGAAGAACTCAGCGAACTGCACGAGCACGCCGAACATGCCCGGGAGCATCCCGATCTCGCTCCCATCACGATCACCATGGCGGTGCTGGCCGTGCTGGTGGCGACCGTGTCGCTGCTCGGCCATCGCACCCATACCGAAGAAATCATTTTGCAGAATAGAGTCACCGACCAGTGGGCTTACTACCAGGCGAAAAACATCCGCCGCCACAACGACGAGATGTTCGCCGACCTGACCACCATCGTCGCCGCTAAGGACGCGGAAGCCGCCGCTAAACTGCACGAAAAATACCGGGCCGAGGCCGACCGCTATAGAGACGAGCAGAAGGAACTCGACGCCAAGGCCCGCGAACTGGAAAAAGATGCTGAACTTACTCGCCGCAAAGCCGACCGCTTCGATCTAGGAGAAGTTTTCCTGGAGATCGCCCTGGTCATAACCTCGATTACTCTGCTCTCGGGTCGTCGAATATTCTGGCACCTCGGCCTGTTGGTGGCGACCGCGGGCATTGTCATCGCGGCCTCTGCCTGGATCATGCGCTAACCGTCTGCGATCCGTCGACCTGCCACTGGGTCAGCGCTGTGGGCATACTATGTCGACACGCCATCCGCGCACGATGTAAAATTCATTCGCGAGAACATTCGCAAACGCAATCCTAAGGCAACGATTCTCAAAACTGCCTGCCGCGTCTCCGTTACTACCCGAATCCATCAAGGGACGCCGCGTGCGGGTGGTGGAAGACGGTCCCACGCTCACTTACGAAATTCTTACCGCCTTTGCCGCAAGAAGGAAACCGCTGCCCAGCAAGGTGATGAAGAAATGACCCCAAACGATTTTCTTTCCATTAAGGATTTTTCGCCCCAGCAGATTCGCCATTTCCTCGACCTCGCCCGCCACATTAAGGCGCGCCCCGATGATTACGCGCAGAAGCTCAAAGGCAAAACCCTGGCCATGATCTTCGAGAAGCCTTCGCTGCGTACCCGGGTCAGTTTTGATGTCGGCATCCAGCAACTGGGCGGGTTTTCCATCTACCTCTCGCCCGCGGAGATCAACCTGGGCAAGCGCGAGTCGGTCTATGACGTGGCAAAGAATCTGGAGCGCATGGTGCAGGGCATCATGATCCGTACCTTTGCGCACGAGATTGTCGAGCAAATGGCCGAATACGCCAGCATTCCAATCATCAACGGCCTCACCGACTACAGTCATCCCTGCCAGGCTATGGCGGACTATATGACTATCCTGGAAATCAAGGGGAAGGTGGCGGGCCTGAAAGTCGCCTACATCGGAGACGGAAACAACGTGGCCCATTCCCTGATGTTCGCCGGCGCGCAACTGGGCGCTCATGTCTGGGTGGCAACTCCGCCCAACTACGAGCCGAAAGCCGACGCAGTCAAGTGGGCCGAGGAGCGTGGCGCCGAGACGGGCGGCACTTGCACCATCACTAATGATCCAGGCGCGGCAGCCTTGGCCGCCGACGCGATCTACACCGACGTCTGGGCCAGCATGGGCCAGGAAGCCGAGGCCGAGAAACGCCGCAAGATATTCCTGCCTTACCAGGTGAATGGCTCTCTATTCGCGCGTGCCAAGCCCGACGCCTTGTTCCTCCACTGCCTGCCTGCCCACCGCGGCGATGAGGTCACCAATGAAGTGATCGATTCTCCCCGGTCGGTTGTCTTCCAGGAAGCCGAGAACCGCCTGCACTCGCAGAAGGCGATTATGCTGGAGCTGATGGAGCACGGGAGCCGCACCGCTCCTGGTGTTCCCGCCGCCGATGCCGTGCGCGTTTGAAGAGAGTAAGTCGAGAGTGGTAACGAGATTTTCATCGTTCGCTGACCCCGAACGACTAACGACCAACGACTGACAACCATGAAGACCATGCTGATTGCAGTTGGCGGCAACTCCCTGATTCGCGCCGGCGAAAAGGGGACGGTCAACGAGCAGTTGGCCAACGCCCGTCGCACCGCCGCCGCCATTGTTGGCCTCATCCGCCGTGACTACCGGCTGGTGGTTACTCACGGCAACGGCCCTCAGGTGGGCGCCGCTCTGCTCCGATCGGAATCCGCTTCCAACCAGGTGCCCGGCCACACCCTGGATGTCTGCGGCGCTGCCACTCAAGGCGAGATCGGTTACCTGCTGTCCCAGGCATTGAACGACGAACTTTCAGCCGCCGGTCTGCAGGTGCCCGTGGTGAGCGTGGTCACGCAGACCGTAGTCTCACAGGACGATCCCGCCATGCAGCACCCGACAAAGCCGGTCGGCCCTTTTTATTCCCGCGCCGATGCCGAGGAGCGCCGGCGTCTGCTGGGATGGCAAATCGTCGAGGATGCCGCTCGCGGCTATCGCCGGGTCGTGCCTTCACCCGAGCCCATCGAGATTGTCGAGTTGGAAGTGATTCGCAATCTGGTGAACGACGGCGTGTTGGTGGTTGCTTGCGGAGGCGGCGGCATCCCAGTCGTGCGTTCGAACGGAGGTGTGAAAGGTGTGGAAGCGGTGATCGACAAGGACCGCGCGTCCGCGCTTCTCGCGACCCAACTCGGCGCTGACGTGTTCGCCATTTCCACCGACACCGATTACGTCTACCTCGATTACAAGAAGGCAACGCAGCGGCCACTAAAGTTAGTAACTGGCAGCGAGATGGAAGCGCATTACAAGGCCGGACACTTTCCGCCGGGCAACATGGGTCCGAAGGTCGAGTCCGTGCTTCGATTCCTGCGCAGCGGTGGAAAAGAAGCCGTCATCACAACGTACGATCATCTATGCGACGCAGTGGACGGCGCCGCTGGCACTCGTATCGTTTCTGATCCGGTTAGTGCTGTCGCGGGTAACTCCTCAGAAGTTTCGGCAAGAGGACGGTGATTTATGCGAATTTCGAATTCCGCTTCGGCCAAAGCTGCTGATCTCCAGCGTTTACAATCTGACATGGAACCGGACCCGATGAAACTGAAACACGTGGTTGAATCGCAGCAGTTCACCGTCCCCCTGTTAATGGAGCTCTTTGCCCGCGCCCGCGGCATGGAGCGCCTGGTAGCCCGCGGAGGCTCCCTCGATTACCAAAACCGCATCATGGCGACCGTGTTCTATGCACCCTCGACGCGCACGCGCTTTTCCTTCGAAGCTGCCATGCATCGTCTGGGAGGCCGTGTGCTTTCGACCGAGCAGGCCCGCGTGTTCTCCTCGGAGATCGAAGGCGAGCAGGTCGAAGATTCCATCCGCGTCATTGCCAGCTATAGCGACGTCATCGTGATTCGCCACAATGAAGAAGGCGGCGCCAAGCGTGCCGCCCAGGTTTCCCCGGTTCCCGTGATCAATGCCGGAGATGGCACCGGCGGCCAGCATCCCACCCAGGCTCTGCTCGATCTCTACACCATCTACCGCGAGCGTCCCCTCGATGGTTTGAGTGTGGCCATCATCGGAGAACTGGATAAGGGGCGCACGGCCCGCTCGCTAGCCTACCTGTTGGCAAAATTCGAACGGGTGAAGATCTTTTTCGTCAGTCCCCCCGAACTCCAGATGAAGCCCGATATTCTGGAGTACCTCGACGAACATGACGTCCACTACGAACTGGAATCCGACATCGACCGTGTCATCCGCGAGGTTGACGTGGTCTATCAGACCCGCGTCCGACCAGAGCGGGTGAATGACGTCAGAAGCCTGAAGCGGTTTGCGATTGACTCGGCAGTGCTGCAACGCATGAAGCCGGATGCCATGATCCTGCATCCGCTACCGCGCACGGTCGAGCTCGATAAGACTGTTGACGATGATCCCCGAGCTCTCTACTTCCGCCAGGCCGTCAACGGGCTGTACGTCCGCATGGCGCTGCTTACGATGTTGCTGGATAAAGACTAGGTACGTGTAGAGACGGGGCTTGCCCCGTCTCGGATTGCTGAACAACCTTGGGTTCGGGAAGGGCACGGCTTCAGCCGTGCCGTCAGGCGTTACATGAGGTTCCGGCTTTAGCCGCTGAGGGTGCGCCCTCTGCACCATCACGAAGTTTGTAGGAAGAACAGAGCGGGAGAAGGGTGGGCCAGCCCCATAAGCGCTAACTTAACAATTGAAGCGGCGCATCAGTCGCTTAGAATTTTTAGAATGCTACTGCGCGCTAAGGCTTGGAAGCTTGGAAGGAGGTTGCGGAGGCTACGGCTCAGCGGTGAATAGACTCAAAGGAAGGGTCAAGTCCTTTTGAGTGCTCTCTGGTATGGATCTCTCCATACGCCGCCATTCGCAAACTGCTTCTGGACCCGAGGCGCGAGCTGTTATTCACTAGAGATCTCAACTCCCCAAGTGGTATTGGATGATCAAGAATACCTGACTATCCCGACTATTCGTCAGAACCGTGCTGTCCTGGGAGAATGAGAGACTCGACGAAGAGTTGGCACCATTGAGGTCACTATTGAGTGTCTGCCAGCTCTGAGCATCGGTGATTGTCCGCTGCGCGATCGTCTGACCTGACTGCGCATACAGCACAATTTGATCGACCGTCAATTTCGAGTTTTGTGTCATATAAGGGAAATGATCCCGGCGTAATGTGAAGACGAAGTTGCCTCCACGGTTAACAAAGGCGGCCCATTCTACCGGCAAGTCATAACGAAGGTTGAGGAGCAGCGGCAGGATTGATTGGCTAGCCAAGAACTTCTTGAGTTCGGTTGTGGCTTGATTTCCGAGCAGCGCCCCACCTTCACGAGCCGTATAACGTACGTGAAGAATGAGATCTGAGATCGTCATATAGTCAAAGGGCGGGAATACTGTCGGTAAACCGAGGCTCCAGGTGCTGACAGCCCCTGAACCCTCAAACGGAAGAAAGCGCTCGTCGCGGAGGTTCGTCTCGAACATTCCCGTGTCGCTGCTTCCCGTGCTGGTCACCACTTCATCGACCGACCCGAAGTAATCCACAAACCGCTCGTCCTCATTAGATGTGTCGCGTTGGTATTGTCCGTTGCTAAGCAACGGCGAAACACGAATCGTGCTCGTCTGCTGTGTCAGCGTGCAATTAAGGCTGGTATAAGGACCCACCACACACGGGATCGAAATGGCGATGTTCTTGATGCGCAGCATATAGTGGGACGGGCAAGTCAGTACGTAGAACCATTCAGGAATGGCGATTGTGCAGCTTCCGGTTATCTTCAAGCTCAGCAAAGCAAGCGGGTCGAGTTGGCGAAGCGAGATACTGCGCGTCAGCTCGATCTCACGCTTGTTATTGTCGTGGTAGGCCATCTCCATGCGCTTCACGTCCAGATAGAGGGCCTCTCCGGAAAGAAGACCCTGATGGCCTGCGTCCCAGTAGTTGAACTGCACGAAATCGGTAGCGTCGAGTTCCGGCCGCATCAGTTCCTGTTTCATTGTGGTTTCGGCCTTGCGCGCGGTGTCCAGGGCAAAGCGATAATACTCGTAAAACAAGTTTGAGAGTTGGCCCTGCATCCACGAATAGAGATCAAGGGTGGTGACCTTACCTGGCACCTGCGTTCCCTGCTGCGTAGTTTGGAGAGCGCCTTGCAGAAATGTCTCCACTTCCTGAGCTTGCACCGCTTGGGCTTTGGCAACGTTGTAATCGTGCAGGGCCACCTGTTCGGCGACCAGCGAGCCCACGATCTGTCTGCCGATCTGCATCAGTTCGTGCGCCGCGAGATTCGCCTGAAACACCCATTCATCGGCGCGGCGTTCGTGGGAGGCCTTGCGTGCCGCCATACCGGCCTGGGCCGTCTCGTAAGCCGAGATGGTTTGCAATACTTCGGCGCCGATCTTAGCTATGTTCGACAGGATTTGGCCCGACAATATGACCGAGTGGATGCCGAGACCCCAGAAAGCGAGATGGCCCTCGACAGACGGAATAGGTGCTAGGGCAGATGCAACCGCATTTGAGATGTTGGAAGCTTCTTGGGTATCTCTTGCCGTCGGCAAGTGCGTGTTGAGTTCCGCGTCCTCATCCTGGTTCAGGTAAAGCTGCCCCTGACTGACAGCACCCGATTCAACCGAAGGGGAGGTTGCATTAGACAACTGCAACGGTGGATACGTTAGAGGGATGATGGTCTTATCGAAGTTGGTAACCAGCGTCGCGAATGCCTGGTCGAAATTGCTTTCCGTTAACTCGGTTCGCGGGTCCAGAGTAAATGAATCGGGCGCAGTGTTGGGATCTGGGGTTTGATTCAGGAGCCGGAGGTAGTAGGTGAAGCGTTCCAGCGTTGATGCACGCGTCCGCAGCAGCGAATTGGTCCCTTCCTGCGATTGCTGCCATTGCAGATAACGGACGTTTTGCATGGCCTGCTGAACGGCGATCTCGTGTTCCTGCCGCAGCAGAGTCAATTGTTCGGCGTCTCCTTTTTCCAATGCAGAGAGCAAACTGGCGCCTAGCGAACGCACATCATTAGCGATTTCAAGCGCCTTTTGAATTAGCGTGAGAGAGCGCACCGGGCCGAGTGGCTGGGTCATTCCGCTGACGATGCTGCCAATGTCGAGGCCGGCCGCGGTGGCCTTGACCAGCATTCCCGGATCGATAGGGGGTTCAAAAAGCGGCAATGGCCTAACCACTCCGGTGATATCCATGCAGTGGCGGATCTTGAACAGGCGATCGGCCACGATATCCCAATACCCCAGCAGTTGGGGGTCGGGCGGGATGCAAAAGTACAATGTCTGTCCAACACCGAACAGCGGTCCGGTCTGGTCGGAACCGCCCCCGTTCTGCGCGGAGGCAACCATCATATTGAATGGGAACTGGCTTTCCATCTCGACCATGGCATTGCCCATCGCGTCCAGCCCGGCCTGTTTCAACTGAAGAAAGTTCTTCGGAGTCGTGGTTCCCAACGTTGGGATTTGTTGTGGGCGGGGGCCAAGAAAGTTTGCCATCAGCACATAGCACAAAGTGGCCTCGTTGATTAGTTCGATCGACCCCTGCATGGAGCCCTGCTGGAACAGCGTGTCGCCCCAGGCCTTATAGATGTCCAGCCACGTCATCACCGCGTAGTACTGATAAGCGACAGTGCGCGTGCGGGCCACCACATGGGGTTGAAACGGGTTGTCGTAGATGGCTTCGTAGCCCGCCAGTATGTTCGCCTTGCATTTTTGTTTCGTCGGGCTAAGTTGGGTATCCGGCGTGCCGAGAAGTGCAAGGAGTTCACCGATGTTCTGCGTCCCGCAAGGGTCAAGGTCTTGGTAAAAACCGAGAAATTTCCAGTACCGCTGGGGAGTAGGAATTGAAGTGTCGGAACAAGATGGGTCAAACACTAGTTTGAGCCACTTCAACGCCTCCGGAAACCGCTGGTGGTCCAGCAGGTGGCGGGTGACAAGCATGGGGATGTGATAGCCGAGTTCCCAATTGTAGATGGCATACGGACCGCCCACCGACAGATCGATCTCTTTATCGAAGTACTGGAGTTGAACCGAGTCTGTGCTCAGCGGAGTGTAGTCATTGGTGAAGAAACTCTGCTCGAGAGACGCGAGAAACTTGGGGTCGAGCATTCCGGACACCGAGCTACGGTTGAGCTGCCCGATCAGCGGAGTGAGAAAGGGATGGAAGTAGTTCTCGAAGGTGTAGGTGAACTGATTGACGGAGAAAAAATGCGGATTGAGTTGCGCCACCTCGCCGGAGTAATGGAACGAACCCAGCTTGACTTCCCCGATCTGTTTGAAAGTGGCCATTCTGTCTCCTCATGCACTTACGTCTTCTCGATATCGGTTAGACTGCCGCTGGGGCCAATCTGTGTGCCCTGATAGGTAACTGGGGTTGTTGTTGCGATACCCGAACGAATATAGGCGTCCTCGCTAACGAACTTGCGCATGTCGCCCGGATTGGCCAGCGGCGGGTTGGAAGCGGAAATGATCGGCGTGAAGTGGATCGCGGATGGGGGGACTCGCGGAACCACCAAGCCAGGTATAGCCCCAGAAGTGGCTGCTGGCGCCAGAACGGCCCGGCTTCCGACCCCTAAATACAGATGTGGAGGCACCAGGGCTTGGCTGGTGGTGACGTAAAACACGTTGCGGGTATCCTCATAGAAGAAAGGCATGTTCCATGCGGTGTCAATATCGCTGACCGGTTGAGCAATAATCACACGCTCGCCGACCGGAGATGTCAGGATGTCATTCGAATAGGCGTTCACTTGATGGGGCGCAGGTATGGCTTGAATTTTGTTATAGCTGATGGAGAATGTGGTGGGCGAAGACGTCGGCGGATAGGAAACATTGGGATCAACCTTGCCGCCGGATCCTGAAAAACTGGTGCTGATGACGCGCCAATTGCCCGAACCCCACGCAGGCTTGTCGGGTGCATCCTCGAGAGCCGGAGGGGCGCTGTGAGTGTTATAGAGCAGAAAACCGGGAGGGTCCGACTGGAGCGGGTTGCCGGACAGGTCAATGCTGACAACGAGTTTATCCGGGGTATAGGACGCGATCTGCAGTCGAAATTTCTTCCGATCAAACGAATTCGGACCGAAAGCATCGAAGGTGCCGATCTGGGTGGGCCGGTTCGTGTCCGACGTTTTGGTGGGCTGCCATTTGCCGTTGTAGTACTCGCTCCAGCAAAGAACCGCTTGCACGGGTATTTGCATTTGGAGCGCGGTCGGGGACAACGCTCCAGCGGGCAATTGATCCGTGGTAAGGTCTGTTAGCTTGGTTCCACTTGGCGGTGGATTAGAGTCTGGCGTTGCTGGATTGGTATTTTGCTTGAGGATCGTCAACCAGAATAGCAGCAGACGATTGTTCCACAGAAAGAGCGCAAGGGGCGGGTCTTCGATAGTAAGGCCCGTCTCGACCCAAGGCGTCCAATTCCCTCCGGTCAACTGTCGGTAGTAATACTTTCGGCTTGCACCGGCAGAGCGCGCGATGACGTGAGCGAATTCGTCGCCTTCTCCCGGGGGCTTGGTCGGATCGGCAGGCGAATAATAGATGGCGCACGGCTCGAGCTTGGCTACGGCCTCCAACTGTGTCAGGTAGTCGAGGTAAGCCTCAGCGGCGGAGTCATCGGTGGTGTCGCTTTGCAGTAACCGTTTCATCGTCTGCTGAAAGAACGGCGACTGGTTATCGCGCAATTCCGGGTACAGCCACCGTTCCGGCCACAGGAACACTTCGAGGTTGGCCTGCCATAACCGGAAACGCTTCATCACCTCCCAGCGCGAGGCGTCGATGTCGGCCGGGGTGACCAATGGCTCCAGATTGCGCAGGCAGCGCTCAATAAACAATTGAATGGACGACAGGGCATGCCGGATGCGAGAGGTCTGCATGCAGGGCTCCATCTCGACGTCCATGAGAAAATACTCAAACAGTTTGTCCGCGGTGTTGACATCGGCAGTTGCCGGCTGATCGCCCAACTGCTGCAGGATGTAAGCCACGAGCGCATCGCGCTGCAGGTCGCGCATAGTGTCGTTGATGGGCTTGATTACCGCCGGCCAGTCGGATTCCGCGTAAAGTGCACGCAAAGCGGACTGCAGCGCCGCGACTACATTGGCGGTAGGTTCGTTCGTGGTAGCCGGGATCAATGCCGATGCGGCAATGCCGCAGGCGGTAACCTTGGCGTAGGCGTCATAGAGGCGGCGAAAATTCTCCACGTGCGCCAGGTTGGTCAGGTGCGTGTTCCCGAAAAATTGTTGCAGTAGCGCGTCGCGCGAGTCAGCGTTCCAACCGGTCAGAGCCAGCAGGGTACTGCTTCCGTTGGGGGTGGTCGCCGCTGGATTCTGGAGCACGGCCAGAAGACGTTCATCTTTGGGGGAAAGCGCAAGCTTCATCCGCGAGAAATCGAGCAGTGCGGTCAGCACGTCACGCAACCCTGCCCACGTGCTGGGATCTGGGTTACCAGTAACTGCGAGAGTGTTGACCCAGCCTGTTCCGTTGACCGCCAAGTCGGCGTTGCTCGCAAGCCAGGCTGTCTCGTTCGCCGACAGGGAAAGCGCGGAGGCAAGAGAAGTTGCCTTAAGAAATCTAATATAGGTGGTGCGCAGTCGGGTCATCGTCGTAGCGGAATACAAGGAGGCTCCGGGGATGTCCTGCCAGCCGAACCCCTGAGACTCCCAACTGAGCGTGACTTGGTTCATCACCGTCGTGACGGTGAGCACGATCGCGGTTAGCGCCCCAGCCACCAGTTGAATTTCGGTCGTGTTGCTCCAGACGCCGGTCGCCTGCGCCAGTATCACCGCAGCTCCGCCAATGGTCAGGGTTACGGTCGCTCCCACATCAGCCGTGATCTGAACGTTGTAGTCGCCGTCCTGAGGTGCGGCCACAAAGCCGCTCCAAATGGCCGCGATTGCACTCCCGCCTTGGCCGGGGGGCAAGGGATTCGTTCCGCCCGCCTTGTAATCGAGAACCGGCACGGCGTCCACCACCTGATCTGGTGCTGCGGCAAGATTGTTCGTCAAGAAGAATTGCGCTGCGAGTCCCGGCGCTTCGATGGCCGTCAAATCGGCGGCGGCGGTGCCAGTGCCCCCGGCCCCAGTTATCACGGTGGCATCGGTGAGAAGGGTAGTTCCGAAGCTGGGATCGGTACCTGCTGCCGCGCTGATTGCCGCCAGCGCCTGCTCCTGTTTGCGTTTGGTCTTGAGATCAACCAACAAGTTGGCAAGCAGCGTCGTTCGCTTGGTTGCTGGGGGATCACTCGACGCGACGTACACGCCGTATGGTGTGCCCGGGCCGGACCCAAGTTCCGGATAGGAACTGAAGAACGGATCGATTAACTGATGATTGGCCGTGGACAGAGCGCTGACTGCTGTCTGTAGTGGTGCGTAGTTGCCGTTGGCGGTGATGGCGGCCTGCACCGCACCGAGAATGGTGGCGTCGAAGACACCAGCAAAAGTAAGCTGTTTGCGGAGATCGTCGTAGCTCAGCCGTCCGGAAGCGGCGTTGAGAATCGGCTGTGCCAAGGTGGGCTGCGGATTGCCATACGCCACAGACGTGGTAACGGTGTTGTTGAGTAATCCGAAGAAAAAGTCAGCCGTACTGGCGCCGTACACCAGTTCCATCAGGGACTTAGCAATGTCGCCGTTGGGGTCGTCTACCAGGGTGAACTGGCTTTCTACCGCGGCGAAGTCTGCGCGCAAGGTTCCCGCCAGGCCTGTGATGCTCGAATCCGATGGCGCAGAGAGGCCGCTAATATCCTGGTTCCACATAAGATAAAGCGCCTGAAACGGACGTAGAGACGCCGCCGTCGCCGCCTGCACGATGCGGACCAACCGCACCATCGGTGGCTCGGCTGGTGCGGTTGTAGAAGGGTCTGGAGGTGCAAACGGATCCAGCCCTGTGAACTGCCTCAGGAGGAGGAATTCGACCACGCTTATTTGCAGCGTGCGCGCCATCCATCCAATTCGATAAATCGCACTGATATTGGCCAGGCTGAGAACCGTGGAATTGTTGAAGCCCAGCGTGGCGGTAATCAGCGCGAATTCCGCGCCCGTGAGGTTGAAGGCAGCCCGCAATGTCGCAACGTGCACAGGAGCCAACACGGTCTGCGAATTATCCCGGAGAAAGTTCCCATAGCCATCATCTGCAAATGCGGGGTCGTTCTGCAGCAAAGTTGGAGTGAGGAACATGGCTGAGTAGAGAGAGTTTTCGCCGGAGATATCAATCGGCGCCCAGCAGGCCAGCAAGCCCGCCAGACTGGTGTCAGAGCTCAGTTGCATCTGGTTCAGGGCCTGGAACAAGAAGCCGATCCGAGGCAACATCGCCAGAAACCCGGCATCTTGAAGCTGAAGGTCCTGCGCATCATTACTCCCGGTCGGAAGATCGGCAGCCGGATAGAGCGCCGTAACTATGTCATCTGTCGCTTGAATCGACAGGCCCAGCTTTTGCCAGACGCGGATGAAGCGGATCAACCGCACGAAATCAATTGCGTGCAATGGGTTCGCCGTATTGTCAGGGTTCGCGTAGCGAAACTGCAGGTCCACCGAAGAACAGAGATCCATGCCGAGGGTGGACTCGGCAGTCAGGGTGAGCGTGCCCGCTCCAGTCGCGTTGATGCTGAAAGAGGATTGGTCGGTCGCCTGATCATTCGCAGTTACGCGCACTACTGTGCCCGCGCTCAGCGCTGTGTAACCTGAATGGATAGCCGGCACTGCATTGATAGCCGCAGCGATGCCAGCTGCTACTGCCGTCGGGTCTCCGCTAGAGTCCGTCGTGTAGTTCCAGGTTGTACCCGCAACCGTGCCAGATATCGCCTGTGGAGAAGCAAATGAGCCGCTTACAGTAATCTTCCCGATCACCGGATTCGAAACCGTGATCAGCCCCATAATGCGCGCGTAGGTTGTAGCGGTCGTCACCCAAGTCACGACGGCATCCAGATCGGTGGAGTTCGCGCCACCATACTCGGTCGCATCCAGGCCTGCGGGAAGCAGAGCTTTGAAATTGATCGGCGTGATCGTGCCATTCTTCAGCGATCGCAGGGTCGTGAACGGCACGTTGAGCCGCTGCAGCCGGGGAATCAATACGCTGGACGGATTGATGAATTGCGTTTGCAGGATCGAGAAAATATCTTCATAAGAGACGCCGGTGCGGCGCGAGAAATCCTGCATGCCGGAAAGGCTCGAAATTACGGCGCTGTCACTCAGTGACGGATACCCGTACAGATCCTGGAGCTTGAGTGTGCTGTCGGTTAGGATTCGGTACTCCTCCCGGGACAGGCCGAGTTGCTCCATCAGAATGTCCCGCCAACCGTAAGGTGCGGTACCGCGTTCAATGGCGTCGGACGGACGCAGCGAAGCCATCGCGTCCCGTAAGGGAACCCCGAATTTCTGGAAATGCAATCGCAACAGGGCAAGCGGCCTGTCAAAAGGCAGCGGAGGAGGAAACCACGCCGTCTGCAGCGTGGTATAGGCCGCATCATTGACGTTTTGTGGGCTGGCCATCAGTTCGTCGGAGGAAATCGTATCGCCGGTATCGTGGCCTTGATAGTTGGAGAGCGATAGATTGTTGGCGACGAAGTATTCCATGGTTTCGTTGACCAAGTCAATGTAAGGCAGGGCGGTGTGGGTGTGTTCACAGGTGAGTGGAAGATACTGAAGATCGGGACGGCGACCGAACAACACGGTCTGAGGGTTCT
>Ga0187817_10000193_pt1 | contig 23279 bp, 16 predicted proteins | sample NC_wetland_sal_i_17_FD_132431 | JGI IMG/M metagenome (GOLD analysis project Ga0187817, IMG submission 132431) | Wetland sediment microbial communities from Neuse River Estuary, North Carolina, USA - SO4_2 | ecosystem: Environmental > Aquatic > Freshwater > Wetlands > Sediment | place: USA... | reverse complement strand
GGTCAGCGGAAGCAGCGTGCCCTCCGTGCTGAACTTGATCCAGGGCCAATTCGGCGATGGACCTGTGCCCAATAACCCTCTGACCGCGCCTGGAAAGGACGTGGGCCCAATATCGGGCGATCCGCTCGGGTGCAACACCATTCCCGCCGGATCGCTTGACGGGGATATTGCGCTGATCGAACGCGGCACCTGTGACTTTGTCAACAAGGTGACCAACGCGCAGAACGCCGGCGCCGTTGGAATAATATTTTGGGATCCGAATACCGACACCTCGGACATCCCTGGCGGCCTCTCGGGCACCAACATCCCCGCCATTTTGATCGGGGTCACCGGCGGCTCCGCGCTCAAGTCTTTCCTCGATGCCCACCCGGGTTATCCCGTGACCCTGGATCCGAGTCTGATTGCCGTCCCGCAGACGCCCAACATCATCGCGTTCTTCTCTTCGCGCGGGCCTTCCATTACGGGCGCGGTGAAGCCGGACGTCACCGCCGTGGGAACCGATCTTTACATGGCGGCCGAGAGCGTGGATCCCAACGGCGATCTGTACAGCGCCAATGGCTATGCCGTCGCTGACGGCACCAGTTTTGCCACACCGCTCGTCGCCGGCGCCGCGGCTCTGGTAAAGCAGAAGAACCCGAGTTTGACCGGCCTCCAGTTGAAATCCGCCGTCGTGAATACGGCCGCCCAGAGTCTCACGGATGAGAACGGGAGCGCCGCGGTGGTCTCCGCCGGCGCCGGCTTGCTGGATGCCAACGCCTCGGTTTCGACCACCATCACCGCCGTGCCGGCCACTATCTCGTTTGACATCCTGAGCCAAGGTGCGTCCTTCCCCGGCAGCCAGCAACTCGAGATCGGAAATATCGGTTCCACAACGGCGAATCTGACCTTGAGCGTCGTCCCGCGGGTGCAAGATGCCAACGGCAAAGTGACTCTGAGCAAGACCAGCCTCTCGCTCGGCGCGGGCCAAACCACCACCATCACCGTTACTCTAGGCGGCACCATGCCCGCCGCAGGCTCCTACGATGGATTCGTCGTGATTACAGGGGGCGCCAAAACACTGCACATCCCTTATCTGTACATCGTCGGGGATGGCGTGCCCTTCAACATCACACCGATCCTTAGCAACGGCGGCTTCGATTGCACCGTAGGCCAGGGCGTTCCCGACGGCGCTATAGCCTTCAAGCTGATCGATCAGTACGGCGTCCAGGTCCCCAATGTCTCCATCCAATGGAGCGTGACGCAGGGCGGCGGCCAAATCGTGCCGGGGGCGGAGAACACCGACTCCACCACCGAATCCAACGGCATCGGTTTCGCCACCGTCAACTGTGGCCCGACTCCCGGCAATCAAGAGTTTGTCGGCACAGCAGGTGGCCAGTCGGTGACATTCGACGGCTTCGCTCGCCTCTCGCCCACCATCTCTCCGAATCGCGCAGTCAACGGCGCCAGCTTTCAGGTCGGACCGGGAATAGCTCCGGGTTCCTACCTCACTCTGTTTGGCACTGGCCTCAGCGACACCACGGATGTCGCGCATACATCCTATCTGCCGCTGGGCATCGACAACGTCGCCGTGAGTTTCGACGTGCCCAGCGCAGGTCTGAGTCTGCCGGGACGCATGTACTACGTCAGCCCCACACAGTTGAACCTGCAAGTGCCGTGGGAGTTGCAGGGTCAGACCTCGGCTTTGATCAAGGTGATTGTCGAGGACAGCATGGGCTCCCTCTACACGCTGCCGCTGACCCAATACTCGCCGGCATTTTTCATTGTGGGATCGTTCGCCGCCGCGCGCGATAAATCCGGCAATGTGATCTCTTCTTCCAACCCGGCGGTGCGCGGCCAGACTATCCAGATGTACGCCAACGGCCTCGGGCCGATTGACACTGCCTTGGCCGACGGACAGCCGGCGCCCCTTTCACCGCTGATCCACACTACCGTGCTGCCAACTGTCACCATCGGCAACCAGCCGGCCACGGTCGAATTCAGCGGTCTCGCGCCGACATTTGTCGGCCTGTACCAGGTCAACGTCACGATTCCCACCGGCTTGTCGCCGGGCGTTCAGCCGGTGGTGCTCAGCATCAACGGCGTCGCTGCGCCTACGGTGAATCTGCCGGTGCAGTAAGTATCCCGTAAGCGCTCCCGCTGGTCGCGCGCAGCCCGGTGTGCGCAGATGGCTTAGCGAGCCGCGACCAAGGGGAGCGGAGAGTGTCGAGAGTCTGCCGCTAGTTTCCCGTCGTCAGCACCACCCGGAATCGCGCCTTACCGCTCAACATCCGATCGTACGCTTCATTGACGCGCTCCAGCGGGAACACTTCATTCATCGAACGCACGCCGGAAAGCACGCTGAACGAAAGAGTGTCCTGCGAATCGATGGACGTGCCGGAATACCAGCCCTGAATCCTCCTGGTTCCTGAGAGCAGCAGGAGCGGAGACACCACAAGCGACTCGGCAGCCCCAATCACCATCAGCGTTCCCTTGACGGCTAAGCCGCCCACAACCGCGCTCATCGCATCCCCGTTCGTCACCGTTGCCAGGATGACCTTGGCGCCTCCTAACTTGCGCAATTCGACGGCGGGATCCCCCGCCTGGCTGTCGATGTAATGCCAGGCGCCTAATTGCCTGGCCAGCGCTTCCTTGTCCTTCCCTCGCGCGATCCCAACGGTCTTGAAGCCCATCTTCGCCGCGAACTGAACACCCAGATGCCCGAGTCCGCCCAATCCGTGCACCGCCACCAAATCGTCCGGCCGGGCTCCGCTGTTTCGAAGAGCGTTGAACGTTGTGACGCCGGCGCACATCAGCGGCCCGGCCTCCACGGCTGACAACTCGTTGGGGACCGCCGCAACCGCTTCGGCGCGAGCGATCATGTAGTCGGCGTATCCGCCGTCAGACGTGATCCCGGTGACGCGCGTCGCCGTCTGGCAAGCAAAGAAATCTCCGCGCCGGCAAGCATCGCAGTAGCCGCAGTTGCCGCCATGCCATCCCACTCCGACGCGTTGTCCGGCCGTCCATCTGGCAACATCCGGACCGGCAGCATCCACCACGCCAACAACCTCATGTCCAGGCACTCGCGGATATTCAAGCCCGGGGAAGCCTCCCTGCTTGGTCAGTGTGTCGCTGTGGCAGATTCCGCAGGCTTGGACTTTGATTCGTACTGTTCCCGAACCCGGCTCTGGAATTTCGCGTTCTACCATCTCCAACGGCCCACCTGGGCGTGGAACCTGCACCGCTCGCATTTTCGGCATGCTGATAATGATTCACCTCACCTGCCGGCGGTCGCACGATCCACAACCCAAAATGCTCGCATCCGAACCACTGCGTCCCAAAAACGGGCACTCCCCCGCCTCCTCAACCCGTAAACGCGCTGATCTCGCGGTACATTGCTGGTAGACACATATGGACTCCCTGTTGCTAGACTTCCGGCTCGCTTTCCGGCGCCTGAGGCAAAGTCCGGGCTTCACGGCCGCTACCATCCTCACTTTGGCCCTGGGCATCGGCGCCAACACGGTCACCTTCAGCGCGCTCAACAAGCTGCTGTTGCGCCCCCTGCCTGTGGAGCGGCCGGAACAACTGTTCTCGCTGAACAGCAACCGGGCCGAGGCCAATCAGTCCTACCCCAATTACAAAGATCTCCGCGACCGCAACCGTAGCCTCGCAGGTCTCATCGGATGCCGCATCGCTCCCGTCAACATGAGCCAGAATGCCAACAATGCCCACGTCTGGGGTTACGAAGTCACGGGTAATTATTTCGAAGTGCTGGGTGTCCGCGCGCTCCTCGGCCGCGCCTTAGCGCCGGCGGACGACCAAAAAATCGGGGCTCACCCGGTGGTGGTTCTCAGCTACAACACCTGGCAAAATCGTTTCGCTGCCGACCCCGCCATTGTGAGCAAAACCGTCAAGATCAACGGTCTCGATTACACCATCCTGGGCGTCATGCCGCGTGGCTTTTTCGGAACCGAACTCGTTTTCGCCCCTGAATTCTGGGTGCCCATCGCCATGGAGCCCCAAATCGAGCCCGGCAACGCGTGGATCAATGAGCGCTACGACTGGAATCTCTGGACCCTGGCTCGGTTGAAGCCCGGCGTAACCCAGCGGCAAGCTGAATCCGATCTCAATGCCGTCGCCGCCGGAATGATCCGCGAGAACCCCGATCTGCAGAACATGCGCATTCAGCTCTCAACGCCCGGCCTCATGGGTCAGACGCTCCGGGGCGGCGTGATCGGATTCGCGGCTGTGCTTATGGGACTCGCCGCGCTCGTGCTGTTGATTGCGTGCACCAATCTGGCCAGCCTGTTGCTGGCGCGCTCCTCGGATCGGCGCCGCGAGGTCGCTATCCGCCTCGCGCTGGGTGCAGGCAAGTGGCGCCTCGTGCGCCAACTCCTGGTCGAGAGCTTTTTGCTCTCTCTTTTCGGCGCAGCCGCCGGCCTGCTCCTGACGGTCTGGATCTTGGATGCGCTCGCCTCCTGGCGCCCACCCATCGATGTTCCCATCAGCATGAACTTTGCCATCGACCAGTGGGTTTTAGCATTCACGGCCGGCGCCGCGCTCCTGACCACTCTGCTATTCGGCCTCGCCCCTGCTCTGCAGTCGGCCAGGACTGATTTGATTTCCGCGCTCAAAAATGCCGCCATCACCTTTCGCCTCCGCCGCTGGCAACTGCGCGAAGTGCTGGTGGCGTCGCAGATCGCGCTCTCGGTAGTCCTGCTGGTCAGCACGGTGCTCGTGGTGCGCAGCTTGCAGCGCGCACTGACCATCAATATCGGCTTTAATCCCCAGGGAGCTGTCGCCGTAGGATTCGATCTTGGCCTGGCCGGCTACGATGAAGCTCACGGTCGCGAATTTCAGCGCCGCTTGACCGAGAGGGTCTCGGCGCTGCCCGGCATCACCTCAGCCGCCTTCGCGAATTCCCTTCCCCTGAGCCTCGATCAATCCTCCACTTCTATTTACGCCGAGGGCAAGCCGGTCCCTCGCCCCGGCCAAATCGCGGTGGCCAACTACTACATGGTGGACCCCGGCTATTTCCGCACCATGCAGACCCTGCTCATCGCCGGACGAGCCTTCGACGCGCGCGACCGGCAAGGCGCGCCGCCCGTGGCTATCGTCAATCAAGCCTTTGTCGCGCGCCTGTTCCCCAACGAGAACGCGCTTGGCCAGCGCTTCCATTGCGGCAATGGCGGCCCATTTGAAATTGTCGGCATTGCCGAAGACGGAAAATACTTCTCGCTGAGCGACAGCTCTCAACCCGCGCTTTTCTGGCCCGCATTCCAGCACTATAACGCCAGCACGATGGTGGTGGCGCGTTCGCCGCTTGCCGCCGCGGCCGTCGTCCGAATGATCGAGCAGACCGTCCATCAGATGGACCCGACGCTCCCCTTCTTTCAGGCCGGTAGTCTCGACGATCACCTGCGGATGCCGCTGCTTCCGGCACGCCTGGCCGCTACGATGCTGGGAGCTTTCGGAATCCTGGCCATCGTGCTTGCCTCGACCGGCGTCTACGGCGTCATGGCTTATGCCGTCGCCCGCCGCCGCCGCGAAATCGGAATTCGCATCGCCATTGGCGCCAGCAGCCGCCAGGTGATGCGCTTGGTTCTGATCCGCACCTCGGTCTTGCTTGGTGCTGGAACGGTTCTCGGCGCGCTCGTAGCGCTTGCCGTCGGTGACCAGTTCTCGCCGATTCTCTATGGCGTCAGCCCGAAGGATCCGGTCACATTCGCTCTTGCCGCACTGCTCATTGCCGCCGTCGCCCTGGCCTCCGCCTGGATTCCCGCGCGTCGCGCAACCCTGATCGAACCGGCGTCTGCTCTCCGCGAAGAGTAACCGTACCGGGCCTGTCCGCTACAATAATCACCGTGGCGGAAACACTCGCGGATCACAGCCGGCTGCTGGCCAAGGTTCCCATCTTCTCCGGCCTCACTGGCTCTGAACTGAGCTTCCTCTCCCAACGTGCCGTGCTGCGGCGCTACTCCCCCGGCCAACTGGTCTTTGGTGAGGGTGAACCATGTGCCGGGCTGTATGTGGTCGAGAGCGGGCACATCCGTATCTTCAAGAGTTCCGCTTCCGGGCGCGAACAGGTCCTCAGCATCGACGGTCCGGGCAGTTCCGTCGCGGAGGTGCCGGTTTTCGATGGTGGCAAATACCCCGCCTCGGGAGCTGCCGTGGACCATGCCACGCTGCTCTTCGTCGGAAAGCAGGATTTTCAGGCCCTCTGCCTTGCGCACCCTCAAGTCGCGCTCAAAGTGCTTCGCGTAGTCGGCGCCCGCTTGCGGCGGCTGGTCGGCATCATCGAAGAACTCTCGTTCACAACCGTGCGCCACCGCTTGGCATCGTTTCTGGTGCGGCTGGCCCAGCGAGAGGGAAAACAAACCGCGAGTGGTATCGAGATCCTTCTGCCGAGCAACCAGGAACTGGCTGCCCAGATCGGCACGGTGCGCGAGTTGGTTTCCCGCAATCTTTCCCGGTTTCAGACCGAAGGGCTGCTGAAGGTCGAAGGCCGCAACGTGGTGATTTGCGATCTGAAGTCGCTGGAAGCCGAACTCGACTCCCCCGCCTAGACCCGCTGGCTACCCCAGAAAATCGTTTGTAACCGTGACAAAAGTCATAGGCGGACCAGTCGCCGCCACGCTAGTCTTGTGGCATAAGACCTAGATTTGCAAGGAGAAAATAATGGGCTCGATGACACAGAGAACCGTGGCGCAACTAACGCTGGAAATTCCGGCGGCTACCCAGGTTTTTGAAAAGCTGGGTATCGACTACTGCTGCGGCGGCAACAAAACCCTGGAACAAGCCTGCCGCGCCGTCAATCTGCCGTTGGAGCAGGTGATGGATTCCCTGGAGGCGGTGAAACCCGCGGCACACGCTGCGCGCCCGGACCGCGACTGGCAATCCGAGCCCCTTTCCGAGCTGATCGCGCACATCAAGGACACCCACCACAAGTACACCCGCGAGGCGATCTCGCGCATGGTCCCCTTGCTGGAAAAAGTCTGCTCCGTACACGCCACCAATCATCCTGAGCTGCTTCGCATTTCCGCGACCTTCGGCGATCTCGCTCAGGAGCTGGCCACGCACATGATGAAGGAGGAACTCGTGCTGTTCCCCTACATCGTGCGCCTGGAGGAGGCCGTTGCAGAGAGGGCGCCCGTGCTGCCGCCTCCCTTCGGTAGCGTTCGCAATCCGGTCGCCATGATGATGCACGAGCACGACGATGCCGGGAATGCACTGCGCGACATGCGCCAGGCCGGCAACGGATATACTCCGCCAGCCGACGCCTGCGCCAGCTACCAGACACTATACGCGGCGCTGGTAGAATTCGAGGCCGACCTGCACCAGCACATTCACCTGGAAAACAACCTTCTGTTTCCCCGCGCCGTTGAGATGGAGCGGCGCCAAGACCATGTCTGAACTGTTGACGCGCATCGAAACCGCGCGGGAGCGGCGGCTCACGCCAGAAGAATCCTTTCGAATCTCCGCCAGCCGCGAGACCAACTTGTCCCGGTTGCTGATGACCTACATCACGACGGGTCTGGTCTTCATGCTCTTTCCCGGCACGTTTCTCGGCGTCTGGAACCTGCTCGCCATCAGCAGCCGAAGAGCGCCGGGTTCGGTTTCCGCCGGATGGATTCAGGCGCACGGCCACGCGCAAATCTTCGGCTGGATCGGCACCTTCATCCTGGGCATCGGTTTTTACTCCATCCCCAAGTTGCGCCGCCAGCGCGGGTTTGCGCTGCCGGCAGCATGGACGTCGTGGGTCCTGTGGACTTCGGGCGTATCACTCCGTTGGCTCGCCGGCGTCTCCCAGTGGCAGTGGCGCATCCTGCTGCCGCTCTCGGCCATCTTGGAAGTTGCCGCGTTCCTGATCTTCTTTCGCTCCGTTTCCGGCCACCGCCCGGAGCATTCTGGCAAAAAGAGGCTGGAAGAGTGGGTCTTCGTGGTCATCGCCGGCTCTCTTGGACTGATGCTGGCGCTCCTGCTCAACCTCGGCGCGACGCTATTCCTCGCATTCCGCGGTTCATCGCCCGCCCTCCCTTCTGAATTCGATCAGCGCTTCCTTGTGCTCCAGACATCGGGATTCCTGGTCCCCTTTGTCTGGGGCTTCAGCGCCAAGTGGCTGCCGGTATTCCTCGGTCTGCGCCCGGTGCACGGTCGTGTGCTCTTAACGGCGGTGGCGGTGAACGCCGCGGGCGTTGTCGCCGGCCTGGCTGGATGGAGCGTGACCGCATCGTTCCTGCTGATCGCAGCGATGTTCACCGCCATCTACGCTCTCCGGCTTTTCGAGCCGCCGCAGCAACCGGCGAAGGTCAAAGGCGTGCACATAAGTTTCCCCGTTTTCGTACGCATCGCGTACATTTGGGCGGCCATTGCGGCGGGACTCGCCATCTGGGCCGCGCTCACGGTCAACTCTCACGGAATCTCAGGCGCATCACGCCACGCCTTGACCGTCGGCTTCCTCGCCATGATGGTATTCGCTATCGGACAGCGAGTCCTGCCCGCGTTCTCCGGCATGCGTTTGCTATTCAGTACCCGGCTCATGTTTGCCGCGATGCTGTTGCTGTGTGCCGGATGCCTTCTACGCGTTGGTTCCGAGATCCTGGCATATCAGCAATTCCTTCGCTCGGCTTGGTCTTGGCTGCCGGTTTCGGCTGTATGCGAGATGACGGCCGTAACTCTCTTTGCTGCAAATCTGCTGGCCACATTCGCGCATCGCCGGCAACCCGCATGTACCTAAAAACGAGAGGTGCTTGTCCATGACTTACAAGAAGCTGTGGATCGCTCTGGCATTGGTGCTAATCATCTCATTCGCGGTTTTAGGAGGCGTTGGGGTCAAGGTCCTCAACAGCGCTCCGCCAATCCCATCAGAGGTGCTTACCTCCGGCGGGCGCGTCCTGTTCACCGGCGCGATCATTCAGGACGGCCAGGGAGTCTGGCAATCCATCGGCGGGCAGGAAGTGGGCACCATCTGGGGGCACGGCTCTTATGTCGCTCCTGACTGGACCGCCGACTGGCTGCACCGCGAATGCAGCTTCATGCTCGACAAATGGGCGGCAAAAATGGGCGCGGCGAACTACTCTGCGCTCGGCCTGGAGCAACAGGCTGCCCTCCGGGCCCGGCTGCGCTTGATCCTGCGGACCAACACCTACGATCCCGCGACCGGCCGAATCACCGTCGACCCAGTCCGCGGGGAAGTTTTCGATGATCTCTACCACCATTACTCGGATGTCTTCAGCAACGGCCGCTCCGATTACGCCATCCCGCCCGGCGCCTTAAGCGATCCCGCCAAGCTGCGTGAAATGAGTGCGTTCTTCTGGTGGACCGCCTGGGCCGCGTCCACCAATCGCCCGGGAACTCATGTGACCTACACGCAGAACTGGCCGCACGAACCCTTGATCGGAAATGAGCCCACCGGTGGCGCGATCGTGTGGAGCGTGGTCAGCTTCATTCTGCTGCTCGCCGGCGTCGGCGGCATGGTGTGGTACTTCGCGTCCCAACCGCGCGCCGCAGAGCAGGAGCTTCTGCCGCAAAGCGACCCGCTGCTCGGATTGAAGCCCACTCCATCCCAGCGCGCGACCGTAAAATTTTTCTTTGTGGTTGCGGCGCTATGGGTGGTGCAGGTGGCGCTCGGCGCCATCACGGCGCACTACGGCGTGGAGGGCTCCGGCCTCTACGGCATTCCGCTCGATCGCTGGCTGCCCTACAGCGTCACGCGCACCTGGCACCTCCAGCTCGGCCTCTTCTGGATTGCGACATCCTGGCTCGCCACCGGGCTCTATGTAGCCCCGGCCGTCAGCGGCGTCGAACCCGCTGGCCAGCGCCTGGGCGTGAATCTTTTGTTCGGCGCGCTCGTTCTGGTGGTCGTCGGGTCGCTTGCCGGCGAATGGATGAGCATCCAGCATAAGCTGGGCAACCTCTGGTTCTGGTTCGGCACGCAGGGTTACGAGTACGTGGACCTGGGCCGCTTCTGGCAGATCCTTCTCTTCATCGGCCTGGTTTTCTGGTTATGGCTGATGTGGCGCGCCTTGAAGCCGGCGCTCGTCCGGCGCGACCAAAACTATTCCCTGCTGCTCATGTTTCTGCTGTCGAGCATCGCCATCCCCCTGTTCTACGCGGCCGGACTGATGTACGGCGAGCGCAGCAACCTGGTCACCGCCGAATACTGGCGCTGGTGGGTGGTGCATCTTTGGGTAGAAGGCTTCTTCGAGGTCTTCGCCACCGTGGTCATCGCCTTCCTCCTCACGCGGCTGAAACTGCTCTCCGTGCCGACGGCCACGCGCGCCGTCTTGTTCTCCACCGTCGTCTTCCTCTCGGGCGGCATCATCGGAACCTTCCATCACCTGTATTTCGCCGGAACTCCCAACATCGTCCTCGGCCTCGGCGCCGTTTTCAGCGCTCTGGAAGTAGTGCCGCTGGTGCTCATCGGCTTCGAAGCGTGGGAAAACATCCGGCTCGCCCGTTCCCGCGAGCAGCATGTTTGGGTCGCCGCCTACAAGTGGCCCATCTATTTCTTTGTCGCCGTGGCGTTCTGGAATTTCGTCGGCGCGGGCCTTTTCGGGTTCCTGATCAATCCGCCCATCGCGCTTTATTACATGCAAGGCTTGAACACCACCCCCGTGCATGGCCACACGGCGCTGTTCGGAGTCTACGGCATGCTGGGGCTTGGCCTGATGCTGTTCTGCTTGCGTGCGCTTCGCCCCGGCAAGGCGTGGAAGAACGCTCCGCTTTCCTTCGCCTTCTGGGCCATCAACATCGGCCTGGCTCTGATGGTGCTGCTCAGCATGTTGCCCATCGGCCTGATGCAGACCTGGGCCTCGGTCGAGTACGGAACCTGGTATGCGCGTTCGGCCGAATTCCTCCACAGCGGGCACATGAACAATCTCCGCTGGATGCGAATGATCGGCGATACCATCTTCGCCCTGGGCGCGATCGTTCTCGGCTGGTTCGTCCTCGGATTAGTGACCGGCCATTCGTACGCCGAGCAGGGTTACGTGCCCGAGGGTGGCTGGGAGGTACGCCCCGAGGCGCCTGTCCTGGGCCGTTAGCCGCACCCCTTCGGCCTTGCTCTCCGCGAAGAGTAAATCTGCTCGTGGAAAAATGGGGACAGGCTTCGCCGTCCCAAGCCGCTTGCTGAGCCGATCGCCGGAGTCCACCCTTATCGGCGCGTGGACGGGGCTGCCTGTCCCCATTTTTCTGCCGGCCGTTTAAGCCAAGCCCAGGACTTGGCAACATCGCCGCCTTCGTGCAGACTAGTTGCATGCCGGCGCCGAAAACAAGAAAGAAGAAAGACGACTCTCCCCAAGCCCAGCTTGACGGCTTCCTGAATAAGTACACGCCAGAAATCGCGGCGTTGGCGCGCGCGTGCCTGGCGAAATTGCGCGCCCGGTTGCCCGGCGCTACCCAGATCGTCTATGACAACTACAACGCGCTCGCCATCGGCTTCGGTCCGTCCGAAAAAGCTTCACGCGCGATTCTCTCCATCGCGCTCTACCCCAAGTGGGTGAGCCTGTTTTTCCTGCAGGCCGCGACGAAGCTGCCTGATCCGCACAAGCTGCTGAATGGCAGCGGCAACGTTGTCCGCCACATTGTGATCCATTCAGCGGCGGATATCGATCAGCCCGCCATCCAGCAGCTCATTGCCGAAGCCTTGAAACGCGCCATCGAGCCGCTCGATCCCGTCGCGCCAAACCGCCTCGTCATTCGATCTGTCTCCGCGAAACAGCGCCCGCGCCGGCCTAAGTAATCCTCTCGGCCAGCTCAAGCAACTTCATCACCGTGTTCCAATTTCTGGCTGTTCCGGAGGTCTTCAGCGCCTTCTCGAGAACTGCCGGTGTCAGTTTCGGCCGTGCCATGCCATTGGCAAAATAAATATAGAGTTCGCGGCCGCCGATGCGCAATTCCTCGCTGTCGGTTTCAATGCTCAGTGCCTTCTCCCGCGCTTCCGCGCTCGGCTCGGCGGCAAGAAAGAGGACGGCGAACTTCTTTGGATCGATGCCGCGCCGCGTCGCGAACGGATTTTTCGCGATCACGTCTCTCAGATCGGAGCAGGTGCGAAGCATGACGTCGGCGTGAAAATCGAAGGTCCGCTCGATCCCTTTCTCGATCCGCCTGCGTAGCACATCGACGTCCCGAGCCTCGCTTTTGAAAATCACGTTGCCGCTGTTTATGTGGGTCTGAGGGTTTTGCAGTCCGAGTGACTCATAGAGCGCCCGGAGTGCGTCCATCTGGATCTTGTGGTGGCCCCCGACGTTGACTCCGCGAAGCAAAGAGATGACGACAGCCATATCCAGCCAGCATAACCCGGCATGTCTTGCTCTCGTGGGGCCAGCCATTCCTGGCTGCCGCGGGGCTTCTGCCCGGCGTCTCTTCCACGGCGTGCCACGCGCCGCAGGCTCTCGGACTTATAATCACGCCGATGGGCAGTTCTCCTTCACTTGCGGCCATGGACGCCTCCGCTCTTCACCCGGATCGCGTGGCCCCCTACCTCGGCATCCACACCGTGAACATTTTCGTTCGGGATCAGGAGCGAAGCCTGCGTTTCTATATCGATCAGCTCGGATTCAAGTTGGCCTTCGACGCCCGCATTCAGTCCGGCCAGCGTTGGATCGCCGTCGCCCCTCCCGACGGATCCACAGTCCTTGCGCTCATCGAACCCGATCCGGATTCCTTCGAGCACAAGCTCATCGGCCGGTCCACCCAGGTTGTCTTTGTTACGGAAGATGTCACGGCAAGGTATCGCGAATGGAGCAGGCGTGGCGTCCGTTTTCGTCACACGCCTCGCTTGCGGCGTGTGAAATATGAACCTCTGAACCCGTCCCGGGCCTCGAATGCGCCACCCATCCCCGAGCAGACCGAGGTTTGGGGCGGCGTATTCACCCGTTTCGAGGATCCCGATCGCAATTCCTTCACGCTAGCCAGCTTCGACGCCGTAAGCCGTGCCGTCGAAGCCCAGCGTCGCGCCGCTGCGGAAAAGATGGAAGCCGAACGCCGCGTCGCCCAGGAACTGGAAATTGCCAAAGAGGTGCAGGCCCGGCTCTTCCCTCAAACGCTGCCGCCGCTGGCCGCCCTTGAATACGCCGGCGTTTGCATCCAGGCCCGCCAGGTCGGCGGCGATTACTACGATTTCCTCGACCTCGGCAGCCGGCGGCTCGGCTTAGTGATCGGCGACATCGCCGGAAAAGGGATCGCGGCGGCGCTCTTGATGGCTAATCTCCAGGCCAATCTGCGCAGCCAGTGCGCCGTCGCCCTCGAGCAGCCCGAGCGCTTCTTGTGCTCCGTCAACCAGCTCTTTTTCGAAAACACTGCCGAGCACGCTTACGCGACTCTTTTCTTCGCCGAATACGACGACCACGCCGCGCGCCTGCGCTACGCCAATTGCGGGCATCTCCCCGCTCTTCTTCTCCGCGGCGACGGCACTGTGGAGCGGCTCAATGCCACCGCCACCGTCCTGGGACTCTTCAAGGCCTGGGACTGCTCCATCGGCGAGCGCCGCCTGTTCCCCGGCGATACCCTCGCCCTCTACACCGACGGCGTCACCGAATCGTTCAACGATCGCGACGAGGAATTCGGCGAACCGCGCTTGATCGCCGCCTTGCGCCGGCACTGCGACTTGCCTCCACAAGCCTTGCTGCAATCCATCGTCGACGAAGTCCGCCAGTTCAGCCCTCAAGAACAGCACGACGACATCACCCTGATCGTTGCCCGGTGCCGCTAGTACTGGCCCAAATGGATTTTGAACCTGCCCCGCGTTACAATGCCCGCTTGTATCTTTCGAACGGCAGTTGAACGAAGTAACATGTGGCTCTAGATCTCTCAAGCGCTGCAGTGTCCCCAGCGGCTGACGTCTCCGTGCACACCCGGCGCCTCATCGGCGTCCGGCTGCTCCCTTTTGTATTCGTCCTCTACATCATCAATTATCTTGACCGCACCAACCTGGCTTATGCCGCCATTGGCATGAGTCGCGACCTGGGATTCAGTGACCGCGTCTTTGGTCTCGGCGCGGGCATCTTTTTCATCAGCTATTTGGCTCTGCAAATCCCCGGAGCTCTGCTGGTCGAGCTTTGGAGCGCCCGGCGCATGATCTCCGCCACCATGATCGCCTGGGGATCGCTCACCGTGCTCACGGCGCTGGTTCACACTCCGGGTGAACTGTACCTCGCACGCTTCCTGTTAGGCGCTGCGGAAGCCGGTTTCTTCCCTGGCGTAATTGTCTATCTGAGCCACTGGTTCATCCAGGAGGACCGCGCCAAAGCCACTAGCAACTTCATGGGCGCCATTCCCTTGTCTTTTGTTCTCGGATCTCCATTTGCCGGTTGGATTTTGACTCATCGCTGGCTGGCCATCCAGGGTTGGCGCTGGCTGTTCCTCCTGGAAGGACTTCCGGCCGTCCTGCTGGGCATCGCGGCTTTCTTTTTCTTGACCGATTGGCCGCGCGACGCCTCCTGGCTGGCTCCCGCCGGACGGCGATGGATCGAGCAGACGCTGCAGCAAGAGGCTGCCGGCGCGCGACCGGCCGGCGCATGGCAGGTACTCCGATCCCGCACCACTCTGCTGCTGGCGTCCCTCACCTTTCTCAGTTATTTCACCCTGTACACTTTTGCTTTCTGGTTCCCGACCATGCTGAAGCGCCAGTCCGGACTGTCTGATTTCCATCTCGGCCTGCTCGGCGCCGCACCCTACCTCGTGACTTTCATCGCCATGCAGATCAACGGATGGCATTCCGACAAGCTCCGCGAAAGACGCTGGCACTCCGCCGTCCCGCTGTTCATCGCTGCCGCCGGATTGCCTGGCGTCATGAGCCAGCCCCCCTCGATTACATTGGCGATCGTGTTTTTCACCATGGTGTGTCTGGTCTATTCCTATCTCCCCACGTTCTGGGCGATCCCCACCGAGCTCCTCAGAAACTCGGGAGCGGCCGCCGCAGTAGGATTCATCAACGCGGTTGGCAGCGCTGCCGGTTTCGCCGGCCCTTACCTGTTCGGTTACCTGAACACACAAACGGGATCTTTTTCGACTGGACTCGCCCTCATGATGGTCTCCGCGCTCGCCTCAGGGCTGCTGATCCTGCGCATTCCCCGAACCGCGCAACCCTAGGGAAACTAGGGAAACTAGGGACGGAGACCTCAATTCCCGTTTACCACCCTTCCGGATTCAGCAAATTCGCCGGCCGCCGCCCTTCCAGCGCCGCCACCGCATTCTCGGCGGCCATCATGGACATTCTCCGGCGCGTATCCACCGAGGCGCTGGCGATGTGCGGCGCCAGCACCACATTTCTGAGTGTGAGCAGTTTCGGGTGCACCCGCGGCTCGTTTTCAAACACATCGATGCCCGCCCCGGCGATGATGCGCTGTTCCAGAGCCTCCGCCAGCGCGGCTTCATCCACTACCGGACCACGCGACGTGTTCACCAGAATCGCCGTGGTTTTCATCATGCGGAACTGTTCGGCGCCCATCATGTGCCGTGTCTCCTCCATCAGAGGCACGTGCAGGCTCACGAAATCGGACTCGCGCAGCAGCTTTTCGGCCATCACAAACTCCAACCCCAACTCGCGCTCCACGGCTTCAGGCGCGCGCACCGCATCGTGATACAGAACGCGCATGGAGAATCCCCGGCCCCGGCGCGCCACGGCCTGCCCGATGCGCCCCATGCCGAAAATGCCCAGCGTGCGGTGATGGATGTCCTGGCCCACCAGCAGGTCGATGCGCCACTTGGTCCACTGACCCGAGTGGACGAATTGATGTCCCTCAACCACCCGGCGCGCCGAGGCCATCAGGAGAGCGAACGCGAAATCCGCGGTCGTGTCGGTCAGAACGTCCGGCGTGTGGGTGACCAGAATCTTCCGGCGAGTCGCCGCCGGAACATCGATGTTGTCGAAGCCCACTGCGACATTGGCGATCACGCGGACCCCATCGAGCTGATCCATCACTGCCGCGCTGAACTTGTCGGTAAGCTGGCTGACCAGCCCCTGCTTGCCGCGCGACCGCGCCAATAGTTCCTCGGCGCTCAGCCCATCATCCGTCTCGGCGTAATCAACCTCCGCGTGTTGCTTCAGGAATGCAATGGCTTCAGGATAGATGCGTTTCGTCACCAAAACTTGCGGCTTCATCGGACGGCAATTGTCGCACACGCCCGCTACATCGTACAATTGCGGTTCATGGCAAAACTGGGATTTCTAGGGCTCGGAATCATGGGCTATCCGATGGCGCGCAATCTGTTGCGCGCGGGCCACGAAGTGGCGTTGTGGTCGCACACTTCGAGCAAGGCCAAAGAGTTGGCCGGCGCCGAAAAAGGGAAATTCGCGGCTACCCCCAAAGAAGCAGCACATCACGCCGAGTGCATCTTCCTTTGCGTGGGTACCACCGCTATGGCCCGGCAAGTCATCCTCGGCGAAGACGGCGTAATCGCTGGAGCCAAGGCCGGAACCATCGTTGCTGACGCCAGCACCATATCGCCCAGCGGAAGCCGCCAAATCGGCGCCGAACTGGCCAAAAGGGGAGTCCACTACCTCGACATTCCCTGCACCGGCTCGACTCCGGGCGCCAACGCCGGCACTCTGACCTTCATGGCGGGCGGCGACCAGGCGCTTTTGGACAAAATTCGCCCCTGGATGGAACCGATGGGGAAGCGAATCTATTATTGCGGCGGCGCCGGGATGGGGCTGCAAGCCAAGCTGTCGCAAAACTTGATTCTTTCCAACATCCTACAGGCATTCAACGAAGGCATGATCCTGGCCACAAAAGCCGGCGTCGACCCCAAATTGATGCTCGAGATCCTCTCCAACAGCGCCGCCAAGTCCGGCCTCATCGAGTTCAAAGCGCCCTATGTTTTCAACCGCGATTTCAGTCCCCAGTTCTCCGTGAAATGGATGGACAAGGACATTGGGTTGATGCTCGAATCCGGACAGGAGCTGAATGTACCGCTTCCTCTGACCGGATTGACCCGGCAGATCTTTCAAGCGGCCATTGCGCAAGGGCACGCAGATGAGGATATCTGTTCTACAATCAAGGTGTTGGAGTCAATCGTAGGAATTGAAGTAAGGTCTCGGCCCTAGGAATACAAATTTTGGTTGCAAATGTTTTCAAGATATCCTAATATTGGAATCAAGCCGGGGAGGCAACTCCCACCAAAGCGAGACTAACCTCTAAATAAAGACCCCTGAAGCAATCCTCCCCGGCGCCCGAAAGGGTTTAGAGGTTTCCAAAAAAAGAATCCAGGAGCAAGCCGATCCTAATCTGCGAAGACAAGAGGCTGCGGGCTTCCGTGATATGATCGTTCAAGCTGCCCCTCTTTCCATGTCCCGCCTGACTGTTCTAGGCTCCACCGGCTCTATTGGGACCAACACAATGGATGTGGTCCGGCAAAACAGCCACCGATACCGGGTGTATGGGCTCGCGGCGGGCCGTAATGCCGACCTTCTGGCCGAGCAGATCCTGGAATTCCGTCCAAGCGTGGTGGCATTGCCCGACGTCGAAAGCAGAGACCGATTGGCGGCGAAGCTGGCACGGCTCCGCAAAGCCGACTGGCCGGAACTGACCACCGGACCGCAAGCATTGGTCGCTATGGCGACCGCCACGGATACAGACGTCGTGGTTTCAGCCATAGTGGGCGTCACGGGTCTCCGAGCCACCTACGAAGCGATCCGTGCGGGCAAGCGCGTCGGCCTGGCGAACAAGGAAGTGCTGGTTTCGGCAGGCAAACTGGTCATGGACGCGGTCCGCGAGGGCAAATCGGAACTAATTCCGATCGACAGTGAGCACAACGGCGCCCACCAGTGTTTGCGAGCGGGGAACCGCGCGGAAGTGACCAAGCTGATCCTGACCGCTTCGGGCGGCCCTTTTCGCACGACGCCCATGGGGCAACTCGCATTCGTGACACCTGAGGACGCGTTGAAGCATCCAACATGGAAGATGGGGAACCGGATCACCATCGATTCGGCAACTCTGATGAACAAAGGCTTCGAAGTGATTGAAGCCTGCTGGTTGTTCGGTTTCTCTCCTTCGCAAATTGATGTGGTCATTCATCCGCAATCTTCCGTGCACGCCATGATCGAGTACAGCGATGGCAGCGTGATCGCGCAGGTATCCGCAACGGACATGCGCATGCCGATTCAGTACGCGCTGACATATCCGGAACGGTCTCGCGCGCCAGTGCCGAAGGTGGACTGGAGCCAGGCGCGGCGGTGGGAATTCGGGCCGCCGGATTTGGAAAAATTCCCGTTGCTGAAACTGGCGTATGAATGCCAGCAGGCGGGCGGTTCGGCGACTTGCACGTTGAACGCCGCCGATGAAGTAGCCGTGGAAGCATTTCTGGCGAGAAAGATCAGTTTTCCGGCGATCTATAAGATTGTGGAGCAGACGGTCGCGAAGCTGCCCAACCGGCAGCCGGGCACGATCGATGATATTCTCGAATTGGACAAGGAATCACGCGCACTGGCCCGCGAGTTGATTGCGCGAGACGCCAAAGCGGCCGCCGCAGCCTCTTTGGAACTTGCTCATTCGAAGACCGCGCCGCCGGCGGCGAGAGCTTAACTTTATGTTCGTAGTGCAAAATGTTCTCTGGCTGCTGCTGCTCATCGGAGTGATGATCATCATTCACGAAGCGGGTCACTTCTGGGCCGCGCGATTCTTTGACGTGCGGGTAGAGGTCTTCAGCTTCGGCTTCGGGCCGCGGCTATTCGGATTCCGCAAGGGCGACACCGATTACCGCTTCTCCGCCATTCTGTTTGGCGGTTACGTGAAGATGACGGGCGAACAGCCGGGCGATGAGAATGCCGACGACCCGCGCAGCTTCCTGGCGAAACCGCGATGGCAGCGGTTGATCATCGGATTTGCCGGCCCGTTCATGAACGTCATTCTCGCGGTGGGCCTGCTCACGGGCCTGTTCATGGTGAAGTACGAAAGAGTGGCGGATGCGGATCAACCGGCGATGATCGCCCATGTGGCCAAAGACTCGCCGGCTGCCAAGGCCGGCATCCAGGAGGGTGACCTGATTGTCCGCTTCGACGGGAAGAACAATCCCACCTGGGAAGACATCAGCCTGAAAGAAGTTGCCGCGGCCGGGCGGCCGCTGGACGTCACGGTGAAGCGGAGCGGAAAGGCTATCCAGACGACGGTGACTCCGGTGCTCGACGAGCGCCGGGGAGTGGGCACGGTGGGGTGGGCGCCCCGAGCCCAGGTACAGGTGGGCGATCTCTCCCCGGACATGCCGGCGGAAAAGGCGGGACTGCAGAAAGGCGATCTTTTGTTGACCGCCAATGGCCAGCCCATCCAGTCGATGTTCACGTTTCAGGAAATTATTCAGGCGGCGCAAGGCAAGCCGGTGGAGCTGGTTTTCGAGCGGAACGGGAAGCGGCAGACCGTGATGCTCGCCGCGGTGTACCGAAAAATAGACACCGGCCCCACTCGCTGGGTGGTGGGGTTCATGCCTGAGCCTCATTTGAAAATAGTGACGACCCGGCTGCCTTTCGCCGAGGCTCTGAGTGAATCCATCGATCAGAACGTCAAGGGGGCGACGCTGATCTTCAAATTCCTGCGCGGGATTATCGAGCGGCGCATGTCGCCCAAGACGCTCGAAGGCCCCATCCGGATCGCGCAGCTTTCCGGTGAAGCGGCGCGCGAAGGCCCATCCGCCTTCATCATCCTGATGTCCATGGTGAGCCTGAACCTGGCCATTTTTAACTTGTTACCGATTCCGATTCTCGACGGCGGCGTCATTCTGCTGCTAGTGATCGAAATGCTGATGCGGCGCGACCTGAGCCTTCAGGTGAAGGAAACCGTGTTCAAGGTGGGTTTTGTCTTCCTGATGGTCGTGGTTGCCTTTGTGATTTACAACGACATTTCCAAGATTCTGCCAGCGGGTTAGAAAGTTAACAAGCCGGGATTACTGAATCCCAGGGGCTTCGTCTAACATCTGGTAACCTGAACCTTTGCATGGAATGTACCTGCGTCCGCCAGACGGAGTTGCCGCATACCACCAAGCTGTTCGCGGATCTGGTATACCATCCCGAGCGGGTGCGCGGTTTTTACTCGTATACCCAGCAAGATCCTGAATCTTACCTTTCCGCGGCGAAACAGATCCACCTGGGTGCGGAGCGCCGGGCGGCTCTGGTTTCGGCATTGCGCGAGCAAAACGGGCCCAGCCACTCGCTGGACTTGCTGGCCCAGCCGGGCACCGTGGCCGTGGTCACAGGCCAGCAGGTGGGGCTTTTTTCCGGACCGGCGTATACCATCTACAAAGCGCTGACTGCGGCGCGCCTGGCCAAGGAACTGACGGGCCGCGGCATTCCCGCTGTGCCGGTGTTTTGGCTGGCCACCGAAGACCACGACTTCGCCGAAGTGAACCACACCTGGGTTTTTGACGCGAAGCACCAGCCGGTGGAGCTGCAGATCAACGGCTCGCCGGCCGTGGGCCAGCCGGTGGGGGAAGTGAGGCTCACCTCGGTTCCGATTGATAGCCTGCGCGAGGCTCTGCGTGAGTTTCCGTTTGGCGCGGAGATGGCCGACCGCGTGGCGATGGCGTACATTCCCGGCCGGACACTGGGCCAGGCGTTCGGCGAATTGCTGCGCGATTTGCTAAGCGGCTTCGGCATTCTGCAGATCGACCCGATGGCCCCAGCGGTGCGTGCGCTTGCCGCGCCCACCATTCGCGCGGCGCTCCAGCAGGCACCGGAACTAAAAAAGCTGGTGCTGGAGCGCAATCGCGAATTGAATGCGGCCGGCTATCACGCCCAGGTGCATGTGGAGGAAGAGACCTCCTTCTTCTTCCTGCTGGAGAATGGACGCCGCCTGGCACTGCGAGGGCGCAACGGGAACTACCTCTCTTCCGACGGCCGTTTCTCTCCCCAGGAGCTGATGGAGCGCGCGGAACATATTTCGCCCAACGCGCTGCTGCGTCCCGTGGTGCAGGATTCCATTCTGCCCACGGTAGCGTACATCGGCGGGCCAGCGGAACTGGCGTATCTGGCGCAAGCCGCGGTCCTCTATCGCGCGCTGTTGGGTCGGATGCCCGTGCCCGTGCATCGCAGCGGCTTCACCATTGTGGATCAGCACGGCCGGAAGCTCATGCATCGGTACCAGCTCTGTCTCAGCGACTTTTTTCACGGCGAAGACGCCCTGCGCGAGAGGATCGCGGCGGCGCTCGTTCCGCAGGGACTTCGCGGGGTGGTGTTGGAGACACGCGGCGCCTTGAGCCAAGCCGTGGAGAAGCTGGAAGCCGAGTTGTCCGCCTTCGATCCGACCCTGGATGCCGCCGTGCGCAAGAGCTACGGCAAGATCGAGTACCAGCTTTCCAAGATCGAACGCAAAGTGGGGCGCGAGATGATGGCGCGGGACGAGCGGGCGGCGCACGATGCCAGTTATCTCTCGGGTCTCATCTATCCCCGGAAACACCTGCAGGAGCGCCTCTATTCCATCATTCCCTTCCTCGCCAAACATGGATTCGCACTGATCAACGAAGTGGCAGAGAACATCCATTTGGATTGCCCGGACCATCAACTGCTGGTAGCCTGAGTTTTCATGCACACAAATCTGGTGAAGCAAAACCTTCGTGCGGGAAAGTTGCAACTGGGCACGGGCTTCGGGCAGCTACGGTCACCCGAAATTCCAAGAATGCTGGCGGCCGCGGGCTTTCAGTGGGCGTTCATCGACACCGAGCACGGCGGCTTCGACCTGGAGACGGTGCAGGACATCTGCCGTGTTTCCGCGATGGTGAATTTCTGCCCCATCGTGCGCGTGGCGGAACTGCAATATTCGCTGGTGACGCGGGCGCTGGATTGCGGCGCGCAAGGCGTGATTTTTCCGCGCGTGGAATCGCCGGAGCTGCTGGAGAAGGCGGTGAGCTGGACCAAGTTTCCCCCGGCGGGCGTGCGCGGCTACGGGCTGACGGCGGTGCAGGTGGATTACGAGCCGCTCAACTTCAACCAGATCATCGAGCACGTGAATGCCAATACCATGGTGGTGCTGCAAATCGAAACGCGCCGCGCGGTGGAAGCGCGGGAAGAACTGCTGGCGGTGCCGGGAATCGACGCAGTCATGATCGGCCCCGCGGACCTTTCCATTTCGCTCGGCGTACCCGGAAATTTTCAAGATCCCAAGATGGTGGAAGCGATGGAAGCGATTCGCGACAGTTGCGTGCGCCGCGGGGTTGCACCGGGGACGCAGACGCGGACCGCGGCGCTCGCGAAATTCTGGAAAGAGCGGGGGATGTTGTTGTTGGGGTGCAGTAATGATACGGGGATGCTGTATGAGCGGGCGGTGGAGCTGGTGAAGGGGATTCGGGAGTGAAGGGGGCAGTTGCTCGAAAAGGGGGCGGTCCCTGAGTATTCTTTGAGTATTCCTTTCATAGGGCGAACGTGAGCTTTGAAGTTGTCCGACAATCTTAGTGGTTAGTATCGCCATCGCCTTCGGATTACTTTGGACTTGGAGGTGTTTCGCTTGATTACCGCTGGTCGGGGCGGCCGCGAAATTCATAATCCCTCAGACGCAGCACCTGCCCAGATCATAACCGCGGCCTGGATTAAGTCCTCTCGACTCGGACACGGACTGTGGCAATCTCTGAATACCACGAATAGGTTATGCTTGCGTCCACCAAACTGGTTACTTGAAAACCCTTCCATCTCGTGATTCCGCTGACTCGTTAATCGAGCATATATGGAGAAGGCTGAGAAGGCTCAAATCCCATCAAAGGAGCAAAGCACCATGACCCAAGCCACCGTTACACAACGAGGCAGCGAGCAGGCATCTGACAAGAATGCGATTCGTCCGTTTCATGTGAATGTTCCGGAAGCGGAACTTACTGAATTGCGCAGGCGCATCAACGCGACAAAGTTCCCTGAACGAGAAACGGTTACAGATGCGTCGCAAGGAGTGCAGCTCGGGACGATGCAGGCGCTGGCCCGCTATTGGGCGACAGATTATGACTGGCGCAAGATCGAGGCAAGGTTGAACGCCTTGCCGCAGTTCATCACCGAGATCGATGGGCTGGATATTCACTTCATTCACGTTCGTTCGAAGCATGAGAACGCGTTGCCGCTCATCGTCACGCACGGTTGGCCCGGCTCGATCACCGAACAGATGAAGATTATCGATCCGCTGACCAATCCCACGGCACACGGCGGAAATGCGTCCGACGCGTTCCATATCGTGGTTCCGTCGATGCCGGGGTACGGGTTTTCAGGCAAGCCCACGACGACCGGCTGGGGCCCTGAACGGATCGCGAGTGCCTGGGCCGTGTTGATGAAGCGACTCGGCTACTCAAAATTTGTGGCACAGGGCGGGGATTGGGGCGCGGTCATCACCGATCTGATG
>Ga0187817_10000192_pt1 | contig 23306 bp, 20 predicted proteins | sample NC_wetland_sal_i_17_FD_132431 | JGI IMG/M metagenome (GOLD analysis project Ga0187817, IMG submission 132431) | Wetland sediment microbial communities from Neuse River Estuary, North Carolina, USA - SO4_2 | ecosystem: Environmental > Aquatic > Freshwater > Wetlands > Sediment | place: USA... | reverse complement strand
GATATCCCTCATCACCGCCTGCCGTCCGCCCGGCAGCATGGGAGAAAGAGAAACCTCGACGGTCAGCTTGGCACCATCTCTACGCAAGAAGGTCCGCTCAAATCGCGTCATGCCGGATCCCATTGCCTCGATGGGAGTTTTGATTCGAGAAAGCTCTTCTGGCGAGTAGGTGACGCCAACGGGCATGCCTGAGAGTTCGTCGGCTGTGCAGCCAAGCAGCTTCAAGCCTGCCTGATTTGCGGAGAGGAATTGTCCGGTACTGTCTACCAGGTAAATCGCAACAGGAGAGAGATCCAGAAGAGAACGGTACTTCGTTTCGCTCTTTTGTAATTGTTCGAGAGCTTGTCCCGCTTGCTCGAAAGCCTGTGCGTTCGTGATGGCGACCGCGGCCTGATCCGCGAACATGCGCAACCAGGCAAACTCTTGCTCCGTCAAGTTTTCCCGGCTGAAAATGCCCAAGACTCCCAGGATCTTTCCCCTGAACTTCAGTGGCTCGCCCGCGAAAGCACGAATCTCTTCACTCTTGGCCCATTCTGGCCTGCGGATCCACTCGCTTTCCGCCGTAATGTTAGCGATCCGAATCGAACTGCCGATCGCCCCGATGACTCCCACCTTTCCTTTCGTTTTGCTTAGCGGGATGCGGCGGAAAAATCCTTCTCGAAAAGACCAGTCTTGTTTTCCGTTCAAGGACACGCCCGCACTGGCAACCAGGTGGAGGCACTCACAGCGGACGTCGCATTCATTACCAAGAAAGCACTCACCGCAGATGTCTCCGGGTTCCAGCAGCCATATCCGAGCCAGAGCTATCCCAGACTGCCTAGCAAGGCCTTCGACGATTGCGTCGAGTGCGTTTCGGGTGCTGTGCTCCCCAGCGACCGTTGCGGCCAAGGCAAGTAGGGGTTCGGGTTGCAAAGGCGTTCTCCGTAGTTGGCTGATTCTACACCTACGGACTCGTTGCGCACACTACAGGCTCTGACCACACGATCGTTTCCTCCACGGACCCTATCCCAACTCAGCACACCTCTCTCGTGTCAGGAATTTTCCCAAACACACGCATCCGCTTTTTCTGAGTCTTCGTGAATTCTCGAACCTTCCGTGAAGCTCCTAACGGCGCAAGTGGCATTTTCTCAAGCACTTAGTTGTGGCGGATGCCTTGCTTTATCTCAGCACAGCGACATTGCACGAAAAGCAGTCGCGAAACAAATGGAGGATGTCATGAAGAAACTCAACGCGACTCTGAGCTTGGTAGCTCTTGTCTTGGCGTCGCTGACTTTTGGCAGGACCACGTTGGCCCAGCAACCGCCGGCTAACGTGCAAGGTAATTGGACCATTTATTCCACGAGCATCAAGGACGGTTCGATGGTCATCAAGCACGTGCAAATCGCCCAGTACGGCAACCACATCACCGGCTACTTCGAAGGCCCGGATCAAGCGGGACCCATACAGGGCGAAGTGAGAGGAAATTTCATCCACTTCAGCACCGTGACGCGCACCATCCTGAACTTCCATGGGCACGTTTATGGAGACAACATCGCGGGAGACTACGGCATTCATGGGAAACAGGCTCCGTGGCAAGGGGTGCGTACCGTGGGAATCGGAGCGCCACCGCAAGCCGTGGTCAGCTACGGCCAGCCCATGCTTCCTCCACCGACGACCCAATTGGCACCCGTGGCAGCCCCGCAGACTTCGAGCTATTCGCAGCCATCCAACGAATCGCAAGCGTCGAACTCCTACGCGCCACAGACGAATGGTAGCGACTCGCAGGCACAGGCTCAGGCACCGTCACCGGCGCCCCTCTCGTCGGAGCAACTCGATAGCCTCGTAGCGCCAATCGCGCTCTACCCGGACGCACTTGTCGCGCAAGTGCTTGCGGCGGCCACTGTGCCGGACGAAGTGACCGCAGCAAATCAATGGATGAGCCAGAATACAAACTTGACCGGGCAGAACCTCGAGCAAGCCGTAGACCAGCAGGATTGGGATCCCAGCGTAAAGGCGCTGACGCAATTCCCCAGCGCGCTTGCGAATCTAGCCAACAACCTGTCCTGGACCTCCAGCCTCGGCCAAGCGTTCCATTTCCAGCAGTCGGATGTGATGGCGGCGGTGCAAGTGATGCGCGCGAAAGCGCAGGCGGCTGGCACGCTGCAATCGAATTCGCAGATCACCGTCACGACACCCTCGCCCAACACGATCGTGATTCAACCGGCGAATCCGCAGGTGGTTTATGTGCCGCAGTACAACCCAACCATTGTTTACGGCGCACCCATTGTAGTGCCGATGTACACGCCTCCCGTGGTTTTTGCCGCACCGGTGCTGAGCTTCGGCGTCGGCGTAACCTTCGGTGGCGGAGGCTGGGCAGTGGGCGGCGGTTTCGGCTGGGGCTTTCATGCCTGGGCCTGCAACTGGGGAGGCTGGGGTGGAGGTGGCGGCAACACGATCATCTTCAACCACAACACCTACATCACGAACAACACCTGGCACACCACCAACTACAACGGCTATCACCCCTGGGGACCTGGCTCGAACAGCCGTCCGTATAACCCCACGACCAATCCGAATGGCTACCGCCCAGGTGAAGATACGCACTACGGCCCGAATGGCGCTTATCACCCCAATGGCTACTATGGTCCGAACGGAGCCTATCACCACGATGTGCCCGGAACGGGTCCCGCGAACATGCCCAATGGCGGCGACAACGGGAACCACGGCCTGATCGGCGGCAACGGCGGTGTGGAGCATGGCGGTGCCAACCCCAACGGGGGAGCGGTGGGATCACAAAATCGTACTTGGTATGGCAACAACGGCACCTTTCACCCCGACGGTAACTACAAGCCCGGCGATGACACGCACTATGGACCAAACGGCGCCTATCACCCGAATGGATATTTCGGGCCTGACGGCGGCTGGCACGATAATAAAAATGCCGGTCAGCAGTTGCCCAATGGCGGAAACAACGGAAACCGTGGCCTGATTGGCGGAAACAACGGAGTCCAGAATCCCAACGCGGGAATGAACGGCCCCGGTGTCGCGCCTGCCAACGGCTATCACAACGACAATCGCTCGAATCTGGGCAGCTCGCGCATGAGCGGTGACGGCAGAACCAACCGCGCCGAGAGCACTCGTGGCCACGCCAGCATGGCCGGGCGACGTCCTCAACAACACCAAGTCAGGCAGCACGCGCCTGCTCAACATCACTCTTCCGGCGGCGGGCGTCGTCGCTAAGGCCCATATCGAACAACGGGAAAAAATAAAGGAAAGGCGAATCAAAAAGATTCAAGGAGATTGAAAATGAACATGTATCAGAACAAAACGAATAGGAAGTGGACAGGATGGGCACTCGCCGGAATTATCGCCCTCGCCGTGCTCGGCTTCACGGTCCGAGCAGCAGACACAGGCAAGCTCACCTTCGCCAGCGATGCAGCACCCCAAAAGACGTTCCAATCGTCGGCGGAGGCAGCCACTGCGCTGGCCCAAGCGGCGAAGTACACCGACGAGAAGGCACTGACAAAGGTCCTCGGTAATGAAGCGAAAGTCCTCATTACTTCGGGAGATAGTGAATCTGACAAGGCCGCTATGCAGCAGTTCTTCTCCAAATATCAGCAGATGAACCGCTGGGTGGACATGTCAGATGGCAGCCGCGTGCTCTATATCGGCGCGGACAACTTCGCCTTTCCGGTGCCCTTGGCGAAGAACGCCTCGGGGAGCTGGTACTTCGACGCCGTTGCGGGTGCTCAGGAAATCCGCGCCCGCGAAATCGGCAAGAACGAACTGCTCACAATTGACGCGGTCGCCGCACTGGCTGAAGCGGAGCAGTTCTACTCTGCCAACACCGACTCAGGCGAATACGCGCAGCGCATCATCAGCACGGCAGGCAAGCAGGACGGCCTGTATTGGCCCGCCTCGGATTCGCTCGGGACCAGTCCCCTGGCGCAACTCGAGGAATTTCCGAAGTCTTCCCTCACGTCGCTGTCGCCCGACGAACCCTTCGTCATCGATGGTTACTTGCTGCGCATCTTGACCGCTCAGGGCGATGATGCACCTGGCGGAGCGCAGAACTACATCGTGAACGGAAAGATGACCGACGGCTTCGCCATCCTGGCAACTCCTGTGAAGTATGGCGAAACCGGAATCATGAGCTTCATGATCGGACAGGAAGGCTTCGTCTACGAGCGGGACCTGGGCCCAGACACGGCCAAGACCGCAGCCTCCGTCCAGGAATACAACCCGTACGACAATTGGTCCCCTATCGACTAATGCTCTGCCGGCCGGAAGCGGGAAACGGACGCAAGCCTGCGTTTCCCGCTTCTATTTCCATCTAGTCCAATCGAAGTTGGCTGGAATGCCGAACGCAGGGGGAATAAATTTCTGGACCAAAACGGATAGATATCCCACCGAGAAGCGAATGCCCGAGCGATCGGAAATTTGCAAGAGTGCCTAATAACGGCCCCGGGAACTCTCCGCTCGGTCGAATCATACGAAAAAAGCTAGTTAGATTTGGCTGGCAGCTTGATTTGCACTTTGGTAGTAAAGTTCGCACACCTACGTCAACGTGTGGAGGAACCATTAATGTCCAACGTCACCGCACTACACCGCATCGCACTCTTTCGAATCAAGGGCCGAGAGTTTTGGTCCGGCGATCTCGGTCTAACTCTGATGAGCATCTCGCTATGCGTTCTTGTTTTCGTCATCACTCCAATGCGCGAGGTAGGTGTCCCGGGCAGGATCGCGGTCGACGTTCTCATCATGGTGCTTATGGTGTTCGCCGCAGTTGCCGTCAAGCAGACCCGGTTCGACACCTTTCTGGTAATCACCGTGATTCTTGTGACAGCGGCTCTCCTAGGAGCAGCACGTTTGTACCCAACACCGCTTTTGCGAGGGCTTGGCAGCATATCTTCAACTCTTATCTTGCTCCTCTATGTCCGCATCGTGCTGCTGGTGATGTTTCGCGGAGGCCCGATTACCTGGAGCCGCATCCAGGGTGGAGTGAGTGCCTATCTGCTGATCGGGATGGCATGGGCCTCGGCGTTTCAGGTCATTGAGCAATCCCGTCCCGGCTCGTTCCATTTCGTCACCGCGCCCAGGGATCTTGACCAACTGATTTCCAAACTGACTTACTTCAGCTTCTGCACCATCACCACAGTAGGTGGCGAGGTAACTCCTATTTCTCCGATTGCGCGATCGTTGACCATTGCTGAGGCCACGGTAGGCCAGCTTTTCCCGGCAATTCTCATCGGCGCGCTCGTGGCCATGGCCATGCAATCGTGAGCGATATCTTAAAAGGAAAGCTGCACATGGCATGGTGGCTTGAACAAATCGACCCCGGCGGCCATCGGCGTATTAAGGGTCTGCGCCTAGTTGCGGCTTATGGCCTTGCAGCGGTGTCGGCCATAGTGCTCCATCGTTCTTACGAGATTTCGGGCAGTCAGTGGCTCAGCTACCTTGCCGCAGGCTTCGCACTTTGGGCGAGCGTTTCCGAGAGCCAGACGACTCGCTGGTTGTCGGCGCGCGACCTTGCAATTCTGAATGCCGCTGCGGTCGTAGGCGCACTGATGTTCGTTGGATTGTTTTCGCTTCCGATCCGGCTTGGTCTAGCCGGTCCCGAGTGGATTCTGATCACCGGCGCGTTCCTCGTTGGATATCTCAAACGATTTGGAATTCTCGGCTCGGGTGTCGGCTCCCAAATTTATATTGGTCAACTCCTTGCGTACGGTGCCAACCTCACGTCGCAGGACCTGCCTATGGTGTTGCTTGCCGGCCTAACAGCCGGAGTAGCTTCTATCGTTGCTCAGGTGTTCCGTCGACCGGTCGAGCCTCCGATGCCCGCGACCGTCTATGTCTCGGTTCCCGACGTTCGGGTCTCGCTGGAAATGCGCATGGCGCTGCAGTCCGCTGTTGCAGCTCTTGTCATCGTCCTACTCAGCAGCGTCATCCACCTGCAACAGTCAGCTTGGGCCATCACCGCGAGCACCTACGTAATTGTTGGGTCCGCCTATGGAACTGCAGATCGCGTTCGTCGGCGTATTGTTGGCACATTGATCGGCGTGCCACTCGGAATCCTCTGTCTGCCAATTTGCTTGCACTTGCCCCCGTTAGCATGGATGCTCGCCGCTGTGGCAATGATCATTTACGCCATCGCATTGCCCGACCGTTATGATGTCGCGTGCGCGGCGTACGCATTTACACTTATGGTGACATTGGCCGTGAGCGGAGAAACTTCCATATCCGTTCTGGCAGCACGAGCTTGGGAAACACTAATCGGCGGATCGCTTGGCGTGGCAGCCGCGAAGTTCATCTTACCGCTAGACCGTGTCACAGCGTCAGCTCAGAAACCGTGGCTCTTCCGACCGAACTGATTCCGCTTACGATGAAAGCGCGGAATATTTAGTGCCAGCACAAACCTGCAATGCGGGGCTCGCTCAAGTTCTGACTGGTCGGCTATTTGTAGAAGTGTCAAAGTTCTCGTTCAGAACCCTGCCGATTTGGAGAACCAAAAACGCAACTGTCAGCCGATATAGACCGATCTTTGCTGAACTTCTGCTGAACAGTAGGCCGCAAATGACGGTGTTTCACTGCAACTAGGAAGTGTCTAATGCAAACAAAAGAAACGAAAATCGGTCCGTGCGAACAGGTCAGGGTGAATTAGCAAACCGCCGCCCATGGCTACTCCCAAATCCTTCTGAAAAGTGCTTGTAACAGCCTGCAAAAGTGGGGTCCAGCTTGGGGTCCAACTTGCCCATTCTTTGGAGGCCAATTTCCGGGTTAAACGGTCCAGAATCGACGGTTGGTTAGAAAGTTAACAGCCGAATGCTCTACCATTGAGCTACCGGGGAACAGGCAAGTTAGACTTTTATTTTACAACACGATGCACTAGCGTGCCACTCTCCCTTCTATCAGTTGGGGTCCAATTGGGGTCCAACTTCGACCCAGCAACGGCTTCACTTTCGCCATTTCGGGGGCGTGATGCTGCGTGCTTGGCAACCGTGCACAAATCTCTGCTTTGGGTACAAGCCAGCTACTTCATCTGAGCGGCGGACTCGCTGCCACCTGAGCCATAGACTCAATCCAGCCGGAGACTCGATCTGTGGCGAGGCTCCCACGACTTCGCCTCGTGAGCAGGCGATTACCAAACCGCCGAAATTGCAAATGAGGTGAACTTAGGACTAACCACAAATGTCAAAGTATCGGGAAACGAACCGATGCAAGTAACCGCATCGGCAGCCATGAAAGGTGCCGCCGTGTGTACTGGTCCTGCGTTTTGGTTAACATTAAGCAGCTTGTACGCACTTGAAGAGTAGCAGTCTTTTTCTGCACGATTTCCAAAGTGCAGAGGCACAACAAGAAGATCCTCATCGGATTGGTTCTAGCCCTTTGGCGGGCGGTATACGTCTTTGTTCGTGAGTCCCTCGTGAGAATGACGAAGCGGCAATGTGCCGGCCGGCGCTTGGCGAAACTCGGCGGGTTGGAACGCGGCCAATCGTCCCTTGGCTGGAGTGATTCCGCCGTCTACTAACCACAGCGCACCAGTCACATAACTGGCTTCCTCCGACGCCAGAAACGCAAAGACATTCGCGATCTCCTCGGGAGTGCCACGGCGCCCCAGTGGAATAATGTCGTCAAGGATCGCTTGCGCGTCTGGATCGATCGGACTGGTTGCGCCACGCGTCCACGCCGTATCAACGGCTCCGGGACAAACGCAATTGACTCGCACTCCATAAGGGGCCTGCTCCATGGCTACGCTCTTCGCAAAAGCGTGGAGGAAGCCCTTGCTTCCGGCGTAAGTCGCGAAGCTGGCCAAACCGTTCGACCCGGACTCGGAACCGGAAAACAGAATGTTCCCGCGAGCCTTCTGAAGATGAGGCAAGGCGAACTTGGTCATCAGGAACGCCGTGCGAATGTTGTTCCGCACTGTACGGTCGAAATCTTGGATCCGATACGATTCCGCGGGAGCGCTGGCGATGAACACGCCCGCGTTGTTAATCAGTACGTCGATCCGCCCGAAACGCGTGATAGCCAATTCGACGCATGCGCGAGCGTGGGCTTCCTCGGCGAGATCACCAAAGTGCACGGCCGTGGCGGCACCGGATGAGGCAATGACGTCCGCGACATCGCGAACTGGGTCCGAAGGAAGACCGGCCAGAACAAGCCGCGCACCCTCTCGCGCGAACTTGTGAGCGATCGCTTCTCCAATTCCGGTGCCTGCTCCCGTGATGATCGTTACCTTGTTATTTAGTCGCATATCAACTCATTCTGTTAAAGCCTAAAGTCCGTGACAGTTCTTCAAGATTTCGCCGGCGCGTTCCCCAATGACGATGCATGGAGCCATGGTGTTGCCCGTAGTCACGCGTGGCATGATCGAGCCGTCGGCAACCCGGAGATTCCGGACGCCATAGACTCGCAGCTTGCTATCCACTACCGACATCGAGTCGCGGCCCATCTTCGCCGTACATGTTTCGTGCCGAAAGCTGCTGGCCGCGTCGCGGACGAAGTTCTCAAGTCCTGTTCCTTTGAGGTTGCCGGGCATCACTTCGCGCCCGCGGAATGGCGACAACGGGGATGAGTTGCCAATCTCGCGGCAGAGTTCCACGCACTCCACGGCACGTTTCATGTCGTCGGGGTCGGCAAGCAAATTGGCTTCAATTCGGACGGGATCGTTGACATTTGGTCCCGACAGCAAAACACGGCCTCGACTCTTCGGCCGCAACACACCGCCCAGCACGGTCCAGGACTCCGGCGGGGTATGGAATTGCGCGTCAGTCTCGTCGGTCGTGACCGGGACCTCCGCATGGGTGATCTGCAGGTCCGGAGATTCCGAGGCGAGATGGCTTCTCCAAAAGCCCGTGGCCTCCGATGCGGTGTTGCGAGGGGCCAGAGGGACGCGATACTCCCAAACGCAGCCAAGGGCTACGTGGTCCTGAAAATTTCGTCCAACTCCAGGGAGATGCTGCACAACAGAAATGCCGAAATGCAGGAGTTCGGCTTCGTCCCCGATGCCGGACTGCATCAGCACCTTTGGTGTATGGATGGCGCCCAGCGATAAGACGACTTCACAGTTCGCGCGGAAAGAATAGGCTTTGCCCTCGTAAACCACTTCCACCCCGATAGCCTTGGTATCCTCGATGGCGATGCGGGTAACAAGCGCGTGTGTTAGCACAGTGAGATTGGACCTGTCCATGTAGGGGAAGACGTAGGAGCGGAATACCGATTGCCGCTTTCCATCGCGGGCACGCATGTCAATAAATGAGGCGCCACCTGCGCTCTCCATCAAGCGGCCATTCTGATTCTCAAAAATCGGAATGCCCAGCGAGCGCGCACCCTCGAGCCACGCGGGAGCGATGGGACTTGGATCCGGTGCGGGCTGGATGAAGACCGGCCCGCCCACGCCGCGATACTTGGGGTCTGGCGCGCCGTGCCAGTCTTCGATACGCCGATAGATACTCAGCACCGAATCGTAATTCCATGCTGGGTCATCGGCCTCGGATGCAAAGAAATCCCAGTCGCTCTTGTGGCCACGCGAATACGTCATCACATTAATGCTGGAACCTCCGCCCAGCACTTTCCCCATAGCCAGCGGAATGGTGCGTCCGTTGAGATGCAGCTCCGGCTGGCTCACGAAGTTCCAGTCGCGTTCAGTGCCTAGATTCAGCGGCCATTGTGCCGCCTGCATTACGCTGGGCACGTCATCGCTTCCACCTGCTTCCAGCAGCAGGACGTTCACGCCCGGGTTTTCCGCCAGGCGGCGTGCCACGACCGAACCGGATGAGCCCGAACCGCAAACGATGAAGTCGTAACTGCTCTTGAGTTCTGACCTCAGCTTTTCTTGATTGCGCCGTACGCGATCCGCGAAAACTGCCGAGAGCACATCTTGCTCCGGGTGGGCGCCGGCGTTCTGCGTTCGATCTCGGATTGGTGTGTTATCGGGTGCGCTCATGATTTACGAAAAGCCTCTGTATTACGCTTCACCCAATCGGCATACGCGGTGGCCGGGCGTCCGGTCACACGTTCCACGGCGTCGGTGACTGGAGCTGTCACGCCAACCTCGTCGCGCCACTGCGAGACGAGCAAGTTGACATACCCGGGTGGAATGATGGTCGCGAGCCAGGTACACGCTTGCTCCTTAGAGATGGTTTCCATGCGGATCGGGCGCCCTACGACGTTGCTTATGCATTGGACTTGCTGGCGCTGCGTCAGCGATTGCGGGCCGGTCAAAACGATGGCTTGAGCGTCGAGTGAACGGGAGAGGAATGCGTTGACGGCGACCGCGGCGATGTCCTGTTCGTCAATGGGCGCTTGCTGCGCCTCGGGATATGGAATGCGCACGATGTTCTCTTCGACGATCGACTTCCGCCAAAAACGCAACGCGTTGGTGGCGAAGGCTCCAGGCCGCAGGAAGGTGTAGTGGAAGCCCGCGGCGGCGATCGCATTCTCCACAGCAAGATGCCGCTGCCGATTGTGCTGCGCGTAGTCGTGTTCATTGGTTGCGTCGATGGTGGAAAGGAAGACAACATATTCCACGCCCGCCCGCTTCATGTTCTCCATCAGCGCCAGCAAATTGTTGCCTTGCGCGTAGAGAAACACCGCGTTGATTCCGTCGAACGCGTCCTTCAGAGTTTCCGGTTCATTCAGATCGCCTATCGCTATTTCCACCTCGGCAGGCACTCGCAGTTTCTCCGGGTGACGGGACAAGGCTCGCAACGCAACCCGTTTCTGCAGCAGGCCGTCGAGGACGCTGCGGCCAACGCCCCCCGTAGCTCCAGTCACCAGGACTTTCATAGCGGCTCCATGGTAATGAGGAACTTTGTTTGCGTGTCGCCGGCGTTGCCGGTGATCTGGAAGCGAACCACGTTGGCACCGGCCTGATTGGCGCGTGGCGTGGAGCCGTTGCCAGGACCGCCCTCGTTCCAAGAGACCTGGTTGCCCCAGTTCACGCTGCCCGTCCACGTTGCCTTAAGCGCCTTTATACTCACGTTGCCGTTGGCAAATTGCAGCTGGCCGAGGCCGTTTGTGTCGGCATTGGGATTCCACACCCAGCCCGGAGGCAGGTTCTGGCCGCTGGTAATCAGCGGGTTGATCTGTAGCGATTGCATCCAAGCGCCGTGGCCGTCGGCCTTTCCGCTGGCCCAGACCACTGGCTGCGTGTCATCGGTGAAACCCCAGTTGGGCATAAAGGTCCAGGTCAACGAGGCGATGAGAACGTAATTCCCGTTGGTGTCGGTCGCGTACAAAGAGGTCTTGTACATTTTGGTCTGCTGCATTTGGGCGCCGTCTGCATTGGTAACGCGCCAGAGGTTGAAACTGTTGGAGTGCTCGATTTGAAGAATGTGGCGCAGGTTGACGTTGGCGGGCGGAAAGGGCGTGTTTTTGTTCAACGGTATTTGCCCGTCGTTGCCGAATTCTTCGTCGGCGCTGAACATGTACGGTTTGCGCGCCTGGCCGCCGACGAGATCCGTATCGATTTGACCGACTTGGGTGCCGTTGTTCCACGCGAGGACGTTTTCGGGGAGGTCGTCTTTCATGCCGAGCCAGCCATCGGAAAGGCGCTGATCAGCGATGTGCTTTATGGTGCCGTTCAGAAAGAATGGCTTGAACTCGCCGTTTGGGTCGAGTGCGGTCCAAGGGTAGTAAGCCCAGCGGGTGACCACGCCGGCCTGGTTGGGGAGAAAGGTGTTTCCGAGATAGTAGACTTCGTCGCCCGGATAGCTGTCGTTGGTGGCCGTGATGGCGCCGCTGGTGAGGTTGAGCGCCACGAACTGTTGATTGCCGTCCCACGTCTGGATCACGGGTGGATAGGGTTCCCCATTGCGATCGAGCGGAAATTCCACGGAGCCGTCTTTGCGTACAAACAAACCAGAGGAGTTGTTCAGAATGGCGAAGGTGCCGGAGGGCGTGAATTCCCGCAGGAGGTTTCGCTGAAATCCCGGCATGGCCTGGTAGGGAACGAAGGCTCCGTTTTTCAGCCAGGTCGTGGGATCGGGAAATGGATACTCTGGAAATTGAGGGAGGAGCTGCTGAATCTTCGAGAAATCCTGACTGGCGCATTGCACCGGGTCATTGCACCAGTATTTCCCCTGCACGGTCCAAATCAGCGAATTGCCAGAGGAATTTGGCTGACCCGGTTCAATTGACAGAAGTGGCTGCGACGGGCCGCCCGAAGCGATGTTATTCAAGGCATTCCAGGTGATGGTCTGGCCAACGTTGCGGGGATCAAACGCCCAGCCGTATTGAAACAGGTGTTCAGCCTGCGGGAAGTAATTCGGGTCATTGCCGACCTGCATATATTCGTCGGCATTCCAGACGATGTTCTCCGTGAGGCCCTTGTGATCCAAGTCGCTCAAGCCATTCTGCGACTTGGTATTGGGAAGATACGGAATGTAGAACTGCGACCACTGCTGGCATTGGCTGTTGCTGTTGACGGCGACGAGCACCGGTGTGTTGTCGCCAGTTTGGCTCGTGCCGGCCGCTGTCGCGCTCGTGGAACCGCAGTTAATGGAGTCGTTGGCGCTTGGCGGCGCAATCGTGCCGTTGCTCCAACTGGGCAGCTGCGTTTGGTCGAAGTACGGATAAGGATGAGCATATCCGTACGCAATCGTCATCTGTTGAGGAACCGTGCTGTAAACGGTGTAGCTGGTGTCGTTCGGCGCCGGGAAATGGATACTGGACATGCATCCCGATCCATTCAATTTTTTGCGAACGAAGTTAACGGTTGCTATCGGGCTACTCAAACCAGGATACGTGTAGCTCGCGCCAGTGGTGGTCTCCGCTGGACAATCAACGCGGGTGCCGTCAGGGTTGTATGTGGCGACCGGAGGATTCGGAACCTGCGAACTGACGTCGGGCACGAAGCCCACCGGATCATCCATACCGCGAAACGAGAAGCGCCCCGGCGTCGGAGAAAGCGTGGGGGTATCGGCCGACTTGGGATCGTTGCTCTCCGAGCCGCCACCGCCGCAACCGGCGATTCCAGCCAGCAATAGCAGAAAGAAGAACAGAATAGCCCGGTGTATTGGTATCATCCAGGTGCTCGCTCCAGTCCCGGGTTGACCCTGCATTGTTTTCATCTCTGTATTCATCGCTTTCTCTCCCTCGAGACCCCGCACCCGTGAAGCCGACAGCGATTTCTTGCAAAAGTGGAGATTCTTCGATCGGCCCATCATTTCTGCTGCCCTCCATTCCTTTCTCGCGTGATCCAGTCGCGAAGGTACGCGGGACAATTGCGAAGTCGAGCGCCCTGCTCTTCGCATTTCGCCAGGAACGTAACGGCCTCCTGTCCCGCGAGATGGACCTCCGCCAAATCCAGAACCACCTTTCTGGTTTTGGCTTCCAAAGCGATGAGTTTCCGCAGTTCGATCAATCCATCCGCTTCAATTCGACCGATCACTTTCAGCACCAGGCACTCTCCGTCCAGCAGTCTCTGCAATTTCCACATGCACCGGCTTCCCTTCCCTTTGCTAGGTTCGAGTTTTTATTCCCTTCTCTCTTTCAGTCCGCTTTCAGCCTGAGGTTCTTGAGGAAGGTTTTCATTGCTTTGTCCTTGCCGGAGATTCCGGTTCAACCGCTGCTTTCAGCTGATGCAGGACAAGCGCCAATCACAGCTAATTGAAAAAAGACAATTTAGGCCTGAATGTAGATGACATTGAATTCGGGAATTGCCGAGTTCTCGTCATCTATCCCTGGAGTGCCTGTGCAGGCGCTTAAGACAAGATCGGAAGGTGGAGGAAAATCCAGCTTCCGATCAGGTGTGCTAAGTAAGTTTTTTGTCTTTCCGATCAGGAGCGCATCGAGCGCGGGAGCTATTCCGCAGCGTCTGGATTAGCGATCTGCAGGTGGTAGATCAGGACTGTTTTGTTGACGGGGTCGACCACCACGGCAATCATTCGCCCGCCTTGATCTTCCTTCAAGTCGGTGACCATTCCCTTCGGAATGTGGGTCAGCAGTTCCGAAATGTCGGTCCATTCGGCTCCCTTCTTCCTGGCATAGGCCAACAATGGCTTTTCGTTGTTGACGGAGCCTTTATTCCAGCCGCCAACGATCGTCAAATCGCGGTCGACACTAAACGCGATCGCGGCGACGTAGCGATACAATGCGGCGCCCACGGGGTAGTCGTAGACGGGCGTGAAGCTTTTCCCATCGTCAGCGCTGCGCAGAAGGCGCCCTTCCAGGGCCGCATAAACCAGGGACGTGCTAGGATCAACGCGAACGACATTGATTTTTCGACCGTCGAAAGAAGGAACAACTGCATCCTCAAAGTGTTCAGCGAGCGATTGTCCGTCGGGGCTGAGCACGCCGCGCCAGAAAAAAGCATTGCCCATGCCGCATTTGCCGCCGAAAAGCACGGTCGTTCCGAAAATGTCGAAGGGGCTGTCGGAGCAGGCAGTAGGGGTGGCCTGTCCCGAAAGCCTCCGGTATGTTTCCCCCTCGTCTGCGGTGACGAAGAGGTTTTCACCCCCGCCGGCACTGACGTACACCAGATTGCCGCGTGCGTACACCTGGGTGGGCTGTAAGTAACCGCAAATGCCGCAGACGCAATACGCCAGTCCGTTGTCAATCGGCAGGAACGTTTGACCCCGGTCCTTGGATTGAAACAATGTATGGTCTAAATAGCCGGGACGCGGGCGCACAGGCACGTAAAGAACATCGTCAAAAACATACAAGCCATTGATGAAGCTTGCCGGAGGCTGAAAGATTGTGCGCAATTCGGACGAAGGGGTCAGTGCGTCCGTCTCCAGTACTTTCCCATCGGGTGAACTCAGATAGATGTGGCTCCGGGCGAACGCAATCATCGAAGCTCTCGTGTCCATCAAAGCATCGCCCTCGTAGGAAAACTGTTTCAGCAGCTTAAGGCGTGCTGGACCTTCCTGCCCGGCGAATACCAGAGTTGCCATCAGCAGAGTGCCGAGAGCAGCGAGCATGCCTCTGACCACAACTTTTGCTTTCGGATTCATCTCCGCCTTTTCCCCCGGATTCTGAGTTCGCTTCACGGCCCTGTTGCAATGCAGGGAGAGTGCCGTGCAATTTCCTTTGAAAAGAGGGGCTTTGTTTGAAAATCGGGCTACGTGGTCTTCGGGAATTGCCGAGATCTCGGCAGAGAGACTTCTCGTAATCAGATTGGGGTTCTGAGATTACAGGCGAGACGTTCCGGCCAGACTAAAACAATCGACTGGATACCGGCCGTTTCGGGGAGTCAGGTGGATTGAAAACGACGCTTGTCGATTCTGAGGGCCTTGATGCGCGATTCCAGCGTCGTCCGTGGTACACCAAGCTTGCTCGCTGCTCCCGACGGGCCGGAGATTCTTCCCTTACTGGCAGCCAGCGCCGCTTCGATCATTTCCTTCTCTTGGGTAACCAGCGTTTGCGTCAACGGGGGAACCTTTTGCACCTCAGAGGACAGCCAGCTTTCGTCCACGGAAAATGTGTCCGTTTCGCAAACGATCACGGACCGTTCGATTACATTCTGAAGCTCGCGGATGTTCCCAGGCCATGGGTACGCTTCCAGGCTCTCCAGGCTCTTCTTTTCGATGTGCCGAATCTGTTTTCCGGCCTTGCTCGCGAAACGATGAATGAAGTACTCGACCAGCAACCGTATGTCTTCTTTCCGTTCGCGAAGTGGGGGAATGTGGATGGGAAACACGTTAATGCGGTAAAAGAGATCACTGCGGAAGGTCCCGGCGTCAATCGCGGCCTGCAAATCACGATGGGTTGCCGTTATCACGCGCACGTTCGCGCGAACGGATTGATTGGAACCGACGCGTTGAAATTCCCTTTCTTGAAGGACTCGCAGCAGAGCGATCTGCGTCTCTGCCGGGAGCTCTCCGATCTCGTCCAGAAAGATGGTGCCCCCTTCGGCAAGCTCAAATCTCCCCAAGCGCCGCTGCAGCGCTCCCGTAAATGCGCCTTTCTCATGGCCGAAAAGTTCCGAGGGAATCAGTTCTTTTGGAATTGCTGCGCAGTTCACGCTGACGAATGCCCGGCCCGCCCGCTTCGAGCGCTTGTGAATGGCGCGCGCAATCAATTCCTTGCCGGTCCCGGTTTCTCCGGTGATGAGGACCGTGGAGTCGGCCGCAGCCACCTTGAGCACGCGGGCAAGCGCCCCCTGCAAGGCCGCCGAAGTGCCCACAATCTCCTCGGACATCGACAGCTTGTCGACTTCCTCGCGCAGCGCCAGATTTTCGCGTTCCGCGCGTTCCTGAGCGCGTTTCTGGTCCTGGATATCCGTGCGCACGACACACCAACGAAAGACGTGCCCCCCTTCGTCGCGCACGGGATAAAGCTGATACAAAAACCAGCGATACTCCCCGTTGCCTCCGCGCATGCGCACTTCCATCTCAAAAAAATCTCCGGAAGAAGAAGCATGCCTCACTCCTTCCAAAAACATCGCAGCATCGTCGGGATGCGTAACCGTCTCCAGAAACTCCATTGGCTTCATCTGGCCCGGCAAGCCGAAATAGTCGCGCGCCGCCTTGTTCGAGAAGACAGTCTGAAAGCCGCCATCCACAATGGTCAGATGGTGACGCACAACGTTCATCACCTGGTGCAGCGCCGTTTCCGCCCTGCCGAGGTCCTCGAAAGACCGCGCATTCGCGATGGCAATGGCGGCCTGATCGGCAAAGTTCTTTAGACGCTCGGAATCCTTGTCTGACAGGGCTTCGCGAGTAAAAACCGCCAGGGCTCCCAGCGTTTGGCCTCGGGACGTGAGCGCGTGGCCTGCAAATCCCAGTATCCCTTCGCTTCTCATCCACTCCGGGCGCGCCATCCATCCATTCTTCTCTCCCGGCTCCTTCACCAGGATCGCGCCGTCTGCCGCAGCCGCTTCAGCCACGTTTGGATAACTCAAAGGGATGCGACGAAAGTGGCCATCGAGAGACGACCAATCTTCTCCAGACTCTCGCGGTACCCCGGCACTGGCGGCCAGATGCAGGCATTGCGTCCGGTCCTCGCACTCCGCCCGGAGATGGCACTCCTCGCAGAGGTCTCCCGGCCCCGCCAGCCACACCCGCGCCAGCGCCACTCCCGGCATGCCAGCCAGGCCCTGGACTATTGTCTTCAGTGCGTCCTGTGTTCGGTGCTCGCTCGCAACTTTGGCAGCGAGGGAAAGCAATCGTTCAGCGTCCACTCAGCACTCTCCCGATTGGGCCATTCTATAACGCGCCGAGGCAATGTCAGATAGCGCAAGATGTGCATCCGGTTACCGGCGAGGTACTTCATTCGTGGTCCTGCGAGCAAAGCCGGTGAGGACAATTGTCGTTATTTCTCATCCCTCATTCGTCAGGCAAACTCCGATTCACTTTCCCCGCACAAGTGTCGAGATCTCAGCAATTCGCGAAGACCTCGTGCCTGTAACAGCTCACAAATCTTTTCCTTTCAATTCGGCCTGATGGACCTTTCCTTGCACTTAGAGAATGCGCAGGAGCAGTGGACCAAGGCCCCAATAATTACGAAAGGGCAAAGGTATCTCGAAAGGAATTATCATGAACACATTACATTCGATCTTAAGGCCACGACAATTTACATCACACCGGTATTTTGTGAGCCTGGTGGCGCTGCTATTCCTGGGCGCCATCCTCACTGGACGCACTTTTGCTTCGCAGCCGAATCTACCGCCGGGCGGCAACTACACAAGTATCGCAGCCGCTCCATTCGGGGGATTTTGGGTGCAAGTCGATGACGGCGCGCGCACCGGGACATACGCCGTCGATGGAGCGCCGCAGTACGGCACTGTAAACGAGTCCGGAAGTATCGCCACTTTTCCAGCGCTGAGTCCCTCCGCGCAAGGCTACTGGATCGTTACGGGAGCCGGGCGAATCTACAACCGTGGATATGCACCGGCTCTATGCGACGGCTACCTGCCAAATTGTTCCGGATTTTACCCGAGCGGAGGACGGCACATTGTGGCAGCCGCGGCGAGCCCGGACCGAAAGGGATTGTGGGCCGTGGACAATCAAGGAGCGGTGTGGACGGCTGGCGACGTTTCCTCAATGGGCGACGTGACCAGCGAAGTGCACCCGCCGACCGCGATTGTGGCGACGCCCTCGGGCCAGGGTTATTACATCTTGATCAGCGATGGCGGTGTCTACAGCTTTGGTGACGCGGTGTTCTACGGCTCGACCGGCGGAAGCCGCCCCGGAGGACACGACCTTACGGGGATTGCCTTGAGTTACAACCGCAATGGTCAGGTGAACGGATATTGGTTGGTGGGTTCGGATGGCGGCGTGTTTTCCTTCGGTGACGCCCCTTTTCTGGGGTCGTCGGGAGGAGTTCCAGGAAGAGGCTCGATATCGAACATCACCACCCGTCCTGACGGACGTTCCTATGCTTGGGTACACAAAGAAGGAGGAGTGAGTTTGTCGAGGACCGTTCCGACGGTGAATATCGGCTCCGTAAAATCGCCGAACACGCTTTTGACGGTGGCCGATCAACGCACGGATCCAGGTGCCCCACTTTCGCTTGATCCGCCCAATACCCGGCTCATTCAGGAGTGGGACTTATGGCCCACGAACGATGATGGGGATCTGGTGCAACTTGTGAACGTCAGCACCGGACTCTGCGCCGACGCCGAGATGCAACAGTCGAACGCCACCATTATTCAGTGGCCGTGCAAAGGAGCCAACAACGAATGGGACAACCAACGCTGGAGGCTGATTCAGGATTCCTCAGGTCACACTCTCCTTCAGTCCGTCTTACATCCCGATTCGTTGATGTCTGGTGAGGCCAGCGCAACTGGATCGACAGTGAATCTCGTGCCAACCTCGCAAGTCGCTGACCCACTCACCGTTGAGTGGACCATAACGCAAGTGCAATGAAACTCTCCGAACAGGTTTAATCCCGCTTGCTCCGCTGGAACCGATCGTCCGGCCGGAGCAAGCGGGATAGTGCTGAAAATGAAAAGTGAATAACAAAGTTTGCGTCTCTGGCGCCGTATATCGCGGCCTAAACAGTCACACGATTCCCTACGTTGAAACATTGGAAAAGATCGCACACGCATTGAACCTGAAGCTTTATCAACTATCCTAATGACGCCGAGGAATCTATCGTTTTCAACAGATTGAGGTTAACGCTGAGCGAAAAGCACCCTACAGGTTAATGAAAACCACTACCAAGAGTCAGCCGTTCATGGAATACCTAGAGAAGTGGTTGTACGGGGAGACGTCGGCGCAGGCGCACTTGAATGCGGTGCGACAGTGGAAGTATCAGCCAACGCTGCTGAACGGTGAGCCGGTAGCGGTGGAAATGGAAGTGAACGTGAATTTCGTGACGGGAAGCTCGGCGTTCCGGACTGGGATTCCTATCAGGCCAGTCATTCGAGTAACCCTGTGGCATTGAGCATTAGAAGCAGGCAACTCACAGGTTAAATCCATGAGTAGGACGATGAACGCGACGATTCTGCTTCTCAGTTCCGATGCCCTGGTGCGATCGGTTATTCAGGAAACGCTAGAGCAGGAGGGATATTCAGTTTTGGTGGCAGGTGACTTGGGAGCTGCCGCCAAAATGCTAAAAAAGTCTGCACCAGATTTGTTAATAATGCGCGCCAACATTGCAGGGGTACCGGGCTATGAAGCAGCGAGGTATCTGCGGACGAAGTGCCGCGGACTGCGTGTTCTGATTGTGGCCGGTTTCATCGACGATGATCGGCTTCAATATCGGATGACGCTCGAACAGTTCGAAGTTTTCCCAAAGCCATTTAGAGCGGCCGCGCTCCTTGAGAAAGTGAAAGATGTGCTGCGTAGGGCTGACAAATGTGAGGAGTTCCCCGAGTCGTTCGGTTGAGCCACCTCGGGCGCGAGAATTGCGCGTTCCTGGAACGGTGCAAGAATTCGCGGCATCGATTCGATCTTTCCGATCGATTGCCGCGTCCGCTCAATACCTGCAGTTGCCCGGAACCGGCACGGGACGGGGGCCTGCTCCGGACTTGATTTCGTTGTCTGCAACCGAGCGCCAACGACCGATCGACGGATCCCCTTTGGCTGGCAGCCAGATCATATGGATCGCGTTTTCGGGGCAAGCGTTGACGCAGTGCTCCTCGCTGCCACAGTCGTTGAGCCGTTCGAGCACAGCCACTCGGTTCTGCGTTTCGAGACAAGCTGGCCCGCAGGCTTCGACACACAGGCCACAACCAGTACAGATTTCCTCGATAATCGCGGGAAGCCACTTGAGAGAGTTTTCTTGTTTCACGGTTTCCTCAGTCCAGTTCCGGTAAAGAAGATCGGTTCGCTCACAATGGCATCGTGAGCGCCAGCGTATAGAACCAAAATGACTTTAGTCACTGGCGTGGGGTAGCGGAGACGGAGGAGAGTTCATAGCCTCTAAACATAAGAAAAGAGGGGTTCGTGACTAAAGTCATAGTCGCCCGGAAACCGCGCCCCAATACTCGCAGGTGGAGCACAAATCGTTCGTTGTGAATGCTGCGGAGGAAAACATGGACGCACTGGACAACAAAACCGTTCGGGAACTGGCAAGTGCCACTCCCGGCGCGGCACGAGTCTTTGAGAAATTCGGAATCGACTACTGCTGCGGCGGAGAAAAATCACTGGCCCAAGCATGTTCGGCGGCGAAGGTCAATCTACAAGAAGTCGCCGAAGCTCTCACAAAGCCTCAATCGCAGGGTGACAACTGCGACTGGCAGAAGGCAACGCTCGCACAACTAACGAAGCATATTGCCGAGAAACACCACGGCTATGTGCGGCAAGAGATCCAGCGGCTCGGTCCGCTCTGCGCCAAGGTAGCCGGGGTACATGGCGAGAACCATCCGGAACTCGCGCAGGTTCAATCTTCGTTCCACGCGCTGTCGGAGGAACTGACTACGCACCTGATGAAGGAAGAGCGCATGCTTTTCCCCTACATCGAACAACTCGAACTTGCGACAGACTCCGGAAGTCATCTCGCGGCGTCGCCGTTCGGCACGGTAAAGAACCCGGTGCGCATGATGATGATGGAGCACGACTCGGCGGGAGAACTACTCCGCAAGATGCGGGAAATCTCGAAGAACTACGCCCTGCCCGCGGACGCGTGCATGAGTTTCCAGATGCTCTACCGTGCGCTCGAAGAGTTTGAAGCCGACCTGCACCAGCACATTCATCTGGAAAACAACATTCTGTTTCCTCGCGCCGTCGAGCTTGAGGCCAAGGCCGCCTGAAGGCGGAAGGACCGGGAGAAACCGTTATGCGCGAAGAAAATCCTGCGAGAAAAGAGTTTCGGGCCGATCCGAGTGTCGTGGAGGCGCTTCGAGCCACGCGCGAGCGGGAAACGGCCATGTCCAGATTGCTGATGGCGTTTATCTCGACGGGCTTGGTCTTCATGCTCTTTCCAGGGACTTTGCTGGGCGTCTGGAACCTCGTGCAAATCAGCGGGCGAGAGCGAGGAGGATTTATCTCGGCGGCGTGGCTGCAGGCGCATGGCCACGCGCAGGTATTCGGTTGGATCGGCAGCTTCCTTCTGGGCATCGGCTTCTACTCGATTCCGAAATTGCAGGAACGGGCTACAACAGTAATCCGGGCAGCGTGGGTGTGCTGGGTGTTGTGGACCGCAGGCGTGGCCCTACGATGGGCCACGACGGTGTACTTGTGGAACTGGCGAGTGCTGGTTCCGGTGGGAGGCGCGCTGGAGTTGCTGGCGTTTCTGATTTTCTTTTCGATCGTGTCGCAACACCGCCCGAAAGATTCTTCGAAGAAGGGACTGGAGCCGTGGGTCTGGGTGGTCATGAGCGCCACGATCGGATTTCTGCTTTCCCTGAGCGCGAACTTAGTAGCGAGCGTGCAGGCGTCGCTGCACGGGATCGACCCCGCCTTCCCGAAGAATTTCGATCAACGCTATCTGGCCTTGTTGGGCTGGGGCTTCCTGGTGCCGTTCGTGTGGGGCTTCAGCGCAAAGTGGATGCGCGTCTTTCTGGGCCTCAAGGCACTTCGCCCGGGATTCTTGTTCGGTGCGGTGGCTTTTGATTTTGCAGGCGTTGGTTGCGCTGCCGCCGGGCGCTTCACGGTTGCGACTCTTCTTTTGTTTGCAGCGACAATTTCTTCAGTCATCGCCATACGGATTTTTGAGGCCAGCGAACAAGAACCCAAAATCCGTGGCATTCACAAGAGCTTCCCCGTATTCGTGCGTCTGGCGTACGGATGGTTGTTCATCGCCGCCGGGCTAGGCGTTGCAGCCACGCAGTGGGATACCTTTGGCGGAATCTGGGGTGCTTCACGGCACGCCTTGACGGTCGGATTCGTGGGCATCATGGTTCTGGCGGTGGGGCAAAGAATCTTGCCGGCCTTCGCGGGGATGCGCCTGCTCTGGAGTCCGCGGTTGATGTTTCTGGGGCTTCTTCTTCTGGCGATAGGATGCACGCTGCGCGTGTCCTCGGAGGTGCTGGCCTACCAGGGTTACGCGGCATGGGCCTGGTACATCCTGCCGGTTTCCGCTTTGGTGGAACTCACGGCGCTGTCCGTATTCACAACCAATATGTTCTGCACGTTTGTGCTGCAGAAGAGTCACGCCGTGAATGAGCCAATGATGGTGGGCGTCCCGCAGCTTGTTGCGGTCACGAATCCACGCTAGGGCAATAGACGGGCCGGGACGGAGGATCGCACCAGCGCCATGCGGATTCCGTCGAAACACGACTCTCTTGATTTCCAATATGAAACATCGCTGGAAAGGCCCGCGGGTTTCAAGCACGGCGTTTTGTTTTGCGAGAGGTGGGAGGGGAGATGTATCCTTAGGTCTCCTTCCAACCCTTCATGTTCTTCAAGAGCTTTTTCATCTGACGGGAAGGTCACCTCATCATGTCGACCGACGTACCTAAGGCACCACCGCAAGCGAACCTGCAACTGGCCCTGGGAACGGTTTCGTTTGCCGCCTGCTTCGCGGCGTGGGGGTTGATCAGCGCCTTCGCTCCGCGTTTCCGGGAGGCTTTTCACCTCACGGCCACGCAACCGGCCTTTCTGGTGGCGGTGCCTGTCCTTCTCGGCTCCTTGCTGCGAATTGTCACCGGGATGCTGGCGTCCGCTGGGGGGTGTCAACTGCTTGGACAGTCGTCAACTGGTTGCCCAAAAGGCTGTATTTGTTCCATTGATGGATGCACCCACGGGTCGAGAAAGAGGCCGCCATGCAACAGGTGGAGGAGTGCTTGAAGCGGTTGGGCACCGACCATTCGGACCTATGGCAGATTCACGAGGTCATCTACGAGAACGACCCGGACCTGCATTTCGCAAAATGTGGCGTGGTCGAAGCGCTAGATGAAGCGAAAAAGCAGGGGAAGGTACGTTCCATCGCCCGATAGATTTGGCGAAAAAAGGTAGTGTCATTTGATTTGCGTTATGCATCCCATCTTCTCGCGT
>Ga0187817_10000191_pt1 | contig 23311 bp, 20 predicted proteins | sample NC_wetland_sal_i_17_FD_132431 | JGI IMG/M metagenome (GOLD analysis project Ga0187817, IMG submission 132431) | Wetland sediment microbial communities from Neuse River Estuary, North Carolina, USA - SO4_2 | ecosystem: Environmental > Aquatic > Freshwater > Wetlands > Sediment | place: USA... | reverse complement strand
GGCAGCGCTGGGCCTCGCCATCGGCGTGCCGGTGGCGTACATGCTGACCCGCATCATGTCGAGTGCGCTGTATAACACCGTGGCGCTCGATCCGCTCACCTTCGCCGCGTTCACGGGCGTGCTCGGCTTATCCGCGCTCCTCGCCGGCTACATCCCCGCGCGCCGGGCCACCAGAGTGGATCCCACTGTGGCGCTGCATCACGAGTAAGCGACGGCTCTAAGGCACGCAACACTCCTCAGTTCCTTTAGGGAGGATCGATTCGGTCCATCATCTGACGCGGGTTTTGGTGTCGTCGACCACAGCGAGCCGGCCGGCCAGATCGATGTCCCGCAAAAGCGACATCGCCCGCCGAATCGCCTCACGGATTCTCTGCTCGGTCGGCGGATGGACTTTCAGTCGCACAACACCGGGCGTATTTTCAGGAGGAAAACGAATCACATTCGCGAAGTCGGCGTCCAGAGTTACTGCACAGGCGTCGTAACCTTCGGATCGCAACTCAGCGGCATGCCGTGGAGAAAGGTTCTCGTCCAGAAGAAGCTTCACTGGTTCGTGAGGACGACCTCATCAGCAGCAAGACGAGCAGCGTATTCCAAACAGGCCTTGATGTGCTCAGGCTTGAGTTGGGGATATGCAGCGAGAATGTCCTGACCCGCCTCTCCGGCAGCGAGCTTTTCCAGAATGAGGTAGACCGGGATGCGGGTTCCCTTAAGGCAAGGCTTGCCCATCATGACATCGCGCCGAACCTCGATGTGCTCTGGCAGGTCCATGGTTCAACTTCAGCAGATGCACAGTGAGTTGGACCGGGCTGCTCCTTCACGCCCCGCCGGCCGCGCCCGAAGCGTGGGCGGCTTCGCCAACGGGTTCTGTAAGCTCTGAGATCGCCAGTTTCCTCAGCATGGCGCGCTTCTTTTTCTGATGGCGTTGCATGCGGTGCAGCACGTCGTCGAGGAACCGGACCGCTTCCACCACATGCGGGCCTTTGTTCAGCATGACGCACTCCGCGCGGCCGCTCATGGCCGCATCGGTTACTTCCGCTCGCGAGGGCCGTCCCGTCTGCGCCAGCGTTTCCAGCACCTGGGTGGCCCACACGACGGGGACATGCGCCGCTTCGCAGAGCCACAGAATCTCTTCCTGGACTTCGGCCAGCCGCTCGAATCCCATCTCGACCGCCAGGTCGCCCCGGGCCACCACCACCCCGAGTGGCGGCGATTCCAGCCCCGCCAGCAGCATGCGCGGCAAATGTTCGAACGCCATGCGGTTTTCGATCTTCAGCAATACGCCGAGGTGCGCTGCGCCGTACTTCTGCAGTTGCCGGCCTAGCCGCCGCACTTGCTCCGGCTTGTGAACGAAGGAAAGACCCACCATATCGGCGTACTGCGCGGCAAACTGCAGATCGGCCAGGTCTTTCGTTGTAAAGGCCGGAAGATTAAGCTTTGTGTCCGGCAAGTTGATTCCCCTGTCCGAGCGGAGTTTTGCGCCGCTGTTCGGGGTTCTCGTAATCTCAACGCGAAGGCGCGTGCGGCCCACCCGCCGAATCACGCCCTCGATTTTGCCGTCGTCGAAAAAGATCCGCTCGCCCCTGCGCGAGTCCCGAAATATTTCGGGCAGCGTGCAGCCGATGTGCGCGGGCCGCAGCAACTCTCCATTCGCCGTTCGCAAAGCGGGCGCGCCGGCTTCATCCTCGCCGGTGAGGACCAGAGTGTCACCCTCCTGGAGGCGGATGGCCTCTTCGACCGCGGGCAGTTTCCCCACGTGGCTTTCTCCCCGTTTTCGGCCGCGGACAACCAGGTCAAGCTGTGTCCCCTGCTCTACGTAAGTGCTCTGCGCCGACTCAGCCCAGAAGCCTCCCCGGCCTTTGCGGACGATCTCGAGGGTGCGCAGTTTGTCGCGGCAGTCTTTGAATCGCAGCGTCATGCCGTTTTCGAGGCGCGCGAGGGTCTGGTCTTCGATCGGCAGGATGGCGGAGGCTGTGCGGCGTGCCGGAGTTGCGCGTTTTCGATCTCCCGTTATCCAGATCCTCGCCGGGGCGATCACGTGCCCGCGCACGTCGCGGGCAGGCTTCCAGCGCGCCCGGTGAACCGCTTCACCGATCGGTCCTGTGCGCAGCTTCGGTCCGGCAAGATCCATCAGAACCCGGCAACGGCGTCCCGTCTCTTGTTTCGCGCGGCGCAGGTTCTCGATCATGCCTCCCCAGGCGGCTGAATTATCGTGCACACAGTTGATGCGCATCACATCCATGCCCGCTTTCAACAGGTCGCGAACCAGCCCGTAATTCGCCGCAGCCTCAGACGGCATGGTGACCATGATGCGCACGGCGCGGCCATGCGGTGCGCGCCCCAGCAACTCTTCGGTGTGACTGTTCAGAATGGCCGGTCCGGTGGCGAAATCCACCTGCGGAACGGCTTCCGGCGAGCGCTCCGTGTTTCTGCCGGCCAGTTTGTGCAAGGCGGCCAGCACGGCGTCCAACCCGGCCAGCGTGTGGGCTTCCATGCGTCCCAACGAAGACAGCCCACGAGAGGCAAGATCTGCCTGGATGTCACCGAGGTCGTGCTGGCGTAGCGCCAGATAGTGGAGAAGATTCCGCGCGCTGATCCGGTACTCGGGATCGACCCGCTCGATCTCGCGAGCAAACGAGCGCTCCACGGACAGGCACTGACTCCGAATCTCGGTGAGGGTGCGCACTAATCGGTCCAAGACGGGAAGGGTGAAGCGGGTCATGTCGGGGAACTCCGGGTGATTATAAACGGCAGCTTAAGGACCGAAATCCAGGACCACGGAACTCCCCCAGGATCAATAAGATCAATCGCACGTTCCGGCGCGGACTGCGCTTCTAAACCCACCTGCATCCGCGTCACACAATTGAAACATTTGAGAGATTTGGTTAATACCTCTGCGGCTTGCGCACCGGTCCCGGTTTTTGCGGCCACGGAAAAGACCCCAGCGCGGCCACGAGCGACCCCACGGTGAGACACACAGCAGTCCGGAACGAAACCGGGCCGGAGAAAACATAAAAGCTCACAAAAAGACCCTTGAGCAACAACACGAACACCGCCGTGTTCCACAGGAAAAAAAGCGCGCGCACCGTGCCGCCCATGGCCAGCAGTAGCGTCAGCAGCCCAAGCAAAGCCAATCCAAGTAGCCAGTAGGTGAGGGAGCGGCCACTCCACGGCAGGAAAGCAAGATTCAGTGGGCTGCGGCTCAAGAGCGCGATGGCACAGACTGCGGCGACAAACAGCGCCAGCAAACCTCCAAAAAAGTAGCTAAAAATGCGCAGCAGGGCCTTGATGACGCCCACTCTATCCTCCGGTTTGCGATAGTAGATCCGTCATTCTATCAGGGATAAGTGCGGCTGGCCGCCTAACATAAAGCCGCTATGATGGGCGTATGAAACACATCTGGTGCGGCATCCTGCTGGCTGCAAGCACGTGTGCGCAGACTTTTTCCGGCGCCGCCGCGCTGGATGATGCCATCGAGCAGGCCATTCGGGAAAATCGCACTCCTGGGGCCGTGCTCCTGGTGGGGCACAACGGACAGGTGCTCTACGAGAAGGCGTATGGGAATCGCGCGGTGGTTCCGGCACCAGAGCGCATGACCACGGACACGATCTTCGACTGCGCCTCGCTCACCAAGGTTGTGGCCACCACCTCCGCGATCATGAAGCTTTTCGAGCAGGGGAAGATTCGGCTCAACGACCGGGTGACGCAATATCTTCCCGAATTTCAGGGTGGAAAAAGCGAAATCACGGTTCGGAATCTGATGACGCATTTCTCCGGCCTGCGCCCGGATCTCGACCTCGAACCCGAGTGGAGCGGCTACGAAACCGGCATCCACCGCGCGCTGATCGACAAGCCCGCAGGACCTCCCGGTGTCCGTTTTGTTTACAGCGACATCAATTTCATCCTTCTGGGCGAAATCGTTCGCCGGCTAAGCGGTGAGACGCTGCCCGAGTTTGCCGGGAAGTTGGTGTTCCAGCCGTTGGGGATGCATGACACGATGTTCTTGCCGCCGGAGTCGTTGCGGCCTCGCATCGCGCCCACGGAACTGCTGGAGAAGAACCACCTGCTTCTGAGGGGAGTGGTGCACGATCCAACCGCCCGGAACATGGGCGGTGTAGCCGGACATGCCGGCCTGTTTTCGACGGCGGGCGATCTGGCGCGGTTCTGCCAACTACTGCTCGACAAGGGCGCATGGCAAGGCCAGCGGATCTTCAGTCCGCTTACGGTGGAGAAATTCACGACGCCGCAGAGCCCGCCCGATCAGCCCATCCTGCGCGGCTTGGGGTGGGACATCGATTCTCCGTATTCAGGCGAGCGCGGTGATTTGTTCCCCATCGGCTCATTCGGGCACACCGGATTCACCGGAACGTCGCTGTGGCTCGACCCGAAGTCCGACACCTATGTGATCCTGCTGACCAATGCCGTCCATCCGCATCTGCGCCCGGCCATCACCTCCCTCCGAGGCAGGGTCGCGACTATAGTGGCCGCCTCGCTGGGCATCGAAGCGCCGGGCGTTAGCCTCACCGGATACAACGAGACGTTGAATGGCGCGGGCCTGCATCGCGAGGTGTCACGAAACGGCCAGGTGGAGACGGGCCTCGACGTCTGGGAGACCGAGGGCTTTCGTGCCCTGAAGGGAAAGCGGGCCGGGCTGATCACCAATCAGACCGGAATCGATCGCCAGGGGCGCCGGAATGTGGACCTCATGGTGGCGGCCGGCGTCCGCGTGGCGGCATTGTTCTCGCCGGAGCACGGCTTTCTGGGCAAAGAGGACCGCGAGGGCATCGGCCACACGACCGATGCCAGTACCGGCATCAAAGTCTGGAGCTTGTTTCGAGACCCAAGCCGCCGGCCCACCGCGGAAATGCTGCGCGGCATCGATGTGATGGTGTTCGATATTCAGGATATCGGCGCACGCTTTTACACCTACGTTTCAACGATGGCTTATGCCATGGAAGAATGCGCCAAAGCGCGCATTCCGTTTTATGTTCTGGACCGGCCCAATCCGATTACCGGCGTGCATGTGGAGCCACCGCTCCTGGATCGCGACAAGATGTCTTTTGTCGGCTATTTTCCACTGCCTCTGCGCCACGGAATGACGATCGGCGAACTGGCCCGGCTGTTCAACGCCGAGAACCATATCGGCGCCGACCTCACCGTCGTCGCCATGAAGGGATGGGAACGCGGCGACTGGTTTGATTCCACGGGCCTACCCTGGGTCGATCCTTCGCCGAACATGCGAAGCTTGACCGCGGCCCTGTTGTATCCGGGGGTGGCGATGTTGGAGTACTCAACGGATTATTCGGTGGGGCGCGGGACAGATGCGCCGTTCGAAATGATCGGCGCGGAATTTATTCGGGGCCCTCAACTGGCGGGCTATTTGAACAGCAAGTGGATTCCCGGTGTGCGCTTTTATCCTGTGCGATTCCAGCCGTCGTCCTCCAATCTGGCGGGACGGGAAGTCGAGGGCGTGCACTTTGTGATCACAAACCGGGAATCGTTCGACTCTTCGCGGCTCGGTTTCGAGATCGCCTCCGCGCTGCTTCAGCTCTACCCCGGCAAAATCTCGTTGGAGCCGAATAGGAAGCTTATCGGCAACGAACAAGTGACGCGGGCGCTGGCGGCGGGTGAAGATCCCGAATCTATTCGACAGCAGCAGCAAGACGCGCTAGCAGGATTCCTGCAGTTGCGCGAAAAATACCTGCTCTATCGCTAGATGTCAGACTACGCCCATGGCCTTCTGCACGGTCGGCGCCTTGTTCTTGCTGCCTGGCGGGCGCCCGCGTTTTTTATCCAACTCGGCCATCCAGGCCGGCGGCCGTCCGCGCCGGCGGCCACGACCTCTGGCCAGGCGCTCCAAACTCAAGATCGCTTCTTCAATCTGTTCACGTTCCTGACGCAGCTCCGTCAGGATCTTCGTTACATCCATTTTGCCCCCCGGTAAGAGGATTTCGACATGCTGGTAGGCGGCACTGTTCCGATAGCAGAACAAGAATGGCGCTGCACCATATGTGCGTACCTTGTTTTTATCCCAGCTCTATTAACAATTCAAGCATTTTGTTCTGAATTCAGAACAAAATTCGGAGTGAGCGGAACCGCGGCCTGGGCTGATGCGTTTGGATTAGATCCGCACGCGCTGTTTTCTCCAATGAAAATAAAAGGGTAAACCGGCAAAAATCAACACGAGGCCGATGAGAGACTCGCGCGGAGAGTTGTAGAGCGAGGAAATAACGATGGCCGCAGCCATAATCACAAACAGTACTGGTACGACTGGGTAGCCTAGAGTCTTGTATGGCCGGACGAGGTCCGGGCGCTTCCGGCGCAGCACCAAGACTGTGGCGGTGGTCATGCCATACAAGATCCAACTGGCGAAGATGACATAATCGAGCAACTGATCGTAGGTTCCCGAAAGCACCACGACCATGCCCCACAGGCTCAACCCCATGATGGCGACGCCCGGAGTGTGATGCGCGGCGTTGACTCGCGCCATGGGAGAGAAAAAGTAACCGCCTCGCGCCAGAGCAAAGGGAACGCGCGCGCCGGAGAGAATGGACCCATTCAAGGCGGCGAACATAGAAATCATCGCCGCCACGGAAACCAAATTCGCGCCTCCTTGCCCCAGCACCTGCCTCATCATGGTGGCTGCCACGCGGTTGCTCTCGGCCACCTGTAGGGGCGAGAGCACGTAGAAATACGCCATGTTGGCGAGCAAATAAATCCCGATCACGGCGACCGTTCCCCACACCAGCGCGAGGGGCAAATTCCGTTGCGGCTTGCGGATCTCAGACGCCACCATGCTGACGTTATTCCATCCGTCATAAGCCCACAACGACTTGACCAGCGCGGCGAAAAATCCCAAAACCGTGAGGGGGGCAAGCAGGGATGAATGCGAGGCGGCCGGATGCCCCCAGGCGAGGCCGGCGATCACAATCAGCAGGATCAGCGCGACTTTCAGGATGGTTACCGCCACTTGAACCTCGCCGCCGATTTTCACACCGAAATAATTCAACACGCCCAGAGAAAAGATGAGCGCCATGGCGAATAACTGGCCGTAGCGGATCTCGAGCGGCGCGCCATGGGCGCCCAGCGGAAGGGGGATGGTAAAGAAGACGCGCTCGAACGCGGGCAGGAAATTCGCCAGGTAATAAAAAAATCCCGTCGCCAGGATGGCAATCGAACCGCTCTTGGCGACCCACATCTGGGTCCACCCATAGATGAATCCCCAGAGCGGGCCATATCCTTCGGTCAGGTACACGTACTCGCCGCCGGCTTCCGGCATGGCCGCCGCCAGCTCCGCATAGCTGAGCGCGCCGGCCAAGGACAGGAGCCCGCCGACAATCCAGACCACAAAGACCAGGGACGGGGATCCGACCAGCTTCACCATGGTCTGCGGAACGATGAAGATGCCGCTGCCGATGACGGTACCGACGACAATGGCGACGGCGCTCCAGAGTCCGAGGTCGCGCTTTAGTTCGATCGTCGCGGGCGCGGCTGGATCCCGTCCCTGCTCGGTGGAGAGCTTCATATACCCGGCGCATCCCTGCTGGCGCGCTCAAACCATGATGCAAAATATCCGGCGGCGAAGGTAGTGATGCTTCCGATCAACACCCACCAGGTCCAGGCAATGGGCGTAAACCAGCGGACATAAACAATTGCGGCCAGACCCACGACCACGCCGAACGAAGCCGCGTTCTGTCCGACCCGGCGTGTCAGCACACCGAGCAAAAAAATGCCCAGCAGCAGGCCCAGCGTGATGGACGCAATCGAAAGCCCGGACTCGAGCACCGATCCCCAATGCCGCGCCATGATCCCGATCGCCACCAGCACCAGCGCCCAAGCCACCGTCGCCCATCTTGCCCAGCGGAGAAAACGCGCGTCGTCCTCCGCGCCGCTCGAACGCGCCAGCGGCCGCAAAAAGTCCATCACAGTGGTAGACGCGAGGGAGTTCAAAGCAGCGCTCAGGTTGGCCATGGCGGCCGCCACAATGGCCGCGATCACCAGGCCCGCAACGCCCGGCGGCAGGTGTTGCCAGACGAATTGCGGGTAAATGCGATCCGTTTTCGCCGGCGCCGTGAGATGCGACTCGCCGTAATAGACGAACAGCGCGATGCCGATCAGCAGAAACAGGCTGAACTGGAAGAAAATCACGAACCAGCTTGCCAGGAGCGCGGCCCGGCTTTGCCGTTCATTACCGGCGCTTAGCAGGCGCTGCACGATCAACTGATCCGTGCCATGACTGGCCGTGGTGAGGAAGCATCCGCCAAGCAGGCCGGCCCAGAAGGTGTAAGTCCGGGCGAAATAATCCATCGAGAAGTGGAAATCGAAATCAAACACATGGAATTTGCCGGCAGGAGCGGCTACCGCGACGACGTGCGTCCAGCCTCCGGGGATGTGGTGCAGGATGACGAAGAAGCTCACGATGGCGCCGGCGACGTACAGCGCCATCTGGATAACGTCGGTCCAGATGACCGCCGTCATGCCGCCCTCGAAGGTGTAGAACAAGGTGAGGGCGACAATCAGGAGGATGGAGGGAACCTCCGGCACATCGAGCACGATGGAAACCACAATCGCGATGGCGAATACGCGCACCCCTTCGGCCAGCGAGCGTGTCACCAGGAAAATGAGCGCCGCCATTGTTCGCGTGCGTTCGCCAAATCGGCGCCGCATCAGCTCGTAAGCCGTGTACATCTCGCCGCGGAAATAGTGCGGCAATAGTAGCAGCGAAATAACAATGCGCGCCAGCAGGTAGCCGAAGATGAGCTGGAGGAACCCCAGGTTGCCGCCGAAAGAAAGGGCCGGCGTGCCCACGATGGTCAGCGTGCTGGTTTCGGCGGAGATAATGGAGAGGCTGATGGCCCACCAGGGAGCGGATCGCCCTCCCAGGAAGTAGTCTTTGAGGCTCTTCTGGGCGGTGCGGAAATGCGCCCCAAACCAGGTGATGGCGACGAGATAGACGAGGATGACGCCGAGGTCGAGGAAACGCATGCGGATGGGGAATTCTAGCACGCGCCTTCCTGCGGGAAGGCTGGCCGCGGCGTCCGGACGGCAGGCCGTTCCGGCTGGAGGAACGCCGGTGGAACTAAATCGCTTTCCGCGGGGTCCAATAGGTTGCGTCACTTCTGAGGTTCGGCTATACTCCGCAAGTACCCATAGGATGCATCTAATCTTTCTGGGACGGCTGTTACGGCCCATCAGTATCAAATCAGGCGGAAATCATCAGGGAGGCACCCAGTGCTCGATCGAGTTTCGAAGGCGTTATTGACCGTGGCCCTTGCGGCGGGATTTAGTGTAGTTTCCCTGCCCGGCCAGAGTCAGCAGGGTCAGGCTCAGGCGGGCCAGCCGGCGCAAGGCGCACAGAAGAATTGGAAGGATCGCGCCGAGTATGACCTCTATAACGCGATCGCCAAGGAGTCGGATCCGAGCAAACGTCTGGCTTTGCTCAACACCTGGAAAGAGAAATACCCCACCAGTGACTACGCTCTGCAGCGGCAGGACATCTTTTGCCAGACCTACGCCGCCATGAATCAACCCGCCAAGGTCCTGGAGGCCGGCAAAGAGGCGCTGCAAATCGACCCCAAGGATCTGACGGTTCTCTTCCTGATGGCGCAGAACGTCCTGGGCCTGACCAAGCCCACGCCTGACGACCTGGACGCGGGCGAGAAAGCGGCCAACGGTCTGCTCTCCAATCTGGATAGTTTCTTCGACGCCAGCAAAAAACCGGCGACCACCAGCGACGCGGACTGGGCCAAGGCCAAGAATCAAACGGAAACATTGGCGCACACGGCGCTGGGCTGGATCGCCCTGCAGAAGAAGGACAACGAGACGGCAGAAAAAGAATTCACCAAATCGTTACAATTGACGCCCAACAACGCCCAGGTTTCGTACTGGCTGGGTACGGCCATCGTGCAACAAAAGAAACCGGAAAAGCAGCCCGCGGCCCTTTTCCATTTCGCTCGCGCGGCTTCGCTCGACCAGACACAAGGCGGCTTTCCGCCCGCGGCACGCCAGCAGATCAATACCTACTTCATGAATGCTTTTAACCGGTATCACGGTCAGGATCCGCAAGAACTGCAGAAGGTCCAGGAACTGGCCAAGACATCAGCCTTCCCGCCGGACGGCTTCACCATTAAGGACGTAAATACGGTGAACGCTGAGAAAGAGGAACAGCTCCGCAAAGCGAATCCATCGTTGGCCCTGTGGAACACTCTGAGGCAGGCGCTCACCGCTGCCGATGGCGAGCAGTACTTCACAAACAATATGAAGGGCGCGGAAGTTCCCGGCGGGGCGGGTGGCGTGCAGACGTTCAAGGGCAAGCTGATCTCCACGAAGCCCGCGCTGCGGCCCAAGGAACTCGTGCTCTCGGTAGGCGACGGAACCACTCCGGACGCCACGCTGGTTCTGGATGCCCCATTGCCCGGTAAAGCCGAGCCGGGCGTGATGATCGAGTTTTCCGGCGTGCCGAGCTCCTTTACCAAGGACCCCTACAACGTGACCTTTGATGTGGAAAAGAAGAAGGTCAGTGGCTGGCCGGGCAAGGAAGCACCGGTACATCACCACACCGCGGCTAAGAAATCGACACAGCAATGATCTAAAGCTGTTTCGACTGAGCGCGGACCGGTTGCGCCGCCGGTTTGGCCGGCCCGGTTTCGGTCAGAAGTACGCTGAAAATAAATCTCTCCACCGGGTTGACGCGGGCGCCCGCAGCTTCGAATCCCTGAAAGTACCTGCGAAATCCGGACTGGCAGTAGGCGCGAACTGCGTGAGTTTGCACGAAACCACCGAGCAAAATCACCGCGACTACTGTCGCCAGCCGGATTCGATGGTGAAACAGGTTCCGCATGCTTACCCTATAAGACGCGCACAAGGGCCTGCGGTTAGCTAGCAAACCGTAAGAACTCCATGGAACCCTCGTATGTGACAGCACCGCCGCGACTTCGTGTCGCGGTTTACTATGGAAACAGGAGTATCGATTTGCCCCTGGTCCCGCCCTACATTGCCTCGTTGCGGCCCTATGAACCGGGCAGGAGCGCGGAGGAGATCCAACGCGCCTACGGAGTGGCGCACGCAGTTAAGTTGGCGTCGAACGAGAATCCTCTAGGGCCGTCCCCACGCGCGCTGGAAGCCCTGGCGCGGTGCTGCTCGCAGGTCAACCTTTATCCCAATGGCGGCCTCGATCTACGCAAGGTGCTGGCGCGTGAGTTCGACGTGAAAGTGGAAAACGTCATCGCCGGCAGCGGATCGGAGGGCATCATGTCCAACATCATCCGCACGTTCCTGTGCGATGAAGACGAGGTGCTCACTACCGACGCCGCCTTCATCGGCTTCCAGGTGCTGGCCAAATCTCGCGGCGTGAAGTACCGCACCGTGCCGTACAAGGACTGGCACTACGATCTCACGGCCCTGGCGTCTCAAATCAACGAGCACACCAAGATCATCTACCTGGCGAATCCCAACAATCCCACCGGGACGATTTTTACGCGGCACGAATTCGACGAGTTCTACCGCCATGTGCCGGAGCGTGTGCTGATCATCCTGGACGAGGCCTATTTCGAATACGCCAAAGATAATCCGCGATACCCGGATTCGATGCACTACCGCTATGACAACGTGATCACGTTGCGGACGTTTTCTAAGATTTATGGTCTTGCTGGTGTGCGAATCGGCTATGGCTTCGCACACGAGGAACTGATCGCCAACCTGCTTAAAGTGAAGCTGCCGTTTGAACCCAGCACGCTGGCGCAGGCTGCCGGAATTGCGGCGCTGGCCGACAAAGAATTTCTGCACCATTCGCTGGAATTGAACGCGCGCGGGCTGCGGCTGCTCTCGGCTTCCTTGCGGGAAATAGGGTTGGCCGTAGTGCCGTCGGAAGCCAACTTCGTGATGGTCGAGTTTCAGGACAGTGCGCAGGCCGGCCGCGTGGTGGAAGACCTGTGCACGCAAGGCGTCATCGTGCGGCCGCTCACAGCGTTCGGGCTTCCGCAGTCGATTCGCATCTCGACGGGAACGGTCGAGGACGACGAGCGATGCCTGGCCGCCATGCAGCGGGCGGTTCAGGCGGCGAGAGTTTAGGAGATGGCGATGCAGCAACTCGCAGAGAAATCATCAACGCCGGGCGTCGATTTCCTGCCGCTGAACGGAACCGACTACGTCGAGTTCTACGTGGGCAATGCACGGCAAGCGGCGTATTACTATCGCTCGGCGTTCGGCATGACACTGGTGGCCTATAGCGGGCCGGAAACGGGAACTCATGACCGCGCCTCTTATGTCGTCCAGCAGAACAAGGTCCGGTTCGTGCTGACGACGCCGCTCGAGACCGATCATGCCATCGCGGAGCACATTCAGCGGCACGGCGATGGTGTGCGGGATATTGCGCTGTGGGTGGATGACGCGGAATCGGCGTATCGGGAAACGACTGCGCGTGGAGCCAAAGGCGTCCGTCAACCGGAAATGCTGCGTGACGAGCATGGCGAGGTTCGGATCTCGGCTATAGCCGCCTATGGCGATACGATTCACTCGTTCATCGAGCGGCGCCGTTACCTTGGTATTTTTCTGCCGGGCTACATCGCGGTGAATGGACCGGATTTGGTGGCGCGGCCCGTAGGGTTGAATTACATCGATCACATGGTGGGCAATGTTGGCTGGGGCGAGATGAACCGCTGGGTAGAGTTTTATCAGAATGTGATGGGCTTTCGCCTCTATCAGCATTTCGATGACCATGACATCAGCACCGAATACTCCGCGCTCATGTCCAAGGTGATGGCCAACGGAAACGGTCGCGTGAAGTTTCCGATCAACGAACCAGCGGTGGGCCGCAAGAAATCGCAGATTGAGGAATATTTGGAATTCTACAAAGGGCCCGGCGTACAGCACATCGCCATGGCCACGAACGATATTGTCGAAACCGTTTCCAAGCTGCGCGACCAGGGCGTGGAATTCCTGCGCGTACCAGGCACCTATTACCAGGATCTCGAGAAGCGCGTGGGCAAAATCGACGAGTCGGTTGAGGATCTCGAACGGCTGGGCATCCTGGTGGACCGCGATGACGAAGGGTACATGCTGCAGATCTTCACCCGCCCGGTGGAAGACCGGCCCACGCTGTTCTACGAAGTCATCCAGCGCAAGGGCAGCCGCAGCTTCGGCAAAGGTAACTTCAAGGCGTTATTTGAGGCGATCGAACGCGAACAAGCCCGGCGGGGCAATTTGTGAAGTAAGATTTATCCGCGGCGCAGAAAGCTTTTCAGATCCCGCTCATTGACTTCCGGTTCGCCGGGCGCCACGTTGTTCAGCTTGCCGTTGCGCATCCAGTGCTCTAACTGATCCACGAGGCTGAACAGGTGGTCGAACGAATCCACAATAAAAAGCAGTGACTGGTAGTGGTTGATCTCAAACGCCTGGTTGATGGCCCATTCGAGCTGGATGGGATAACGCTGGACTTCCGGCGAAACGAGCGAATGCTCGATCTCGCCGAAGGAACTCAACAGGCCGCTGCCATAGACGCGCAGCCCGCCTTTCGAACGCATTAAACCGAACTCCACGGTGAACCAGAAGAAGCGCGCCATGGCTTTGATGATGCTGGTCAGCCGCCGCACCTGCTCGGCTTCATCGCGAATGCCCGCGACCAACTCCGCCGCCGTGTGCGCACACTCGCCGAAGCGCACCAGTGTTTCCGCAAACGCGGGGTCGGTGTGCATGGGCACGTGGCCGGCAACATCGTGGAAGATGTCTGGCTCGGGGAGATAATCGAGCTGGTCGGACGGGCGGATTGTGATCGTGGTGGGGAAAGAACGGTTGCGGAGACAGTCGAAAAACAGAAACGCCGGAACATAACCGCTCACGGCCTTGGCTTGAAAGCCCGTTAGCGGCCGCAGAAATCGGTTGACATCCTCGAGCTTGGGAACGTTTACCGGGTCAAGACAAAGCGAGTGAATGCCTTTGAGGAAATGCTCGTTGGCGTAGCGCTCCCACCGCGGCCCCATGCGGGCAAACAAACGCCGCCACGCTACATGATTTTCGCCGGTGTAGAGTTCGTAGGGCTGCTGAATGTAGAGCTGGCCGTCGTGCCGTGCCTGCTCGATGAAGGGCGCGTGATTGGTCGTCAAACCGGCGGACTCGACAACTGAGTTTTGTCGAGGCATACTCAAATCAGCCACTTTTATGATACCACCACTTAACTGTGGTGAATAGTACAGGAGGCCGCATGTATCCGCTCAAGAAGGGCAAGACCGCAGCGCAGGCGCACGTCGGGCTACCCGATGGCACATTCGAGGAAGAGCACGGGCGCAAGGGTTTTTACGGCAAGTCGGCGCACCTTTATCATGCGCACCCGCCCACGGGATGGATCCGTTTCGAAGGCAAGCTGCGGCCGCATTGTTTCGACTTAAATCGGCTGGCGCCATCGGACCAGCACGACCCCGAAGGCATGCCGGTGGCGTTTCTCGGGAACCACGATGTGACGCTCTATGTCTCGCGGCGCTCTGAGCCGATGCCGTTCTACTATCGGAACGCGGACGGCGACGAACTGCTCTTCGTGCATCGCGGCGAGGGCTCGATTGAAACCGACTTTGGCCCGCTCGAATTCGAGAAAGGAGACTACATCAACATCCCGCGCGCGGTCACCTACCGCCTGATTCCACGGACGCACGACAATTTCTTTCTGATTGTCCAGTCCAAGACGGAATTCAATCAGCCGGAAAAAGGACTGATCGGGCAGCACGCGCTTTACGATCCGGCCGTCATTGTGACGCCCGAGCCGGCGCCGAAGCTCGACGACAACCGCGAGTGGGAAGTGCGGATCAAGGTAGACGACGAGATTTCGAAGGTGGTCTACCCGTTTAATCCGATGGACGTTGTCGGCTGGAAGGGGGATCTGACGGTTTGGAAGATCAACATGCGCGACATCCGGCCCATCATGAGCCACCGGGCGCATTTGCCGCCGAGCGCCCATACGACGTTCGTTACCGAAGGGGCGGTGGTGTGCAGCTTCCTGCCGCGACCGCTCGAACAAGACGAAGACGCCCTGCGCGTGCCCTTCTTCCACCGCAACACGGACTACGACGAGTTCATCTTCTATCACGATGGCGATTTCTTCAGTAAGGACAACATCAAGCCTGGCTGGGCGACGCTGCATCCGCGCGGCATCCACCACGGGCCGCACCCCAAGGCGCTCGCCAACCAGAAGAAGAAAACGCATACCGACGAGTACGCCGTGATGCTCGACGGGCTCAACCCCATCCACGTGCTGCCGGCGGGCGAATCGGTGGAGTGGAAAGAATACTGGATGAGCTGGATGGAACCGGCTCCGGCGGCGCGCTGATTTGTGATCATCAACCCGGCGGATCAGGATTACCGCAACATCTATAAGCTGATGGTGGGCGTGATCGTGCCGCGGCCTATCGCGTTCGTTTCGACGATCAGCGCGGACGGCATCCTCAATCTCGCGCCGTTCAGCTTCTTTACCGGCATCAGCGCCAATCCTCCGGTGATCTGTTTCAGCCCCATGATTCGCGCCTCCGACGGCTCGCGCAAAGACACTCTACGCAACATCGAAGCCGTCAAGGAATTCGTGGTGAACGTGGTGTCGGAAGAGTTCGCGGAGAAGATGAATATCTGCTCGGCCGAGTTCCCGCCGGAGGCGGACGAGTTCAAGATGTCCGGCCTGACTCCCATCCCGAGCGACCTGGTGAAGCCGCCGCGCGTGAAAGAATCTCACATCAACATGGAGTGCCGTCTCGTCCAGATCGTCAACGTGAGCGCCAAGCCGCTGGGCGGCAGCCTGGTGCTGGGCGAAGTGCTGCGATTCCACATCGACGATGCGCTGTTTGATGATTTCAAAATCGATCCCGACAAATTGCATGCGATTGGCCGCATGGGCGGCCCCACCTACACGCGCACCACGGATCGCTTTGACATGGTGCGCCCGAAATCCCCGAAGTGAAGCCATGACCTTACCAATCGGCCTAGCCCGCTGCTAACCTTTTTCAACATTTCCATCGTGTTTTGGCCCGGCTTATCATCGGGCCAGAGAAGGTGTCTTTCTTCGGAACGGGAAACGTGTGACGCGTTCGAGACAACCACTAGATATCCAGCAGACCGGGAAAGAGGCCGCCGGACTTCAAACCAGCCTTCACAAACGCATCGTCGGCCAGGACCACGCGATCCAACAGGTGGTCAGCGTTTATCAAACATACGTCGCGGGCATGAACAGCCCTGGGCGGCCGATCGGGAGCTTCCTGTTTCTGGGACCCACGGGAACGGGAAAAACGCGCCTGGTGGAAGCGATGGCGGAGAGCCTGGTGGGCGACGCGCGCGCCATGGTCAAGGTGGACTGCGCCGAGTTCCAGCACAGCCACGAGATCGCCAAGCTGGTGGGATCGCCGCCCGGTTACCTGGGCCACCGCGAGACGCATCCGCTGCTGTGCCAGGAAACGCTGAACCAGTACCACACCGAAACCGTGAAGCTCAGTTTTTTGCTTTTCGACGAAATCGAAAAAGCCAGCGACTCGCTGTGGAACCTGCTGCTGGGGGTTCTGGACAAGGCCAGCCTGACCCTGGGTGACACGCGACGCGTGGATTTTTCGCAGACCATGATTTTCATGACCAGCAACCTGGGCGCCGCGGAAATGAACACCATCCTGCGGCCGAGCCTGGGTTTCAGTGCAGGCGATCAGGAGCGCGAGCATCAGGCGGGCCGGCTGGACGAAAACACGACGGAGAAGCTCTCGCGAGCTGGAACCGAAGCCGCGCGCAGGCGATTCACACCGGAGTTCATGAACCGCCTGGATAAAGTACTGGTGTTCCGGCCGCTGGCGGATACTGAACTGCGCCAGATCCTGAACCTGGAGTTGAACCTGCTGCAGCAGCGGATCTTCGCCTCGTCCACTCCCACTCCTTTCTTCTTCGCTCTCACCGCGGCTGCCAAGAACTTCCTTCTGCGCGAAGGCACGGACCTGAAGTACGGCGCGCGGCATCTGAAGCGAGCCATCGAGCGCGATGTGGTCAATCCGCTCTCCAATCTGATCTCCAGCGGGCAGGTTCGCGGCGGCGATTTGATAAGCGTCGATTTCGCGCCGGAGCGAGGAACGCTCGCCTTCTTCAGGGAAGCCGAAAACGTGCCTGAGCACGCGGTCTTCAAACTGTGGAATCTCGCGGGAACGGACGGCGCCAGGAATCATGCCATTGCCGCGGAAGCAGAGATGCTGCAAGCCGCCGTGCCGTTTCTCACGCTGGAGCACAGGGCGTTGACGGCGGGCGAAAACTCGTAAACCGCCCGCATTGCCTAGCCCCGAAATTCCGCCAGACCGATGCAGTAACATCGAAGGCGGAGAAAAATCAGGCATGGCGGGCAAATCCAGTCGCAGGCGTTTCCTCGAAGCTACAACGGCTTTAACCGGCGCTCTCACGGGCTGCAAACGCGCCGCAACCCCCGAGGAAGAAGGCCCTCGCAGGATTGGAAAGCCCCTGCGCGCTTACGGAGAGCGGTCGGAATTCGAGAAGTCTCTGCGCGCGCTTCCAACCACGAAAATCCTCGAAGTCGGCCAGAGTTACACACCGCTCGCCGAGATTTGCGGCATCATCACGCCTTCCGCGCTGCATTATGAACGGCATCATTCCGGTGTTCCAACAATTGACCCCGCCGCGCACCGGCTGCTGATTCACGGCATGGTGGAGCGGCCGCTGATCTTCACCATGGACGATTTGAAGCGGTTGCCCTCGGTTTCCCGTATCTGCTTTATCGAGTGCTCGGGCAATAGCCATCTCGGCTACGGCCCAAGAGACGCGCCCACGGTGCAACTGAGTCATGGATTGGTAAGCTGCAGCGAATGGACGGGGGTGAGTCTGGCGCTCCTGCTTTCAGAAGCAGGGGTGCAACCGGGCGCGAAATGGATTCTCGCTGAAGGCGCTGACGCCGCCAAGATGCAGCGCAGCATTCCGCTAGAGAAGGCGATGGACGACATCATCGTGGCCTATGGACAGAATGGTGAAGCGCTGCGGCCCGAGCAGGGATATCCGCTGCGCCTGGTGATTCCCGGTTGGGAGGGAAATACCAACGTGAAATGGCTGCGGCGCCTCAAAGTGATCGACCAGCCGTACATGACGCGCGACGAAACCGCGAAGTACACCGACTCCATGCCGGACGGCGCCGCACGGCGATTCACGTTTGTGATGGAAGCGAAATCCGTAGTGACGTTTCCCTCGGGTGGGCAGAAGCTTCGAGCGCCGGGATTTTACGAAATTACCGGCCTCGCCTGGTCGGGGCGCGGCCGCATCGATCGCGTGGAAGTGTCGACCGACGGCGGCGGCACATGGAAAGATGCCGGGCTGAGCGAACCGCGGCTGCCCATGGCGCTCACGCGCTTCCGGCTGCCCTGGCGTTGGGATGGACACGAGGCCGTGGTGCAATCGCGCGCAACCGATGAGACCGGCTACGTGCAGCCCTCACACGAGGCTCTCGTCGCGGTGCGCGGCGCGAATTACGAATATCACAATAACTGCATCCGGCCATGGAAAGTGCTGGCGGACGGGAGCGTGACCGATGTGGCTGGCTAGGCTCGCCGTCGTGACGGCAACGTGTGCTGCCCTCTTCGCGCAATCACCGAAGTACGGCGTGGGCCGGACGCCGACGCCCGAAGAGATCGCTGCCATGGATATTTCGATCCTTCCCGACGGGACGGGCCTGCCTGAGGGACGTGGAACGGCGGTGGAGGGCCGCGACGTCTATGCGCGCAGATGCGCGCGGTGCCACGGTCCCAAAGGCGAAGGCGGAGATGAGCCGAAGCAATCGCCGCTCGTGGGTGGGCGCGGCAGTCTCAAAACGCCGAAGCCGCTCAAGACCGTAGGCAGCTACTGGCCGTACGCGCCCACCATCTGGGATTACGTGAACCGCGCGATGCCGCTCGACCGGCCGGGCACGCTCACGCACAACCAGGTGTATTCCGTGGTGGCGTTCATTCTGTCCATGAACGGAATCATCGGGGAGCACGAGGTGCTGGATGCGAAGACGCTGCCGAAAATCCAGATGCCCAATCGCGATGGCTTTGTGCCGGACGCGCGGCCGGATGTGGGGACGAAAAGGTAAACCGTAGCGCATGACCACGCCATTGGCGGGGGCTTGTGGCTTTTTGCCCTTCACGGGGACAGTTGAGCGTCATGTCGCCGAAGGCGCGACACCCGCGAGGATGAAAATTCGGTCAAGCTGTGATCGGAAACATTCTGCAAGGGGCGAAGCCGGGACAGTTCTGAGCCATGTCGCCCGAGGCGACACCCGCGAGCATGAAAATGACGACGCGGGCTTGTACACGAGGGGACAGGCACCACCGTCCACGACGAACAGTTCGGTCGGCCGCGAATGTTTGGATTAGGGACAGTGGAGCCAATCGCCGTCGCGTCGCATACATCACTTCCCGTGGAATTTCGCTTTCCGTTTTTCCTGGAAAGCCTTGACGCCTTCGCGGAAGTCCGCGGACTCGTAGCACGTTTTCTGCGTGACGGCTTCAAACTCCAGGGCCTCGGCGAGTGTGTGAGACTCGCCATAGGTGAGCGCGCGCTTGATGCCGGCGAAAGCCAGAAGGGCGCCGGAGGACAGCCGGGCGATCCACTGGTCCACCACCCCATCGAGATCTTTCAGCGGCACCACGCAATTCACCAAAGCCCACTCGGCCGCCTGCTGCGCATCGATGATGGCGCCGGTAATCATCCACTCGTAGGCTTTCGGATAGCCGATCATGCGCGGCAGAAAATAGGTGCTGCCGCCGTCGGGAATGAGCCCGATCTTGCTGAACACCTGGCCGAATTTGGCATCGGTAGACGCGATGCGGATATCGGCGGCCAGCGCGTAATTGCAGCCGATGCCCACAGCGTGGCCGTGCACCCGCGCAATCACCGGTTTCGACATTTCGCGCAGCGCGAGAACGGTGGGATTCGCCACGCGGCGCAGAAACTCGGTGACGTCGCCGCCGCCCGGCTTGGCGGTGCTCAAGTCGGCGCCCGCGCAAAACGACTCGCCCGCGCCCGTTAGAACAACCACTTTGCTGTCGTCCCGCGCGGTTTCCTGAACGGCTTCGAGCAGGCGTTCCGCGGTGGCGCGGTCGACGGCGTTGCGGCGCTCCGGTCGGTTGAAGGTGATGCGCTTGATTCCGTTTTCGAGTGTTACCAGCAATCCGGGTTCGTCGGCCATAGGCCAATATCTTACCGGAAGATGGACTTGGCGATCATGGCGTGGACGCCTTTATTTCCGTCCACCAGTTGCGTGATGGAGAAATCAGCGGCGGCGCTCGCCAGCATGTAGGCGTCGTCGCGGGTGAGATGCTTCTCGTTGACGAGGAAGTCGATCATTTCGAGCGCGGCGAGCCGTGTGGCTTCCCGCAGGTCTTCATGAAGCCCCATGGTGATGTAGTGGGTGGGCGTTTCTCCGCGCGGCCATCGAAGGTGCAGATCTTTGCGCACGATGAACTGAAATACGCCGGTGAGCGAAGTTTCGAGCGCCGTGATGTCCACTTCTCCGTTTCCCTGTGCGGCGTGGCCGTCGCCGGCTTCAAACAGGGCGCCGCGCACGTGGACGGGAATGTAGAGGGTGGTGCCTGCGACGAACTCCTTGTTATCGAGATTTCCCGCATGAATCCACGGCGGCGCGCTGCTGATGCGGCCATTGGCTTCCGGCGGCGCAACGCCCATGCTGCCGAAAAACGGGCGGATGGGGATCTCGATGCGATCGGAAAAATGCGCCACCATACGCTCGCGATCGAGCGGGATGATTTTCATGCGTGCGTACGGAAAATCATCGGGCAGGAATCCTGCGCCGGGACGAAATCCGTTGTAGGCGTAAGGAATGGCGAGCCGGATCTCTTGGATGCGCACCTCCAGAGTGTCGCCGGGCTCAGCGCCTTCGACATACACGGGCCCGGTGAGAATATGGCCGCCTGGCCCTTTGTCGGTCACCTCTTTGTAAATGGCGCGCAGGGCGGGTTCAACTTCGCCAGGAGCCACGCCGGCGGCCTCGAGGCGCGAGGGGCTGTTGGTGATCAGCGTCTCCATCTCAACCGTGTCGCCGGAGTGAACGCGGAGAGCTGGAGGCGCACTGGCGGAATAATAGCCCCAAACCACAGTTGTGGGGCCGGCTTTCAATTTGTAGACGCCCGGAGGTTGAGCCGCTGCGGCGGCTGCCATCGCGAACAAGACAAGTGCACGCATCACGCCTCATTCTACTGAGGACAAGTTGATCGTGCGAGGAGCAAAGAGTAGAGTGTCTGAGGGAGTCCTCCGTGAGTTTTTCAGCGCTCTTGCATTCGGTCAGTTATGCGGGTTTGTGGGGGCAGGCGCAGCTCTCGCTCGATCCGTTCATCGACAAGGCCGCGGATTTGGGTTACGAGGGCGTGATGCTGATGGCCAAGCGCCCGCATCTTTCGATTCTCGATTACGGACCGCGCGAGCGCGCCCAAGTGCGCCAGCATCTGGAGAAGCGGAGACTTCGCGATCTTTGCATTGCCGGCTACAACAACTTCACCGGCGACCTCGAGCACGGCGACATCCCGCACCGGGAAATCCAGGTTCACTACGTGACCGAGTTGGCGCGGCTGGCGCACGACCTCGGCGGAAATCTCGTGCGCATTTTCACCGGCTACGAAAACGCCGCGGCTGGCTATCATGCCCAATGGAACCTGGTGGTGGCCGCGCTCAAGGAGTGCGCCCAGCGCGCAAGCGAGTTCGGCGTCACCATCGGCGTGCAGAACCACCACGACATTGCGGTGGGATACGAAAGCCAATATGACTTGATCCAGGCCGTCAGCGAGCCCCACTGCAAGGCGCTCTTCGACGCCTGGGCCCCGGCGCTGCACGGCGCGGATCTGGACGCGGCCGCGCGCAAGCTGGCGCCGCTTACAGCGCACACGACGATTGCCGCCTATCAGAAACGGCCGCGCTATCACTACGATGCCGCCGTGGTGAATTACACTGCGCTCACGCCGCATGTGCAAGCCGTGCCGATCGATGAAGGCTTCATCGACTATCACAAGTTTCTGAGCGCGCTCCGTGCCGGCGGCTTCCGCGGCAGCGTGGCCTACGAGATGTGCTCGCCGCTCATGGGCGGCGGCTCAATGGAAAATCTGGACCGCTACGCCACGCGCTTCCTGGAATTCTTCCACCAGTTCCGCGAGCGCTCGGGATCGGTGGCGGCAGACTAAGGGATACTTCTTATGAACCGAAGAACATTCATTCAATCCTCAGCCATCGCCATGGCTTCGGGCATGACCGCGCTCGGCGCCAATGATCGCGTCAACGTGGCGGTAGTCGGCTTGCGCGGCCGGGGGCGCGACCACATCACGAGTTACTCTCAGCTCCCCGAGGCGCGCGTTGCGGCGGTGTGCGACATCGACCAGGCGCAAATTGAGCGCGGTGCGCAGCTCACAGAGAAGCTGACCGGAGCGAAGCCGAACACCTACCAGGACATTCGAAAGCTGCTCGAAAACAAAGATATCGATGCGATCTCGATCGCGACCTGTAACCACTGGCACGCGCTGGCCACCATTTGGGCCTGCCAGGCGGGCAAGGATGTGTATGTCGAAAAGCCGGCCAGCCACGAGATCTGGGAAGGCCGCAAGATGGTGGAGGCGGCGCGCAAGTATGGCCGCATGGTGCAAGTGGGCATGCAAAGCCGGACGACGGAGCACAAAATCCGCGCGATGCAGTTACTGCATGAAGGCGCCATCGGCAAGGTCTACATGGCGAGAGGCCTTTGCTACAAGCGGCGCAAGTCCATCGGACATCAACCCGACGGGCCGGTTCCTCCCGGTGTGAATTACAACATCTGGCTGGGTCCCGCGCCGGTGCGCCCGTTCAATCCCAACCGCTTTCATTACAACTGGCATTGGTTCTGGGACACAGGCAACGGCGACATCGGAAACCAGGGCGTGCATGAGATGGACATCGCGCGTTGGGGCCTGAACAAGCAGACGCTACCGAACACCGTGACCTGTGAAGGCGGCAAGTTTGTTTATGACGACGACCAGGAGACGCCCAACACCGAGCTCGCCATTTTCAAATACGACGATTGCGAACTGCAGTTCGAGGTGCGCGGGCTGCTGACGGGCGGCGAGGGCAATGTGAACTATGCCGCCGACAACAACGGCTTCGTCGGCAACCTGTTCTACGGCAGCGACGGATGGATGTCGGTGGACCTGCACGGATTTCAGATCTATCTCGGCGAGGACCGCAAGCTGGCGCAACAGATGAAGCACGTCGAACCGGAGGAGTGGGCCACGACGCCGCACATCCAGAATTTCCTGAAGGCCGTCCGCAGCCGCAAGCAGAAAGACCTGACCTG